>JAAUYJ010072028.1_pt1 | contig 17179 bp, 14 predicted proteins | sample 7278031 | NCBI WGS metagenome assembly JAAUYJ01 (sample SAMN14350222, study PRJNA611818) | marine sediment metagenome | isolation source: surface marine sediment (1.8m) | place: French Polynesia: Moorea | collected 2018-08 | reverse complement strand
GATACGCCGTCTGAACCTTCAAATAAATAAGAAAGAATGCGATATTGGCGTCTCCTTTCCTTCTTTCCTTGTAGTATAACCATCGAATCGATCTCTCGCTGGATGGCATCGCAGTGCCGATGCCATGTGTTCACTTGACTTGTTGCGGCAGAGAACATTCCAGGCCTGTGTTTCGTCAACTGCTTTTCTGGTCCAAAAACCCTGTCATGTCTCTTTAACCTTCCCTTCAGAGTGGTGCTGTGACCCCTATTCACTTCAAGTGTAAGGGTTATGTCACGCTCGCCGGGGTTTACGAACAGCACCCCCACAGCATATTGGATTCGGAACCCATTCAGCCGAGAGAGGAGCGTCTGGTCTAATATATCTCCCCCGGGGGAAATCGAGGAGAGGTGGATCGGAAAGCTGGATACTGGATGCTCGAACATGCAGGCCCTATGCCGTGTATCCATTGTCAGTTCAAATTCAGGCAACCTAGCTTCTCCCGCAGTCCCGTTCCTCTTTCCCAATTCCCGATTTCCTTTTTCGCTTACGACTAGTCATCTGGCCTCGGACCTCGGAAGGTGGAGGGAGGACTATTTACCGGTACAACGGAAAACTCAACCAAGTTTCAGCGATCTACAGTTTTTATAGCATGGAATTTTCTCTGCCTAAAATATTCGTAGAACAGCGATTTGGTATCTTGTTCTAATACTTTGTCCGGCTAACGATGGAATAAAAACAGTCGGGAGAGGTGGTTCTGTTTGCACAGCATTTTGGAACTGCAAGAACCAGCTTTGCACTACTTTCGAGAGAGAAGACGACGCAAAAGAAATTTTCTTCAGGTTGAAGAAAGCAAGTGTTTGAACATGGTCTCGCCACGCGGCGATGTCTTTTGATCTCTTGCGGAGCCACAGAGATGCCCCCTCATCCTTCCCTATCGGGCACAAAAAAACTTTACTGTAGCTGAAGAATAACTTGAATAGCCCCAACTTTCCCGAGGGCCGGAGAGTTCGTCCTCCAACGGCAGTTAATAGTGCAACAAAACTGGAAAAGTAGTGAAAGTGTGCAGGGGAGGAATAGACTCGGGAAAGCAGCACTCTTCCCCCCTCCACCTTCTTTGGCGCTCTTTATTCCTGTTCTTGCCTACTTTTCCCTCCCGCCTCCGGGGGTGAGAGAAAGCGCGGCGGAGGCGGGGGGAGAGAGGGAGAGAGACGGAGAAAGGGGTTTTCGGGCGAGAGAGGAGCGGCGGGCGGAAACACAGTCTCCTCCAATGCTTGAGTGGGAAAAGCGAACAGCAAAGTTCCCATAGTGCTGCAGACGATCTGTAGTTCTGCCCAATCCTATTATCCTATTCATCTTTCTTGCCTGCATACAGATTTTGGCGAAGAAAGCAAAACCGACTACCACATCCCGTAATTAATTTTCAAGCCACTCAGTTCTCGTCAGACCTCGGAATTTCACTCCGTCAACGCCGTCCTCCCTTTCTTACCTTAAATTCCCTCACATCCCCTAACCTTTATCAACAAAACGAGAGATCCGCCGGCAAAGACGGGATTCCTCCACTTCTTTTTTTTTCTTCATCACTCCTTCTTTTACCCTTTCTTCTTCCGCCTCCCAAGCCTTCCTCTCCTCCTTAAAGGCTATGCCTTTGAGCCTTTTTACCACGCCGTAGTTAAGCAGTAAAAAGTTTCCCGACTCCTTACTACTATAATGAAAAGGGAGCTGCTATTGACAAGTCCGAGAAGAGTTCTTTGAGGTAGAAATTGTTAGGGATAGCGAATAAGCACTGTACCATGAATCCACCCTGCCGCATACTAGAAGAAAGAGAAGAGAAGTCAGATTATTGTGCAACACGTCTGGTGACAAGGAGAAGAAAGAAATCATTATAGTCAGTGAGTGCGTGCAAGAAGAATACGTAAGAGAAGAAAAAGACTCATTACCTCATTTCATCTCGAGAACCTCTCCCAATCCTCCCCTCGGGGCGGAACTTCAGGCTACACTTACTTATAAGTAAAGTCAGAACAGAGTGCCTCGTACAGGTTACATACATACGTACGCAACAGCTCCTGACAAGAAGAAGAATTGAGGTTTCTACGAAGCCCTCACTCCGGCATGATTACATCAGAATTCTTCCTCTATTCCATGCCGCCGGTTCCAATAAAGGGGGATTCTTTTCTGCTTCCCTTTTGAAATTCCCTTGAGACCGGTAGGGCGACACATGCAACGGGAGTAAATGTCGTGTTTCCTCCTCTTCTCTTCTCCCTTGAGCCGGTGTCACAAGTGCCCGAGAGAAGCATTAGGGAGAGATGAGATGGGTACCGAGGAAAAGAGGAGAAAAGGGGGCCTGCCTGTCTACCCTCTTCTTCTCTCACGAGAGTTGATACACAAGCAAGCGGACAGAGAGGAGAGGAGGGGCAATTAACCGACCCTGAACAAACATCCCCTCTCCCCTCGTATGCGTGTGTGGGAGAGAGAGGCTTGAACCACGGGCATCCTTGGAGAGGTGCAATGTGTGTATATGCACCGTCGTCTACATGAATAGCAGTAAAACGAATATTGACGGAGAAAAAGAGGCCTTTCTGATTTCCTTAGTGCGACTTTCTCCTTTCCCTCTTCGCTAAATTAGGAGCTCATTAGAAAGCGACCAGCCTCTGAAGTCCTAATTGAGTCAAGCAATTGGCTGCAGTGAACCCGTTCTCCCTTCGCGGATGATATCCTCTTTGGGAACCGAGGCAGAGGAGGAGGAGGAGGAGGAGCCTCTGAAGGAAAGGCTCCGGGGGCCAGGAGAAGGAAAGAAGGAAAAGCAGAATGGATCCTCCCTCCTCAACGGCCGAGGTAGTGGTGGGGATCGGCCTGTGGCGGATGGAGGGTTGTCTCCTCCTCCTCCGTCGCGAAACCACCTCTCCCCTGTATCCTCCCCTCCTCCTCCTCCCACCCTCCTGCTCATCCGCCACCAGCACCCCTCCGCCTCCCTCGCCTCCCCCGACCCCTCGTTGCTCTCCAACAACTCCTCCTCGTCTTGCCCCCGCCGCCACCACCTCCCTCCCCTCCGCACCTCCCTCCCACAGATCATCCGACCGGGCTGCGGCGAGCTCCTCCTCTCTCCCGGGACCGGAGGCGGGGGTGGGAGCGCCCTGTCCGCCACCGCCTCCCCTTCCACCGGGCTCGAGTTCGACTTCCGTCCATCCCTTGTCGCCAGCGCCTCGCTGCTCCACTCGGCCGCCTCCGAGAGGGAGAGGGGCCTTGGGGCTTCGACGCCGGACTCGCCTTCAACCCTGGCGGGGGGAGACTGCGTGGGATGCTGCCCAGAGTCGGGTGAGGCTCGGTTTCTTTTTTCGTTGCAAAATACCTGCCCAGTACTTTCAATTTTCTGACCAGAGTCTTGCTGGTGTTTGTGGTGTTCGTCGTCCCTCCCGTTCTCCTGCTGCGCCTGCCGCCTCTTCCCGCGCGGCAGGGCGTGCAAGCTGCAGGCGCTGGGAATCGCATTCTGCGTCGTCGCCGTCTCAGCACTCATGCTGCAAGTGAGTACTGAACAAGGTCGTACTTCCAAAATAATCCTCTAGCCTTAACCGGAAAAAAACTTTTCACAGCATTACCCGAACAGACATAAATTGTGAAAGAATTTGTCGAGCTGCATTATCAAGCTTCGTTGAGGGCATCCTCTTTTGTGCCCGCCACTAAAGTGCCCCATTTTTTGGAGGCTGTACAATATAGGGGAGAAAGGGTTGGGGAGTTCGAGTAGAAAGGGCGGCGGAGCATGTTGAGTTACGACAACGACTGTGCGGCACCGCGGAGATAGAGAGGATGGCAGAGTGACTTTGGCGAGATAGAGGGAGCGGGGAACGAGCGTGGGGCGCCGAGGGGTGATGGGAGTTGGAGAGACTCAGGGACAGGAAAGGCAGTAGGGCCATGCAGGCTCAATACGATGTACGTGCTAAGCATTCGCTTTCCCCTTTTTCTCATCGCAAGAACATAGCAAAGGCCACGAATATTGCTTGGGCGAGCTGGGAGAGAGATAAAAAAATGTGAAGTGGCTTGATTTTCTGCTTCGGAGACTCCAAAGGGCAGGGGAAAAGAAAATAGGGGCAGAGCAGCAAATGGGATATGCACAAACTAGGAAGGGGTTCGTCGGAAAATTTAGTACTTTTTGCAAAGCTTCTGTTTTTTTTCCGCCGGAATTTACTGCCTTGTCGTCAATGCCGTCGATCCTCCGCTCGAATGTCGCCTTTCCTAGCGACCGGATACACCCTTTCTCTCTTTGTCGAAATTAGACCCATTCATGGCCGACGACGTCGTCGTCGTTGTCACTGCGCGTCCGGCCCGATGACAATGGGTGGGCCTCTCTCCCCTTTCGATCCTCCCGGCCAGTCCGACCGACGGCGGGTCGTAAAACGGGGCGAGTTCTGTGCTTAAAGAGCGACGACGGAGAGAGTCGAGTCGAGACGAAGCGGTCGAAAATAAATTAACTGCGGTTGATTTTTAAATAGGACTTCGTGCGGAGCCTTTTTAATCTCGCCACTATTGTTAAAAAGAGTATCAATATTTCTTTCTCCTCTCCAGTTCGCCACCGTCCAACTTGGCCATAACTGGATGTCCACGGCCGGATCAACCGTCTTCTCGCTGAGCGGGGTCGCAGCCATCGCCGCCAGCAGACAGTCGAGGAGGCTCTTCCTGTGCGAAACGCTATTCAGTACAGCATGTTTCCCAAAAAATCACGGTTGCCTGTTCTTTTAGATTGACGTGGTGCATCGTGCTGTCCATCGTGAGCACCCTTTACGCCATGGTGTGGATCATGGCCTTCCAGGTCGTCATCGCCACCAGGAACAGCAGAATCATCGAAATGGGAGAAGGTGAATCTTCACGCATCTTAGATCTACTACTAGCTACTTAACATAAGTAGCATTAATTGAAACTACAGCTACAATACACCACCGTCAACAGCATGAATAGCTACCGGCACTAGAGCTACAACAAAAATAGCAGCAGCAGCAACAGCGACAACACAACAACAGCTGTAACAACAGTAACAGTTGTAGCAGCAGCAACCGTTGATGCAACAGCAGTAAAAACAACAACAGTAGAAGCAACATTTATAGCAGCAGCTTTTATGGTACCGGTAGCAGCAACAGCTACAGCAGCAGCAGCTATAAGAGCAACAGCAACAGCTATAGCAGCAACAACAACAGTAAGAGTAGCATATATGGTACTAGTAATAACAAAAGCTATTGCAACAGCAACAGCAACAGCAACAAAAACAACAGTAGGTACAAGAAAAGGAATAAAATGCGACCAATTTTCTTCCCCCAAAAATAGATATCGGCAAGGGGTTCCCGTACGTGCTAGCCGGCCACTACCTGACTGCGGGCGTTGGCGCCGTTCTGGGCGTCCTGTGCGCCGCCTTCGCCACCAACATCCACCGCGACCGCCGCGCCTCCGCCGCCTCAGACCTGCAGCACCTCACCCAGCGGAGGAGGACCGGGGTGGGCGGAACGCTGAGCGGAGGCACCGGCACCCCAGGGGGAACGCTCTCGGGGCTACAAAACCAGTTTTCGCTGGTGAGCGGCGGCGGCGGCGGAAGGAATAGCAGCGGGGGCAGCGGGAGGCACCTGGGCATTGTCTCCTCCCCCGGAATCCAGCAGGACAACCATAGCGCCATCCTCATCAGCAGGAACGGCGGCGGCGGCGACGGCGGCGGCCAAGCGGAGGGAGAGCCGGCGTCTGCGGCGGTCTACGATCTCAAGCCTAGTACCAGCTTACTCGAAACATTCGGATGAATTTGCTGCCGTGTACGAGTTACTACGTACACTATCGTGGAAACTTCAAAAAAATCGCGAGAAATTTTTTTCGACTTTCGTGCGGCTGAAGATCACCTGCTGTGGCGTTTTCGTGACAGTGGCACAGCAATTTGAGCGTCCTCCACACAAAGCATGCAAGACAATATTAACTTTTTAATGGGATAGCGATTGCTGATAGTGCCGTAGAAAGGGGCAAGGAGGATTTTTGAATTTCCCGCGCTGTCAAACATATTTTGTGGGCAAAGTTTGTAGAATGAAAAATAGAGATATATTAATAAAAATGAATAAGATTTGATCATGACGTAAAAATGTTGTAATTTTGATCTTTTTAAACAGTTTTCAACATATTTGTTCCAATGTTATTTGTGCTATTTCCTGTTTTTATTAGTTTTCAGTTCTTTATTTTTTTTTACTTCCCGTCCCTCTTTTGGTTCAAAGAGTGGCGGGCGGCGCGCGCTCAAAAAACGCAGCTGACTAAGAAAAAACAGGAAGTTCAGGAATCAGGAACCAAAAATTCGCCGACCTCCGCTAGCGCCGGGCGGTGAGGTCGCACTTCGAGGTCGAGGTCAACTCTTCTTTGCTTCTTGACCTCTGCAGTTTGACCTCCTGTCTGTGAGAAGATCTCCTAGCTCAGAGTGTGGGCCACCGTACTCGGGTAGCGGTGGTGGGATCCCCTTGTTTGTTTCCGCCATGGCGTTCATCGTGATGGACCCTGCGGACGAGTCCAGCTACCTGGAGCCCTCCTACCTGGACAGGGACCCGCCGCCGGGGAACCCATTCAGGGCGCCGCTGCCGGTGAGGACAACTTTTGGGTTGTAATTTCGACGTTTAGAGACATCGTATCGTCTCTCCTCTCCTTTTCAGGTGGGCTACCCGTCCAGCCTCCCCGTGCGCAACCTTTGTAGCGACTTTGAGAACGACAGCGCCTCATCCTCCCTGCTGCCGGTGCCCAGTGCCAAGGAGACCATCCAAGTGTACCTCAGGGTCAAGCCGAAGACGGTGGAGGAGTCAGAGATCAGCGCCTCCACCGAGGCATCCTCCTCCGCCTCTTCGGGGGAACACGGAGGAGGTGCGCCGCCTGAGGCCAACAACTCAACCGAGGAGGAGGCGGGAGAACTCATCAAGATCGAGTCAGAGCACCAGGTAGAGTGACCCGTTGTAACTTACAGTCCCTCCCACGAAACAATTTTATTGCAATTCCTCTTCCTTTTCTCCTTAGCTGGCCATGAACGCTCCCAAGGACAGCAACACTTACAAGAACTCTATGAACGGCGCCGGCCAGCTTCTTCACCGCTTCGCATTCACCAAAATCTTTTCCCCTGAGACGAGCCAGTCCGCCTTCTTCCAGGACATGGTGCTGCCCAGGATGCGAGACCTCATGGAGGGGCAGAACCAGCTCCTCTTCACGTACGGCGCCACCAGCTCTGGCAAGACGTACACCATCCAGGGCTCGGGCGTGGACCCGGGCATCCTGCCGCGAGCGCTCGACGTCATCTTCAACTCCATCGGCGAGAGGCAGATGGTGGAGCTCAAGCTCAAGCCCAACTGCTTCAACCGCGTCGTCCAGATGAAGGACAAGGACGTGCGGAAGCTGGAGGAGGACAAGCAGGGGGTCTTCCACCTCGGGCTAGAGCTGGCGGCCGCGCAGCAGATGGAGAAGAGAGGAGGGGGACAACAGCAGCACTCCGTCACCGACTTCGGCAAGTTGACGGGAGCGTCCAAGCTGTCTGAGGAGACCTTCAACGCGGCCGACATGACCAACCTGAGCCAGGATGACCTGGCGACTATGTTCCCCAGCCTGCCCGACCGCGTCCGGGAAGACTCTGAGATCCCCCTCAAACACGATGACATAAACTACGCCGTGTGGATAAGCTTCGCCGAGATCTACAACGAGACCATCTACGACCTGCTCGAAAAAATCCCGCCGGTCAAGCGAAAGGGCGACAAGCCCAAGAGGAACCCGCTCAAGCTGGCAGAGGACAAGAACGGCTCGATTTATATCAAGGGGTTGAAGGAGATCAAGGTCAACTCGGCCAACGAGGCCTACCAGGTCATGATGATCGGCAGGGAGAACCTTCACTTCGCAGCCACCAGACTCAACCACCACTCTAGCAGAAGCCACTGCATATTCACAATCAAGGTAGGTTTTGACGATCCTCACAGCATTTATCGGAGTTAACAAAGCTTTATGTTAATTGTAAGGTCATTCGCGTTGCCAAAACTGCCAAGCCCCACCTTGCCCGTGTGTCCATGCTCTCTTTCTGTGATCTCGCCGGCTCGGAGCGAATCAAGAAGACCCTCAACACCGGCGAACGACAGAGAGAGGCCGGAAACATCAACACATCCCTTCTCGTGCTGGGCCGATGCATGAAGGCCATCAGACATAACCAGGTGAGAGATGCTATCTCGTAGGATTAAGTGCCATTTGCTCAAGTATCTCTTTCAAAAATAACAGATCACCAAGGACAAAAAGAAGCAGCAGCTGGTGCCCTTCCGCGAGTCTAAGCTCACGCGCATGTTCAAGAGCTTCCTGACGGGCTACGGCAAGGCGTCGATGGTGGTGAACGTGAGCCAGGCGCCCTACCTCTTCGACGAGACGGTGCAGGTCATGAAGTTCGCAGCGGTGGCCAGCAAGGTGACGGTGGTGCAGCTGCCGGAAACGCCGCCCACGGTCGTCAGGCCCGCAAACAACCCGCGCAAGAGGAAGACCCGCTTCTCCATGATGGTGGACGAGCACCAGGCAAAGAGGAGCAACTGCAACTCGACGCTGATGGGCAGGGGATCCATCGCCTGGGAGAGGCCCGCCTTCAGGTCGACCATGTGCCCGACGAGGCCGGCCGACTCCACCGTGGTGGACGAGACCCTGATGGAGGAGGACGAGGAGGCCGAGGCCTCCGTCATGGACGCCACCATCGTCGACCAGAGGTACGAGGGGCTGATGAAGCTGGTGGACGACCTCAAAGACCAGCTGATCAGGGAGAAGCAGAAGAACCTCACCCTGGAAAAGGAAGTGAGGACGGAGCTGTGCGACGAGTTCAACACGATGCTGGTGGAAGTAGAGAAGGACTGGGAGAAGAGGCTGCAGGACGAGAGGGAAAGGACGGAGGAGCTGTCCGAGTGGCGAATCAACAAGGTGCAAGAGGTGTACAAGGCCAAACTGAAAAGAAAGCGACAGGACGACGAGGATGAGGCGGCTGCAGCCGAAGACGAGGCCACTTTGAATGAGACGGCCGCCTTCAGGAAGGCAGAAGTTGAGATCCTCCTGGAAGAGAAGACGGCTGAGCTAAGATGCCAAGAGGAGAAGACGTCAGCCTTGCAGGAACAACTGTCCGGCCTCGCCAAGGAAAAGGCCAAGCTTCAGGACGAGCTGGTAAAAAAGGGAGTTGAGCTGGAAAAAGTGCACAAGGCGAAGGATTGCGCGTCCGAGGAGCTGAAGGAGTGCAGAAAAGAATTGGAGGCCATGAAGGAGTCGGAGGAGTCCAAGAGTGCCGAACCCATCATCGAAGATCTGAAGAGACAGGTGGAGGAGGGGAAGACCCGCGTCGAGAAGCTCGAGGAAGAGAAGAAGGGGCTGAAAGAACTCTTAGACGAAGCAGGAGAGGACTTCGTGGAGAAGAAGGACGAGCTTGACAAGGTCCTCCAGACCCTGAAGGAGCAAGAGCAGGAGATGCTGCAGGAGAAGGTGGTACTTACCGAGTTGACAGCCCAGTTGGAAGAGTCCCGCCTCTTGCTGCAAGACTCCGCCGCCCGAATGGAAGAGAGGGAGCAGGAAATCTCCGACCTGGAGGAAGCTGTCAAGGCTGCGGCGGTCAAGGAGGACGAACTGAGAGAACAGTTGAAGACCGAGGAAGGAGAGAAAAGTTCCCTCAAGGTGCGGTTTGACGCCGAGGCTCAAGAGTTGAAGGAGGAAATCGCCGCTCTGAAGGAGAAGTGCGGACAGGTAACAATAAAGTACCCTTCCTTATTTATGTCATATCTCATTCAATTTATTTTTCTGCTTAAGGTCGATCAGAAGCACAACAGCGAAAAGGAACGTGTGGAAAGGGAACTGAACGACGAGATCGAGGAACTCAAGGGCGCCAAGAAAAAGCTCAAGGCGCAACTTGAGGAGAAGTCCAAGGGCAACGAGGGGCTGGAGAAGGACGTGTCCAGGTTGGAGGGAGAGGTCAAGAGCCTCATTCAGGTATAATCGAAACCTTTGGGATATGAGGCTTTTTGTTTCATTTTAAAGCCCTCTGCTTTTAGGCCGAAAAGCAACAGAGACAAGCCAGCGAGGAGCACAGGGCAGAGGCCTCACTGCTCCGGAAGCAGCTGAAGGACCTCGGTGCCAAGGAGTCCGCCACCAAAAAATCGGCGGAGGCGACGCTGAAGGAAAAGGAGTCGGAGGTGGAGAAGCTCCAGATTCAGCTCAAGTCCCTGCAGAAGGAGGAACACGCTCTGGATGTGGTCAGCGAGGAGTTGCAGGCCCGGAACCGTGAGAGGGATGAACTAAACGCGCAGGTGAAGGGCTCTATTTTCACTGATTACCAACTAAGATGGTAAATACAAACATTATCTTCAAGGTTGTCAAGCTGCAGAGCGAGGTGCAGGCCAAGGAGTACGACCTGAGCAAGATGAAGGAGGAGCGGGACTCTATGATGAACACGTACGAGCAGCGGCTGAAGAAGACCACGGAGGAGCTTAGCATGGAGAGGCGAGAGGCCATCAAGATGCGGGAGGTCATGTCCAGGTCCACTCCCGCCAAGAACAGCGCTTCAGCCGCCGCGGCCGTGGAAGACGACTGCGGCTGCGCCAGCCCAAGCAAGCTGGCCCGCAAGAGGAAGAGAGCCTGCATTTGGGAGACGGAATGCAACAAGCTGAGGGAGGAGACGCAGAGGCAGACTGACACCATCAAGAAGCTGGAATCATTCATTCCAGCAAAGAAGCAGCTAAAGTGAGTTTACAATTCTTCTAACCGTGCTACAGATTTTAATGCGTACCTAATTTATTTTACCACAGCTATCCCTCTAGTGGAGATGAGGCCGAAAACAGTGAAAGCGACGCGGAGGTGTTCAATCTCAAGGGCGAGGTGGTTCGCCTGCAGAGAGAGTTGGAGAATCAGAAAACTACGCATGCCAAGGAGCTGCAAAAGATGAAGCGGACCCATGATAAGGTAAGAAGTACTACAAATTATGAAGTTGAAATTGAAATTGTGTTAATTTTGGGCGCCTTTCAATTCCCGCCAGAAGGTGGTCCAGATGTACCAGAACACCAACCGCGACCTTCAGAGAAACATGTCTACCACGTCGGGAGCGTCCACCTCCATCGCCACGGACCACAGCACCCTTGAGGCCGACAACTCCAACAACGTGGACGGCAGCCTCATCGAGGACACTCCGGGCGGCGGAAGCAAGAGCAGGAAGAGGGCCAAGAGGACGGCCAATGCCAGGAGCGGGAGAAGCGGCAAGGCGCGCTCCAGCAAGGCGATGACGGACAGCGCCTCGCAGGCTTCTTTCGAGGACTCCAACGTGGAGAACGACGAGCCGGAGGAGCCCGGAGACAGCGACTCGCAGTGGCGGCCGAGAAGGAGCTCGAGAATAAAGCGATCGAGACCGGTGAAGAAGGCCAGGAGCAACAGCAGCAACTCCGCCGCCGGCAGCAACCATAGCCTGAACCTCCACCACCATTCGGGGGACAGCAGCCAGCTGAGCGTACTCCAGGCTATCCAGGAGAGCTCCCCGACCCCGAAGGCGGCGTCGGCGATGGACGCAGTGGGGAAGACCCCGTCCGCCAGGAAGCGGCAGCTGTACAACGGTGACGGGAGGGGCGCGGAGGAGTTCACCCCTCCGACCGCCGAGAGCGTGCAAGGGCCGACCGCCACGCCAAGGACTGTCGTCAAGAGACAACTCAGGTCAAGGTCCTCCAGAAAGAAGTGCTAACTAAACCGACAATGTACACGCCAGCGTCTTATGGTTTTGACTTAAATTTGTACAAATTCCTAGTGGATGTAGACTACTATGCTGCGTTTCCTTTAGAATGCCGCAAGCACAGAGAAATATACTTTCTTCATCAATCAACTCGACCCTAACGCAAAACGAATTTTCTGGCTCGATTTTAATGCTCTCTTATGCTCATAATGCTCATCGATATCTTAAAATGTACTGTAGTACCATTATTAGTTATCACAGAGGTACCGAAACTTCCCAACTCTTACGTGTTCAAGAAAAAATCAGACTGCGGCTGTCACAGATTTGTCATAGTGATTCTTACACCTCCACCTCGTCTTCGTCGAGTTTGCCCAGCTCCTCTTTGACTAATTTGTCCATGTCTTCCCTTTTTTCAGCGTCTGAACGGTCTGAAAAGCATGATGTAGTTAGTAATTTTATCTTCCTTTGATGTGTGTGTTTCCGATGTACCGTACTTTTCTAACACTACAACACTAATCCAACTTTCAAAACAGACATAGCAGTTTCTACTACGTATCATATATATAACAAAACTTTAAAAAGTCTTCATCCCTTTTTATAGTACTGGACAATAAGCTTTAACTACCTAAAAACTATTACCTTCTCCTCCCTGTTGGGAATAGAAATTCGTTTTAAACACGCAGAACTTGTATGCAACTTCCATATCGATCAGATTAGACAAAATTTCGGACATGGAAATTGGAAATTATCCTCACGTCTTGCGCTGGCGATGTCCCTTGCCCCCCTGCTGATGGCCGACCCCTCCCTGCTCCCCGGCGCCGGACCCATCTTGTTGAGCACCCTGTCCACCTTCTCTGCCACGTACCCCATCTGCTTCTCCATGTCGTCCACGCGCTTGGTCAGCACCGCGAACTGCATCCTGTTCATCTTGGGGACGTTGTTGAGCGGCTTGGCCTCCTCCTCGGCCACCTTCTTCTCGTGGTCTAGGATGAGATGGTCTAGGTTCTCGATCTGTTCGCCCAGGTTGCGCTCGATGGCGTTGATCTCCTCGGCGGAGAAGCGGTAGTCGCCGTCCTTGTCGTAGCGCGCGCAGAAGATCTCGATCTCGAGGTCAGAGAAGTTGAGCTTCCTCAGGTTCTCTCTGATCTCGTCGTAGGTGACGACGCCGTCCTCGCCCGCAAGCTTCACGGTCTCCTTGATGTCGATCAGCTTGTCGCGCGTGTAGAACTTTTCGCGAACGTTGTTGTAGCCCCGAAGGACGTAGTCTCCAACCTATGCACAAAGAAAAAATCCTGTGTTCCTATTTTTCGCTCAAGCTTAATTGCCTGGCACTACTACTGACCTGGAATTCTTCCCTCCTAGCGTTCACTTCCTCCTTCACTTCCGAGTAGGTGTCGTTGATGATGGCCAAGAACATGTTCTGCAAAGGGGTTTTGTTGGTTTTCATCTTTGTTTTAATAAATTATGCTGAGTGCGGTCGCACCATGAGGACGAAGAAGACGAGGAGCACGTAGGTGATGAACCAGACCGGTCCCCAGGTGCTGTGAGCCTCCTTGATTGCGGAAAAGTCAAAGTCGCCCAGGATAAGGCGAAACTGGGTGAACAGCGCGTACTTCAGGCTGCTGAACACTTTCACCTGGAAATAAAGGATTGGGGAATGTATATCTAGTTTTTTGATGGGTGTATTGCGAAAAACTATTTTTACATATGCGCCGAAGAGCAGGTATCCGACTTGGGCGTAAGCCACGAATACGATCTGGAACATGACTGAGAAGGCGATGACGTCTCCCGCGCACTGCTTGATGGTCCCGGCCAGCTGAGCCATGGTCTTGTTGAAGGAGATGTACTTGAAGAACTTGAGGAAGCCGGCGAAGATAGTGAGGCCGGCAGCATCCTGGAAGGTCTTGGACCAGGACTCGAGGAAGGAGAAGTCGGCAAACTTCTCCGGCTCAGCCAACAGCGATTTGAGGAGCCGGGAGACGTGGAAAGTCGTGTACAGGTTGAAAGCCACCGTCGCAGTGGAGACCTGAGGAATTAATCACATGTTGGCTAGCGTTCTTTTCTTCACTTTAGCGAAGAGCATTAATTACCAGCAGCACAAATTGGTCTAGCCAGTTCCGGAAGGACATGAAGTACTGCAACCTCATGGACCTGAGCTCAAGGATCTCCTCGATGAAGTAGTAGAGGAGGAAGAGGGTGAAGATAAGCTCGGCACCAAGGATGGCATACTCCCACTGGGTGATGTAGCGGAGGAGCTTGACGGTACCGAAGGAGCCGTACGGAAGGATGCCGCCAGTGGGAGGGAACTCAAAGTTCATCCTGAGGGGAAAATTGTAGGAAAAATGTATTTAGGGTCATTAGCAGCAAAAACAAGCGTCTCAAAAAGACGGGAAGCAGCAACGCAATTGTAATTTGTAACAATTTGAACGATAGGCCGATAGCTTCAATTACCGTCATAAGAAGCAACATCGAGAGCACCATGCATCAATATATGTATCATCAACTGCAACAGTAGCAACAGCAACGAATATTTAAATAGCGAGAACAACTATTGCTTCGACAGAAAATGTAGCTGTAGTAGCACCAGTTGCATCGAAAAGTCTGCAGCAACACGAATGAAACGTAATTTGTATAGATACTAGGTACGAACTTACTTAATGACGCAAAACAAGTTAATGTTTGCGTTGTAGATGGTGAAGTCTATGACGACGTATCTGGTCCCCCTTCCGATCCAGAGCCCCTCCTTTAGCTCCTTGATGATGTTGTAAGAGTCGATCTTCCTCTCCCTCAGGTTCTGCACTGATCCGGCGCCGCTGTAGGTGGCCTCACGGCCCCAGTAGCTGTTGCCCTCCAGCTCCTTCACTGTCTGGTATCTCCAACTGGAAGCACGGTATAAATTCGCATTTTGCGATGAGGGTATTTACTTTCAATGAGTTGATTCTCACGCGTCTCGAGTAGTGTAATTTCGCCATCCAGGACCGAACGATTCTTTGTCTTCTATGTCTTTACCGTATGGACCGTAGCAAACCTATGGTAAATGTCACACCTATGTTATAAATTTCTACTTTCATGCCTGGAGCTCAATTTTTTCCTTGCCTTTATGTTTTTTTCGAACTGTTCTGGTATCGTGCACGAGTTATTTCTGACCCTTAGCTGCCTCATCTGAGGAACTCCGAGCAACCTAATGAAGAAGAAAAATTATTGCACAGACGGAATGTTGCAACATTGCCGTATTTTTTTTCACCTATTTGCGTGCATAACCATCCTGTCTGCCGCGTCGATTGGACACGGTCCTGTTGCGTTAGGATGCCCCGGGCAGGGGAAGTTTGCGTTGTCGATCCCCTCGTTGTACCACTCCTCCCAGTAGAGCGCATCGAGAAAGTCCCCCTCCATGTAGTCCCAGAACCCCTGCACCTGCCTCACGTCCTGGTACGTCTTGAAGAGGCTCTTGACCATGAGGGTGTACCGGTACATGGTGGTGCTCATGGCGCTGAGGGTGACGATGCACAGGATGACGAGGAAGACGACGTAGATGACGAGCTCCCTCAGCGAGGTGCGCACGATCACCTCGCGCTCCTCCCCCGGCTTCATGTCGGTCGTGTCCCACATGCTGCTGATGAATCCGGTGAAGGTGGCCCAGCATCCGACCGGTGCCTGGTCCTCCTTGCCGCCGATGTCCTCCCGGTTCAGCTCCTCCTCCAGCTCCTTGGTCATCTTGACGTCGTCCTCCGCGTTCCCGCCCTTCTCCTCCTCCTTCCCCTTCTCGGGGTCGTGCCAGGCCACAGCCTTTTTCCCGCTCCCGGCCGAACCTGGAGGGGAGGCGGCGGACTTTCTGCTGTGGGCGCTGGAGGAGCGGCTGCTGCTATCCTCGCCGCCATCTGGAAAGGGAATCGCGTATACATAAGTACACGAATAAAAAATTGTATAGAAAGTAAGTACTGGAGGCTGCTGTCATGGGCCTGCTCTTGGCCGTTGCCGCCCTGCTGGCCGCGGCGGCTGTGGCGGCGCGGCTCCCGCTCGCCGTCGCCGTCCGCGCGCGCTGGCTCGCTAAAACAGAATATTATGGGGTTGCAAACTCTTGCATATCCTGCTGCCCCACAAAAAAAACCTTTCACGAAAGTTTGCAATTCTCACCGGCAGTTGCCGCCCGGCTGTGTATGGAGCTCATCGCGTGTCTTCTTCACTGCCGGATGTGTACCTATCTCCCGTTTACCCTTTTGCGATGAAAAAAGTTCCTTCAGCCCTTCATTTTAAGGGCCTTCTTCTCCCGCGGTCTCACCGAGGCCCTCTGCTTGCGGCCCGACTCGATCCCTTCGCCCTCATTTCCCCCCACTAGCGTGTTTCTTCTTCATTCCCTCGATCCCGTGTTGGTGGCGACGGTCGCTTGGACGTCAAGAAAATAAAGGATGAGAAAGTCGGGGGAAATGGGCAACAACAGATAGCCCAGCAAGGGCCGAAAGAAAGTCAAGAAGTTGCCTTCTTGAATTATTAAGCGGCCAGACTTGGGAAATTTTATTGATTGTTCTTTCTCCGCTCCCCGGCCTGACTGCTATACTACGAATGTTACGACATGCACATATGCACGTAGAAAGCGCTTCCATGCTTTTATCAACTGGCGTGTATGTATTTTAAAAGAACCTTTGCCCTCATCTACTAGCAAAAAACGATGGGGAAAACGCGGTGCAACTCAACAACCCCTTTGCCTCTCACCGCGTTACTAGCTGTACGTACGTCACATGTAGGTCGCTGTCTACACACACTACGGTAAACAGATGTTTTGCCACGCTGCTGGAAATTTTCCGCTGAAGCAGACACGAAAATAAATCTGACCCAGGAACTTTGCTCTTCTCCTACATAAACTTGGGGAACTTTGTACCATGTTCCAAAAATCCGAAGTCCGGAGTCATCCTTCATTGTCCGACACAATCGTTGCAGCGATCCTGGCATCCTGCTACAATTTCGAAAGAAATCATTGGGCCAAAAGGAAGGCTGTAAAAAATCGAACGGGGCAATGCATAGCGCTACAGTTTCGTACCATTTGCCAGTATTTGGTACTCTTGAAATATCTTGCTGTCGCTCGTGCTTCAGTTTGTTTAAGAACGGTCATCACGTAATCATCCTGTTCGATTTTCTTCGCCGCTACACATGTGACATGTGCGTCGCAAAAGAAGAGAAGCTGGCGCAAAACGTACCTTGGAGTATTCATGATACGCAGTTCGTCTTTATTTCAAGTATAAATGCTATACTTTTGTCAGTAATTGGTACAAGATGAGTTCCTTTGTACTCCGCTTGACCAAAAGCTCTCTAGAACAAAGCTTTCGGGCACATTTTTTTGGTGGCGTCTGTCTGCTTTGTGTATACGTGGGGAAAGAAAGGATTGTTTTTTTATCGATCGAACTCGCGATTCACAACTTCCAGGTGGCGCGGGAAAAAAGATTCGTCACTCAGAGGGCTAAGAGGAAACAAAGAGGAAAACTGATATACCGTACTTAATATGTG
>JAAUYJ010051629.1_pt1 | contig 17187 bp, 13 predicted proteins | sample 7278031 | NCBI WGS metagenome assembly JAAUYJ01 (sample SAMN14350222, study PRJNA611818) | marine sediment metagenome | isolation source: surface marine sediment (1.8m) | place: French Polynesia: Moorea | collected 2018-08 | reverse complement strand
TTCTGGGATCGAAAATTGGTTAGGATGGATTATGGAATATCCTCAAAACAATTTGAATTGGAGAGATCGTTTTTTTATTGAACAAAGGCAAGCAGGTTGGTTAAGTTCAAAAGAACAACTTTACGATTTAAACGATCTAACTCGATTCCCCATTCTCAACTCCGCATATTTATCTTCATTGTTATTGAGTGTTAGGAAAGATAAACGCCTAGGCTCGAAGATTCAGGAAGATTTAATTAAAATCACAAATCCCCAATTAACTAAATATCCTTTTAATCCTGATGATTCTGATTTTGACTTTTTAGAAATTGTTATAGCTAAAGCTAGGTATTTGCCCCAATATGTATTTTTAAAATTAAGCAAAAAAATCCTGCGCTCATGGAAAGGATTAACAATAAAATATTAATTAAATGCAAGTATTAAAATCAGGAATTCAAGAAGGGCGATCTCCATTATTCAGCTTCATGTTTCTAACAGAAGTGAAAATTTAGAAAAGGTTACTGCTGAACTTAATACCAATTCTGAAAAGTCAAGCTACATATTACTGTCCCCCCACTCTCCTGCTTCCCCTGCTTCCCCTGCTGCTCCCCCACCCCCCATTTGTAGCAAGTCTAAATAGAAATGGTATAAATTTAACTAAAGTAGAAATAAACAAATATCTTATTAGTAACCCTACTACACATCCAAAAGTCACATCAATTTATACTAAAATGAAAATTAACACATCATAAGATATTAAGAAATTTAAGAGGTGGAAAAGTACCTGGAAAACTGGATAAGCGCGGGTTCTGTACAGAAAAGCGCGAAAGTGCGGTCTTGGGCGAGACTTTTAAAGTCGCGGTGCGCGCGCAGTCCCTTGGCTTTCCCCCACTCGCTGTTGCATCAAGAAGCTTGTGGACTGTCCTCTGTCGGGGATGTGCTTTCAGCATTTGTGGAACTCATCTAGATATGATAGGTAGAAGCAAGAAGCTCTCATGGCTTTAGCCTGAGAGAGTATGTCACCTTATCATCCCCCGCTTTATAAAATTCTCGGATTCGCGCTTCTTCCTCGTAGCCATGCTTGCGGTAGAATGCCCTTGTACGCTCAAAGTTTGGCAGTCCAGAAGTTTCTATCAATAGCAAACGCTCGCCCCGTGTAGCTAATGTTTGTTCGACGTAGTGCAACAGTTGACCACCAAGCCCTTCCCCCTGACGGTCTGGGTGGACAGCAATAAAATACAAGTTCCACGTCCCATAAGCATACCGCTCAGGCGCGTAGTAAGCAACCCCCACTGGCTCACCATCGTCGTAAACAATCCAAAAGTGATCTCGAAGAGATCCGCTTTGCGGTGCGCTGCCGAGATTACCATCAAAGTATTCTGTTAACATACCACCGAGTTCCTCAAGCTCTTGTGGACTAAACAGACCGATAGCCTCAGCGATAGCCATTATAGCTTTATTGTCATCGGGGGTGGCTGGTCGAATCATGAGCAATTGTGTCAGGTTCATTTATATATTTCAGGCATATTTTGACATCTCCTATGGTTGAAACCCATAGGATTCTTAAGCAGTTGCTTCGAGAACGGCTAGAAACGGATTCTCTGCGCGCTTACGATACAATTTTTTCAGACAAGATAAATCGTATCGCTTGGGAAGTGTCAATGCTTCCCTACCGACCTCGGCTAGAGAGATTCCTAGCTGTATCGCTACGTCTTGATTCAGTCGCTCATGGGGGAAAGCCGAGGGGCTGTCTCTTGAATTCATTTCAAGAGCTTGTAAGCCCCGTCCAAGACCGCGCTGAATCGCTTTTTTAAGGCAATTAATTCCTCCAAGTGCATCTGCACATACTAATCCAAATTTACTTTTATAAGTACCTCTAGTTATTCTTCTACCTGAAAATTTATATTCTTTGGGTTTTTCGCCAAACTTAAATAATAAATCTCCTGCTAGAAAATCACTTTTTGAGGTGTACGCCTCTTCGGTTTCTGTGAATCTAATTCCTACTGATTCAGCTAGTTCTTGAATTCTATCTTTGAGCCTAGCTGTGGGGATTTGCACAAAGTTTTGATTATTCCGTTTTCCCAAGTTAGATTCAGTTTTAACTCCCTGACCCCAACCAAAAACAATATTGCCAATACCATGATTGAGACAATAATTAATGATAAACCGAGCAGCTTTATTAACTGAATCTCTGATTTGACAGTTGCGTTTATGGGTTATTTTATCTAGATAACTATCCCAATAGAATTCAGACTTACCCTTTTTATAGCTAGCTACTGCTTTGTTGTATCGCTGGTTAATTGATTTGATGAATCTGCCACAGATAATAAAACTTTTACCTTTGTTGCTGACCACTGTTAACCAATTGGTAACTCCAGGGTCAATGCCAATTGCTTTAGAATAATCTAGTCCATCCGCTGTTAGGGAAACGACTTTGTAAACGTATTCTGCCCAGAGTTGACCGCAAGCAGGAACAATTCTAACCTCAGCCAACTGAGAAGATTTAAAGCCATAACCACTCCCGATGATTAATTCTTTGTTAACTAATTCTGGAAAACACTCTTTACTAATGGCTAACTTGCAAGTACCTTCGTACTCGTTATAGGTAACGGCTTGAGCGGGGAAAGCAACTTGATAGAGTCCTTTAGACTTGCGATAATTAGGAATACGAGGTTTGTCCTTAATCTCCCCCTGCCAGTACATTTTGAGCAAATTATTGTAACTAGCTATCCCTTCAACTACCGACTTTAGACACTGCTGTGCTTGTTGTCCTCCCAAAGCTATATAGTGAGAGTTGGTCTTGAAGTTTTTGCAGAGTTGAGCATAATTAGCTTTGACGTATCGGTCTTTAAAAGCAATCCGATACATATCATTTTGGTCAAAAAAAGTACGAGCTTCACATTGCTCAAAATGAGCTTGTCGAATTGCAAATAAAGCTGAGTTGTACAGGCTGTTGGATTGATGGGCTAACCAAAGCAAATAAGCCTCAGCTTCGTCGTCAATCTTGCCAGTTAAAAGTATTTTTTGGGTTCTGTATTCAGAGTTCATGTATATGATTATAGTTGTAAAGACTATTTTCAAATATAAATTTATGGCTAAATTATCCAAGAAAGATTATGAGTATAGACATGAAAAAGGCTCGGTTTCATCTCTCAACTATCACTTTGTTTTTTGCCCGAAAAGAAGAAAAGCAGTCTTGGTTAACAATGTGGCTAAAAGACTGCAAGAAATAATATTTTCCGTGGTTAAAGAGCATGGATGGAAGCTAATAGCATTAGAAATTATGCCTGACCACGTCCATATGTTTATTAATGCTCCAACTCACGAAAGTCCTTCTAAAATAATAAAATGGGTTAAAGGTCGTGCATCGAGATACTTAAGACAGGAATTTCCCGACTTGAAAAAACTACCTTGCTTGTGGAGTCCTAGTTATTTTGTTGGGTCAACAGGACAAGTTAGTACTGATGTTGTCAAACGCTATATTGAAACTCACCGCAGCGCATAATAGTAGGATACACGGGATTAAAATCCCTTCCTTGTTTTCACCCTACGGTTATAAACCGCAGGCTCTCAACTTCATTTAGTGTAGCCCGTTTAATACCATGATGCAGTCCAACGCTTCCTCCTGTAAAAAAACCTGAAACTATGAGCAAGTTAGTAATTAGAGATGAACAAAACTCAACAGAAAATCACTATCTTTGATACTACGATGCGAGATGGGGAATTAACCCCAGGAATCACAATGAATCTCTAGCAAAAAATTGAGATAGCTAAACTTTTAGAATCTATCAAAGTTGATGTTATTGAAGTTGGTTATCCTAGTGTTTATAGTAAAGACATTGAAGAAATATCTGTGATTTCCCAAATTGTCAAAGAATCAATCATCTGTGGTTTAACTGGTTCAAATCCTCAAGAAATTACTATTTTAGGAGAAATTATTAAAAATGCTGTTCGGGGTAGGATCAATATTTTTACTAATGTCAATACTATTCATCAACCTAGATTAAAACAGCAAGATATTTTCGAAAATATTGCTAACAGTATTAGTTGAGCTAAAAACTATTGCCATGATATTCAATGGACAGCTTTTGATGCAGTAAGAAGTGATTTTAATTTTCTGATTCAATCTATAGAAACAGCAATTGATAGGGGAGTTAAAACAATTTCTATCCCTGATACTTTGGGAAATTCAGAGACTCATGAATTTGCTAATTTTATAACTAAACTATTTGCCAAAATTAACAATATTGATTCTGTAGTAGTTGCGGTTCACTGTCACGATGATCGAGGTTTAGCTGTAGATAATTCTTTAGCTGCTATGGAAATTGGAGTCAAACAAATTGAATGTTCTATCAACGGATTGGGCGCAAGAAAAGGTAATACAAACCTCAGCGATATTGCTTTAAAAATTAGCAATTATCAAAATTATTTCATCAATCTTGAATTAAATTCAGTGGCAACAGTATCACAATCTGTAACAAGAATATTAAACTATAGTCAACTTAAATAAATTCTTTTGATTTCCTAATCGCGAAGCGACTACCGAAGGTCTCTCTAATCCCTTTAACTGTTTAAAATCTGAGCAATTTGTTCTGGTAATTGTAAGGGACGAAATGGTTTAGTAATTACCCCGACTATGGCTAAATTATCTATTTCTGATTCAACTGTAGATTGAGTTTTAGCCGTCATTAAAATTACAGGTATGTTTGCCGTATTAGGGTTATCTTTTAACTGTTTTAATGTCTCTTTACCATCCCAATCAGGCATCATGAAATCTAGTAAAATTACATCAGGCTGCTTAGTTTCTGCTGTATTTAATCCTTCTTTTCCAGAACTAGCAGTTATTACCTCCCAATTAGCTGCCATTTCTAGACCCATTTGAGCGATCGCTTTGACATCTTCTTCATCATCAATAATTAGTATGGTTTTGCTCATGACTATCAATTATCAATTATTAATTATTTTGTTGCCATTTTTCCCAAAGTTCGGGACGGCGATCTCTTGTTCGAGTAATTTGTTCTTGTTTACGCCATTCATCGATTAATTTATGATTCCCAGAGCGTAACACTTCAGGAACTTCCCAACCTCGGAAATTAGCAGGTCTAGTATATTGAGGATAATCTAATAAATCTGTTTCAAAGCTTTCTGCTTTCAAAGATGCTACCTTACCTACTGTACCTGGTAACAATCGCACCACTCCGTTAATTAAAGTCAAAGCTGGTATTTCACCACAAGTTAACACAAAATCTCCTAAAGATATTTCTCTAGTAACTAAATGTTGTCTGACTCTCTCATCTACTCCTTCATAGTGTCCGCAAATAATGATTAGTTGCTGATAATTAGTAGCTAAATCTTCTAAAATTTGCTGTTTTAGGGGTTGACCTTGAGGCGTTACCAAAATAATCTCATACCTAGGTGTCATGGGTAAAGATTCTCCCGCAGCAAAAATTGGCTCTGGCTTCAATAACAGCCCTACACCTCCACCATAGGGAATATCATCAACTTTCCGATGTTTATCCGTGGTAAAGTCTCTAGGATTAACTAAATTGACAGTAGCAATCTTTTTAGCAAGAGCTTTCCCTATTAAACTAGAGTTGAGGGGAGAGGTAAAAAAATCAGGAAACAGAGTGATGATATCAAAATGCACAGAGCAAGTTAGAAATAAAGTAGAAGATTATGGTTAGCAATTGTATCTGATATCCAGAATCTAGAAAAAAAAATTTTTTTTTTGATTTGATATTATTCAGCAATGCTATAAGGTTTACGTACTGGTGTTACCATCTATTATTTTGACTTGAGCAAATATTGACCTGCACTTGGAGGCAAAATTTAACTTAGATATAATCTGGACACAGATCAAGAAATTTGAGATGATATTCTAATTTGTCAGTACCTACAAAATAATCAGCTAAAGAGTCCCCTTAATCGCTTCCTATCTTGAACCTCAGCCATGCCCGAAATAGAAACTAAAGCTCAAACTACAAACTATCCTCAGAAAATTAAGACCGCCATTTTAGTTATTGGTGGTGCTGAAGATAAGGTACACGGAAAAGAAATACTACAAACTTTTTTTAATCGTTCTGGGGGGTGTGATGCAACCATTGGGATTATTCCCTCTGCATCTAGAGAACCCTCACTTATTGGCGATCGCTATTACCATATTTTTCAAGATATGGGAGCCAAAGAAATTAAAGTACTAGATGTACGAGATCGCGATCAAGGTAATGACCCTGGTTATCTCCATTACGCGGAAACCTGTACAGGGATTTTTATGACGGGAGGAGATCAACTAAGGCTTTGTGGCTTGCTAGCAGAAACCCCATTGATGGATCGAATTCTGGAAAGAGTCAGAAACCAAGAAATTACCCTAGCAGGTACGAGTGCTGGTGCTGCTGTTATGGGTTATCAAATGATAGCAGGAGGTAGTAGTGGAGAATGTCCTAACCGTGGCTTAGTGGATATGGCAACAGGGTTTGGAGTGATTCCCGAAGTGTTAATCGATCAACATTTTCATAATCGTAATCGTTTAGCTAGGCTGTTGAGTGCTATTGCTGCTCATCCGGATCTTTTGGGAGTGGGAATTGATGAAGATACTTGTGCTATGTTCGAGAGCGATCACATAATTAAAGTCCTTGGGAAAGGTACTGTTACCATTATTGATCCTAGAGCTATCTCCCACACTAATTACGACCTAGCTCATGGTAGTGAACCTATTGCACTTCATAATCTTCAGCTTCATATATTAAGTCATGGAGAATGTTATGATCTACAGCAAAATCAACCAGTAAAAGGTTAAACTTCTTGCATAAATCTAGAAAACTTGGGTTAAATAACAAGTAGGGGCGGTTGGCAAACCCCCCCTACAAGTAGCAAGCATATCAATTGAAAATTTACCATTTAACATCGATCGGTTTTTGAATATTGGTAGGGAGAGGGGAAAAAAAAGTTCAATAAATTTGGCTAGATCTGACTCTTTGAAAGAGGAAACTGATGGATGAGTTGTAGAAAGTAGCCAGTTGTAATCACCATAACCTATAACCTGTCTTCAGCCTTGTAATTTATTTGACACCGCTACTTATCAATAATTCCTGACTGATTTGCCTTGATTAAGTTGTGTTTTTGGTTAATCTAAATTGTTTGTAAAAATGTTACTCGTGAACAGTTGTCAGGTTTCAACCAGCGAGAAACTTGGTTAACTCCCTTCCTTACGCCGACTAAATCGATCTGCTTTAAATTAAGTCAATATGAGAATCCTCAAAACCCAGACATTACGTGGTCCCAACTATTGGAGTATTAGGCGCAACAAGCTCATTGTCATGAGACTCGACCTAGAAGATCTAACGGAAAAAACTTCCAATGAAATTCCTGGTTTGTATGAGGGATTGATCGAAACCTTACCTAGTTTGATTGAACACTACTGTGCCAGAGGTCATCGAGGTGGCTTTCTCGAAAGAGTTAAAGAAGGTACTTTGATGGGGCATATCGTAGAACACGTAGCCCTAGAATTACAGGAATTAGCAGGAATGCCAGTGGGTTTTGGTCGCACTAGAGAAACGGCTGAACCAGGAGTATTTAATGTTGTCTATGAATACGTAGAAGAACAAGCAGGTCGCTATGCAGGTCGAGCAGCAGTAAGATTATGTAATTCTATTGTGGAAACTGGCTCTTATCCTTCTGAAGAGTTACAACAAGATGTAGCAGACCTGGAAGATTTACAAGCTAATACCGCTTTAGGTCCTTCTACCGAAACCATCATCAAAGAAGCAGAAGTAAGAAAGATTCCCTGGATGTTACTCAGCGCAAGAGCGATGTTGCAACTGGGTTATGGTGCAAATCAAAGGCGCATTCAAGCAACTTTAAGCGAAAAGTCGAGTATCTTGGGGGTAGAGCTAGCCTGTGATAAAGAAGGAACAAAAACAATTTTAAGTGATGCAGGTATTCCTGTTCCCAAAGGTACAGTAATTCAGTACTTAGATGAACTAGACAATGCGATCGCCAGCGTCGGAGGCTACCCCATAGTAATTAAACCTCTTGATGGGAATCACGGTCGAGGAATCACTATTGATATTAACAGCAGAACCGAAGCAGAATCCGCTTATGATTTAGCTAGTGATGCTTCTAGAACTCGCTCCGTTATCGTGGAACGTTATTATCGCGGTAGCGATCACAGAGTCTTAGTAATTAATGGCAAACTAATAGCAGTAGCAGAAAGAGTCCCTGCTCATGTGATAGGAGATGGTAACTCTTCCATTGAAGAATTGATAGCTGCTACCAACCTTGACCCTAAAAGAGGAGAGGGACATGATAACATTCTTACGAAAATTGTTGTAGATAATACAGCTTTAGCAGTCCTAGAAAAACAAGGTTACAACACCAGCACCGTATTACCCCCAGGAGAAATTGCCTATTTACGAGCTACGGCTAATCTCAGCACAGGAGGCATCGCCATTGACCGCACAGACGATATTCACCCCGAAAATGTCTGGTTAGCACAAAGAATAGTTAAAATTATTGGCTTAGATATCGCAGGAATCGACATTGTAACCCCTGATATTACTAAACCCTTGAGAGAAGCAGAAGGAGTGGTAGTAGAAGTTAACGCAGCACCAGGATTTAGAATGCACGCTTCTCCCAGTAAAGGCTTACCCCGTAATGTGGGTGCGCCAGTGCTAGATATGTTGTTTCCTCCTGGTACATCCCCCAGAATTCCCATCATTGCTATTACTGGGACTAACGGTAAAACTACAACCACTAGAATGACGGCTCATATTTATCGTCAAACAGGTAAAGTGGTTGGCTATACCAATACTGATGGTGTTTATATTGGAGAATACCTAGTAGAAAAAGGTGATAATACAGGACCCTATAGTGCAGGTATGATCCTAAAAGACCCGACAGTAGAAGTAGCAGTATTAGAAACCGCTAGAGGGGGAATTCTCCGTTCAGGAATAGCTTTTGACACTTGTGATATTGGGGTTGTTCTGAATGTGGCAGCAGATCACTTAGGATTAGGGGATATTAACACCATCGAAGAGATGGCAAAAGTTAAAAGTGTAGTAGCAGAAACCGTTAAGGCTGATGGTTATGCCATCCTCAATGCAGATGACCCCCTAGTAGCAGCTATGGCAAAGAAAGTAAAATGTAAAGTTGCTTACTTCTCTATGAATCCCGATAACCCAATCATCCAAGAACATACCCGTCGTAAAGGTCTGGCTGCAATCTATGAAAATGGTTATCTCTCAATTCTGGAAGGAGATTGGACAATTCGCATTGAGAAAGCAGAGAAATGCCCAGTAACAATGGGCGGTATGGCACCCTTTATGATTGCTAATGCTCTAGCTGCTTGCTTGGCTGCTTTTGCTCAAGGAGTTGGTATTGAAATAATCCGCCGTGGAGCGCGTACCTTTAATCCCTCCGCAGAACAAACCCCAGGAAGAATGAATCTTTTTGACTTGGGTGATTATCATGTTCTGGTTGACTATGCACACAATCCCCACGGTTATGAAGCTGTAGGAGGTTTTGTCCGTAACTGGGAAGGAGAAAAAATCGGTGTTATCGGAGGTCCAGGCGATCGCAGAGACGAAGATTTGATACTATTAGGTGAAATTTCCGCTCAAGTCTTTGACCGCATCATTATCAAAGAAGATGATGATAAGAGAGGTAGACAACCAGGAGAAGCAGCAGATTTAATTGGTAAAGGTGTTTTTCAGCAAAATTCCCAGGCTCAATACGAAACAATCTTAAATGAAACTGAAGCTCTGGAAACTGCCTTAAACAGTGCAGCAAAAGACAGCCTAGTAGTAGTATTTCCAGAAAGCGTTAGTAAGGCGATCGATTTAATCAAAAAACGTCTTAAAAATTAGGGCTTGTCATCAATTACTGGGACTTACACCAAAAATAACCAGAAAACAGCTGTTTTTGAGCAAAAACGCCTAATACCAATTGGAAGAAAAAATGCAACAGATAAAGGTAGGGCGATGCACTGCCCACCCTACCTTTGGATTGAATTTATGTGTAACAAACATTTATCAAATTGGGATAAGTCCCGTTAGGTAATGATATTCGATGTTACCGTAGGGGTATGGATATTGCCAAACCTCCACCAATTAATCTTTTTTAGTTGTGGAGACCCACGGGGTAGCCGATGGGAGGAAACAACGCAAGTTGAAGAGGCTCGATGCCTCGGTAAACTTGCAAACATTTTTGTACTATGGGAAAACTAACCTTAGTTAGCAAGTCGCAAAGACCTCTAAATTGTGGGTGAGACTCCCCGTACATGGACACTCTGGTTAAAAGGTAGGTTGGGGAAATCCCAATCTCGGTGCAAGACACTCTAGACCTAGCCTTTACGAGTAAAGCTTTTAGATTGAGCGAAACAAAATTGATAAACATAGCTAACTAAACCTAAATTAAAAGTATGCTCAGACCTCTAACAAGAGGCGAGAGAGTAGTGTGTGTTTGGCGCACCGTGGGTGCTGGCATAGCGTCCAGGCTCGTAGACAACGGATTTCCGTGAGTCCCTCCCAGAATCCCTCGCCAATACGCGATGGGAGTCGTCAATGTTTTCCCTCAATAATTAAACTAAAATCATTACCCATTCAGCAACGCCGAAAAATTTAGTGGCGGAAGTGTCAAGTCGCTTCCCTTGAGTGCGCTCCGCGCCCCTTCGGGGGCAGAGTTCAGAATTCTGAATTCAGAGTTTAACTGGTTTGGAAGCAAGCGCTTGCAACCTCCGGGGGGGGCTTGAAAACTAAGCTAGTAAATTAGACAACACAACCAGGGTCTATTTAAGCCCCTTCCCGCCAAACCTCTTCCGTCGTGAACGACGGAGCTTGTATCCTAAGTGAGCGAGTTAAGTAAAGAGTCTTAATCCCATTTGCTTACTCGCTAACTCTGAATTCTGAATTCAGACTGGTCAATAGTTCTGTACTGTCTCCTACAGATTCTTAACCACCCTTAGAACCTAACAATCGAATAAACTCTTTGTGTACCAAACTATAGCATTCACAAGCTGCTGCTTCTAGGTTTTCCTGATTGATAATTGTGATTTTTCCGCGATGGTAGCGGATTATACCTGCTTTTTGTAGTTTTCCAGCAGCCACTGTTACACCAGAACGACGAGTACCTAGCATATTAGCAATAAATTCTTGAGTTAAGGGTAATTCATTACTCAAGACAGAATCTTGAACTAGTAATAGCCAGCGAGCTAATCTTTCTTTAATATTATGCTGGCGATTGCAAGCGGCAGTTTGGGAAACTTGGGTTAAAAGTGCTTGAGTATAAAGTAAGAGTATCTCTTGGAGTTTACTACCTCGATGAAATTCTCTCTGAAGTACTGTAGCAGATAGTTTCATTGCCGAACCAGGAATTTGAACAATAGAACGGCTCGTAGTACAGTTACCACCTAGAATGGCTGGAAGTCCTGCCATTCCTTCATTACCGACTAAACCAACCTCTGTAGTAGAGCCATCAGACATAATCGAAACCAGGGAAATCATGGCTTGATTAGGGAAATAAACCTCTTTTATGGGTTCACCTGGTTCTTGAAGAACTCTTCCTCCAGGTAATGATACTAGTTCTAGATGAGGGACTAAACGTTGGTATTCAGATTGAGGCAAAGCTGCTAGTATTTGGTTGATTATTTTTAGTTCGGGGTTTTCTGTCACTAGAAAAAAAGTTGCAAAAATTGGTGGTAGGGAAAAAACATCAATTGATGTTTGACAGTCAAATTTTCAAGATCGACTTAGTACAATTCTTAAAAAGTGATCTTTTGAAACTTATTGCTTGTTTTGTCTGCTACAGATAATACCTAAATTGAGTACCTTTGATGGTACGCTAGCGTACATAAATAAGGGAAAAAAATTGAATTTTATTTCAAATCCTTTATTGAACCAAGTAGGCGAGTGTACTCAGATTTAATATTGCCATAGCATTCACAGGCAATCTGTTCTAACTTTTTTGGGTTAACAATTAGAATCTGACCTCTACTATAATTAATTATTCCTGCTTGCTGGAGAGAAATTGCTGCTTCGGTAATGCTAGCGCGACGAACTCCTAACATCAAAGCAATTAATTTTTGTGTTAAGGGTAAACTGTCTCTTCCTGTACAGTCACGAACTAAAAGTAACCAACGAGCAAATCTTTGTTCAATAATATGATGGGATTGGCAAGCAGCAATATGAGAAATTTGACTTAGTTGTGCTTGAGTATAAAGTAATAGTAGCTGTTGCAGTTCTTCCCCTCGATGAAATTCCTCGTTAAGTATGTTGCTAGGAAGTTTCATTGCTGTACCTGCAATCTGCACCATTGATAAGCTGGTGGTAGAGTCACTACCTAAAATGGCAGTAAGACCCACCATACCTTCATTGCCTACTAAACCAATCTCCGTTGTGGATTTATCAGACATTATCAAAACTAAAGAAATTAAAGCCTGATGGGGAAAATAAACCTCTTTGATTGTCTCACCAGATTTGTGTAATACTTGCCCAGGAATAAGAGAGATAAGTTCTAGATGGGGCTTTAAACGCTCTCTAACAGAGTTGGGCAAAGCTGATAGTATTTGATTGCTTGAGAGGAAAGAAACTTCTGACATTTAATATAGTAAGCTTCCTAAATCAAAAGTTCTAGTGAGTACAACAACTGACTAATATGGTATTAGGAAAGCTTTTAGTATTTGTGATTCTTCTAATAGCAATGTGTTTAATTTTGATAGTTAAATAAGTATATTTAAATGTATATAATAATTATACGGTTTTATCTGTTAGGAAGCTGAGATACATTTAGGTATAAATCGGATATTTTTCCGTGTTATTGGTGAATATTGTGGTAAATTGCTCCAAAATTGCGTTTTTGATTTACAAGTATTGAAAATTTTTTTGGTTACTTTTGATCACTACTAAAGCAGATATACACCAGATAAAAGTTACTTCGTAAAGAGATATCTATGAATAGGAAACACTAAAACCAAGGCTAGCTTATTCTAATTTATTAATTAGACTCTATGATTAAAATAAGAGACAATAAACAATTAAAAAGAAACTAATGGAAGTATCGGAATTAAAACGGGAAATTGAAGCGGTATCTTTACGCCTGGGTAAAACCCAGGACTATCTTTGACTTACCTGCTCTCAAAGCAAAAATTCAGGACTTAGAACAAGTAGCATCTCAACCTGAATTCTGGGATAATCAAGAACAAGCACAAAAAACTTTACAGGAACTAAACGACCTAAAGTCAAATCTAGAGCAGTATCATCAGTGGCAAACATCTCTAGAAGATTCTAAAGCGATCGCGGAACTGCTAGAATTAGAAACAGATGAAGCTCTAGCTACAGAAGCTCAAGAGAATCTTCAACAGTTAGAACAAGAATTAGAGCGTTGGGAGTTGCAAAGACTCCTTGCTGGTAATTATGACAGTAAAGGTGCAATCTTAACTATCAATGCTGGCGCAGGTGGTACAGATGCTCAAGACTGGGCAGAAATGCTACTACGAATGTACACTCGTTGGGGAGAAAAACAAGGTTATAAGGTACGTCTGACTGAAGAATCACCAGGGGATGAAGCAGGAATTAAATCCGCGACTCTCGAAATTGAAGGGCGTTATGCTTATGGCTATCTTAAAGGGGAAAAAGGCACACATCGCTTAGTGAGAATATCTCCTTTTAATGCTAATGGCAAACGGCAAACCAGTTTTGCAGGTATTGAAGTAATGCCAAACTTAGGAGATGAAAGCATTGATGTGGAAATTCCTGAAAAAGACTTAGAAATTACTACTTCTCGCGCTGGAGGAAAAGGAGGACAAAACGTTAACAAAGTAGAAACCGCAGTAAGAATTGTCCATATACCTACTGGTTTAGCTGTACGTTGCACCGAAGAGCGATCGCAACTCCAAAATAAAGAAAAAGCTCTTACCTTACTCAAAGCCAAATTACTAGTAATATTGGAAGAACAAAGAGCCAAAGAAATCGCTGAAATTCGGGGCGATATGGTAGAAGCTGCTTGGGGAAATCAAATCCGAAACTATGTCTTTCATCCCTATCAAATGGTTAAAGATTTGCGGACAGAACAAGAAACCACGGATATTAATGATGTAATGAATGGCAATCTTGACTCCTTTATCGAGGCTTATTTACGACAAGAAACCCAAATAGTTTAAGAGCTTTGCTTAATCTAACTTAAAAATTTGGCCATTGGCTATTATAGTCATTCCAATGCCTCTTGCCTATCTCAACTATCGCGACCTATTGAAGTGCATAACTACTGATGTTTTTAAAGAGGTTTGTAAATACTTCTAATGAAAAGTTTATACTCAATAGTTTCTAGTTTCTTTCTTGGGATTACTGTAGCTGTTCCTGTTAATGCTCAAATTACCACTGATGGCAGCACCAATACAACTTTAACTCCTACAGATAATGGGGTAAGAATTGATGATGGCGATCGCGCTGGAGGCAATTTATTTCATAGTTTTAGGGAGTTTTCTGTACCTACAGGGAGTGAAGCTTTCTTTAACAATGCTAGTGATGTAGTTAATATATTTTCTCGCGTCACAGGGGGAAATATCTCCAATATTGACGGATTAATCCGTGCTAATAGGGCAAATTTATTTTTAATTAATCCTGCTGGTATTTTATTTGGCAACAACGCTAGTCTGCAAATTGGTGGTTCATTTTATGGAAGTAGCGCAGACAGTATTATCTTTCCTAATGGTATAGAATTTGCTGCTTCTAATCCAGTCAAACCCATACTAACTATTAATGCACCCATTGGTTTAAGATTTCGAGATAATCCAGGGGATATTACCGTCAACAAAAGTGTTCTCGAAGTAGAGCGAGGAGAAACTTTAGCAATTGTTGGTGGTAATGTAATTTTAGAAGATAGCCGTCTTAGAGCAGAGGAAGGAAGAATTGAGTTAGGAAGCAATACAGGTAATAGTTTAGTTAATCTCAATCAAACTGCTCAAAACTTTGTCTTAGATTATCGAGAAGTCCCCAACTCTGGAGAAATTCAACTGACACAGGGAGCTAGATTAGAAACCAGTGGAGAGGGAGGAGGAGCAATTTCAATTAAGGGTGGACGTATTTCTGTAGTTGACCAGTCAGAAATTATTGCTGACACTCTCGGGAGTCAAGATGGAGAAGGAATTAACATTGAGACTAACCAGCTTATTATTAGGGATGGCTCTCAAATATCATCATCTTCTGTAGAAGAAAGTCAAGGTAATAGTGGCGGTATTATTATAAATGCTATTGAATCAGTAGAATTAATTGGCACTTCTGCTGGAATAGGAGGTAACAACTCTGGTGGAGGAGGAAGAGGTAATAATGGTGGTGGAGGAGGAGGAAGAGGTAACAACTCTGGTGGAGGAGGAGGAGGTAATAATGGTGGAGACGGGGAAGAAAGAGGAAGTAGATTACAAAGTGATTCTAGAGGAAGTGGTAGTGCTGGTGACTTAGAAATTAACACTAGACGATTATTGGTTTTAGATGGTGCGAGAATATCAGCTTCTACTATAAATACCCCTAGAGGAGGAAGTATTATTGTTAATGCCTCTGAATTAGTAGAAATAAGCGGTATTCAATCAGAAAGAGAAGAACCGCGTCCAGGTGGATTATCCGTTCAAACTCGTGGTGTTGGACGAGCAGGAGACTTGACTGTTGAGACTAAAAAACTAATTGTCAGAGATGGCGCAGAAATATCAGCTTCTACTTTTGGTGAAGGTGATGGAGGTAACATCAATATAACTGCTACAGAGTCATTAGAGGTTATTGGTGTTTCAGAAGATGCTCCACTCCTAGCCAGCAGTATAAGGGCCGAAACTGGAGATGTAAGAGAGGGAAGAAGAGGCGGAACAGGAGTTGGGACAGGAGATGCAGGCAATTTAACCATCTTTACTGGAGAACTGATAGTTCGAGATGGAGCTAGGATCAGTGTCAGTAGTAATCAATCAGATATAGGTAGTGCTGGTAATTTGGAAATTACGGCAGATTCTATTGAACTAAATCAAGGAACACTAGAAGCAGACACCGCAGTAAGAGAAGGCGGTAACATCTTCTTAGAAATAGAGAATAATCTTACTCTACGCAATAACAGCACAATTACAGCTAGAGCTTTTGAAGATGCTAATGGAGGAGATATTGATATTAATGCGGAGTTTATTGTTGCTTTTCCTAATAACAGTAGTGGTGATGGTAATGACATTATTGCTAGGGCGGAACGAGGAGACGGAGGTGATATTACTATTACAGCAGAGGCTCTTTTCGGTATTGAAGAACGTCCAGCTATAGCAGGAAACAGGACTAACGATATTGATGCTAGTTCCGAATTTGGTTTGAATGGCAATGTTATTTTCAATGTTCCTGATACTAATGGTCTTCAAGAAACTGCTGAATTATCTAGTAATGTCGTTTCAGCAGAAGCAGTTGCTTCTAATGCTTGTTCTGCTGAGAGTGGAACAACTAGCTTTATAGTCACAGGTCAAGGCGGTGTACCTCCTGCACCAAATCTACCTTTAAGTGCTGAAGTATTACTTAGTGATGGAAAACCTATTACACCTGATATTTCCCAGTTCAATAATCAGCAGCAAACAAACAATAATACTGCGTTTCAAATCCAACCAGTGAAAACTTCTGTAGGGGATATTTATCCTGCTAGAGGTGTGATTAAAACTGAAGATGGCAGAGTAATTTTAACTGCTTATCCTACTGCTAGTACTCCCGCTCGTGTTGCTCAAAATTCATTAGGCTGTGAATAAAGGGATGAGCAGTGATACTAAATCTAATTCTTATAACCCCTTTATTCTTTTAGTCTGCATAGGCATTTGTTTGTATAGTGTGCCGTTTTCAACCGCGTCAATCAAGAGTGGGTTTTGACAACAGGATTTGGTATGACGAGGAATGAATCAATGTGATCACGCCTTAGCAATCTTGAGCGAGCCACGAAAAAATTGATTAATTCTTACTATTTTGATTGACAAAAGTTGGAATCAAAAAAACTATAACAATACCACAAAATATTTATGCAAGAGTCATAATCAACAATTAACTTTCAACCAAGGTGCTTAACTATATCTGATATCTTGGACTAGTACTAAAAAATTACATGATGTCCGCAATTATAATCAATTTATGTCCTTTTTCCCTTTTCTCTTTTCCCTTTTCCCTTTTCTCTTTTCACTTTGCCCTTTGCCCTTTGCCCTTTGCCCTTTGCCCTTTG
>JAAUYJ010017879.1_pt1 | contig 17205 bp, 11 predicted proteins | sample 7278031 | NCBI WGS metagenome assembly JAAUYJ01 (sample SAMN14350222, study PRJNA611818) | marine sediment metagenome | isolation source: surface marine sediment (1.8m) | place: French Polynesia: Moorea | collected 2018-08 | reverse complement strand
CGTTGCTGATGCGTGGGTATGATTTATATTTATTAGCGATCGCTAAACTATTAAATCGTAAGTATTCTAGATTGTTGAGTTTTTATTTTCATACCTTGATTCAGCAACGCCAAAAATTCTAAACGTCCTAAAAACATACCAATAACTTCTGTCAACAATACCCCCAGAGGTGCATCTGGTGCAGTTATCCCCACAGAAAGTCCCACTGTACTCAGGGCTATTTCATTCTCAACTTTTCCATTTTATATATTTACGAGAATACCTTATTGCCAGCTTTAGAAAACGCATCTTTAGCTATCTGTAAAGCCAGTAAATTCATTGCCAAAATCTAGAATGAAATGACCCTGCACTGTACTTAAAGAACTTGCATACTCAAATAAAAACTCTTAAAGAGGGTAGCCATAGGCAGCAATAATTAATAGATATAAAAATAGAAATAAACCAGTAGAACCAATTTCAATATCCCTGATAAATTGACGATTAGTGCCATGCAAAATATTTGGTTTAGTTACATCATTTTTTTGTAAAAAAAGTCAGCGAAATTCCCGCAAAAGAGCGCGATAAAGAGTATAAATTATAATTTATTTAATGTCGCCAACACTATTACCCTCTCCACTTAAGCCAGAAACTAATATCGCAACAACACGACCGCAACCCATAATAATGATATATTTAGAATCACTCATATTTAAGTTATGCTTTCAGTTATTTCCTGATTATAATAATATTTACTACTCTAAAAGAATATCATTTTTATCATTTATTTATCTCTCTCTTTAGATAGATTTGTTGCTAAATTAAAATTGAAAATTTTCCAAAAATCAGGCAAATTTAATCTAGATTAAATCATGATACTTGAACATATAAGCATCATAATTTAACTGATTAATTAGGTGTTGAGATGCCAAAAATCTCAAATTTACTTTCCGTGTCAATCACTGATTAGATTCATCACTAAACACAGAAAAATTCCGTTCCAACTGCCGATATTTAGGAACCTCAATAACCTCCTCAAAATCCTGAAACGAAACAATATCTGTTAACCCCGCCGTAGTTCCATTTTCAAATAATTGACGATAACAATTCATCATTGCTTTAGTAGCAGCAAACAAACCAGAAAGAGGATAAACCACAATTTTAAAACCAATTTCAGCCAACTCTTGACCAGACAAAACCGGAGTTTTTCCACCCTCAATCATATTAGCAAATAACGGCACATCATCAAAAGCAGCAGTGATCGCCCGCAAATCCTCCATCGACTGAGGAGCCTCAATAAAAACCACATCCGCACCTGCTTCCACACAAGCACGTCCCCGCCTAATAGCCTCATCCAAACCTAATGGCGCACGAGCATCAGTACGAGCAATAATCACCAAACCACTATCACCCCTAGCATAAACCGCAGCCTTAATTTTTTCAATATGTTCCGCCATAGAAATCACCCGCTTTCCCTCAAAATGACCGCATTTTTTCGGCCATTCTTGGTCTTCCAAAATAATTCCCCCAACCCCCATATTCACAATATCAGTCACAGTTCTAATCACATTTAACGGGTTACCATATCCAGTATCAATATCAGCCACCAAAGGAATATTCACCGACTCAGTAATCCGGCTCACACTATACAACATTTCCGTAGCAGTCAGATAACCAAAATCTGGACGACCCAAAGTAGAACCAGAAATCCCAAACCCACTCGTAAACACAGCCGGAAATCCCACCTGTTCCACAATTTTTGCCCCAATGCAATCATACACCCCAGGCAGCACCAGAATTCCTGGTTGTTCTAATACTTGACGTAATCTTTGGCCGGCAGTCATCACACCCTCCGAGAATAAACATGATAAAATTTTACTACTTAAAAGTTTGGTATTCCTTCCTCTATGGCAAAATCTCTCAAACCTGACGCATTTTTCCAAACACCAGGAGTAATTCTCGACGTTCGCAGTCCCGCCGAATATGCTCAAGGTCATATTCCTGGGGCAATTAGTTTTCCCCTATTGAATAATGAAGAACGGGCCCAAGTCGGAACTTGCTACAAACAAAAAGGTAAAGATGAAGCCGTAGAATTGGGATTAGCGATCGCTGGTCCGAAATTCGCTGATTTTGTCGCCCATGCCAAAATATTAGCTCCAGACCGTCAAGTGAGAATTCATTGTTGGCGCGGTGGAATGCGTAGCGGTGCGGTGGGTTGGTTGCTGGAGACGGCAGGATTTAACGTTTCCCTGCTTGTTGGCGGTTACAAAGGGTTTCGGCGTTGGGGGCGGAGTCTGTTTTCAGTTCCCCAAAAAATTATCATTTTGGGTGGGATGACTGGTAATGGCAAAACAGAGATATTGACTGCTTTGGCAAATATGGGAGAACAGGTTTTAGACTTGGAAGCTCTGGCGCATCATCGGGGTAGTAGTTTCGGCGCTTTGGGACAGTTACCTCAACCCACTAACGAGCAATTTTGGAATGCGATCGCTATGGAATGGGCAAAGTTTGACCGGACTCAACCCCTATGGATCGAAGCAGAGAGTAAGCGTATTGGGATGTGTAGTATTCCCGATGAAATTTTTGCGCAAATGGAAACGGCAACAGTTATTGAAATCAGTCGTAGTCGTCAGGAAAGATTAGAGTTTTTGGTTGAAATATATGGGGAAGCGGATATTAATCATTTGATTGCTGCTACCGAACGCATTCGCAGACGCTTAGGAGGTTTGCGAACGCAAGCAGCAGTTAATTTTTTAAATCAAGGAAACTTTGTAGCTGCTTTCGATTTAATTCTCCACTACTACGATAAAACCTATACTTATGATTTAGAAAAAAGGGATGTTAATATTTATAAAATTGATGTTTCTGGGTTGTCGGCGGTTGATGCTGCAGTATTAGTGCGGGAGAAAAGCAAAGAGATTTTGTAGTCCAGGACAATAACGTAGAGTAGGACTCTTTTCATAAAAAATTATCAAAATTACTAGACAACGCCTAGCGAGCAACTAATTGCTAGTTTTCACAGTAAGACTTATACAAAATATAATTATAAAATAAGCTGAAATTATAGATAGGCATAGGCTTTCACCTCAAAAAGGCATAAACCCTGACTTCTGGACATTTGTCAGGTCAGTCCTAATACTATTTATAACTGGTTTAATAATAGGGAAAAATTTATCGCAGATGCCATGGAAAATATTCTGAAAAACTTTGGGACAGAATATACAATTAATTTTGCATCAGCACTTAACCTAAAAAATTAGGAAAACCTTTGCTCCCTGTAAAGTTTAGAGCTGTTTCTTAGCAAAAGAGATTATTTTAATCTATTTAGCGACAAATATAATGATTAAAAGTTCAACAAAGAGATAATTTATAAATCTAAAGTAAATATTAAGAGGCTGAATGACTTACAATATAAGGAATTGACTACTCTCAACTTGAAAAAGCTTAAATTTTTATTAACCATTTCTTATACTCTTGACAACTTTTTCCATATGTGACTACTGTATACTATCGTCAGCCAACAATTTTGAGCTTAGAGTTAATCTATATTCTAAATTATAATTATCAAGAAAAAAAATATGGATCAATATTATGATGTTTTCATCTCCTACGGACGGGCTGACAGCAAAGACTTTGCCTCAAAACTCTATGAAAAACTCAGAGAAAATGGTCTGAAAGTATGGTTTGACCAAAACGATATTCCTCTCGGCGTTGACTTTCAAAATCAAATAGATGACGGTATCACAAAAGCCGATAACTTTCTGTTTATTATTGCCCCCCATTCTGTTAATTCCCCCTACTGTCTCAAAGAAATAGAATTAGCAGTTAAATACAAGAAACGAATTGTGCCACTTTTGCAAGTTGAACAAATTCCTTATGAAATTTGGCAACAACGAAACCCGCAAAAAACTCTAGAAGATTGGGAAATTTATCAACAAAAAGGGTTACATTCTAGCTTTCCCAATATGCACCCAGAAATCAGCAGAATTAATTGGGTTTATTGTCGGGAAAATCTGGATAACTTTGAAACAAGTTGTGCTAGTTTAATAGAATTATTTCACAACCATCAAGACTTTGTAAAACAACATTCTCATCTCTTAGTTAAAGGTTTAGAATGGGAAAAAAACCATAAGCAAACTCGTTATTTGTTAATTGGGAAAGAACGTCTAGAAGCAGAAAAATGGTTAAAACTTAAGTTTAAAGATGAACAAGCGCCTTGCATTCCTACAGATTTACATTGTGAATTTATCTGTGAAAGCAATAAAAATGCCAATAATTTAATGACTCAAGTTTTCCTAGCTTTTTCAGAAGTAGATAAAGCTATAATGCAGACAATCAAGAAAACTTTGATGAGAGAAGGAATTACTGTTTGGAATTTTCAAAATGATCTGCCAACTGGAAAAGATTTTCAAATAGAAATTAAGCGGGGTATTGCCAGAGCTGATAATTTGATTTATTTATTGTCTCCTGATGCCATAAAATCTGAATATTGTCAGCAAGAAATAGCTTATGCTTTGAGTCTGAATAAACGAATTATTCCTGTATTAATTGGTCCTACAAATTTAACAGAAATTCCTACAGAAATTCGCCACTTACAATTTATTGATTTTACTCAGTCAGCGTCGGAAAATCAAGACAAACTTATCAAAGAAATACAGTCAGAAGCCGTTTATTATCAACGACATAAAGTTTTGTTAGTTAAGGCTTTGAAATGGCTCTCACAAAATCGTAATCCTAGTATCTTACTACGGGGTTATAACCTAGAAAAATATCGAAGTTGGCTAGAATTAGCTGAAAAACAAACTGTTAATTTACCCACAGATTTACAAAGAGAATTTATTGCCGAAAGTGCTAAACAACCCCCTAATTTAGTTTTAGATGTTTTTGTTTCTTATTCGCGGGCGGATGCTGATTTTGCCAGACAGTTAAATGAGGCTTTACAAACTCAGGGAAAAACTACTTGGTTTGACCAGGAAAGTATCGCTACAGGTACAGATTTTCAACAAGAAATTTCTCAAGGTATCCAAAAGTCGGATAACTTCTTATTTATTATTTCCCCAGATTCAGTAAATTCTCGCTATTGTGCCGATGAAGTTGAATATGCTAAAAGTTTAAATAAAAGGTTTGTGACGGTTTTGCATCGAAAAGTTAATACTGCCGAATTGCATCCAGAATTGGCAAAAGTGCAATGGTTAGATTTTAATCGCTATGAGGGAGATTTTTTTGCTAACTTTAGTGAGTTAGTGCGAACCTTAGATACAGACAGGGAATATGTACGAGAACATACCCAAATGTCACAGAAAGCATTGGAGTGGCAGCGAGACAATAAAAATACCGATCTATTATTACGCGAGAGTAAGTATGTGAAAGCTTATGAGTGGTTGCAGTGGGCACAAACACATTCTAAACAACCTGCGGTGACTGAGGAAATCAAAGAATTTATTCTCAAAAGTAAGGCATTAGTAGAAAAGGAACAAAAACAAAAACAATGGCAGCGTCAACGCACAATTATCGGAATGGCAGCATCTTCTCTGATAATTTCCGTACTTGGTGTGCGCTCAGAAATGGAACGACGTAAAGCTGTTATCAACGAACGCAAAGCTGAGATCAAAGGTTTAAATACTCGCATAGTCTCAGGAGAGAGAACTTTAGATATCCAATTAGCAGCAATGAAACTAGATCAACAAGCAAATGAAAGTAGAGAAGACATAAATACTACCGATCTTCTCCAACAAACTGTTAACTGGCAGGGATATAAACAAATCAATAGCTTAGAAGGCCATGGGAATAGGGTCAACAGTGTAGCATTTAGCCTCAAAAGGGATTTGATAGCTTCTGCTAGTCAGGACAACACAGTGAAACTCTGGAAACCAGATGGCACCTTGGTGCAGACTCTCAGCGGCCATGAAGATTATGTCCTCGGTGTAGCATTTAGCCCCAAAGGGGATTTGATTGCTTCTGCTAGTCAAGACAAAACAGTGAAACTGTGGAAACCAGATGGGACTTTGGTGCAGACTCTCAGAGGCCATGAAGATTATGTCATGGATGTAGCATTTAGCCCCAAAGGGGATTTGATTGCTTCTGCTAGTCAGGACAACACGGTAAAACTGTGGAAACCAGATGGGACTTTGGTGCAGACTCTCAGAGGCCATGAAGATTATGTCATGGGTGTAGCATTTAGCCCCAAAGGGGATTTGATTGCTTCTGCTAGTTACGATAAAACAGTAAAACTGTGGAAACCAGATGGCACTTTGGTGCAGACTCTCAAAGGCCATAAAAATTATATCTATGATGTAGTATTTAACGCCAAAGGGAATTTGATAGCTTCTGCCAGTAGTGACAACACGGTAAAACTCTGGAAACTAGATGGCACTTTGGTTCAGATTCTCAGCGGCCATGAAAATTTTGTCGTTGGTGTAGCATTTAGCCCCAAAGGGGATTTGCTCGCTTCTGCTAGTCAGGACAACACGGTAAAACTCTGGAAACCAGATGGCACTTTGGTACACACTCTCATCGGCCATGAAAAAGGGGTAAACATTTTAGCATTTAGCCCCAAAGGCGATTTGATAGCTTCTGCTAGTCATGACAACACAGTGAAACTCTGGAAACCAGATGGCACTTTGGTGCAGATTCTCAATGGCCATGAAAATTCTGTCATTGGTGTAGCATTTAGCCCCAAAGGGGATTTGATAGCTTCTGCCAGTATTGACAACACAGTGAAACTCTGGAAACCAGATGGCACTTTGGTGCAGATTCTCACTGGCCATGAACATTGGGTCTGGGGTGTAGCATTTAGTCCCAAGGGAGATTTGCTCGCTTCTGCTAGTCGTGACAACACGGTAAAACTGTGGAAACCAGATGGTACATTGGTGCAGACTCTTACCGGCCATGAAAATTGGGTCAACGTTCTAGCTTTTAGCCCCAAGGGAGATTTGCTCGCTTCTACGAGTGCTGACAACACGGTAAAACTGTGGAAACCAGATGGAACGTTGGTGCGCACTCTTACCGACCATGAAAATTATGTTATCGGTGTAGCATTTAGCCCCAATGGAGATTTGCTCGCTTCTGCTGGTTATGACAAGACAGTGAAAGTTTGGCGCTTCAACCGAGATGACCTGATAGCTCATGCTTGCCAGTGGATGGGTGACTATCTGAAAAATAACCCCAATCTCACAGAAGAGGAGCGTCGTCTCTGTGGAGTAGAAGCTTCGGCAACGGCTTTGTTTTTACAGGGTGAGAAGTTAGCAGCAAAGGGTAAAATTAATGAAGCTATTTCTAAGTTTCAACAAGCAGCTAAACTTGATTCTAATTTCTGTTTAAATTCAGCAGCAAAAAGTTTATTAATGGCTGGCAAGCAGTTAATAGAAGAACAAAAATTTGATGCAGCAATTTTAGCTTACCAGCAAGCGCAAAACTTGGATGCAAACTTACAAATAACTGCTACTGACTGGAATAGTCTTTGCTCTAATGGTAGTCAGCATCAGCAAGCAAAAAAGGTAATGTTTGCCTGTGAAAAAGCAGTTAAACTCGTGACGGATGATGAATATATTAGAGATAGTCGAAGTTTAGACAGAGCATTAACTGGTGATTTTGATGGTGCTATTGAGGATTTTGAAGCATATATTGAATGGACTGAAGATGAAGACAACGACAAGGTTGGGTTAATGCTTTGAAACCAGGAGAAAATCCGTTGACAGAGGAGATAGATAGAAAAACTAGTAAGCGATCGCCAAGTTTATAAATGACAGTAAAATTCCATACTGTGATTGCTAGGCGGTGATGGAGAAGTTAAACTCTCAGAGAAAGTATGAATCTAGGTGTAGGCGAAGCATTCCCAAATTTTTTTACGCCTGGTATTATCCAGCAAAACATAATCAAAACATAATATTATATTTGCTTGAATATCCCCCTTGTAATGATAGTAGAATTTAATGCTATCATTACTACCGAGGATCGAAGATGATATCCTTCATTAAAACTTATTAATGTTAATTAGCTATTAATGCTGTAGAAAAGTTAAAAATGAAAAAATACTAATTTTTGCAGCTTTTTCAATAAAAAAATCTGCTTCTAATTTAAGCATAATTAAACAGATTATCCCAGACATAATCTATTAATTGTTTAGCATCATCTAGGGGTAAAACTTGACAACAACCATTGTCATCGTAGGTCAATAATGGTACTTTCTCAACCTGCTCTTCCTCTTCTCCCTCTCTGACAACTTTACCCTTGACTTTTGTCAAATTATGCAAAGGCCCTTGAATATCAAAGTCAATTTTTGTATCAAAATTTTCTGCCATCCATTCTTCAATTTTATCGTCTAACTGTTCCGGAGTTAGCGGTTTATCGCTACTCAACAAATGATAATAAACTAAAATAATTTCCTTACATTCCTCCTCCTCCGCATCATCAATTAAAGACATAAATACACCCGCATTACTAGCAATATTTTTAAAAAATAACGTTTCTGTCACCTGTTTCTGAAATCTTATTTGCTTACTCTTATATTTACTATATTGTTTAAAAATAAATATCCCAAAAGTCACCAACAAAGATAATACAGCCACTAAAAGACCCATAATATTCTGCACGTCTTCCTGACTAGCTCTCAAATTCAATTGTTCTACATAACTAGGCCCCAAAGTAATAAATACAATCACACCAATAATTAGTAAAAGTTGCGGTAAGATTTTCAGAGCCATCGGCACTGCAGCACCAATAGCAGGCACAGCTAACATTAGCCAGTCTTTCAAAGTCATGCTCACTTTCACATTGGGAAAGATAAATTCTATATCATTTTTAGGAATATTTTTATAGAGATAAATATATATTTTACCTGGAATAAAACGAGAATCTCCCAAATAACTTTCTGTTACAGAATCATCATTTTTACATTTAATCAATACAGCAACTCTCGCAAAAGTATCAATTTTCTTTTCAACTTCTCTAAACCACTTTTTTACCTTGATTGTTTTATAAATATCGCCTCGACAAAAACAAACCATTTGGTCAAATTCATCAAAATCCACATCTGTTTTAAGTTCAATCAAAGACTTTTCTTGAAAAGCACGTTGTAAACTTGCTTTAGAAACAGGAACATAGTTTCCTTGTTCAAGAATCTTTTCAAAAGCATTCACAACTTTAGTTTCCATTGGAGCCAGTTCTGATGCAGAATAATCCGCTAAATACTTAGGATTAGTATCAGGATTAAAAGGAGCATAGTTTTCTTTTAAAACTTCTAAATGATGATGTAATTTAAAATGATAATAAGCCATTAGAATAGAACAAAAATCCCGAAATTTTGGCACAGATGCCTCTGGTAACTTACCATCTGCAATACAAAGTTCGATAATATTTTTTCGAGAATAAGGAATAAATGCTTCTCTGTTTTGATAAACTGTCATATCCCTATACCTAATTAGACTGGAATAATATGATATTTTACCACTGTTTTATTAATAAAAAAACCAAATAATACTTGACAAAAACACTAGAGTATGTATAAATAGATTGGATGCAATCGCCTTTATATTAGGGAAGCTATAAAATAAAAAACAAACATACATATATAATCATACATTTAATAAAATGAATCCAGAATCAACTTTAAATCAACTCAAAGCAGCTAGCCCAGAAGGAAAACTTCCTTCTAGTTATGGAGTTTATTTCAAAAATACATTAGTAGCTCTATGTCATGCTTTAGAAGACCATATATTACAAACTAGCACTAAAAATCCAGAAGCAAAACCCCTAGTATTAGTCACATTTCAGCAGGGAAAATGGTATCTGCAAGAAGCAGAACGCTATCAAGAAATAGCCGAATCTAGTTGTAAAGTTGTTATTAGTGCAGTACCAGATAGTGGTTTGAGCGCACATCCAACAAGTCAGCTAGAAAATGTCTCTTTAGTTAATCTCGAAACAACTGATAGTCTAGTCAACGAATGGAACCTAATCATACTATCTCCAAGTTACACAGCCATGGTACTTTGCCATGAACTATCCGAAGATGAATATATAGTTCAAGGTAAACCTACCGTAGATACAGAGAGGAAATTTTACGGTTTATGGACTTTCGATAAAACATTAGTCGCGAAAGCAGCAGAAATTCTCACAGAAAGATTTCGTCCCTACGAGCCAGCACTTGCAGATACTATCCAAAAACAACATCAGCAAATTTTAACTACAGAAGGAATAGCACTCACAGATATGACTGACGTAGTTTCCAGAGTAGTTTCTTACCTGCAAACATCCCAACAACAAATGATCGCAATGAATCGTCAAGCCAGGGAACTTTGGGAACTAGAAGGTCAAGCATTACGAGTAAGTCGCAACTTAAACGCCAACAAATTGCAAGCATTTTTAAGAATGGCGCAGAAAGTAGACGAACGAGACCGGGCGAACCAGATCGCATCTTTGCAAGTAGCAGCTTTATCAGAAACTATCGGACAAATGCTAGATTTACCAACTCTGAAGTTGCGACGTTTGCGGTTAGCTGGTTTATTATTTCGAGTGGGGTTAGTCTCAGCACCAGAGGAAATATTTACCAAAACACCTGATGAATTAGACGATGCAAATTTAACCTTTTGGCGCGAACGCAGTGTTTTCAGCGCTCATTTATTATCAGCAATGCCAGAGTTAGGAGCAGTAACTCAAATTGTGACTCATCATTTAGAATATTGGGATGGTAGTGGTAAACCCGACGGTCTCAGAGAAGCAGAAATACCAATAGAGTCTCGTATTTTAGGATTAGTTTCTTACTTCCAAGAACTAACACAAGCACGGAGTCAAAGGAAAGCTCTGAGTTTAGGAGAAGCTATAGAAAAGTGCAGCGATCGCAGTGGCACATATTTTGACCCTACCCTAGTAGAAACATTAAGCAATGTAATTCGCTTAACAGAAATGGGTCTGATGGAATTACCTCAAAGGCCAAGTCAACTACCTAACGTTTGGTTAGAAGAAGCAGTTACTTCTAAGACATCAGTTTAATAATTCCCTTCCTTTTAGCTAGCAAGTTTTCCATACCTAATATTATATTGTTTAATATCACAATGAATGAATCATTATCTCTTGACATTTCTGCTATTCGAGTGGGCAAAATCAAACTTTTAGCAAATACTCATCTCCCAGGCATAGATTTAGCAGGCTCCATACTCCCAGAGGCAGATTTCTATCAAGCTAACCTAGTTGGGGTCAGTTTTGCTGGTGCAAATTTACAAAGAGCGCAACTAAGAGCTAATCTTCGAGGTGCAGACTTTTCTGGTGCCGATTTGAGAGGGGCAGACTTTCGTAATGCAGACCTACGCGGTGCTACTTTTATTGATGCTCTCATCAGGGGAGCTACTTTTGCAGGGGCCTTTCTCAATGGAGCCATATTTAATAATTTGGACCTCAGTGGCATTGATTTTCGTGGGGCTGACCTACGAGGTGTAAATTTGACCAGGGCAATTTTATTTCAAGCGGAGTTAAGTAGTGCTAATCTTTCTGGTGCAGACTTATCTCAAGCAGATTTAGAAGAAGTTAATTTGAGTGGGGCCATACTACGGGGTACAAACTTAGAAAGGGCCAATTTGCTCTGTGCTTTACTAGACCAGGCTGACTTGACAGGGACTTTACTCACAGATGCTTGTGTCCAAGGCACTCCTCTTGATTAAGTAAAAGTTTGATTTGTTTCCAAGTTATTTATTCTATTAATAACTAAATTAAGTAGTAAGTATAAGTATATGGGGTACAGCTTAATCAGAATCTCCGATCCCAGTAATCTTTGGTTGGTCAAGATTCAATAATTCTGTACCTCATATATTTTAATCAACATTCTCTCAGTCTATAGTGATAGGAAATAGAAAGTAAAGCTTATCAAGTGCATAAGTACAAGTGAATTTTACAATTCTTCATAAAGTAGTTATAATGTCATCGAAGGCAAATATAGAAAAATTATGGTGACGGCATTGTTTACCAGCACACCAATGCAAAATCAAAGTGGCGATCGCCTAGTGAGCAAAGTGGCAGGAGCAGCAATTGCAGCCTTGTTTAAGAGCTCTGATCGAGTCGAAGCCAACGTCCGCGCTGAACCAGTGTCCAAGCTATTGCAGGGTAGCCTAGATGGTTTTGACTTTATCGGTAAAGGAATGCGGATGTATAATGGCCTTCGTCTCGAAGTTATGGAACTTTACCTGCAAGCAGTCTCAATAGATTTTACTGCAGTTTTTACAGGTAAAGTCCGACTGAGGCAACCCATCCAGGCCACAATGAGGACTGTATTAACCGAGTCAGATTTGACCACCTCTTTCAATACCCCATTTGTGGTAGAGAAACTCCAAAGGCTTAAGTATCAGGGACAACCCCTACATTTCCAAAATACTCAAATGACTATCACCGAAGATAGAGCCCTCAGACTCAAAACTCAAATCGGTGTAGGTAGTCCAAATAAACTTACAGACGTTGATTTCACAGCTAATATTGAAGTACAAGATCGACGCAAAATTGAATTTGTCAATGTCAAATATAATGGCGATCAAGAATCAGTAGATCTAGGAAAATCTCTAATAGATCATGTCAATAACCTACTAGACTTAGATCAATTTGCCCTAGAAAAAACTCAACTACGAGTTGATAGGGTTAGAATAGGGAATGATAGCATCACATTCTATGGTGTAGCCAAAATTGAACAATTTCCTAGTGGCAGTAAAAAATAAAAATTCGTAATGACTAGCTTATATCTATTCAGCAGTCTAGTCTACTTTTTTTAGTAGAGACGTCAACAGATAACGTCTCTACTATATTGATTTTTTACCTTGATTATTCTCAAGCAATATATTTCAGATCAAAGCAACTGATACCGTTTCACCCTTAGACAGAAGCTTGTCCCCCAGCCTCAATCTTCAAGTCAGTAATTTCAGCTTATTATTTCAATTCATTAGTTACCAACTATTTGTGGCATTTTTCTAGTGAATTGGTATCAAAAATATGTGCTTAAGAAATTGTTTTGGTTTTATTTATCCTCATCCTGACCAACTTTAGGAACATAATCAGGACGTTCAGCATCTTCCCAACCAGGAGGTCGCTTAGAATTGTACCAAGCAATTGAACCAATACTAACAGCAGCGACAAAGCCCACCACAACTACTGCTATTGGAATCCATAAATCCCCTTCCATAATTATTAAATCTCCTTATTATTTTTGGGTTAAAAATATTATCTCACGGTCTGGATATAGTGGGAAGAAAATCCATTATTTATTGTTAGACTGGTTAATATTGGTTGGTTTCTAGGTGTTAGGTGGTAGGTGGTAGGAATGAAAGAGAAAAAGTGTAAATATTCCTATCCTTTGGTGTCCGGATTTGATATTACACTCCTGTAGGGACGTTGTGACGTTGCATCTAATACCAAATTGATAAATGTTTGCTACAAATATTATCAATCTTGGGTTTTGGGGGTGGGGTCTTGGGTGTGGTGAAATAATCGGAAAAACAAACAAAAAGGCTGATTATAAAAAGGATAAACTGGAAAAAGTTTATTAATTAGTTAATCGTTGAAGTTTGCTCAAGCATCACATTCTTTTTTTAAATTAGTATAACGTCCCTACTCCACCCAATCAGATGTAGCAAAATATTTGAGATTTGGTATTATTACAAGCTATCAGCTATTAGCTAAAATCGGGGGTGGTATAAGTCCCCCACGCTTATTTGAAAAAGTCGGTGGTGTGCGTGTTCTGGGGATGAAAAACCCCATTCATCATACACCTTGAAAGCTGATGGCTAACTGCTGACTGCTATTTTAATTAAGTAGAAAGTGGTAAATATTGTACTTTATGTATCAAATTGTAAACCAGCTCATAAGTAAGTTATATCAGTGCTTTTAAGGCTTTTATAACTAAATCTCCAACACCTTTTTTTTACCTGGCTCTACTTAGTACAATTAGTAATAAAAAATCTAGAACTAATCACTAAATATGCAAATATTAATCTCAGGATTATTTATAATAATATGCTTCTCTCTTGGCGCTCTCCCACTCACTCGTTTAATAGTTAAAACATTAGCAAATATTGACCTCACAAAAGTCGGCACAGGTAACGCTAGTGTAGCAGCAGCATTCACCCACGCGCCGAAACCAATAGCAATAATAGTAGTTTTAGCAGAAATAGCTAGAGGTATTGCCCCAGTTTTAATAGCAAAATTATTATTTCCAGAAATTCCTACTTGGCAACTATTAGGATTAATATTTTTAGTAGCAGGTAGATATTTAATTGCTAAAGGTGGCGGTGTGACTAATGCTTCTTGGGGGGTTTTGGTTTACAGTCCTATTGTGGCATTAGGTTCAGGAATTACAGGATTATTAATATTACTAATAGGTAAAAAAATATTTCCTAAAAAACATCAAAGTATCCGACGATGGGCAGCTCGTTTGGGATGTCTGAGTAGTTTTATCTGGGTTTTATTATTTCGTCAAGAAGCAGATTTTTGGGAATTGTTAGTAGCAGCCGGATTAGTAATTTTATTGGTAGTAATAAATCTTCGTCAAAGTGATGATATGGCTTTACAAAAACAGTATTTAATTTCTCTCGAAAATACACTTGATACTAAATTATGTGGTGAGAAAGCAGCTAGATTATCTCAACTAAAAAAAGTAGGGTTTAATGTCGCTGAAGGTTGGGTTTTACCCGGAACAATTGCCGGGCAAATTTCCTCCGGAATGCTCCGGGAAAATGAATTACTCAGACAATTTCCCCTAATAGTTCGTTCTTCTGCAGTGGGAGAAGATAGCGATCGCAATTCTGCAGCCGGACAATATAAAACTATTGGTCCTGTTAATAATCAAACAGAATTATTAGAGGCAATTAATATTTGTCGTCAATCTTATTGGCAGCCAGAAGCAGTTGCTTATCGTCGGCAAAGAGAAATTCCTGATGCGGAAATGGCAGTATTAATTCAGCCTTATCTGATTAGTCAAGTTGCAGGAGTAATGTTTACTCGTAATCCTTTGGATGGTGATGCAAAAGTAATTATTGAAGCACTGGCAGGAGGTGCGGAAAAAGTTGTCGGCGGGCAGCTAACTCCAGTGCATTTAGAAATAGATAAAAATCAAGCATTAAATGAATTAAAAGAATTAAAAAAACCGGAGATTCTGCCTCTAGAAATTATTCAAGAATTGGTAAACCAAGCAGAGGCTATAGAAGCATTTTTTCACGGTTTACCCCAGGATATTGAGTGGTGTTGGGATGGTAAAAAAATTTGGATATTGCAAAGTCGTCCGATTACTAATCTCAGACCTATTTGGACGCGAACTATTGCTGCAGAAGTAATTCCCGGAGCAATTCATCCTTTAACTTGGTCGATAAATCGTCCTTTGACTTGTGGGGTTTGGGGAGAAATTTTTACTGTTGTTTTAGAGGAAAAGGTAGCAAAATTAGATTTTACAGAAACTGCAACTTTGCTCGGTTCCCATGCTTATTTTAATGCTACTTTATTGGGAGAAATTTTTAGAATGATGGGGTTGCCAGAGCAAGGTTTAGAATTTTTATTACGGGGGCAAAAAATGGGAAAACCGCCATTAGGAAAAGTTTTGCCTTCTTTGCCTGGTTTATGGCGTTTAGTGCAACGAGAAATTGCAGTTGACCGGGAATTTGACCGCGACTATCATCAAATTTTTATTCCGGCTTTAGAAAGTTTAGAACAACAAAATTCATCTCAGTCTTTATCAGAATTATTAGACCAAGCAAAACAAATTCAGGAATGGTTAAAACCGATTACTTATTACAATATATTAGGTCCGATAGGTTTAGCAATTAGGCGTTCGCTGTTCCGAGTTTCTGATGAATGGTTGCCTACGGATACTGCTCCAGAAATAGTTTCGCTTCGAGAATTACAAAATTTAGCAGTTGAGTTAAATCAGACAACTAAATCTAATGTGGAAATAGCAGCAGAATTTCAGCAAAATCAGGAATTACAAACAAAGTTTCAGCAATGGTTAGAAAGTTATGGTTATTTAAGTGAAGTTGGTACAGATATTGCTGTAGAAACTTGGCGAGAAAAACCTGATAATTTCCGAGATTTATTGTTTAGTATGGCTCGGAACAATGGTAATAAAAAAGATAATTTCTCGCCAAAAGATTTAAACTTGTGGCAGCGTTGGCGACTGGCGCAATGTGCAAAACGAGCAATAACTAAAGGAAAAATTGCTGAAGTTTATGGAAAATTTTTAGCTCATTTACGTTGGACGTTTTTAGCTATAGAACATTATGGATTAGAAGCAGGAATTTTTGAGCAAAAGGGGGATATTTTTTACTTGAAGTTGGCAGAAATTCAAGAATGGATGTTATCAAAAGTAGGTTGGGTAGAGGAACGTTCGCGAAGCGTCTCCGAAGGAGAAAACCCAACATTACAAAATTCAGAGCAACAAAACCCAACATTACAAAATTCAGAGGAACGAAACCCAACATTACAAAATTCAGAGGAACGAAACCCAACATTACAAAATTCAGAGCAACAAAACCCAATACCACAAAACTCAACAGAAAACCTCAAACAGTTAATTACTCAAAGACGAGAACAGTTAGAAAAAGACCAACATCGCCAAGTTCCCAAAATAGTTTATGGGAATGTCTTACCAAAAGAAACTTCAGAAATTACTCCCACTGATGAAACAGCTTCAATTTTGTCAGGTATACCTGCGAGCGTCGGTTGCGTAGAAGGTTATGTAAAAATTTGCCGAAATGTAGGAGAGAATATTCCTGAAGACGAACATCCTATTATAGTTGTACCCTACACAGATGCAGGTTGGGCACCATTATTATTAAAAGCAAAAGCGATCGTTGCAGAAGTAGGAGGACAGTTATCCCACGGAGCAATTATTGCGCGGGAGTATAATATTCCAGCAGTGATGAATGTTTCCGGAGCCACAACTCGTCTACAAGATGGTCAACGAGTGCGGGTAGATGGATATAAGGGTACTGTGGAACTGCTTTAATACCATTTCTCAAAAATTTTGCTACATCTTATATCATGTCTCATTAAATAACTGTAATAAACAATCTTTCCCCAAACTCGTAGGGACGTTGCATACAACGTCCCGGTTGTGCATCAGCAAAGTGTGGGATTCGTCAAGTAGGGCAGGCAAATGTAATCTAAAAGCACTGATATATAAAGGTTTAGCGCATTTTTGTCGCGAAAAAAGTGCGAGTTGTTAAGCTTCTAGGACCAAAAAGTTAGGACAGCATCAAGACACTTCCCAAT
>JAAUYJ010066991.1_pt1 | contig 17206 bp, 27 predicted proteins | sample 7278031 | NCBI WGS metagenome assembly JAAUYJ01 (sample SAMN14350222, study PRJNA611818) | marine sediment metagenome | isolation source: surface marine sediment (1.8m) | place: French Polynesia: Moorea | collected 2018-08 | reverse complement strand
GGATCCATGGATCCATGGATAACTATGCCATGGAGCATACCTGGGCACGCAGGGGGTCAGGGTTTTGAAACCCCCCTCCCCCTAGCCTCCGGATCCCATTGTAGTAACGTACGAACTTAATGTAGTAGACCCCCACCCCACCCCCCACCAGCCCTCAAAATTCGAGAGGCCCAGCTATGCTCTGGAGTGAATGAAGTGAATGACGAAGAAGAAATATGGGCTACAACAACTTTCACAGTTCTTGGACCTGCGTTCAGCAGGTAAAAAAAAAACGTGTCGAATGTCGTCTCTCACCTGGTAGGGTGACCTCCATCTCTACGCCTGCCCTGCCCGCCTGGTACCAAGTGGAGGAGTCGAAGACAAAGTCCACGGGCGTCACTGTTATATCCACCGGAGAGAACTGAAATGTCAGATAAAAGTAGCAATCTATGCTGCAGAAGAAGGGGAAAGACACTTTTTTTTACATTCGCCAGTATCTCGAAGGTGAGGTTGGCTGCGGCGATGTCGACCCCTCCTATGGAGGCCGTGAGCCCAGCGAAGGCAGGGTCTGCGCCGATGCCAGGGTTAACTCCGAAGACGAGAGCGACGACGACGGTGGTGGAGGTCTCGGCCGGGTGCACGTTCTTGACGGCGTTGTAGTGGGAGGTGAGGGTGTCGCCGGACTTGTCGTAGACGCTGAAGTCGGGGGGTGCGTAGCCGAGGTGCCCACTGTCCAAGATGTAGGCGCTCTCGGCGGTGACTCCTTAAAATTTAGCAAGGATATATATTACGAAACATAAAAAATTCCTGCATGGCGTCGGCATGAATTTGTTCAAGGACTGACAAGTGATAAGACAAAAAACCTCAAAGAAAGACTCTAAAGGTTATTATGGCCTCAACAACAGCAGCAGCAGCAGCAGGAGCAGAAGCAACATCAACAACAAAATTGTAAGACCTGCCGGCTTCGCCGTAGGTAATAAGTGTATGCAATGTTTTACGATGTACGTACCCTGCCCCTCTGCACCATTTATGATGGTGGTGAGGTCCGCCCATCCGTACCCGACCTGCACGGTGGCGTGGAAGACGGCGGCGTCGCCAGCGGTAACGGGACCGTCATCGGGGAACTTCTTCACTGAGATGACGTCGACGGAGGCGGACGGGGTGGGCAGCGGGGAGGGAAGGTCCTTGATGAGGATCTCCTGCGAGGCTGACCAGACAAAGTCGTCTCCCACGTTGACGGTGAAGGTGAGGTAGCGCTTGATGTTGGCCGTCAGCTCGACGCGGTTCAGCACTTGCACGGGGACGGCAAGCTGGATCATGTTGTAGTCCTCCTGCACGTTGCGCTTGGCTGGGAAAAACAATGGTATTACCAATTTTATTTTTTCCCTTTGCGATGACATAGAACCTATCCCTCACCATCCCTGTTGATGAGGAAGGGGTGGGAGAGGGTCCTGCCGTTGACGCTGAGTCCCGAGGGCGATTTTACTTCCTCCTCCTTCCACAGTTCGTCGTTCGAGCAGGCGAAGGCGTTGCCAACAGTCTTGGTTATCTTGCCGATGGCGAAAGTGTCCTGGAAGAAGATAGGGTTGGCCTTTATTACAAGCGACAGATGGAACAACAACAACATTATCAACAACGCATGATGCCTCGGATGCGCGAAAACACCAGCCGCAAAAAAGCGATAGCCGAGGCAAGTAGCAACACTTGACGAAAGGGAAACAAAAATTATGTTTATGCAAAAAAAATTGTTTCTTACAGGATAAACCTGAACATTTACAAACAATCGAGATTATAAAGCAAGAGCAACACCATACAGGTCAACTACACAAACAGCAGTAGCAACAAATACTAAAGCAGCACAGCAGCAGCAACAACAACTACAGCAACAACTACAACAACAACTACTACTACTACAGCAACAGAAAGACCCAAACAGAAAACTCGCCTCGTATCCCAGCGGCTGCTTTACATTGAATGAGAACTCGGCCCCAGGGTGGGTGTCGTGCACGGTGACGAGGAATACCTTGGCGTCGCTCTTTTGTATCTCTGCCGGCTTCAGGCTGAGGTCCGCCGTCACATCGTACACAGGAGAGTCAGCCATGTCGGTCACCAGCTCCTGCTGAGCCACCCAGAGATACTCACCGTGGCCGTACTCGGCAGCGGCCGTCACGTAGTAAGCCGTGCCGTCCTTCAAATTGAATTTTGAATACACAACACGGATCCCCTTATATGGTACTATTTTGAATCGAAGTTGTAATTTCGTGCGCACCAGCAGTTCGTGATCGGGATACCCCGTGTCCACCGCCACGGCCTGGAACTGCACCTTGGCGGTGGTGAGCTGGTCCGCGGCGCCGTAGCCGTCGGTGTGCAGCTGCTCAAGGGTGATCTTCACAGACTCGGTCTATGAGAAGAAAAGTAGGGAAAATGCGGTAATCAGCATAAAACAGTTTCCCCCTTACTATGACGTTGACTGCAGACTCTGTTTGGTAGACCGGGTGAGTGTTGACGCTCTCCAGCTCGATGCCCTGCGTCTCCATGTGCGCCTGGCAAATGTGGAAACCGGAGATGCCTGGAAGGGGAAAAAAGAAACAAAAGGTTTTTTGATGCAGGTTCAGGAAAAGTCTGCATTTCTTCATTTTTGAGACTTGCCGACGGATGGGTTTATGACGAAGATCTCAATGTTGAGGTCGCTCTTGTCCTCTACGGCGACGGAGGGGAGGTCGATCTTGAACTCAAAGGTTATGGAGTCCCCGTTGTCGACCTCCGTCTTGGAGATCATCTGGCTCGCCACCTCTTCCATCGTAGTCTGGGTGGCGTCGAGGGTGGTCCCCACCTGCACAAAGAACACCCCCGAGCATTACTTGTAGAAATGTGAGTAATGCACTCCCGCATAATTCACGCACGGCTCTTTTGCTCCTCTCGCCCCCTTCACCGGCGTCATCCTGCCCAATCCACTCGTTCCCGAGGGAGGGATCGTTCAAGTCGGAAGTGGACTTTTCTTTGTTTCCCTTGTTTTCGGTCTTATTGGCGAACCTAGCCACCGTCCCAGCTTCGCCTCCCGACAGAGAATTCCCGTCCCCGTCGATGAAAAGCATGGGCTCCGTCAGGTGGGAAAAATCTTTACAAAAAAGATGTTAATGAAGAATTGCTACGGATCTAATCCGAATAGTTAAATTCGCTGAAAACGTACCTGGTAGCCTTCCTCCACAGGAAAGGTGTACCAGCGACACGAGGCAAACGAGGGAACCGCCGGAAAAAACGGACATTTTGTATCTTAAAAAGATATCGTAGCTATGATTTCTTTCTATATTCCACTAGTATGCACATTGGACAGGTACTCTGTCTACTGCTATTTTCTTTCCTCTATTGGGAACGAGAAAGGAGAAGTCTCTTGGATCCATGGGGACGGGGTCCAAACAGCGACCCTTTTAGTCTTGGGCATTCGGCGGCGGCGGCTTCTTCAGCATTCATGTTTAATGCACATGGGAAATCTTGAGGTGAGGAGGACCTCCTTAAATTCTGCCCTAGCTGGGCCTTTGTCTCTTGGCCGGGCAGTCCGTTGGTTGGCCTAGCGACGATTTGACCGTCGAGGAGGAGGAAGAGGCGGTCAACGAAAAAGAAAGCCGGTCTTCCCTTTTCTTCGGCGCTTGTTAGGAAAGTAATTTAACACCGCCATATCGTTACGGAACAAGCTTGCTTGATAGGAAATGTAAGGAGGTAAAGAAAATTATATAATTTCCATTTGTCCATTTGAATGCAGGCATTCAAGGCAAAAAATATGTTTAGCCCTCATCGCAGCAAGTCTTCCACTGCACGATGTAGTCTCCGCCAGCTTTGATGCCGTCGAAATCGGCTGAAAAAAAAAGAAAAAAAAATCAATCAAATGGATTTTCTTTAAAAAAACAAGACAAACCCAGGTATGATCCGACCGGCATCCCCCCTATGTCCCCCCTGGGCAGCCCGAATACGTCGACCGCCTGGACTGTGTCTGCTGGCTCCTCCGAGAGGGAGGTGGCGATGGCCAGCTCTCCGTCGAAGGAGGCGTAGATGGAGCCGGAGTCGTCCGAGAGCACCGCGCCCTTCTTGTTCAGCGGAGCGCCGAAGGTGCCCACGCCGCGGACGGACGTTATGAAGGAGGGGAGGGCTGTGAGGGAAGTTATAAAAATATATTTGGCTGTATTTTTCAAGGTAAAATATTATCATTCCTTTTTTAACTTGATTACGCCCTGTTCAGTTACGATCTATTTTTCTAGCAGGAACTAGAAACCAACCGGAGCAGAAAGGGAAATTTCACAAACAAGTGTCCGACAATGTTCTTTCTCACCCGTCCACTTTGTATCTGTCCTCTTCCTGTCGGACCCGAAGCAGGTGTTTGCCCTCATTGGCCTGCCCGGGTCTCTGTCGCAGAAGTAGAGGACGTCCGAGTCTGCGTCCACGGCCAGGTGGCGGTAGCGCAGGGGCTGGTCGGTGTCAACGGTGGGGGCAGAGTCGCAGGTGACGCCGGTTATGTCCACGTTGGGGGCAAGGCACCCAGTGAAGCGCACGCTGAGGAATCAAGAAGCAGGGTTTTTGTTTGTTTGAGGGGCTTTACTAATGCCTTTTTTACCCGTTCATAGCGACTGGGGCTGTATCTACGGCGCCGGAAGAGACATCAGTAATTTCCAGACGAATAACTCTGAGGGGAAAAATTGGTTTTTTAAAAGATAGTTCAGATCACAATGCCGTTTCAAACCTGGCCTCCAATGCCGGCTCCAGCACAATTTCTTCTGACTCCTCCACGTCCGCCACTATGACTGGCTCCCCCACGATGATCCCCGGCACCGGCGAGTGGCGCACCGCCACCCTCTTTGCCGGGCGAACGGTCAAGTCGCCGACGGAGGTGGGGCGGCCAACCGTGATGCTGTTGATGCGAGCCACGGTGCGGAAGTCGTACTCGAGATAGTGCTTCCAGGAGGTACCCTCGCGAAGGGAAGATATCCAGGCTGGCGGTTTACAAGAATAAATTATGAATCCGTGCTTGGGAAATAGCTTAGCAGACTTGCTACCTTCGCTGGCATCCGCCGAAATGCTTTTTGCTGGAGAGTTGTCGGCAGAGAGCTGGGAGCTCCCGTAGATGCACTGGTCGAGCTCGAGGGGGATGTTGTCGTAGCATTCTTTGGAGAAAGAAAAGGGTTTATTTGTCTCGTTTACAGTAATTGAGAAAAAGGTTTTTCATTCATCACCAGGTGCCACGGTGGAGAACTCTACGCCGACCAGGTCCCCGCACTGCGTCTGGTACTCGTAGTACTCCTGTCCGGCCGCGGCCGCAGCAGGGTAGTTGTCGAAGACGTTCCGCTTGCAAACGGGCGAGAGGACGATGGTGGAGGCCTCCGCGCCGGAGCCGATGGGCCGCTTGGTCGCGTCAACCGTCAGGGTGAAGTTGAAGTGGATGATGTCGGAGTAGGTGATGCCGCCGTTGAAGGCGAAGTCGAAGGTGTGGTGGTGCGGCTCCGCGCGTACCTCCACTTCGACGAAGGTGGCGTTGGAGGTCACATTGGCGGCGGCGTTGGCGGCGTCCGTAAGGTTGTAGGTGGCTGTGTAGTTGGTGGAGAAGGAGTCGGAGCCCTCCACGTAGGCCAGGTAGGGGGGCACCACCACGCGGAGGATGCCAGGGTGGCCCTCGGCCGTCGAGGTGGGGGAGTGCTTGAGGACGGAGACGATCTCCACCTTGTCTCTGGACGAAGGAACAAAAGGGCAAATAGTAAATAAATTTACTTCCATTATTTGAAACTGATTTCCCCACCCATTCTCGAATAGATGCGTGAGTACAGCTGTCTGATTGGCATCGATGAGGATGTCCCCCTGCTCCTGGTCCTTCCTGTCTGCGGGGGAGCCAGGCCTCTCAGCCTCAACTTCCGCGTAGGCTACGGGGAGAAAGGAGGCATAATAGAAATGTCTAGCATTGTTTCATTTCAAAACTTACTGACGACGATGTTCGATCCGAACTTGACCGCCAGGTACACGTTGAACTTCTCCCCTGTGAAGGTGGCCGGGTGGTCAGACATCTCCACCTCCACCGCCAGGAGGAAGGCGTCGTCGTTGCTGGCGTTGTAGATGCCCCTCTTGAGCGCCCACCCAGAGTTGACGAAGAACCCCATGTCCGCCGTCACGGCGTCCTTCTGCATGAAGGTGCCGATCTCACCCGTCTTGATCAGGCTGGTGTCGTAGGTGTTGACAAAGTCCACGGCGGGATCGGCGCAAGGGTAGTTGGCTCCGACGGGCGGGACCTCGGCGGCGCCGTCGCCGAAGCGGACGTCGGTGACGGTGAGGAGGGCCACTCCGTCCACAGAGGGGGTGAGGGCAGAGATCTCCATGGGGGTGGCGCGGCCCGTAGGGAACTTGATGGAGAAGGGCACCTTTATCCTGTTCGGAATTCCTGCAAAGTCGAACAAGGAGTTCTAAATTCATTATTCCAATTAAAAAAAATATTTCCGATCCCTGACCGGTTTTAATCTTCGGCGGCGTGTCGTTGTTGTATGGCTCCACCTCTAGCTCCTCCGGAAGCAGCGGCGCAGTGATCCCGAGATCTTCCTCGGTGGCGTTCTTGACGTTGAAGACAATGTACTCTAGCGCTGGCGAGGGGTCGAAGGGGGCGGTCACGGTGGCGGAGGCGGTGGCCGTCGGGAAGGCCTCCACCTTCAGGTTGACGGTGCTGCCAACCTCCTCCTTCCTGCCCAGACGGAGGGCAAGCTCCAGCACCACCTAGAAAAATATATCATACTTTGTAGAAAGCCGATTAGCTTGAGCAGTGGGGTACCGTGTAGTAACAAGAACACACTTTAACTTTACTGACCGTGTTGTCTGTCTCCACCGAGGAGAAGGGGACGTGGCAAATGTGCGGCAACTGGATCTCCATAGATTCAAAGATTTTCTTCCTGCACAAGCGAGTACGTATAAAAGAGGGATGAATATTTTAGCATGAGCGGGTGCGTCAATTAACTGACCGCCGCGTATTCAGGAGAGAAAGGAAGGGAAGAGTAAGCGAACGGCGGATCGCGCCGCAACTCCCCGTCAAAAGACATGCTTTTGTTTTTCCTACCCGTCCTCCGTCACTGCCGCCGAGTCTGGGTCTGGGGTGATGACGAGCGTGGGGTCCTCTGCCGGGTCGATGCAGGGCACGTTGTCTCCCGAGCTGACGACGGCGCCTCCGCAGAAGTCCACCACCTTTGGCACGGCGTCGCCGTAGTTCATGTTGGTGATCTTGACGGTGGTGGGGGCGCTGTAGCCGGCCGGGACAGTCAGCGTCACCTTGAGGATCTTGGGGGCGTTCACGTAGAGGTCGTACTTCTCGCCGTAGGTGGCCTCCACGGCCACGCTCGTAAGGGGCACAGAAGTCTTTTTTCGAAGAACATCGGGGAGAATGAAGCAGCATGCGACAGTGGAAAATGATAGATTTGCGTGGTTATTTTCCCTACCACTGCCACTTGGGTTCCGCTGGATGGGAGGGAGACCTGGTCCTGGATCTTCTCTTCTGCCGCTTTTTCGTCCGAGAAGGAGTGCTTGACGATCAAGTCTTCTGTGCCGGTAGCGGTGCAGGTGGCGAAGAAGGCCACGATCTGGATGGAGTCGTCGTCAGGGGAGAGGCGGGAGTCCAAGGGGGCATGGGCCCAGGTGGTCAGGCCCTAAGGTTGGGAGAGATTCTGGTTAATGGACTTTTCTACGAAGCTCTTTCATTTGTTTCAGTTACGGTAAATGTGATCCTTGCTCCTACGCCGCAGCTCTTATCTACGGCGTCTGGGCTGGGGCCGTACTGGAAGGCCACGTTGCTGTGCACGCTGCTGTCGCCGGTGGGAAGCTTCAAGCAGGGGAGGTTTCTTCCCACGTGCGTTATCTATTGACAAGAACAGACTTTGTTCAAAGACCTGCGGCGACAAGATATTGAAAGAAATAATGATGAAACAAAAAAGGAGTGAGACCTCATAAATGAATATTTTAAATTGAAAGAAGTTGAATGATCTATGGATCCCACCCCAAAAGAAATCTTATTAAAGAGCCTTAGATCCCACCCCGAAGAGAAATCTGGTTTAGGTATGCCGGATCCCACCCCAAAGAAAAATCTGGTCAACGAGCAACAGATCTTGATTAATCCCAACGGATCCCACCCCGAAGAAAAATCTGGTCAAGGAGCAACAGATCTAGATCTTGATTAATCTCGACGAATCCCACCCCGGAGAAAATTATGGGTGGGAGATAAGGGTAAGAGCAAAAGAGTAAAGTTGACCTTGAGTTGACCTTGACCTTAGGTCTACCTTCAAGGTCATGACCTCAAAGTAGTCCCCCCAACAACAACAACAGCTACAACAACAGCAACAACTCTCACCGTTCTATGACCTGTCGGCTTCGCCGCAGGTAAAAATGCATCCTCAATGGACGACATGAACAAAAACCATCACTGTGTGGAACAAATGGCGAAATTTTAGGGCCTTTTGCCTTAATTACATAATATTTAACTTTTGATTGAAAACCTGGTTTGAAATGCAAAAAGTGGGAATATCTTCAAATCTTTGCTCACCGTCAGCCTGCAGACTCTGAAGTTGTCGTTGGGGGAAGTCTCCGGCTCAATGATGAAGGCCACGTTGGACCCTCGACTGTTGACCTGCGGCTTGAGGAGGTACTTGACGAAGAAGACCTCTCCGCTGTGGCCGAAGGAGGGCGGCATGGGGTCGCGGGTAGAGATCACGGGGTAGTGGAAGAGGACGGGGACATCGGCGTCTGACAGGGGGGGACGAAAGCGGCATCCGTCAATGCTCGCAATTGAAGGAAAAGTAGAGGGGGGAAACTCACTGTGATGATAGACGCTAATCCTGTCGATTGCCCCGCAGTCGTAGCTCTGGTCGTCGTCGCACTTTTGATGGCATTCCTCTGGGTCAACGGCTCTGTCGGTCGCCGGGGCAGAGGGGCCGCAGTAGCAAAAGTTGTTTGCGGTGTTGTCGGCGCTGCGGCCGCGGAGGATGCCGGAGTATACGTTGGCCGCCGTGCAAGTGTCCCTGCACTTCTGGGGGGTGATTTCTCCACTAGAGAGGGTCTACGTAGGTAAAAGGATACATAGTTCTCTCACCTCGAAAAAGTAAAACGTGTTGTGAGGCTAGATGTCATGTATTTAAATTTGTTTGTTCACACTTTTAAAAAGTATGGTAGCCAAGACTTAGCCCGAATGAATTCGGGTAAAATAACCCGCGTCTGTTTATTGGTACTTACCCCTGAGGCCGTCGCGAGTGCTAAGTCGGAACCGTCGTCGTCAACGAAGCAGCCAACGTAGAGGACTGCGTGTGAACACATATTATTGTTAATTTTTGTGATCATGTGTGAAAGAAGATTGTTGTTGTTATGGAGGTACAATTGAAGCCGTCCCAGTCTTGCTCCGTCGTGTCCACGCTGTACTCCTTGGACACCAGCCAAAGCGTCTCGTCTCCATGGTTCACCACCATGCTCAGCGTGAAGGCAGGGTCGGCTGTTCATGGAATTGGAAATCAATCAATCAAACCTCAAGTTGTTTGGCCAATATTTAGTTCTCACTGAGCGCGTCTATTTCGTCCTTCTGGTCCGGTAACTCGTAGACCGCCCTGACCCTGAACTTGCTGCTGGCGTCCGCGTCGTCGGCGCTGCCCTGGTAGTCGATGGGGCAGGAGGCGAAGACGTCGGCGGAGGCGGCGTCGTTCCACTTGCGGGAGTCCAGGCTGCGGAAAGGGGTCACGTCACCTTGGACGTTGGACAGGCCCAGGCAGGGAAGGGAGTTGCCAACGCTGTAAATCTGTATGTAAGTGAAGAATCACAATTTGTTCGTCTTACATACCTTGTTGTTATTTTGGGAAAAATATTTACAGCTACCTGTAGTGCGCACAGCCTGACGTCGTAGTCGGTGACTTCTGGGTCGGCGACCGTGTGAAAAGATAGGTCGGCCATGCCGCCGGAAGCTACAAAAGGTTTTTCCGGAGTTCGATATTGTTCTACAGTATTTCCCAAAAGTTTTACAATCTTACGAGGAATATTGATCTCGACCTCGCTGGCCATTTGCAGCCCGTTGTAAACGGTGGAGCCGAACTCGTCCGGGATGGCGGTGAAAACGGGACTCTCACCGTCAAACTGATTTTTTGAAATTTGTTTCCCCCCAAATGTCTACTTAAATAAAAGTTGTTAATGAGATTTATTTTTCACCCTGGCCGCCACGGTCAATCCAGTGGGCAAGTTGAGGGATCCCCCGGCGATGGTCTGCGGGTCCGGGAAGGTGATTGGCCCGGCGGGGGAGTCCGGGTGCGTGGTGAAGACGACCTCCATTGTGGCGACGGCGGCTTCGGTGGAGGGGTTGTAGGTGGCGCCGTAGGAGGCGTTGACGGCCTCGTCCGTGCGGGACACCACAGCGAACTCGGGGGGGATGTATCCCAGGGTGCCAGTGTCGATGAAGCGGACGCCGACGGGGAACAATCCTAAGAATAAAAGGAGTGTCTTTTTGCTGGAGATTGTTGCAATTTCAATCTGCTGCCTAAATCTCGATGCAATTTTTTTTTTGCTGCTATTTAGGTGGCGATGTTGCTGTTTTGTTGCTGATTTTGTGATTTTGTGATATTGATGCTGCCTCAAATTGCTGCTTCTACTGCAACTGTATATTTAGCATATCCTGTGTTTGTAAACTTCAGCCCTCACCTTCTCCTGGATTTCCGGTCAGGACCACGTTGAGGTCGCACCATGCCTCCGCCGGGCAGGTGATGGGGACGCGGATGGCGATGGCGTCGCCCGCCAAAACCTCCATGTTCGTCGCGTTGTTGCCAAGAGTAGACTTGAAAAAAAAATGAAAAGTTAATAAACTAATGAAGGAAACGGATATGTCTTCCACAGAATTGAAGAGTGCGGCGGAAGGCCGACAGGTCATAGAGCGATGTCAGTTGTTGTTGCTGTTGATGATGATGATGTTGAAACAACTATTGAGCCATGTATGATTTGCTTCATCTATGGTTTGAGAACCCATGTATGTTTTTGAATGGCAATGTATGCTCAATTATTGGTGGGGTCCCTCTTCATTCTGAAATCATAGTGCGAAAAAATGTTGTAGCGTCAAGTTGTGTGGTGGAGGGGGGTCACACCCCGTTTCGAAATCAAAGTGTAAAATCACACAATTTTCAAAGTAGATCCAATCCTTACCACCTTAACAGACAACTTGATTTTAAACCATTATTTCAAAACAGGGTATGACCCCCCTCTCTTTCATCAAGGCGGTCCTGAATACTGCAGCCTTTTTCCATACTACAATTTCAAAATGAAGAGGGACCCCCTTATTCCAATTCTGTTCCTTTTGAAATACTCTGCCCACAGGTCACAGACCAAAAGTTTGTTCCTTGTTTTTTTTCCAGCTCGATATGTGTGCAACTTTTCACCCATCGACAGGAAGGCTCGGCACACATACGCAGTACATTGGGTTTGGGGACTATTCAACGTAAACAGCAACATGTCAAAAGTGTTTCTCACCGTTCCGACCGAGGGCGCGTCTGGTGTCCCCGGCTCCTCGAAGGCCAGCACGTCCAGCTCGACAACCCCGACAAAGTGGTTGCTCTCCCCGGACTGTACCGACACGGACACCATGCGATTGAGGCCCTCCCCAGACTCCTCCGTGTTGACGGCAGTCACTGGGACGAAGAACTTGACGGCGTTGGACGGGTCTTCAGTGTCGCGCTCAGCCTGTCTGTTGATGAGGTCGTCGTATCTTATGGAGGCCCTCTCGGTGCTGAGTCCGCTGGCAGAGGTCACGTATGTCTCCTTCCATCCCTCCTCCCTGCTGCAAGCGAAGGCGTTCCCCAGAGTCTTGCTTATCTTACCAAAGTGGAAAATGTCCTGCAAAAACACAAGATGAGACGAATATGCCATATAATTAGTTTTCGCCCTTTCCCCCCACCCCGTATCCCAGCGGGTTCGAGACCTCGAATACGAGATCCCCCTGTGCCGTGGTGACGATGGCGTCCACCTCCAGTAGCACGGTGTGGCCTTTCTTTATCTCAGTCAGGTCCGTCGGCAGGGTCACCACGAAGTCAAAGTTCTGTTCAAGGTGAAGGGAAAAGAGAATAAGTTCAAATTAACCGGTTTTCCAATGCTGCTGCTTTTCTTCTTATGAGGTAGCATGACTGTTGAAGTTTCTTGTGTGTTAATTTTTTTTGCATCAAACCTATACGTACGTGCGACTGAAGGTTTGTTGTGACGGGGACCTGTCCGACCCAGACGTAGGCCTCGTTCTCCAGGGAGAACCCTGCGGTGATGTAGTAGGTGGCCCCGCTGGGCACCGGGTCCGCCACCGGGTCCAAGTCTGCCACCACCGCCTGGAACTGCGCCACGACCTTGTTCTCCCCGGCAGTCGTCTCCGTGCCGCCGGTGTGAAGCATCTCCAGGACGAACTCAGACTTGGAGATCTACGTCCATAACATGACGAATCTTCGTCTGTATAAATTGTTTTTTAAAACCAAATAATGATTGGCTACCAAGTTTGGAGCATTTGGCGGGTGCGTCTCTGTGTATGCCGGAACGTCCTGTATGGCATCCACGGTGGTGGAGGTATGGAAGGCCTGAGCGTGCATCTGGCAGATGTGGAAACCGTGGATTCCTGAAACAAACAAAAATAAAATCTTTTAATAGCTTTCGGATATGCCTGAGGTTATGTAGCTATGTAGTTGTGAATGTGTATACTGTAAGAGCTGTAGTTGTAATTGTTTTTGCTACGTTCTTCTTCGAAAACTATGCTATCTGCTTAGAATTCATACGGCTTTCCCTTTAAATTATTTTCCCGTTCTCACCTTTTGACGGGCTGAATCCAAACGCATGGAACTTTAGGTCCGACTTGTCCTCCAAGGCTATTCCTGGAAGATCAAGGGTGGCACGCATGGTGAAGCTGTCGCCAATGTCGACGTCGCTGTGGCTAATGGTCTGGTGGGCAAGCTCCTCAAAGGTGAAAACGGCGGCGTCGGGGGTGGTGCCAACCTGGATGGGAAGGGAGCTTTGTACTTCTTTAATAGAGTCGTTGCAACTTACTACACTGGACCCACCGCTCGCTTCTTCCTGACGAGTGTCTCGTTTGCCGCCCTGTCGTCGATCATGTTCTGCCCGGCCTCCACTCCTCCGTCCAGGTCGCCAAAGTTGCTCAGGGTGACCGGGGTGATGTAGCCTTTCGATCCGTCGCCTTAGCAGTTTACGGTACATGAGATGGAAGTTGCTCATCTTCACCCAACACCTTAATATCTCACCTGAGAGAAACGCCCCCGACACAAGCGTTGCCCTGACGAGGAACAGCTCCGCCACGAGGAAGAAAGAGGATGAGAAGGAGGATGAGGGGCTCTTCCCCTCCATCTTTATTTCTTTCTCCGAACGCCCTCTGTTGCTTTTACTGTGCCCGAAAACTGTCTCCTTTTATCAATTTTACTGTAAAGTCCTACACCAGTCCCCTCTCCAGAAATGCACGGCTACTGGCGAGTCTCGGACTCAAACGAATTAAACCTTTCGGATCCGCCGCCGTCCGCCGTCGGTATAATCAAACTGGAGGGAGGAGGGGCGACGGCTCCCTCCGCTCTCGGCCGCGGTCAGTTTTATATACCCTGCCCCCCTATAAAGTAATGGGCAATATTTGCATATAAAAGGATACCTAAAGAGCTGCTGGCCTGATGATGAACTCATATAATATTCTTCTGTTTTTGGGGACAAATGCCCGCAAGCTGGCTGGTTGTCATGGCATTGGTGGTTGCCGACAGCGCTGTAACCTTTTTCCCCTCGATCCCTTTGGTGTGGCCGGCGACAAGGGCCTCCGTCCGACGGTCAGGCCTGCCTCCTAAGTGCCCGCGACCCTGCCAAGCGAAAGGCTGAAGGCGGGCAATCAAACTTAATGGGGTTATTTTCTAATCAGCAAAGCCGAGCGAGCCCCGATCCGCTTTTATTTTTTATCCCCAAATATGCAGTGACGACTGACAACTGATATCTACCGGCCGTAAAGTACTTGGAATACTTCCTGATCCCCCTGCCTCGATTTGCCAGGTAATATTGCGGCCTTTCTCTCCTAATCACATATGCTAAATTATTTCCCCCAAACTAGATAGAAAAAGGGCCCTCAGTTCGTGCAGAAAACTTTATTCACCACAGTGCAAAACACAGGCGCGATTCTGGGCCGCGCCAACAAAAAGAAATTGTGGACTAAAATCCGCAGCAGCTCTTCCACTGGACGATGAAGTTGCCGTACTCCTTTATGCCGTCAAAGTTGGCTGGAAAGGAATTTGCATTAGTTTCCCGTACTTAATTTAGGGAAAGAAAATCCTGGTCGCTCATATACCGGTGTACTTCCCCCATGGCTTGCTTCCCACTAGTGTCCTGGTGAGCCCCGGGAGGGACTTTGCGGCTTGGACGGTGCTGTCCACGGCGAGGGCAGGGTTGGGCGCCTTCACCGCCAGCTCCCCGTCCTCACTGTAGTAGATCTCTCCTCCGGCTCCCTCCAGCAGCATCTGGGCCGAGAGCGGGTGGAACCCAACCAGGCGCTTCACGAAAGAGGGGAGAGCTAAAAAGAAAAAATATATATAAACTACCTTATGTCTCTCAATTTGGTCTTGTTCGTTTGTCTCACGGTCGATGTCCTTCTGTTCCCCGTTCCTCTTTGAGGCGAAGCACTTGAGCCCCGCCCTCTGGTCTTTCGGGTCGACGTCGCAGAAGTATACAATGTCTCTCCCCTGGTCTACGGCGAAGTGGCGGTACTTCTCGGGGCTGGAGGCGTCCACGGGGGGAGACAGGCCGGAGCAGACGCCGGAGTTGGCCACGTACGTCTTGGGGCGGCACCCAAGGAATTGGATCCTGCGAGCGGCCACAGGTTGAACGAGGGGATTGAATGACCGAAGTAGTACGTACGAAGAGAAGCAACCACCACAAAACAAAAGTTTCAACTTCAGCAGCAACAACAGCTTCAACTTGACTAGCAACAATAGTTTTAACTTCAGCAGCAACAACAGCCTCTTGTTGAGCAACAGCAACAGAACCATCAGGATCCTAAACTTCAGCAACAACAAAGGATGAAACAGCAACTACGCCAAAAAAGGCAAAAACAGCAGCAGCAACAGAACCAGAAATACAGTAGCTCAAACAGCAACAGAAGAACAGTAACTTCACCACTAAAAGCAATAGCAACTCCAACAACAAAAGAAAACTTCAGTAGTTATGAAACGCGATGTATTCACCCATTGACGGCGATGGGCGTGGTGTCCGCCGCGGCCGCCGACGCCTCCACGATGACGATCCTAAAGTACCTGGCCTCCACGGCAGAGCCGAACTCGATCGTGTCGTCATTGGCTAGGAGACTTTTCTCCACTGCCAGGTTCTCCACAAAATTTCTGACAGGCGAGTACAGGATCCTGAGGGTGGAGGCGCGCCTGACGGGGGCGCCGGCGATGGTGCCGGCCTGGCCCACGCGGACCTTGTTGACGCGGGAGACCACGCCCAAGTCGAAGTCCAGGTAAGGCTGCCACTCCTTGCCCAGCCTTACCGCGGGGAACCAGGCTATCGATTTCGCCAAAGGATGAATAGGGGGCATTAATTAAAAATTGAGTCGGATGGTTGATATGCACATACCTTCATTTGCCGACTGTGAATATGAATGATCCGGGGGATGAGCGTCTGACATGACTGTGTCCGCAGAAACGCAGTTGGTCGACTCAATATCGATAATTTCCTCACATTCTGTGGTTTTTAATGTCATGAAAAGAGCAGACAATAATAATCTGAGGGATAATAAATCAACCTGGAGCCATAGTCGATATGGGTATGGCGAGTGGGTCCCCGCAGGCGTCCTGCAGCCCGAAGATATCGTCCGGGGGGTCACTCGGGTACCCGTCGATGACGTTCCTCCCGCACACGGGCACGAGGAGGACGGCGGAGGGCTCTCTTCCGCTGCCCACCTCCCTCACGCCGAGCGGGTCCACCGTCAGGGTGAAGTTGAGCTCGATAATGTCGGGAAACGAGATGCCAAAGGGGAACACGAAGTGAAACATGTTGGTGTGGTGGTGGTCCTGCTGCTGGCCGGAGGTGGCGTTGAGGAGGTCGACGGGCTCGGCTACCGGGTGGGAGGAGTTGCCCAGGTCGGTGTAGTTGGTGTCGAATGAGTCGAGTGGGGTGTAAGAGACGTAGCGGGGGGTGATGACGCGGATGTAGCCCGGGTGGCCCTCCGCCTTGGAGTCCTCCGCGTGGCGGATCACAGCGTTGATCGAGATCCGGTCGCTGAAACAGAATTTTTTTTAAAACTCGCAACACATATTAACTTGTGAAAACAAGTGCTCCTACTCTGCCACGAAATCGTGGGAGTCGCCCATGGTCTGGTTCGCGTCTATCACTATGATGCCGTTTTCGTTCGGCCTGTTTGGACCCCGCCCGATGGTCAGCTCCTTCGAGGCTGTTCGAATATTTCAAATCTGCATCTGCCGACAACTGTTTTGAGCAGAATATTTTGCTACACACTTGTGATGACAAAGTCCTCCCCGAATGAGGCCGCGATGTAGGCGCCGATCTTGTCGTTCACACCCGTGAGCGTGCTGTCGGAAGTTGCGACGTCGAACAAAAGAGTAAAAGAGTCGTCGGCAGGGTCGTAGGTGGAGCCGGAGTCGTAGCTCCAGCCGCGGTTGTACACGTAGCCCAGGTCGGCCACGAAGGCGTCTTTCTGAAGTAGGGAAATAGATTGGGGTCATATATAATTCAACATTTGGGGGGAGCATACATGGGCGAGGTCACTTTCACAGGGAGGAGGTCTCAAAACTTTTAGGGAGTGGGGTAGAAAATTCTTGTCGTCAGCGAGGGGAGGAAAATAGAAGAACAGGGTGTGGTTAGGGAGGGGCACTTTTCGGAAATGTGCTCAAAAAGTTTAGTTTTTTGTTAAAAGTGGCAAAATAATTCGATACCGTAAGAAAGTTCAAAAAAACTGGCACAAATCGTATTTTGCCAGGGGAGGGTTATAATAAAAAATCTGTCTTCTAGGGGGGGAGTAATTTTTTAAACCTCCATAGGGAGGGGGACGTACTAGAGGAAACAAGAACAAACTTTGTTCTTGCAGGATATTACAGTAGAGAAAGACAACTATATTGACTTTGGAGCACTTAATTAAAAGAAGGTGTCATTCGAAAATCAAACGGGATAATTGATGGACCACTTTTATTTGTTCCCTATTCCCAACATAGTGACCATAAGACAAAGT
>JAAUYJ010046724.1_pt1 | contig 17223 bp, 15 predicted proteins | sample 7278031 | NCBI WGS metagenome assembly JAAUYJ01 (sample SAMN14350222, study PRJNA611818) | marine sediment metagenome | isolation source: surface marine sediment (1.8m) | place: French Polynesia: Moorea | collected 2018-08 | reverse complement strand
TGACATGGTGATCGCCAGGGTGCCGCCCCAGGCATAGTCGACCTTCACGTCCTTGAGCTCCGGGTACACGCCCAACATGCACTTTCGCACCAGTCCCTCGATGTCGGAGGGAAAGCGGCGGGTATAGGATTCGCCACCGCCGAACAGCAGTCGCCAGTCCTGTGACAGCTTCCAGTAGTTGATCACGAACAGGCTGTCGGACATGGAGCAGTCGTCGCGAATCAGGCTGCGCGCCTTGTCTTCACCGAGGGGTTCGGTGGCCAGCACGAAGTTGTTGATGGGCATGATCTTGCCCGCCAGCGGCCGCGAGAGGTGGTCCAGGTAGCCGTTGCAGGCCAGGATCATGAAGCGGGCCCTGACACTGCCATGGGCGGTTTTCACAGTGACCCGGTCGCCCTCGGAGTAGTTGGTGACACGGCTGTCCTCGTAGAGTCTGGCGCCGAGATCGTGGGCGGCCCGCGCCAGACCCAGAGCGTACTTGAGGGGGTGCAGGTGGCGGGCGCGGGTATCGAACATGCCGGCATGGAAGCGCCGGGAGCTGGTCATCTGCTCCAGCTCTTCGCGCTCGATGTAGCGCGCATCGGTGTAGTCGTAGTCGCGTGCCAGCTTCTCGGCGTAGGCCTTCAGTTCATCCGCGTGGGAGCGCTTGGACGCCACGTGCAGGTCACCGGACTTCAGCTCGCAGTCGATGTTGAAGCGCTCGACCAGGCCGACCACCGTGCTCACCGCTTCCAGGCCCAGGTCCCAAAGTCTTCTGGCCTGCTCCCTGCCCACCCGCTCCTCGAGGGTTTCCTGGTCGGCGCGCTGACCGGTGCTGCAGTGCCCGCCGTTGCGACCGGAAGCGCCCCAGGCTACGCGCTCGGCTTCCAGCAGCACCACGCTGTAGCCCTTGTCGCGCAGGTGGATGGCGCTGGACAGGCCGGTGAAGCCGCCGCCGATGATACAGACGTCCGCCTCTATCTCACCCTCCAGCCTGGGGAAGTCCTCGATTTGTGGCGCACTGGCGGCGTACCAGGAGTTCACATGCGCGGCTGCGCTCATTGTATAACCCGAATAATTGTTCGAAATAATGTTGAATAATAATTCGGTTTATTGCCATAATCAACGTTTTCACTGCAGAGCACTCCCGATGGACGTCATCGAAAAATGGTTGCGAGAACATGAAATCTCCGAGGTGGAGGCCATGGTGCCCGACCTCACCGGTAATGCGCGCGGCAAGTTCATTCCCGCGGCGCAGTTTATGCAGGGGGGCTACCCGAAGCTGCCGGAGAGCATCCTGATCCAGACGGTAACCGGTGAGTACAGCGACGATCACTGGGATTTCGTCGAGCCCACCGATGCCGACATGATTCTAAAGCCCGACCCCAGCACCATGCGCGTCGTCCCCTGGGCGCGCGAGCCCACCGCGCAGATCATCCACGACTGCTACACCAGCGACGGTGAGCCACACCCGCTGGCGACGCGCAATATTCTCAAGCGCGTGCTGGGTCTCTATGAGGACAAGGGTCTAAAGCCGGTGATTGCGCCGGAAGTAGAGTTCTATCTGGTCAAGCGCAACACCGACCCGGACAACGAGCTGGAAGCTCCCACCGGCCGCAGTGGGCGCCCGGAAATGTCACGCCAGTCCTACAGCATCGACGCCGTGGCTGAGTTCGAGGATTTCGTCGAGGACATGTACGGCTTTGCCGAAGCCCAGCAACTGGATGCCGATACGCTGATCCACGAGAACGGTGTCGCGCAGATGGAGATCAACTTCCTGCATGGTGAGCCGCTGCAGCTTGCCGACCAGGTGTTTACCTTCAAGCGCACGGTGCGGGAAACCGCCCACAAGCACGGCATGTACGCCACTTTCATGGCCAAGCCCATGCAGGAAGAGCCGGGCAGCGCCCTGCATATCCACCAAAGTGTACTCAATACCGACGGCCGTAATATCTTTGCCGCCGATGATGGCAGCCATACACCGGAATTCCTGGCCTACATTGCCGGCCTGCAGCGTTTCACCCCGGACCTGATCAGCCTCTACGCGCCCAACATCAATTCCTACCGGCGCCTGGCGCCAGATATATCCGCGCCCATCAACCTCAACTGGGGGATCGATAACCGCACTACCGCCTTCCGGGTGCCGGAGAGCGTGCCTGCCGCTACCCGGGTGGAAAACCGTTTCCCCGGTGCCGATGCCAACCCCTACCTGGCACTCGCCGCCAGCCTGGCCAGCGGGCTGCTGGGTATGGAGCTGGGCCTGACACCGACCGAGCCGCACCAGGGCACCGCCAATGAGGACGAGGTCGAAGTGGCGCGTACACTGGAGGAGGGGCTGCGCAACCTGATGAGCACCCCGGCCCTGGTGGACATCTTTGGGGATCTCTTCCTGCGCGCTTATACTGCGGTGAAACTCGACGAGTTCGAGGAGTTCAATCGGGTTATCAGCTCCTGGGAGCGTGAACACCTGTTGCTCAACGTCTAGCACTGACGCCATTGCGGCGCCGGCTCGTCAGGGAGCCCTGCATGACAATAAGAACACTCGCCGGCGCCTGGACGCTGGCACTGGCTGTTATCACCGGCTGTGCCGAACGCGAAGCGGACCGGCAACCTGCCGAGCGCGTCTTCATCAACGGGGTGGTCTATACCGCCAATACTGAGCAGGCGACGGTCAGCGCCCTGGCCACCCGCGGCGAGCGCATTGTCTATGTCGGCGATGATGACGGCGCCCGGGCCCTGGTGGGTGACGCTACCGAGGTGGTGGACCTGGCCGGCCGCATGCTGCTGCCCGGCCTGCATGACATGCACATTCACCCGATGGCCATCGTCGACGATGGCAGCTGCGATATCGACAGTGCGCCGTTGAACCTGGCCGAAATCGCCAGCCTCGTGTCGAGCTGTATCGACGAGCGCGAGCTGCCCGAGGGCGAGTGGCTGGCGGTAGCCCAATGGAACTTCGCTGTCGGCAATCAGCCCGCGGGCGGGTTCGAGACCCTGCGCCAGGCGCTGGATGCAGCCGCGCCGAACCACCCGGTGATCCTCTGGGGCAATGACGGCCACCATGGCGCAGTAAACTCTGCGGCGCTGGTGCGGGCCGTTAACGAAAAAGGGGTCATGGTGGGCATCAGCGCCGAGACCCTGGCCTCAGATTTCGCTGGCTACCGCGAAGTCATCGGCGTTGACGCCGGCGGCAACCCCAACGGTGAGCTGCATGAGACTGCCCGCGAGCTGGTGCAACCGCCGATGGGTCTGCTGCTGGGTGAGTTGCCTGAGGAGCTGATGGTCGAGGTGGCCAGGAAACTGTCGGCCAACGGCATTACCACAGTGCTCGATGCTGCAACGCCGCCCCACAGCCTGCTGGCCTACAAGTCGCTGCTCGACAGCGGCGACATGACGTTCAACCTGTCGGCCGCGATATTCCTGGATGTGCCATCCTACCGCCGGGAGGGCGGCATCGACGTTGACCAGATGATTGCCGACATCCTCACCCTGCGCGCCGAGTTCGACCCGCTGCCACAGGTCACCGTCGACACGGCCAAGATTTTTGTCGACGGTGTGATGGAGGGTAACCCACTCAACGACCCGCCGACCCTGCCCAATGCCGCAGTGATCAAGCCCTACCAACAGCCGCGCTTTGCTATCGACCTAGAAGCGGGCAGCGCCGAGATTGTCGGTTACGTGAATACCAGCAGTGAGCTGTGCCAGAAAGTGCGCGATGCCATGGATCACTACATGTCGCCGGAGGTGAATCGGGTCTTCCATCGGGAGGCGGGCTACTACCCACAGCAGTGTCGCATCAGCCGCGGCGTGCTCGAGCATCCCGCCGACTTTATCAAGGCATATATGCGCGAACTGGATGCGGCGGGCATCAAGATTCATGCCCACGTGATCGGTGATCGCGCAGTGCGCACCGCCGTCGAGGGCATGGAGGCGCTGCGTGCCAGCAACGGCGACTCCGGCCTGCTGCACAGCCTGGGTCATGTCCAGCTGGTGGCGCCGGAGGACTACCAGCGCATCGGTGACCTCGGGCTGTACCTGGTGTTCACCTACGCCTGGCTGGCGCCGGAGTTCTTCTACGATATGACTGTGAACCCGTTCATCGACCAGCTGGCGAGCGCCGATGACCTGTACCGCGCAGACTCCTACTACATGACCAATACCTACCCGGCGGCACAGCTCGCGAGGCTGGGCGCGGTGCTGGCGGCGGGCAGCGACGCCCCGGTGGACACCCGTGAGCCGCGGCCTTTCTACAACATCCAGCAGGCCGTTACCCGGGCCAACGAGGAGGGCACTGTGCTCAACCCCGCTGGCCGTATCGATATACGCAGTGCCCTGGACGCCTACACCATCAACGGCGCCCACCTGTTTGGCCATGCCGATGAGACGGGTTCGCTGGAAGTAGGCAAGTATGCCGACCTGGTAATGATCGACCGCGACCTGCTGTCGCTTGCGGACGAGGGCAAGGCGAGTACCATCGCCGAGACCGAGGTGCTGTTGACCGTGTTCCGCGGCAAGCCGGTGTACCGCTGATGGATCATCACCTGCCGCGCTGGTTCCAGTTCACCAAGTATGCGGTGTATGGCCTGCTGATGGTTAACGTGGGCCTGTTCCTGCAGGAAGAGATGACGTCCTTTGCCCAGCTGTTTACTGGCGAACTCGATGCGGAAATGCTGGTGCAGGCCTTTTCCGCAACCATCGATACGGCGGCCTGGGTGGTGCTGCTGTTGATGTTTGAGCTGGAAACCTACGTGCTGCCCGATGAGGCCATCCACGGCAAGGTCAAGTGGAGCCTGCACGGGCTGCGCATCGCCGCCTTCCTGTTTATCGGCTATGCCTGCTACGGCTATTTCGTGGAGATGTTCTATTTCTACGGCGACAGCGTGGTACCGCTGGCGGTGTCCGGCGCCTGTACGCTGGGAGAGGGCTGGTCCATCCTGGTCAAGCTCGACGAATTCCAGCCGCTGACAGCGGAAACCTGTGGCATGCTGCAGGGGTCTTTATGGCAGGTCGGTAGCGGCCAGGTGGTCGCCGATGCCGATACCCTGCGGGCGACTCGCTGGCTGGCCTGGGCCGACGTGATCAATTCTGTCACCTGGATCCTGGTGGTGCTGCTGCTGGAGATCGATGTACGGCTGCAGCTGCGCGGTGCCTACGCCGGGCGTGTGCTGCTGGCCAGCAAGATCAGCAAGGTGGTGCTGTACGGCATCCTGTTTGCGGCAGCGGTTTACTGGGGCTTCGAGGGCGACTTCCTGGATTTCTGGGACGCCTTCCTGTGGCTGTTCGCCTTCTTCTTTATCGAGCAGAACCTGTTTGCATGGCAGGCCGAAACGGAGGCTGAAGCCGAGACCAAAGCAGGTGAGGGCGCAGCAGCCTAGCCGCTTTTCGATAGCCCAAAAAGAAAGGACCGGTGCAGAACACCGGCCAAGCTACATCCTTCCAGGAGAACTCTTTGCAGAGATTTTTCAGGTAGTACCCGAGGTCGCGCGGGGAGCTTCAAAGGTCATCCCCATCACGCGCATGCCGAACGGCAGGATAATCAGCGCGATCACCAGCGCGAGCATGACATCGGGAGCAACGGCCTGGCTGCCCAGCCCCTGGGCGTTGATTTGAGCGAACAGGGAAATCGCGCCAATGATGCCGAGTTCAGCCAGGCCGCGCTCGTACAGCAACATCGTCGTAATTGCCACGGCCGAGAACACCAGGTCCGGCTCCCGGGGCAATTGCAGGGTGGCCAGAGCAACCTCTGACACAAGCAGCGATACGACGAGTGAACACGGTATCGATATCAGTAGTGACTTCATTTTTCTGCACCGTAAAATCTTGGTTTGTGCAGTCCGGGCTGCCCCTCTATGGCGCTAGCTGCCCTTCCTTGACACTTAGTGTCGCTACTGGGGCAATTATTGCTAGTGGTAGCGAAATACATTGGGACTCTGGTCACAGTTGAAAGTGCATAGATTCAGGACAACTGTGACAAGTGTCACAACTGCCGGGCGGTCGGGACTGGCAAAACGGGAGAAAAGGTGGACATAGAGCTTCTCAAGACCTTCCTGGAAGTGCGCAGAACCCGACACTTCGGCAAGGCGGCAGAGAACCTGTACCTGACCCAGGCCGCGGTCAGTGCCCGCATCCGTCAGCTCGAAGAGCTGCTTGGCGTAAAGCTGTTCATTCGCTCCCGCAACAACATCCAGTTGACCAGCGAGGGAGAGCGCCTGGTGACCCACGCCCAGACCGTGCTGTTGGCCTGGACCCGGGCCCAGCAGGAAGTGGCGCTGAAGACCGGCCAGACCAGCCAGATCCACATCGGCGTGCGCTCCGGGCTGTGGAGCCCGGCCCTGCAGGAACGTTTGCAGCAATTACATGGGGACATGCCCGGGGTGGTGCTGCGCACCGAGGGCCATATGTCAGACGCGGCGGCCAAAATGCTGCTGGATCGCACCCTCGACGTGGCCATCTCCTACGACCCGCCCAACCTGCCGGAATTCAAGGTGCGCGATATCGGTAGCGTGAGCCTGCGCCTGTACAGCGGCAGTCGCAAGGCCACGGTGGAGAGTGCCCTGGACGGCAGCTATGTGTACGTCGACTGGGGCAGTGCCTTCGCGCGTTTCCACGCCAAGTGCTTCGGGGAGGGTGTGGTGCCCAGTCTGCGCACCAACATCAGTGAGTCGGCGCGCGCTTTTATCGCCAGCAACGGCGGCGCTGCCTACCTTCCGGCCAGCCTGGCCGAGGCCGGGCGCCCGCGTTTGTACCCGGTGGAGGGTGCGCCGGACTACACGCGCAATATCTGCGCCGCGTACCGTTCCAACTCCGACAAGCTGGAGCTGATTGAGTCAATGCTGGATGTGTTCAGCGACCTGGCGGTCTAGTCGGGGGAAATCTCGGAAAAATAGCAGGCTGGACACCGATACAGTCGGCGTCTGCGGTGGGGCGACGCTATTCGTCGTCCCAGTCGAGGTCCAGGTAGTCCAGCTCTTCGCGCATGCGCTTTTCTTCAAGACGCTGCTCGGCGCGGCGTCTCAATTGCGCGAGACGGTTCTTGCCGTTGGTGGCCGGGGTGTCGTCCTCCGGCTCGTCCTCCATGGCATCCATGGCCGGCTCGAAAAACTCGTCGATGCTGTCACTGAGACTGGTCTCGCTCGTACGCTGTCCCATTGCTTACCTCCGGAACGTCCGTGGAGCTGGTGCTCGCTGGCAATATCTCGCAGCAAACTGGCCGGAGTAAATCAAAACTTCTTTGGAGTATCGATAAAAATAATTTATCGAAACGCCGTTGGCTCAGAGGGGAGCGCGCCGGCGCCGGGCCTTCCCTGTCACCGTGGTACCCCGCTGCATCCCTGCGCCCGCAGCACGTCCGTGTGCTTCCCAGAGTAGGGGCCGTCCCTGGCGGCGGGTTCGGAGTACTGCGCCCGGCGTCGCTCCCAATGGGCTTGTTGCAATTCCTTTGCCAGTTTTGCGGCCCGGCAATTACGCGGCTTTGAGCGCTGTGGGAGCGTACTGAGTGCTGTCCGGACATGTCCGCCGTGTGTCCGCGGACATGGCCTGCAGCCTGCGCAGGCCCTGCTAGACTGCAAGCGTTCGCCACGGAAGGTGCACACAGTCATGGAAGACGACAAGTCCATTGCGCGGCTCAGCGGCGAGTTCCGCGCGCGGCGGCTCGAGCGCCGCTTTCGCGACCACCAGGCCCCCGCAGAGCTCAGGCAGCTACGGCTTTTGTGGCTGGTGGCGCTGTCCTGTTTCGCCGCCTACCTGCCGGTTGAAGTGTTGTTACGGGGAGCGCCGCTGCCCTGGTCGCAGCTGTGGCCGCGGCTGGGCATTCTCGGCGCCGGTGTCGCGGTACTGCTGTTGTTACAGTGGCCGGCGGCCCGGCCCCGGCGCGACTGGATCAGCAGCGCCGGGCTGCTCACCGCCATGGTGTGTTACGGCTGCCTGCTGGCGGCCCGTGATAGCGGCGGTTCCGGAGCGCTGCTGCTCCTGCTGTTGGGCAGCTATATGTTTTCGCCCGGTCGGTTCAACCTGCACTGCGTTACCGGCATTGGCGGCAGCTTGCTGGCGGCGTGGCTCGCCAGTCCCGGTGTGCCGCTTCTAGAGCTCAGCTACCTGCTGCCGGCCAATGTGCTCTCGGCGCTGGCGTTGTCACAGTTCAACCGCAGCCGGCGCGGGCGTTACCTGCGTGAGCGCCGGCTCGCCCTTCTGCACGCGCGCAACCGGGCGTTGCTCTACAATGCGCTACCCCGTGGTGTCGCCCGCCAGCTTCGAGACAATCCGCGCCGGCGGCCGGTGCGCTTTGAGCCCGCAGTGACCGTGCTGTTTGCCGACATCGTCGGCTTCAGCGGGCTGAGCCGCAATCTCAGTCCAACCCAGCTGCTGGCGCTGCTCGACTCGCTGTTCTCCGCGTTCGACCGGCTGGCGGATCGCCACCGGCTGGAGAAGATCAAGACCGTGGGTGATTCCTACCTGGCCGTTGCCGGATTGGCGTCGGCAGATAGCTGTGCCGCCCTCAAGGCCGCATCCATGGCCCAGAGCATGCACGTTGCGGCGGCGGCCATCGGGCGTCGCTACCAGCTCGAGCTATCGCTGCGGGTGGCCCTGCACAACGGGCCAGTGGTGGCCGGGGTGCTGGGCAGCAAACGCTTTGCCTTTGATGTCTGGGGCGACACCGTCAATGTCGCCAGCCGCCTGCAGGCGGAAGCCAGGGTGGGAACAACACTGGTGTCTGAGGCGACGCGGCTCGCCTGCCGGGGTCAGCTGCGGGTTGGCCCTGGTAGCGCCCTGCAACTACGCGGTTGCGGAACCATCACTGCCGCCCCGCTGGAGGGGTTCAGCGGGCCCGGACCCAGTCTGCAACAAGCGTCGCCGTTGCCTCCGCCGACTGCGCCTCGCAGGAGATGCTGAAATCCGCGAATCGTTCGTAAAGAGGTAGCCGCTTCCGGTAGATGTCGGCGAGGGTCTGTCCCGGCGCAAAGGCGATGCCGCGGTCGGGGTGTGTTTCGATCCGCGCTTCCAGCACTGGCAGCGATACCTCCAGGTAGACCACTGGCCCCGCGGCCTTGAGCCGCGCCATGATCGCGTCGCTGTAGACCACGCTGCCACCGGTGGCGACCAGGTAGCGCTCCAGTGGCATGTCCATCAGCACGGCTTCCTCCATTGCCACGAAGGCATCGAAGCCGAGCCGGTCGACGCTGTCCTGTAGCGGCTCCCCCTGGTCGACCTGGATCAACAGGTCGGTGTCGACGAAGTTGAGGCCGAGCTGCTTGGCCAGTAGAACGCCGACCGTGCTTTTACCGGCGCCCGGCATGCCGATCAGGCTGACGCTTGTACAATGCATAGCCCAGTCTACCATCCGCTTGCCCCGCGGCGGTGGGCTGGGTAGAGTGGCGCACCTTTTCTGGAAACCACCAGACTGCCGATTCGAGTCACCACCCAAGCAAACACGGAGACGCCCTATGCTGACTGTACCCCTGGATGCCCTGCACCGTGAGTTGGGCGCGCGTATGGTGCATGTCGCGGGCTATGAGATGCCGGTTCAGTACAGCGACGGCATCATCGCCGAGCACCAGCACACCCGTGAGGCCGCCGGCCTGTTCGACGTATCACACATGGGCCAGGTCAAGATCAGCGGCCCGGGTGCCACCGCAGCCCTGGAAGCCCTGCTCCCGGTTGACCTGGTGGGGCTGCCCGTCAACGGGCAGGTCTACGCCCTGCTGACCAATGATGCTGGCGGTGTGCAGGATGACCTGATCGTCACCCGCTGGGATGACGACGTCTTCTTCCTGGTGGTCAACGCAGCCTGCAAGCAGGACGACATCGCCTACCTGCGCGACAAGCTGACGGGTCTGGAAATCGAAGTAATGGAAGCGCAGGCACTATTGGCGCTGCAGGGGCCCCAGGCGCGGGCGGTGATCGCTGATCTGCTGCCCGCCGCGGCCGGCCTGACATTTATGAGTGGCTGTCACACCGACATCGACGGTGAGGCCGTGTATGTGACCTGCTCTGGCTATACCGGCGAGGACGGATTCGAGGTATCCCTGCCCGCGGTGCTGGCCGACAGCTTTGCCCGTCGCCTGCTCGCTGATGAGCGGGTCAAGCCCATCGGACTCGGGGCACGTGACTCCCTGCGCCTGGAGGCGGGCCTGTGCCTTTACGGGCACGAACTGTCTGACGTGACGACCCCGGTGGAAGCGGCACTGATGTGGTCCATTTCCAGGGCTCGACGTCGCGACGGCGAGCGCCCCGGTGGCTTTGTCGGCGCCGAGGCCATCTTTGCCCGCCAGGATGACGGTGGGCAGCTACGCCGGGTGGGTCTCAAGGTCGAGGGCAAGCGTCCAGTGCGTGAGGGCCAGGCCGTTATGGGGCCTAACGGCGAATCGATCGGCGTGGTGACCAGCGCCTGCATGGGCGTCACACTCGGCGCGCCGATTGCCATGGCCATGATCGATGTCGCCTTCCGTGAACCCGGCACCGAACTGTCGGTCGATGTGCGCGGCAAGCCGCTGCCGGTGACGGTGACCCGTATGCCCTTTGTGCCGCAGAGGTACTATCGCGGATAGAAGAAGTGCCGGGCCAGAGAGTCGGCGCCTACACCGGGTTCAGTGGGTTGTTGGGCCGGGTGCCCGGTCGCTGCTGCGCCTGTTTCAATTCCCGCACCAGCCGACTGTCTGGCATCGGGCCAGGTTGCCTGCCATAGGCGGCACTCAGTAACTGTTCGGCACTGTCTGCAAGGTCTGCCTGTGCCGAGGACTCCCTCAAACTCAGCCAGCCGGGTTCACCCGGGCGCAGGTTCAACCAGCGATAGAGCGCGCGTGAGGCCGCTTTGGCGTCACCCTGCCGCAGTGCCTTGCGCGCTGCTCCCAGGGGATTGTCACCGCTGCGCCTGACTCGCAGTAGCGCCAGCAGCAACGGGATTGCCACCAGCAATGCCAGTGCCTGTGGCCACCAGGCAGGCAACGATACCGGTCCAGCGGGCGCCGCCGGAGTGCCTGCATCGATGATCACCGCAGGCAGGGTAGCGGTCTCCATGGCATTGGTCTCGGTATTCCACCAGCTCAGGCTCTGCTCCGGCAGATGATACTGCCCGGGTTTTTCAACCACGTAGGTGGCGGTCTGCCGACGCAGGGCGGTGGCCTCGCCGCGGTTGGAGCGGTCCTCGAGTTCCGGCAGGTCCGGGTAGGCTGCCAGGCCATCGAGTTCCTCGATCTTCGGTTCCGGCAGCATCAGTGCGGTAAGCCGCGTGGCCTCCAGCTCGATGCTGCGCTGGAATGCGTCACCGGGAGCCAGCCCTTCCAGCGCGCGGTCAAAGCGCTGCCGCACTTGCAGCGATGGCGTGGCCAGCCAGCGCGATACGCCCGCCATGGCGGCGGGCACCGCGACGCTGAATGCCTGTGGTCCGGTCTCAACCGTGCCGCGCACAATGCCAAGTGTCGCATCGTTTACCGCCAGGGCGAGTGTTACCGGCGGCAGCTCGAAGGCGCCCTCGCGCTGGGGATACAGTTCCAGCTGCCAGCGCTGTACCACCCAGGTGGCTCCCGCCTCGCGCCGGCTCAGGTTAACGGCGAACTCGTTGCGCCTGAGGATCAGCAGCCCTGGTACTTCCGGTGCCTTGATGCCAGTGCCACCGGCAAACCAGCGCGGGGTCGATACCTCGATCAGCAGCCGGACTTCCTGGCCCTGGACGATGTTCTCGGCCGGCTGCAGCCAGCTGCTGATGCGCAGGCGGTCTTCCGCCAGCAGGGTATCGAGACCGTCCGCCAGGCAGGTGGGCGCGAGCAGTAGCAGCAGCATGAACAGCCTCACGGTTGCTGCTCCAGCTGCATGCCGAACTTGATCGACAGGAAGTGGGAGGGGTCGCGCTGCACGCTGCGCATCCACATCTCGCTGACCTTCTCGTCCTGGAGGATGTCCTCGGCGCTGAACTGCTCGAGCTGGTCTGCGGCCAGGGTAGTGCGCTCGGCGCCATCGGCGCGGCGCGGGTCATCGTCACCCAGCTCCTTTGAGCCCAGGCCCTCGTCGGCCTGGGATTCGCTCATCATGTTGATGGCGTCGATCAGCTCCTGGACGATGCGCCGGTTCTGTTCCGCAGCCCTGTTGTGCGGGTCCTCCGCCAGCAGGCTCTCGTAAATTGCCACGGCGCGCAGGTAGTGCTCGCCGTGGGCCAGGGCATTGGCCTGGTTGAAGCGCGCCACCGGCGTGTCGACCCGGGCAAAGTACTCGGCAGCCAGGTCAAACTGCTCGGCGTAGTAGTAGGCGAAGGCCTTGCGGAAAGGGTCGCTGAAGCGGGCCGCGGCAGCGCCGTAGTCGCCGCGCCGCATAAGCAGCTCACCCTGCTGGTCGGGGGTGAGCCACAGGTCAAGAAAGGTATTGCCCTCGGCCTTTGCCGCCTGGGGATTGCCGAGCCCGAGGGTGAGCAGCAGGCACCACTGCAGGGTCCAGCCGCGCCGGAACCAGAGCAGGAACAGGGCCAGGCAAGGGAACACCAGTCCATAGCCGCTATCCAGCCAGGGGATGGCGCTGTCTTCGGTGACCACGTAGTGGGCGTCGATACGGCGGGCGATATCTCGAGTGTCGCTGTTGTCGATCGTCAGCTCAACATAGCGGCCGCCGGCCCCCCGGGCCAGGGATTTCAGCGCTCGGGTTTCCAGCGGCGCCATGTTGTCGCCGGCCTGTTCGGTGCCCACACCCAGCACCAGCAGCTGGTGAGGGCGCTGGCCGAACCACTGGTCGAAGGCCGCAGCACTGCTGTCAGATACACCGTCGGTGATCAGCAACACCGTGGTGGGTGCGGAGCTGTCGCCGACGATGCGGTCCACCAGTGGCAGCGCATACTCCGCGAACTTGCCGCGGCGCGGCATGATGTCGGTGTCCAGCGCCGCCAGGTACTGCCAGAGAATATCGATGTCGTCGGTCAGGTCCAGCACGGTGTGGGCGCTGCCGGAATAGACCACCATCGCCGTGCGGGAACCGGCGCGCAGCTCCAGCAGGTCGGCGATCTTTTGCCGCGCCCGCACCAGTCGCGAGGGCTGGATGTCCGTCGCCTGCATCGAGCGCGAGGTGTCCAGCAGGATAACCAGCGCCGCTTCGTCCCTGGTCAGCGGCGAGGGCTGCTGGCGCCAGCTCGGCCCCATCGCCACCACCGCCATCAACAGCATCAACAGGGCAGCCACCGTCGGCGGGCTCAGCAGCCGGTGCTGGAACTGGCGCAGGCGCAGGGCGCTCAGCAGGTGCGGCGCGATGATGTCGCCCCAGCTTGAGTCGTGGCGCTCCCGTCGCCACTGCATAAACAGGGCGATTGCCGGCAGCACCAGAAGCAGGCCCCAGGCCGGGCGCAGGAAGTGGAAGTTCTCCAGCAATCCCTCAAACGGCATGGTTTGGCCTCCGGCGACTGGCGCCCAGCCCAGCCAGCACGTGGTAGATGCCGTAGTACAACATCACCAGCGCCACCGGTATGTGGTGCAGGCTGTGTCGCGGCCGGAAGCTGATGCTCTCGTACTCCTCCGGCTCTAGCGCCGCGATGGCGGCGTAGGCGCGCTGCAACTCCTCCCGATCCATGGCCTGGAAATAGGCACCACCGGTGAGCTCCGCCACCCGCTTCAGGGTGGCGACGTCGAGTTCCTCTTCGCCGACGCTGGTGGGATCACCCATGGCCACGGTGTGTATACGTATATCGCGGCTGGCCGCCACCTTGGCAGCTTCCACCGGTGGTACCTTGCTACCGGTGTCATTGCCGTCGGTGAGAATCATCAGCACGCGGTTTTCGGTGTCTGACTTTTCGAACAGGTGAATGGCAAGTCCGATGGCATCGCCGAACACGGTGCTCTGGCCGGCCATGCCGATCTCGGTTTCCAGCAGCAGTGTGCGCCAGGTGTCGTGGTCCTCGGTAAACGGCGCCTGCAGGTAAGGCGCACTGCCGAACACGATCAGGCCGAGGCGGTCGCCGCCGCGCTCTTCGGCCAGCTCGATCAGCACTCGCTTGACCGCCTCCAGGCGATTGATCTGCTCTCCATTGGGGGTGGCGAAGTCGGTGGCCTGCATGGAGCCCGACAGGTCCACGGCCACCATCAGGTCGCGGGCACTGCGGCTTTGCTCCACAGGGTTGCCGACCCACTCGGGTTTGGCCGCGGCCACCACCAGGCATATCCAGGTAAAGACCAGCAGGATCTTCTGCAGGGTGGTCTTCATCAGGACCACGGCGCCGGTCTGCGGCGCTTCCTCGCTCAGCTCGACCAGGCGCTTGAAGAACGGCACCTTGACGGAGTCGCGGCGGTGCTTGAAGGCGGGCAGGCGTCGCAGCAGCAACGGCAGGGGTAGCAATAGCAGCCACAGCGGATGGGCCAGTTCAATCACTGGATTGGCGCCTCGTGGTTACGCACCCAGGCCCGGGTCTCGGCGACCAGCCGCTCGACTGCTGTGGGGTCGATCCGGGCCGGCGGTCGGTACTGGTGCTCCGCCAGCAGGGTGCGGCTGGCATCGCTGAAGTGGGCACCGCGGGATTCCAGCCACTGCAGCCAGTCGCTGCCGCTCAGTGACGCCACGTCCCGGCGTGGAAAGGCCGCCAGCGCGGTTGCCTTGAGAATGATCGCGGTGGCCTGCAGGGCGGCTGCCGGGTCGTCGATCGGAGTCGCGAGCCGGGCCAGGGCTTCGCGGCGGTAGCGATCGCGCTGCCAACGGCGCCAGCGCCGCCAGCCCCAGCCGGCCAGCCATGCCAACACCGCGATAGCCAGCAGCAGCCAGCCCGGGGTGGCCGGCCACCAGGACACCGGTTCCGGCGGCAGCACTTCCTGTATGCCGCGGATGGCGTAATTGCCGAAGACCTCGGGCAGCGGCGGTGCCGACATGCTCAGTGGCGCCCCAGTTCCTGGCGCAGCTGTTCGAACACCGGGCTGACCGTGTCGATGGGCAATACCGGCATGCCGTGCTTGCGCAGCTCCGATTGCAGGTCGCTGAGACTGTCCTGGAAGCTGGCTTCGAAGCGCCGGCCCAGCTCGCGCCGCTCTGGTTCCACCTGTAGCTGGAAGTGCCCATCTGACACTACCAGGCTGCTGGCGGGTGAGATGTCCTGCTCGAGGGGGTCGAAGACCAGCGCGGCGATCAGGTCGTTGTGGCGGGCCATGCGCTTGACGCTGGCCAGGCAGGCTTCATCCCAACCGTCGAAGTCGGAGACGATGCACACCAGGTAGTCGTGCCCCACCATGTGCTCGGCCAGCTGCAGCGCACTGGCCAGCTGATCCGGTTTCGCAGTGGCGGCCTGGTCGGCGCTCAGCTCACCGTTCATGGTACTGAGCTGGCCGAGGCTGTTGAGTAGCAGTCGTTCGCTGCGCGATGGCCGCGACTGCAGGCAGCGGCTGTCGTTGAATAGTATGCTGCCGACCCGGTCGCCCTGGGCCAGCACCCGCCAGCTCGCCAGTGCGGCGAGCTCGGCGGCCACCACGGATTTCATCTTCACGCGGCTGCCGAAGAACATGCCCAGGCGCTGGTCCACCAGCAGGACCACGGGGCGATCGCGTTCTTCGGTATAGACGCGGACATGGGGTTTGCCGGTGCGGTTGGTGACGCGCCAGTCCATGGTGCGAATGTCGTCACCGGGGCGATAGTGGCGCAGCTCCTCGAAATCCAGCCCGCGGCCCCGCAGCCGCGAGCGCTTGCGCCCGCTCAGCAGGCTGCTCAGCGGCTGGCGCGGCAATAGCGAAAAACCGTGGGCGTCGTGACGCAGCCTGGCGAGGCTGGCAGTGTCGGTGTAGATGCCCGAGGCCATCAGGCCACGGCCACCTGCCGCAGGATCTCATCGATCACCTGGTCCGGCGAGATGTTGTCGGCCAGCGCGTCGTAGCTCAGGATCAGCCGGTGTCGCAGCACCCCGTGGGCCACGGCGCGCACGTCGTCGGGATCGACGAAGTCGCGGCCCTTGAGAAAGGCGCGGGCGCGGGCCGCTCGATGCAGGTTGATGCTGGCGCGCGGGCTGGAGCCGATCTCGATCCAGTGCGGCAGGTCACCTTCAAAGCCCGCCGGTGCCCGGGTCGCCATCACAATGTCGACCATGTAGCGTTCGACGTTGTCGCTGGCATGCACTTCGCGAACGGCGTCTCGGGCGGCGAAGATCTGCTCCTGGGGAACCACGGTGTCCTGGTGTTCGGAGGGCGATTCCTCGCCGTGTACCAGGCGCACGATGTCGAGTTCTGCCTCCCCGTCCGGGTAGTCCAGGTTTACTTTCATCAGGAAGCGATCCATCTGCGCTTCCGGCAGCGGGTAGGTGCCCTCCTGCTCAATCGGGTTCTGGGTGGCCAGCACCATGAACAGGGGCGGCAGGGTATAGGTTTTGCCGGCCACGGTAACCTGGCGTTCTTCCATGGCCTCCAGCAGCGCCGCCTGCACCTTGGCGGGGGCGCGGTTGATCTCGTCGGCCAGCACCAGGTTGTTGAAGATCGGGCCCTGCTGGAAGGTCAGGGTCTGCTGGCCGGCGACGTCCTGGTAAACCTCGGTGCCGGTCACATCGGAGGGCAGCAGGTCCGGGGTGAACTGGATACGGCCCAGGCTGGCTTCCAGTACCCGGGCCAGGGTCTTGATGGAGCGGGTCTTGGCCGTGCCCGGGTAGCCCTCCAACATCAGGTTGCCATTGCAGAGCAGGGCAATAGCCAGTGCTTCGGTAACGGCTTCCTGCCCGAGCACCGAGCGATTCATCGCCTCAATGACCGCGTTCACCGCATTCGCTGTGGTTTCCAAGCTGGTTCCTTGCGTAGTCTCGGCTAAGGCTTAAGTGTAGCCGCAGCTACACCCCATGGGCGAGGCTGTATACTCGCTACCACCTATCGCCAGGAGGAACAGGCCATGACATCGAGAATGGGAAGGATTGGAAATGCGTTAACCGCAATCCGCGTGTGGACGGTCAATCTGTTGACGCTGGGCTTCCTGGTCTACCTGCTGGTCATCGTGGTTGCCATCCTGGCCCAGCGCCCTCCCGCGGTTGACCCGCAGGGGCGGGTGCTGATCATCGCCCCGGAGGGTATCGTGGTCGACCAGGCTGCCCCTGTGTCGCCGCTGCGTTTCCCACCCGATTTAGATGCCCCGGCGCAAATCCAGGTGCGCGACCTTTTGCGCGTGATCAACGCGGCGGCCGAAGACAAGCGCCTCAAGGGCGTGCTGCTGGATTTCGGCAAGACCCAGTTCGGTGGCCCCGCCGCGGCACTGGAAATCGCCGACGCGCTGGCAGCGCTGCGCGAGGGCGAGGCCCCGGTGATCGCCTACAGCGACAGGCTGAGC
>JAAUYJ010006253.1_pt1 | contig 17228 bp, 10 predicted proteins | sample 7278031 | NCBI WGS metagenome assembly JAAUYJ01 (sample SAMN14350222, study PRJNA611818) | marine sediment metagenome | isolation source: surface marine sediment (1.8m) | place: French Polynesia: Moorea | collected 2018-08 | reverse complement strand
TTCCGATGGTGAGTATCTGTTTGAAGACTTAGACGCCGGAAGCTATCAAGTAGATGTCCTCAATGACAACGGTGCATTAGATGATTTAGTCCAAACTGCTGACCCTGATGCCGACTTAGATAACAGTTCTCATGTAGATTTGGCTCAAGGTGAGAATAAGCTCGACCAAGACTTTGGTTATGACGCTCAAGCAATTGCTGATATCGACATTGAGAAGCAAGTCCGCATCTTCAGTGACACAGATATCACGCTTGAGAAAACAGTAGAGGGCACGGTAATTGGAGACATTGAAGACCGTGATGATGATGACACTGACGGCGATGGCAAACTGGATCGTGATGATGACGACGATGACAACGACGGCATCAAAGACTACAAAGATGACGACGATGACAACGATGGCATCTCCGATGACAAGGAAAACGATGGCATCATGAAAGACATCGAAGACGATGATGATGACAAAGATGGCATCAAAGACGCGGACGACGATGACGACGATAATGATGGTTGGAAAGACCACGAAGATGATGACGACGATAACGACGGCATCTCTGACCACGACGAGGAGGATGATGACGGCGACGGAATAAAGAACTACTACGATGACGACGATAACGGCGACGGCATCAAAGACGAGGATGACGACGATGACGACGGCATCCACAACGACGATGATGACGACGACGACAACGACGGTATCAAAGACGACGAGGATGATGATGACGATGGTGATGGCGTTAACGACGAAAACGACGACGACCATCAGCCAGACATGATGGCGCCAACGTTCAAATCTGGAGATCAAGTTACCTTCCACTATAATGTCAGCACCGAAGGCGATGACCCATTAACAAATGTCTCCGTCTTTGATGACAACGGCACCCCCCATGACTCCTCTGATGACTTTGAAGCCGATCCTCTCCTAACCAATGATGGTTTCAATCAAGGTGACGCTAACAAGAACGACAAGCTAGATCCAACAGAAACTTGGAAGTTCATTGCCACGGATACTGCTACCGAAGGCTTTTACCGAAATGTCGCAGTAGCAGCAGGTGACGACGGTACAGGAGTAACCTTACTTGACGCAGATGATGCCCAATACTTTGGTGGTCTCAAAGACATCGACCTTGATGACACCGACGGCGATGGCAAACTGGATCGTGATGATGACGATGATGACAACGACGGCATCCCCGACTACAAGGATGATGATGATGACAACGATGGCATCTCTGATGACAAGGAAAACGATGGCGAGAAGATTGACAAGCACATCTCCTCTAGTGGTGATGATGATGATGATGATGATGATGATGATGATGATGATGAGAATAATCATGACCCGGACACCGACGGTGATGGTTGGAAAGACTCTGAAGACGATGATGACGATAATGACGGCATCTCGGACTACGACGAGAAGGATGATGACGGCGACGGAGTGAAGAACTACTTCGACGACGACGACAACAACGACGGCATCAAAGACGAGGATGACGACGATGATGATGGCATCCACAACGACGAAGATGACGACGACGACAACGACGGCATCAAAGACGACGATGATGACGATGATGACGGCGATGGTGTTAAGGATGAATATGATGATGACACAGCCAAACATCCTGCAAGTCCTGACAACAGCGATTTAGAAGTTCCTGATGTTCTCCAAGAACAGCTAATGGATGGTCGTCCAGGTGTGGATGCAGATGAGCCAACTGGTCCAGTAGGTTCCGAAGGAGACAAGGTTAATTTCACTTTTACTGTCACTAATCCAGGTGAGGTTGAGTTAGGTAACGTTGTTGTAACTGATAACAACAAGACTCCAGACGACCTCTCTGATGACTTTAATCCAGATCCCATGCTGACTGAAGACGGCTTCAATGTGGGTGATACAGACCAAGATAACAACCTAGATGTAGGAGAAGAGTGGAGCTATACCTCCCATGATGTGGTTACTCCAGGCCAACACACCAACATTGGTAAAGTTACTGCTGAAGCTGAGTTGGATAGTGAATTGGTTGTGGTAATGGCTGAGGATTCTGCTAACTGGTTGGGTGATGCTACAGAACCAGAAAATCCTGGTATCGACATTGAGAAGTTCACCAACGGTGTAGATGCTGACACCATCGCAGAAGCAGTAGAAATTGCTGCTGGTGAAACGGTGACTTGGACTTACGAAGTAACTAACACTGGTAATGTATCCTTTGCTCAAGGTGAAGTTACAGTAACTGACGACCAAGAAGGCACAATTACCAACATTACTAACCAAGGAGACGGAGATAATAACTTAGATCCTGGTGAAACCTGGACTTACGAGCAGACAGGAATCGCTCAAGACTTGACTACTGCAACCAGTTCCCAAGATATTGAGTTCAATCTCACAGGTAATAGCAGTACAACAGGTAGTTATGGAAATGTCCGTAACTTTACTCAAGATGGTGTAGCAGTAGAGGTCAGCGCATTCAGCAGTGACAAGAGTGGTGGAAACTGGAAAACTGCTTACCTTGGAGCTTATGGCAGTGGTTTAGGTGTTACTAACCGTAATGAGGATGGTTCCCTTCACCGAGTAGATAATGGTCATAGCAACGATTATATTCTCTTTGAATTTGACCAAACAGTAACTGTTGATCGAGCATTCCTTGATTCTGTTGTCGATGATAGTGATATCTCAGTCTGGATCGGCGATCGCGATGGAGATATCTCACTGTTGGATAGCAGTATCCTCGATGGCTTCACCAAAGAAAATAATAATGGTGATGGCTACGATCGCTGGGCTAACTTTAATGCTGATGAGTTGACTGGTGATACTTTGGTTATTGCTGCTCGTGACGACCACAGTCACGATCAATTCAAGTTGAAAAAACTCGATATTTCTGTACCGGGTGAAACAACTATCGGCAATTACGTCAACATCGGAACTGTAACTGCTGGTTCTGTAAGTGATGAAGACAAAAGTGGTTACACTAATCCTGAAGGCGAACCAGAACCGGAAAATCCTGGTATCGACATTGAGAAGTTCACTAATGGTGTAGATGCTGACACTGTAGCCGAAGCAGTAGAAATTGCTGCTGGTGAGACTGTGACTTGGACTTATGAAGTAACCAACACTGGTAATGTATCTTTTGCTCAAGGTGAAGTTACAGTAACCGACGACCAAGAAGGCACAATTACTAACATCAGTGACAAAGGAGACGGAGATGACATCTTAGCTCCTGGTGAAACCTGGACTTATGAGCAGACAGGAACTTCTCAAGACCTGATGACAGTTACACCGGGTGCAACCCAAACCTTTGATTTGACAGGTGGTAGTGGCTTAGATGGTACAGATGGTAACATTCGCACCTTTAGTGCAGGTGATGTCGATGTCAAGGCTAGTGCTTTCAGTCGCGATACACATGGAACCTGGGAAAAAGCCTTTTTGGGTGCTTTCTCCAGTGGACTCGGAGTTACAGATACCTCAGAAGGTGACGGTAGCAATGGACTCCATCGTGTTGATAATGTACATCGAGATAACTACGTCTTATTTGAGTTCTCTGAGGAGGTTGTTGTTGATAGTGCATTTCTAGCTTCTGTGGGAGCTGACAGTGATATTACCTATTGGGTAGGTAGCAAGGATGATGCGTTCAATAACCACAACATCTTAAGTGATAACTTCTTAAATAGTCTTGAATTTGCAGAAGACAATAACGGTGGTTCATCTAACCGCTTGGCAAACATCAATAATGGTGAAGAAAGTGGCAATATACTCGTCATTGCTGCTTCTACCTCCAACGAAGATCATCATGATGATCGATTCAAGATTAAAGATTTAGAGGTACAGCAGGTAGGAAGTGTTGAAAATGGTTTTTACCAGAATTTAGGTACTGTTGATATCAATGGTCTCACCGATGAAGATTTGAGTCACTATGTTAATCCTGACTTCAATATCTAATTTTCTTGGATAGATTTTCTAGACATTGGCAATAGCAAATCTAGAAATTTAAACCAGACAAATAGTTGAATTAATCTAAGAGTTTCACAGAAATTATCTCTGTGAAACTCACAACCAAAACCTTGTAAAGACCTTCGATGGGTGTAGGGATCAATTTGGCGATATTATCGGTAACGCAGAGTTGGTTGCTTACGCTGGTGAAAATGGAAGCTTTGGAATTAACTAGCTATTAGCTTTTAAGATTTCCTAGAGAATGTTCTGTAAACAGCTATCAGCTTTATTTGCTGATAGCTGTTTAATTTTGTCTAATGAATTTTGCTTGACAGAATAATCATCCATAACTATACTTGTCCAAGTGTGATATAGTTTAAAAGGAGTAAAGTCAGATGAGCGACAATGAAGCTATTGATTACGGTTCTTACTATTGGTATGTTAGAGTAACTAAAGATATAGCTGAAAGTGGAGAACAGTTTGTTCAAGCTGATGAAGCCCAGGTAAAAGATGGTGTTTTACTGTTCTTGCAGAATAAAGATGAAGGACTAAAAATTAATATGGCTTTTGCTCCAGGGACTTGGTTAACTACTTATATAACTTCTTATCCTAAATAGGTAGGTACATTATTAATTGAAAGATTAAAAAAACAATAGATACTTTATGGCAAAAAGTCTCTATTGTGACTTGTATTACTAATTTTTAGTTTTTGTACAATTGTGAAACTAGATTAAGCAATCTGAATCATCTCACCATACTCACTAAAAAACTGTTGGTAAGCAAGAGTATCATTCTCAGTTTCTGGACTCCAAAGCAACTCAAATACTAATAAATAATCAGGGGTAACTTTGCCTAAATCTTTCAAAGTTTGCTTCAATGTTTCCAAATCATTAATTTCATCAAATAAAGGATAATCATCCTCTGTTCCCAATAGCAAAGTTACAATAATATGATTGTAAATTTCTACATTATCATCAACAGAATTGACATCAAATTTACTTCTCTCCGCAAAAGAAAACTGCTCAAAAATTCGTTCTGCTTCCTGTCTGGTATCCACAGTTTCCGAACTAGCAGCAACATGAGTCCAATATTCTTCCGCCCGCAGTAGAGCGATCGCTGACTGCAGTACCAACTCCACCCTACCTTCTGGCGTATCAATATCAATTTCGTCACTTATTCTTGCTAGTTCAGACTGAATATTATTTGCGGGGGCAACCAAGGCAACCTGTAACTTACTCACAGTCACGATATCATTAACTAAATCTTCCGGTACAGTAGCAACTGCCAGTGGTTCTTCAATAACTTCCACATATCCCGGTGACTCCTCAATAACTTCCACATAGTCACCTCCCTCTGTTAGCAATACTCCACGACCATAACCAAGTGCAGAAGCGATCGCCATAATCAAGATATACAAAATACAAATCAAGAAAATGCTAATCAAGAGCATAATCAGAAATGTTGCTAAGGCTGCTCCTGGCCCGTCTGCAATAACGCTACTTCAGTCGTTTGGCATAGAATACTAGAGAAATTATCTACAGGAATATGTACTAATTAATACTAATTTATTGAAATGAGCGATCGGCTATCAAATATTGATGCTCGTTAAGCCGATTTTCAATACTACTAGTAAAATTACTGAAACGTTAATAATTGTAAAGCAGCCAGGAAAGCTAAATATAAACTATTTTGGTCAGCATTTTCTCCGGAATACTTACTTAAATTTTCTACTAATTAATCAGGTTCCGGTTTCACATTTATGAAAAAAAAAGGCATCGCCCAGGATACCTTTATAAATAATCAGCTTTATTCTCTATTCATTAATCAGCCATTCTCGCAAAAATTATGAAAAAAAGCAGGAGTAATGTAAGACTCCTGCTAATCCCTTTTGCTCTTAACTAGCTATCAGCTTTTAGCATTTCCTGATAGAATGCTCTGCAAAAACCTAGCCTCCTGGGGAGGAACTACGTTAATAGCTTTTATCAGCTCTAGGTTAACATCCCTTTCTAAACGTTAAAAAAATAATCTTGCTGACTGCTAACTGCTACTTTAATTAATCGATTCAAAAATTTTCTGCAATTCTGAACTATTGAATATCTTTATGCTTTAGTCAATTACCCAATAACCTTTTTGTCGCCAGTATTGTTCCCTTAAGGCGACTTCTAAGTCATCTTTTTGAATTGAACCTTCAAACATTAGTAGTTCTCCAAGTTTCTGACGACATGAAGCTTGAATATCTATTGCTTGCTCTAGTTGATTCTGGGAAATTAGTTTTCTTCGAAGTAAAATTTCGCCTATTTTCATCTTCCTATTCCACCTTTTTTCAGGTTTATTTAGTTTCGTATAGGCACCCTAATAATTGACTTTTAGATTTGCAAATATCCATTTACTTAGTAATCAGCTGACTTCTGGGAATTTATGAAAAGATTAGCAAGGGCATACCACCTTATTCTATTAATTATACAATATTGTCCACATCCTGATAGTTATAGTTGAATCTTTTCAGAAAACAAAACTATGCTATTATCTGTCGCATACATTTCCAGTTGATTCTCTACTTGATTCTCCTGATTTTTTTTGTTTCAACGAAACATACTGACTTTACAGATATTATCGTTACTTTTTACAAAAATTTACATCATCTATCTAACCGAAAAAATGGTATAATATCAAACCAGATTTTTAAAGGGTTATTTCCCATCCTCAAATCTTGCGCCTATATTTATTCATAATTTATTCACCCTATGAATAAATTAATCTCTCAAAGACACTGACAAATCTTTTTACTAGACTATACATAATTTATTGATTAAATCCGTATATTCCTACAAAACTTTCCTTATATATATTAGATAGGAGTATTTTTTTCAGAAAATTTGCGTAAACCTAGAAAGATGATCAGACAAAGGAATAAGATGACGATACTTAAAGGTACAAGATTTTCCGAACGCCACCTTAAGTCTCGACTAAGAGTAAAAGAGGACTGACTGGGGTCTTTAATAAAACGATTAATTTTTTCAGCGATCGCTTCCATTTCTTCCATATTACCTCTGACATTATTAATAAATATCAAGTCCTGAAAAATTACAAATTCTTGCTCATTACTATTAACCAGTGCAACGAAATAATCTACTGTAAATTCCCCATTCGGATCAGGGGTATTTTTATAATCAAATTTAGCTGATTTTATCTCAGTTAAGTAAGTAGGTGATTGTTTAATTAAACCTAAATATTTTGACCGATTAACTTCACATTCAATTGGAGTTATTTTTGTCTGTTGGCAGGAAAGAGTTGTTACTCCTGCGCTACTGAAAAATTGTAAAGACATCAACAGGGGTATTGCTGCTAAGACAACGACTAATAACATACTTAACCTACCAGATACATTCTGTTTTTTTAGGAAATTTTGTCTAGCTGTTTTATGAGGATTATTCATTATTTTTTCTGCCTTTGCTAATTTTTCAATAATACATTAATCTGTTTTTCTGAGTCTAACAAATTCTAGTTTATTTCCATATTTTGGATTTGGTTTTATTTCCACTAATACGGAATTATCATTATTAACAAACTGGCGATCGCCAGTTTCTCCAAATGTAATTTTTCCGGTTACTCCTTTGACATAAAAATTATGACTAGATAAAACCTTTTGTAAATTTCTGCGAGAATAATTTCCTGTCATTTCAGCTACAGCTTTAATAATAGTTTGAGTAGCATCATAAGAGGTAGCAGTACGCCAATTTATTTCCGCATTCCAAAATTGTTGAGACTTTTGAGTAAATTCATCATTAGAGTCACGATGCCAGGGAATGCTAATTACAAGATTACTTTGAAATGCTGCTTCACCCGCATCTTGTAATACTCTGAGGTTATAAACAGAATCTCCACCTAATAATTTTAATCCTCTAGCATTATTTATGATTCCCATTGCATTACTCAGAGTATTGTCAGTAGCGGGAACTAAAAGCATTATCTCTGCACCTTTTTTTTGTGCTTGTTCTACACATTCACCTGCACTAAAATTTCCTGCCAAAAGATTGCATCTATAAACAAATTTTCCTGGCAGTAATTTCTCAAATTCCCTAGCAATAGAATCACTGTAACTATTTCCAGACACATGAGCAAGTGCTACTTTTTTATCTTCCCATTTTTGTGCCCTCAAATAATTAAATAAAGTCTGAGTTGCTAGACTGTCGTTCGGTGCAATTTTAAATACAAATTCACTGAAATTTATCAACCGAGTAGATGTACTAGTGGGAGAAATTACTACCTGTTCAGCTTTATGATAAATCTCTCCTGCTTCTGTAGTCATATCACTAGAATAGTGACCAACAACAGCAAGAATATTTTCATTTTTTACCATCGCTTTAGCAACTTCCTCAGCAATTTTTGGCTGATATTTATCATCAGCAATAGTAACTTGTAAAAATTGGGTATTGAGACTACCTGCACAATTTAATTGGCTTTTATTATTTGTAATAGCCAAAGAAATTTCTGCTAAACCACAATTAAATTCACTTTGAGCTTGAGCAACTCCCCGCAACATTTCTTGAGCAATATTTGACTCCCCACTTATCGGAACACTCACTGCAATTTCTATCTTTTTGCCAATGTTAGTATTTGCTTTTTCTTGAGTTATTGCATTATTCAAATAAATCAATGTTTCCGGATCATTTTTATTGATTTGGAGAGACTGGCGAAACTGAGCGATCGCCTCCCCAAAATTGCCTCTAGAATATGCTTGAATTCCTGCCTCTTTTGCTGAACTTTTCTCAGCAGAAACTAAGAGTTTTTCTCCCTGACTAATATTTTGGTAAATTTCTGAAGGTGGTGGCTCTTCGGTAGGAATTTTCACCGAATTCATCACAGCAACTGCGATTAAAAATCCACCTATTAACCCCAAAGGAATCTTATATTTATGAATAATATTTGGTTGAATTAATTTCTCCCAAGTCAAAGGATGAGACAAAGCAGTTTCCTGAATACAAATAGTTGGCAACCACATTGCCCCTGGATATTTATGCTCAAAATATTCCAATCTTCCTCGCGCTATTCGCACAGATTCAAACAGAGATTTATTATTAGCAAACTCGGCAAAGAAATATTCCAAAAATTTCACAGCTACCTCATCAGGAACAGGTTCTCGCATCACAATAATTCGAGATAAACCAAGCTTCGCTAATTGATTTGCTAAACCCAGACCGTCGCAGGAATTAAAAATTGCTAACTGTAACCCTTTATCTACTGCATATTTCAAAGAATTTTTAAACTCTTCAATACTTAATCTATCATTTTCATTTAAGTCTATCCAACCAATTGAACCATCTTCTTTACTACAACTATGTCCGGCAAAAATCAAGATATGATAACCGGGTTCTGACCGTAAAACATTAGATAAAAGTTCCCTACTTGGTTGGTGTAAATATTTGACTTCAGCACCCTTTGCTTTTAACTTTTGAATTACCTCTAAATCTAACTGTGTATTAATACCATCACTCCTCCCCAATATGGCAATAATTCTCACTTTTGATGATTTGCGAGGCGGTCTATATTTTCCTTTCCCTCGTACTCGAATTGCAATTTCTGTTTGAGGAAAACGTGACTGAAATAAACTCCATTCTTGCCAGGGAATTCGACGTAAATTTGGATTATTAACATCCAAAAATAAGCGAATTTCTTCCCCAGAATCTCGTAGAGGGCTTAAAATAGCAATTAACTCATCTCTTACAGGTTGCCAACTACTTTCACCACTATCTAACCATTGATTTAGAGTAACTTTAATTTTTTCTTTCTCTTGAGAACTAGAATACTTAACTACTGATTTAGGGCTAAGACGAGTTGATACCTTTCGTACATCTTCTAACTGAGAATAAGCAGACTGCCATTGGTCAAATGATGTTTCTAGCTCAGAAGGTAAACATGGCAAAAAACCATCAATAGAATCAAACTTAGTATCTATTGAAGTTAAAATTACATGAAATCCTTCTTTTTCACTCTCTATGAGTTTGATTTTAATAGTTGTCATTTCAGTTATTCAGTTATTCAGTTATTCAGTTATTCAGTTATTCAGTTATTCAGTTATCAGTTATCGGTTTCTCTGTCTGTTGGCGGAGCATTCCGCAGCAAAGCAGGAACCAATAAAATACTAAATTTTATTTTTTAATCCCCTGAAAAAGCTCCGGTTTATAAACATTTTTATTAACATAAAACGTAGAAATTAAATGGCAGTTATGTATTTGCCGTTAAATCTAGATTTCAGGAGAGTTAACCGATTTAATTAGAGGCTTTTATCCCCCACCTCTCGCTTCAGAAAATGGTTTCAGGATTTCCTGACAGGGATAGCTTAAAAAGAGGGACTTGAAACCTGATTTTTTGGTCATATATATCTCTAATTATTTTCAAGTACATTATCCTAAACTACAAAATTTTCTCTAACGATTTGTTCACCTAAACTCATTTCTACAGTAAATTCTTCGTGAGGTTGACAGCCAAATTCTAATTGAATCCAATCATCTGCTTCCCTCGCTTCAGCTTCCATACAATAATTACCAGACTCATCTAATATTTGCACTTTTAAACCAACAGGTAAATGGATAATTTCATTACCAGAATAAACTCGCAAAAAAATATCTATTTCCTCTTCTTCCACCTCAGATTTAGCCATCACTTTTACTTCCAATACTGTAATTTGCTTGCTAGCTTCACTATCCCAACTAATAATTTTTCCACAACTAATATTTGCTCTATCAGATTCTAAGCGAAGACTTCTTGAGCTTCTCACATTATTAGCTGGTAATAATTCTAAAGGTTGCCATTCAGACTGAAAAATTCCTTCAAACCACTGACTGAGATTTACTCGTTTTCGCAGCCAATTAATTTCATCAATCAGTTTATCTAAAGATTCTATTTGTGTCAGAGGAATAGATTCTTGAAACCCCTTAATATTTCTCCCAGAAATAAATCCCAATAATTGTGCTTGGTTTAAATCTTCCTCAAATTTTACCGCCAAATAACCCACTCTATTTTCAGTTACTTCCGGAGGCAAAAATAACTCTTCTTCCCCAGGCAAAATCGGACGACATTCCAGTTTACCAATATTAGCTAAAACCAAGTCAGCCACATTAAATATTGCTCTTAAACCATTCTGCCAACAATCGCTTTTCTGAATAGCTGTTTTAATATCCAGCCATTTTAAATAAGTTTGAACTGCCACAACAGCCAAAGTATTTAAGTAAACTTGTTTTCCTTTTTCTACAGTCTCTTGTTCGGCAGCAAATTGTTCTGCATAACGATGAGCTTCTCCGCTCAAAGGAACTGTTAAAGCTTCTGCAAAAGTCATAGTCATTATTCTTCTCCAAATTGATTAGCTATTTCTCGTAATAAGGGAATACATTTTCGCTTCCAGTGAGAATAAAGAGTCTGGTTGCTGATATTAGTCTCTTCAGAAATTTGAGATATTTTTTTCGGTGGTTCTGTCAAAAGTAACTGAGTTGCTAATATTTGACAGTTACATTCTGGATACTTTTTAGGTTTGCTTGAACTGAGTTTTTGCTCTGGGTCTGTTTCAATATATTGCCGAACAGCATCACCTTGTCTTTGACGTTTTGCCTGTTGTAATTCAGCAATTTTAGTTTCTAGTAAACTCAGATTATTAGCTGGTAATTTGTCTTTTAAAGTTATTGATTCTCCTTCGAGATTAGTAGTAGATTTATCTATACTTTCCTCATATTTATTGTCTGAAATATATAAATCTCGGACACGCCATTTTAGATAACCATTAATCCAAACAACAAAGCTTTTTTCCCAAGCAGAACCAGGCCGGAATTTCTGAATATTTTTGCTGGCCCATTCTAGGGTGCGATTATAAGCCTCCGGATAATCTTGGTGGGAGGACCGATACAACCCAGGGAGTTGTTGAATTAATATTAACAGTCGGTTCAGCGCTTTCTGGCGTTCTGGACTTGGATTTGGATATTGGCATATTTGTTCAATTAGATTTTTTAGTTCTTTTTCCACGGCGATCGCTCTCCTGTGACAATAGTTGAATTTTATGAGTTTAGTCCATCTATAATCAACTATTTCTGTTTGTCTCACCTGATATGCTGATTCTCACCTATATATTTATCAGTCTCTCAAAACTTTTTTATGATTTTGAATTTCTGATAATTTTTTAATTTTTCAATTTATCCTTTCTCAACTTCTCCAAAATTAGGGATAAATTTTCTGGCGTTGATGTCTTTTCCAAAATCGTCTAACACTAATTTTTTGATTGTTTGGAAAATTAGTTAAATCTCAAAAATTTCACCAACTAATTTCGGGAAGATTACTTGCAAAAAAAAACTTGACATGATATTCTAATCATAATGGAAAAGGTGCGCTCATATATACTAAAATTAATGAGGCCAAAAAAACCTATTTTCCTGTTAGGCAGTATTTAAGATGAAGTCTGATAACTGAAAAAATCATGCAGTCTGGAAAAATCCTGAGACAACGCTACAAAATTATTCAATCTCTGGGAAGTGGAGGATTCGGAGATACTTACCTAGCTGCAGATATAGACTTACCAGGAAATCCGAAATGTGTAGTTAAACATCTCAAACCTAAAAGTTCAGACCCAGGAGTTTTAGCTATTGCTCAAAGATTATTTGAGAGAGAAGCAGAAACTTTATATAAATTAGGCAGTGACTCAGACCAAATACCAAAATTATTTGCCCACTTCCAGGAAGGAACAGAATTTTACCTAGTACAAGAATATATAGAAGGGCAAGATATAAGTAAAGAACTAACACCAGGAAAAAAATTAAGCGAGTCTTACACTATTGCCCTACTTAAAGGAATATTAGAAGCATTAGCAGTAGTTCATCAAAAAAAAATTATTCACCGAGACATCAAACCACAAAATTTAATGCGTCGTCAGTCAGATAAAAAAATAGTATTGATAGATTTTGGCGCAGTCAAAGAAATAAGTGTTTTAGCAACTAACAAACAAGGAGAAACTACTTTAACTATAGCAGTCGGAACACCTGGTTATATGCCAAGCGAACAAAGTAATGGCAAACCAAAACTCAGTAGTGATATTTATGCAGTGGGAATGGTCGGAATAAAAGCGCTTACAGGAATGTCACCAAAACAACTACCAACAGATCCAGAGACAGGAAATATTATTTGGCGGAACGAGGCAAAAGTAAGTAACCATCTGGCAAATATATTAGATAAGATGGTGCAGGAGTATTTTCGAGAGCGTTATAAAAATGCAAAAGAAGTATTAGAAGTATTAAAAGGTATAAACCCATCCACATCTACACCAACGCCAACACCCACTCCAACACCGGTATCAAAAGCAAAAACTACAGTAATAGTAAACCCCCCAACCCCAACACGCACTCCAATACCAGTATCAAATCAAACGACACCAATAGTAAACCCACCAAAACCCACACCAAAACCACTTCCACCCCAACCTCAACCTAATAAAACCAGAAGACAAAGATTGATATTAGGAGGTTTAGCAGGAGGTGGGTTTGCAGCAGCAATGTTGAGTAAAGATTGGTGGGATAGATTTTCGTTACCAAAAGCATACTCGTCAAATTCGACTCAGAAATTTGAGACAGTTACAGTTAATTCCAAAGGAGAAATAATTAATCGCTCTCAAGGTCAAGCAGAGGTGATGACAGAAAACTTTGATAATGGAGTTTCCCTGGAAATGGTAAAAATTCCTGCAGGTAGATTTCTCATGGGGTCTCCAGAGACAGAAGCGGGGAGAGAAGATAATGAAAGTCCGCAACATTATGTAGATGTGCCAGAATTTTTCATGGGAAAGTATCCAGTCACTCAAGCACAGTGGCAAGCAGTTATGGGAAATAATCCTTCTGAGTTTAAAGGAGCAAACCGCCCTGTAGAAACAGTAACTTGGAATGAAGCGACAGAATTTTGTCAGAAACTCTCACAAATAACAGGTAAAAAATATAGTTTACCCAGTGAGAGTCAGTGGGAATATGCTTGTCGAGCCGGAACTTCCACACCATTTTATTTTGGCGAAACTATAACGTCTGAGTTAGTTAACTTTGATGGCGACAATACTTATGCTTATGCTGATGCACCGAAAGGAAAATATCGTCGAGAAGCAACAGATGTGGGAATTTTTCCACCCAATGCTTTTGGTTTGTACGATATGCACGGGAATCTTTGGGAATGGTGTCAGGATGTTTGGCATGATAATTACGAAGGTGCCCCTGCAGATGGAAGTGCTTGGGAAACTGGGGGAGATAATAGTCGCTCACCGCTGCGGGGCGGTTCCTGGTACAACCTTTCTGATCTATGCCGTTCTGCTTATCGCCTCGACGACATTAGGCGCGACAGCATCGGCACTATTGGTTTTCGTATTGTGTGTGGTGGCGGGAGAACTTGATGAAGTCAGAAGTTTGAAGTCAGCGCGAGACAAGGATTTTGCTACGGATGTAGGGATGGTATTATCCCCCCTAACCCCCCTTGGAAAGGGGGGGACTAGAGGTGGTTGCCATTGAAAGGGAGGACTAGAGGTTGCTTCTTTTGATGTAAAATCAAATCCCTTTTATAACTACAATCTTACTCCCCCTTTCCAAAATCTTACCCCTCCTTACAAAGAGACAATCCTTCCTACTCCCCCCTTACAAAGGGGGGTTGGGGGGGATATCTTCAGGGTTGGAAGGAATAAAACCTGCAATAAGCTCGCAAACACAATCAAAACAGTCAGTATACCGTAGGTTGGGTTAAGCGACAGCGCAACCCAACAAAAATCTGTAGATGTAATGTTGGGTTTTTCCGTTGGAAATGCTTTCCTTCGGAATGCTCCGCAAACGCAAACGTTTCCTCAACCCAACCTACAACTTAGAAATTTACTAACTTCTGACTTCTGACTTCAATTTCAACAACCGCTTCATTTGCTTCACCGACTGATAAATTTCTGGCAAACGCTTATAAATAGCAGACGCTTTCAAATAAATCTTATTCGGAACTGCAGGACTACTAGAAACAATTTCCCCCGCACCGATATCATTATGAACACCCGCTTGAGCAGTAGCTATCGCTCCATCCCCAATATTTGCCTGATTAGCAACTCCCACCTGACCTGCCAAAATCACATTATTCCCCAATTTCACCCCACCTGCTAAACCAACCTGAGCAGCTAAAGCACAATTTTTACCTATTTTGCAACCATGACCAACTTGCACCAAATTATCTAACTTTGTATTTTTCCCCACTCTCGTCTCTCCCACCGCAGGGCGATCAATAGTCGTATTACTGCCAACTTCCACCCCATCTTCTAATACCACTCTCCCAGACTGCTCCATTTTAAACCAACCAGTTTTAGTCGGTACAAAACCAAAACCTTCGCCACCAATAACTGCTCCACTCTGAATTACACAACCTTTCCCTAACTGACTGCGTTCGTGAATAGAACAGTTAGCGTGTAAAACAGAATTTTCCCCTATTTCCACATCTGGATAAATTACCGCATTCGGATGAATGCAAACATTATCGCCAATTTTTACCCCCGCATCAATTACAACGTGAGCCCCCAAATAAACATTTTTGCCAATTTTTGCTGTGGGGTGAATAATAGCAGTAGGATGAATTTCTGCATTAGGTCGAAACGGTTGATAAAAAATAGCGATCGCCTTCGCAAACAACAGTCTCGGTTCTTTTCCCGCAACCCATCCAATACCGCGCTCCGTTGCCTGGGTTTGTAGAGTTTCATCCATCGGCAAAATCAAAGCACTAGCATTTGTCATTGCTACATAACTAGCAAATTTTGCTCCCTCAATATAACTCAGAGTACCCGTTACCGCTTCATCAACTGCTGCCATACCATTAATATCCGGGTCAACAGTATCAGTTTTTTCCAGACTAGAAGCGATCGCCTCCGAACCAAGTTTACTTACAACTTCGCTAAATTTCATTATTTCAAATTCCTCACTCCTCACACATAACTTTAAATTATATGATGTTTTGGCAATTAATCTTTATCTTTCGGTTTTAGGGCTTTTATATTTATTTGAGGCTAAACAACTAAAAACTTTAATAACTAATTATTTAAACATGATATTTTTACCATTTTTCCATAAAAAAATTAACCCAAATCTATCGCTTTTCATCAACCTAAGATTTGGGTTAAATATTCTTATTTTTTGGCAACAAGAAAAAGAGTAAATCTAAATTTATTTAACAGAAACTGCATCTACATCAACTGTACCATCAGCAGTATTGGCATCATTAATATTAGATACTGAGGCTACATCTTTACCCTGACGTAACTTCATAAAATCAATTACCATTTGAGAAACCTCTGCCACTAGAAGGGTGACAATGGCAACATCATCAACCTGTCCGATAACTGGAATAAAATCTGGAGAAATATCAAACGGGCTTAATACATAAGCCAAAGTTCCCAGAATAATCCACCAACGATATTTAGGATTACGAATAGTATTACGATACCAAGTATATAGAGATTGAATTGAAAAGCTCATGTATTTATCCTCAAACTTATATTTTTAATATTGCCAGAGTTGGTAGTAATATGGCAGTGTTAGTATCAACCATAAGTTTTTCTAGAAAATTCTACAGTCAGAATTCAGGAATTTTGCTATGGGAACTTGTATCTCTATTTTGTCAATTTCCACGGATAACAGTAAAGAGGAAAAGAGGGCTTACCATTATCCATTTAAAACCTCATCATAAATATCAGCCATTGTTAAATTTAATCCCACTGACTTTAACTCTAAAAAATCTTCTTTTCCTAAAATTTATCTAGACCAATAACCAGTTTCTGATGGTCGATAAATTTCTACTTTCATTTCTGTTTGAGAAACCAATACATACTCTTGCAAACTTGTTAAACTTTGGTAATTTAGGCGTTTTTATCGTCTATCTAAATCTTGGGTAGAAGGAGATAGTACCTCAACAATTAAACAAGGAAAACTATTATCATATTTTTCTGTATCTTGGGAGTCGCAAGTTACCATAACATCCGAAATATATCAGAGCTATTTTTAGCCATGGAAATTTTTACTTTCATATCTGCAATAAAAGTTTTACATCCACTTCCCCGTCAATGAAAACCTAGAAAAATAGCTATATTTAATGCAATGCGGTTATGTTATTCACTACCACCAGATATAGCAAAAACTTCACCGCCGAGATATTCATGGCAGGGTCATTTCATTCTAGATTTTAGCAATGAATTTACTGGCTTTACAGATAGCTAAAGATGCGTTGTCTAAAGCTGGCAATAAGGTATTCTCGTAAATATATAAAATGG
>JAAUYJ010032854.1_pt1 | contig 17235 bp, 10 predicted proteins | sample 7278031 | NCBI WGS metagenome assembly JAAUYJ01 (sample SAMN14350222, study PRJNA611818) | marine sediment metagenome | isolation source: surface marine sediment (1.8m) | place: French Polynesia: Moorea | collected 2018-08 | reverse complement strand
GGCTTCAATACCTAGATCTATTAAGTCTCCTCCCGGGGGGAAATAAGGCTGATTACTTATTCATCCGCAAATCTTTCATCCCTCACTGATGAGTGATAACTGATAACTGATAATTGATTCATCCTTCCTGCTTCATCCTTTTGCACCTTGTTTGGTTAATCTTAAACTATTTATTTTTTGTTTGATGTGGATTCACCTATTAATTGATATAGCAGTCGAAGCGAAGCGCGACGGACGAGCTTGATAATATTTCACGCAGAGGCGAATCCCCCCTTGATCCCCCCAATCCCCCCTGAATCCCCCCTTAATAAGGGGGGTTGGGGGGTAGGCGCAGAGGAATTAAGAGATGTCCTTATACCAATTTTCTTTTTACTTGCAGAGCGAGAAAGCTCGTCATCCGCGTGAAGTCTAGGTAGGAGGTTGGCTAATATTAAATTAATTTTTCACAGGTTTATAATTTGATGATAACTAGTTTATTATTCAGAAATAAATCTAATAAAAAAAATCTGACTACCGTAGTAGCCAGACTCTTGATATAAGGTGATTGTTGCTTAGTTATTTAATTTTAGGTGCGATTAAACCTGGATATTGCCATGTAGAAAGTAAGCTGGCGTTGAGATTGTTCTCTTGCTTTTCTACAATCACAGGGAAAACAGAGCGCATCTTTTCTGCTACTTGGATAGTTTTAACATCATAGGTGTTGGTTGCCACTTTAGGATACAAACCGATACCAATAATAGGAATCAACAAACAAGCAGTGATAAAAATCTCACGGGGTTGAGCATCTATTCCGAAACCCTCTAGTTTTAGTTTTGTATTAGCTTCGCCATAGAAAACTTCCCGTAACATTGATAGTAGATAGATGGGAGTCAAGATTAGACCTACGGATGTTAAGAAAATGATTCCGACTTTGAAAGTTTGACTATAAACATCGCTAGTAGCAATACCGAGGAAGATACTTAACTCTCCTACAAAGCCACTCATACCAGGTAAAGCTAAAGAAGCCATGGAGCCTGCGGTAAACAAAGCGAAGGTTTTGGGCATTTTCTGTGCCATACCACCCATTTCGTCCATCATTAGGGTATGAGTACGGTCATAAGCAGTACCAGATAAGAAGAATAGAGCAGCAGCAATTAAACCATGAGAAATCATCTGTAAAACTGCACCATTCATACCTAAGTCAGTGAAAGAGGCGATACCGATGAGAACAAATCCCATGTGAGAGATGGAAGAAGATGCTAGTCTGCGCTTGAGATTAGTTTGTCCGAAGGCGGTAAATGCACCATAAATAATATTGATTACTCCCAAAGCAACTAGTAGAGGCGCGAATTTAATATGAGCATGGGGTAAAGTTTCGATATTGAAACGAATTAGAGCATAACCACCCATTTTTAAGAGTACTCCTGCCAAAATCATTGAAATGGGAGCAGAAGCCTGACTATGAGCGTCAGGAAGCCAAGTATGTAAAGGGAAGATGGGTAATTTGACTCCAAAAGCAATGAGGAATCCTACATAAGCTAGTAGCTCTAGAGCAAGGGGATAATCTTTCATTCCCAACTCAGCAATGTTGAAAGTGAAGTTATCACCGTAAAAAGCTAAGGCTAATCCTGAAACGAGAATAAATATAGAAGCTAAGGCTGTATAAAGAATAAATTTAGTTGCTGCATAAAGACGTTTTTTACCACCCCAGATAGAAATGAGTAGATAGACTGGTACTAACTCAATTTCCCACATCAAGAAGAATAGTAAAATGTCTTGGGCTGCGAAAACCCCAATTTGTGCGCTGTATAAAACTAATACTAAAAAATAATATAGTCGTGGTTTATGATTTACTTTCCAAGAAGCTAGAATTGCCAGAGTCGTAATCAGTCCTGATAAGAAGATTAAAGGCATTGATAAACCATCAACCCCCAGTGACCAACTTAATCCTAGTTGAGGCATCCAAGAATAAGTTTCTGCGAGTTGAAACTGATGACTTTTGACGCTGTAGTTTTCCCAAAAGCCATAGACCATCAGAGCTAAGTCTGCTAGAGCTACATATAGGGCATACCATCTAACGGTTTTGCCTTCTTTGTCCGGAATGATGGGAATAGGCAAAGCAGCTAATAAGGGTAAAAGGGTTATGGCGGTTAGCCAGGGAATTTGCACACTTTCCATTTTGATTAAGTACTTATACTTATTTAATCTTGCTTACCATTGTATTAAGTTTTGTTAAGAAAAGACAAGTCCTAAAATCTTAAAGTTTTGTAAAGTTTGCTATTACTGAGATCTTGCTTGTAAGTAATTCAGACCGTTATACTTTCAGGGACTTGAATCAAGTATTTCCTTCCCATGTTTATGTTGCTCAGTCTAGTTCCGAAACCTGTTTGTGTTGCTCCATCAGCCAGGGAAATTGTGGTAGAACAAAAGGAAAATTCTGCCTTGAAGTTGTTGGAGGACAATCCGATTCCAGAACAGCAAATTTGCGATCTTCAGGAAGTCAAGGAAGGCTCTAACTCGACTCAAAATCTCTATTTCATCACTCAGCAACGGGAAGGGGAAAGAAGAACTTTTGAAATACCCATCCTTGAAGAAACTACCCCAGAAGCTACTCCTGTACCGATAGAGACGATAGATACAGTAGAAGTCATTGCGGATAGTCAAGAATATGACGCTCAAAGACAGGTGATCACCGCAGAAGGAAATATTGTGATGCGTTTTTCTCAGGCTTTATTGACCAGCGATCGCCTACAAGTTAATTTAGCAGATCGTATTGCAGTAGCAGAAGGAAATGTTGTATTAAAAAGAGGGGAACAAGTACTAGCAGGAGACAGATTTGAATATTATCTAGTACAAGACCGAGGTATTGTTACTAATGCTAGAGGACAGATTGATCGTTCTACCTTAAACCAAGATTTATCCCAACAGTTACCAGAAGACCGTACTATTCCCGATCGCCTTTTGAGCGATCGCCTAGAAGCGGAGCAACCTATTAGTGATGTTACTTTGCAGAGTGAATTAGGAGTTGAGATCGGAAGCAGTAGAGATTTAGGTATCTTACGAGGTGGTAGTAATTTTCAACAAGGAGATATTAATCGAGTCAGATTTGAAGCAGAGCAAATGGAGTTTGAGACAGATAATTGGCAAGCTAAGAATCTAAGACTTACTAATGACCCTTTTTCGCCACCAGAATTAGAACTAAGAGCAGATACGGCTAATTTTCAACAAATAGAGCCTTTAGTTAGTAAATTAACCACCACCAATTCCCGCCTTGTTTTGGATAATAGTCTCTCGATACCCTTAATCAGAAACTCCTTAGTCTTCGATAATCGTCCCCGTCGCCCAGCATTATTTAGTATTGGCTTTGATGGAGAAGAAAGAGGTGGTTTATATATAGAAAGAACTTGGGAAATTATTGACCAAGAAAATATTAATTGGACAATTACCCCTCAATACTTTATCCAAAGAGCTTTAATTCCTACTACTTTTGGTTTTAGTGATGAAGAAGAGGGAGGGGTCTTTGATTCTTCTGTATTGGGATTAAGAAGTGAATTTAATACAGTGTTTTCTCCTCGCACTGGTTTAGAAGGTACAATTGCTGTGACTAGCTTGGATCTCAATGATTTAGAAGATAATTTACGAGCTAGAGTAGGAGCTACTCAATTAATTGGCAGTATAAGTAATCCCCATAGTTTAAGTTTAGAATATAACTTCCGCGAACGCTTATTTAATGGTTCTTTAGGTTTTCAGACTGTCTATCGTAGTTTTGGTGGAATTGTTACTTCTCCTACTATTTTCCTAGGACAAACCGGGATTAGCCTACAATATCAAGCCTCAATTCAAAACATTAGTGCAGACACAGATATTCCTGAATTGTTAGATAATAACAGTGATAATGACCGTACTAATCTGACTCGTTTCCAAGGAGCAGCATTTTTAGGAAGAGGCTTTCGTTTATGGCAAGGGAAACCACTTCCTCCTACCAAAGATCAAGGTTTACGCTACACTCCTGTACCGGTAGTTCCCTATCTACAATTTAATACCAATATTACTGGAGTTACTAATTTATACAGTAATGGAGATGGACAACATTCCCTGCGCGGAAGTGTGGGACTTCAAGGACAATTTGGTAAATTTGCCCGTCCTTTCTTTGATTACACGGGATTTAATGTAACTTATTCTGTCGGACTAAATGCGGACGAATCTCCCTTTTTGTTTGATCGAGACGTAGATCAACAAACCCTAGCATTAGGAATTACGCAACAATTATATGGTCCCATTCGATTAGGAGTACAAACCTCTTTTAATCTCGATGATGGAAATGATATTAGTACCGATTATGTTTTAGAGTATAGTCGGCGTACTTATAATATTTCTTTGCGCTATAATCCTGTGTTAGAAATTGGTGCTTTTAGTTTTCGGATTAACGATTTTAATTGGCGTGGCGATCCTGAACCTTTTAAACGGAATAATATCAGTCCAGTAATTCAGGGAGTAGATCGGTAAACTACCCACCACCTATTAACTCACCTTCGGTTCGTCAAGCTCGGTGGGGGCTTTCAGTAGCCCTAGAATTAATCGGACAAGCCAATAATTCTGAACCTCCAGGCTGGCTTACACTCAGCCCTACCAACGCAATCATCTCAGCACCATTTCGATCTGCATCTCCCACCCAACCGCATCTAGTATTGCTGCACTTAAAAGACTTATTACTTCTCAGCCCCAAATAAAGACAACAGTGGCAGGTTTGGCTAGTGTATGCAGGATTAATTGCTACCACTTCAACCCCGCACTTTATTCCTTTGTATTCAAGAAAAGTTCTTAATTGATAAAAAGCCCAAGAATTAGAGCGTCTTCGTTCAGTTTTATTTCTTGGCTTTTGGTTAGTTCTTTCATCGTAAGAAATGATGATGATCAGAAAGATTCTGAACCAATAGCCTGTATATATTCTAGAGTTAGTAGTGCTGAAAACAGACCGAATCTAGAAGCACAAGCGTTCAGGTTAACTAATTACGCCTGTGCTAAAGGATATCGTATTTACAAAGTAGTAAAGGAGGTAGGAAGTTTAGCGGGGTTGTCACCCCGCCAGCCAATTTATTCTGCCACTCCTGAAGGTCATCTCCCCTTCAGATCTTTTTCAATCTACGACGAAGGAGATCGGATCCTATTATTCCTCCAGCAATTAGCAAGCCCAAGCCAGGAGAAAATTTAAAGGGAACTTGTTGCACATTGAAATTATCCAGCAATAAAGCTGAAGAGCGATCAACATTATCGACATCAACAACTCCAAATCCCACTCTGTAGCTATATGTACCAGCAGCTAACCCAGTAACAGTTACAGTTTCGGGATTACTGATATTGTAATTAGTTGTTATCGGTGTTTCGGAAAAAATATTATTATCACTGGGCGCAGTTATAGTTGGATCACTACTATCTCCTAGAACAGTAACATTGGCAGTGGCAAAATTAGAATCGGTAGCATTAACACTACCAGAAGGATTAGGATCATTAATAATAGAAATAAAGCTAAAATCTTGATTGCCTAAGTAAGTAGTTTCTGCGCCATCATTGGTTAAATAAGCCCAGTTAAAACTAATTTGGAAACTATTTGTCCCGTTGTTAACATCATCTGTGGAGATAGTAATCTCAATATCTTGATATATTCCCGAACCTTCTTTAGAGGTACGAGGAAAACCAGTAACAACAGGATTGCGATCAATACTCAGATCTTTTATACCTAAGCCCAGAAAAGTTTGTAGATCGTCTCCTGTATGATTATCGGTGATGGTATCAGCATCAACAGGATTAGTTCCCGACTGATTAAAGGTAAAACTATTATCATCATTGCGATCGCTTTCTATGTTATAAGAATTAGTGATAATTGCTTGACTGCCACTAATAGCATCAACGCCACTAATAGTCGTATTCCTATCAACATCCCCAATAGTTGACCAACCAGTAGTCAGCCCGCCTGGAGGTTTAAGGATGGGGATTATTGTTTGGAATTGTGAACAGAGCCATTAGGCAAAATTGTTCCTGTTAACTTTGCACCAGTTAATTTCACCATAATTCTATTTCCAGCACCGATTTTTGCTCCAGTTAAATCAGCACCACTAAGGTCAGCACCACTAAGGTCAGCACCAATTAAATTACTTCCTTTTAAGTTGGCATTTCTGAGATTTGCTTGTAGCAAATTGGCGCGAAATAAATTTGCTCCTTGTAGGTTGGCTTCTTCTAGAATGACTTTATGTAAAAAACTATCACTTAAATCTGCATCTTCTAGATTGGCTTGTTGTAAATTTCTTCCTGAAAGGTCTTTTTCTTTAAGATCTGCTCGACTTAGATCGACTCCCCTCATGTCTTTGTAGTAAGGTCTGTAGGAGTTAGAGTAGCTACTAGTATTGTAAGTGGAGTTATTACTAGTATGAGATTGGGTATGAGAGTGATAGGAACGCTGTTGTGAGTAAGAATGATAGGATCTTCTTTGGGTATGAGAGTGATAGGATCGTTGTTGGGAATGGGAACTAGCCGATCGCTGTTGGTAGTTAGAGCTATTCCTATGGTGATAATGAGTCTGGGAAGCTTTGGGTTTGGGCTGAGGGGATGCTTGAGATACGGTTTGACGAGAGTGGAAAGAACGCAGTAAATCGCGAGCGTGGTTGATTTCTTTGAGTTTTTCAGCAGATTTTTGCAACAATCTCTGATTTTCTTGAGGAAGACGGTCGGGATGCCAAATAAATACCAAGTCTTTATAGGCTTGGTTTACTTCTTCTAGGGATGCTCCAACTTCTAATCCCAGTACCTTATAGTATTGCTCCAGATCATTAATCACAATAGTGGTGTTTCCTAAACGATTGTTTAAGTTTTATTTTGTAATGATGTTGATTATTTGCTTTATCTCTCAAGATAGTTATTGCTAGAGGTATGGCAATCTAAACATTAGAAAAATTATTATTTCTTATTTTATCTTCCAATATGAAACAGGGGTTTTCTGGGAAAAGAATTGTAGGTGTTATGGGGAAAGGCGATCGCGCTACGGGTTTAGAAATCTGTCAAGCTTATCAACTGGGAAAGTTAATTGCAGAAAATGGCTGGGTTTTATTGACTGGGGGGAGAAAGGTGGGGGTAATGGATGCTGCGAATAGAGGCGCAAAGTCAGCAGGGGGTTTAACTATCGGAATTTTACCAGGTAAAGATAAGAAGCAAGTTTCTGAAGCTGTTGATATTGCTATTGTCACGGATTTAGGTCATGCTAGAAACAATATTAATGTTCTGTCTTCTGATGTGATTATTGCTTGTGGAATTGGGACAGGAACAGCCTCAGAAATAGCTTTAGCTCTCAAAAATAATCAGAAAGTTATTTTACTGACAGCCGATCAAGTAACGATTGATTTTTTTTCCAGTTTAGCTCCCGAGCAGATTTTTATTGTTCGTCATCCCCAACAGGCGATCGCTTTAGTTAAGCAATTCCTGGGAAACGTCGATATTTGATGACAAATCCCCCAATCATTAACAGGATAATAATACCTGTACCAATACCAACGGGACTGGGTAGCCAAAATATGGCTTTAATATGATTAATTTTACCTGGTTCAAGTTCCCAAACTAATCCTTGAGGTATTTTAGTGGCTTTAAGGTTATTCTTTCCTGAGACACTGCGAGCAAATGATGGTGTATCCAGATGAAATTCTAAATCTACTAGAGATTCAGGATCCATCGCGACTTTGCCTTGATGAGATAAGCTTTCTAACCCTCGTAAATCAATGGTTAGGTCAAGAGTATTTCGCTCTACAAAAATAAGATTGCTTTGCTTGAGAGCTATTTGGGAATCTAACTGACCTAATTTACTATTCTTGGCGGAAGTATCAGAATAGTTACTGTAAGCTTTATTGTAAAAAAACTGATTAAACTTACTAACCAATTCTGTACCACTGTTAAAAGGAATAGTCACCAGAAGCTCCTGAGAACTAATTTTTTTGACTTTTCCTTGCAGTAGTTGTGATCGCGTCTCGATACTTTGCAACCATTGTTTTGTCTCTTTTGGACTAAGATTAGCTAGCTGTTTTTCCACAGCGATGTGCTGTACGATTGTCCCATTTTGTGGATTTTGGAAGTTAATCCCCACATCATAGCGAACACAACCTGTAAGCATTGTCACCAGAGACAGAATTAGAGACAGTAACAGTTTTTTATTCATGTTGTTAGTGGTTAGTTGTTAGTTGCTACTTAAAAGATTTATTCCCTAGAGGCTACTCCCAATTCTGCAAAGAGAATATGAGGGAAATAGGAGCTACTACCAACCCAGTCAGCGCGATCGCTAAAATCAATAATTTTATTAAAGGCTTCAAAGATATTGCCAGCAACCATGGTATTTTTCACCCGCCCGACAATTTTGCCTTTTTCTATTTTGTAACCCAAGTCTAGATTCACAGAAAACTCTCCTGCTAGTTGATTAGATTGTCCTGCGCCTAGTACTTGGTCAATGATAATCCCTTCTTCGATGTTGGCAATTAAATCTTCTACAGAAGTTGTACCAGGATTCATACAGAGATTCACTAATCTAGTACTAGGACGAGACAGACCACCACGAAAACCATTTCCTGTAGATGTTGTACCACCCCGAGCAGCCCAAAGCCTATCCCAGTAAAATTGCTTAACAGTTCCAGCTTCAATTAATACTTTTTTACTGGTAGGAGTTCCTTCATCGTCAAAGGCGCAAGCGGAAGCACCAAACTCAGGGTCTTCTAGAAGAGTAAGTCTAGAGTCAAATAGTTTTTCCCCCATTTTATCGGCGAGGGGAGATGATTTTTGAACTATGGCTTGACCAGAAAGAATGGTTTTAAATAAACTTCCTATCGCCCATGCTGTTGCTGCTGGAGTGAATAATACTGGATAAGTACCACTACTGATAGTGGTGTTTTGTTCTGCTTTTTGATATTTGTTAATTAAGTCATTTACTAGGCGATCATAATCAGGTTCTTCGTCTCTAGTGACTTGGTAGCTATAAGCTCCTAAAAAGTCTTCTCCTCGGACTAAATTCCCTGAGATACTAGCACTGATGGTATTGTCACCTTGTTCTGCATAGGTATTAGTGGTAGTAGCAAGTTGTACTTGGCTTGTACCTGTATCAAAACCCACATCTACTAAGATATCAGGATTATATTCATGAACTTTCTGAATCAGTTTTTCCCCCACTGTAACTAAATTTTCCGTAGCGGGTAATTGATAGTTACTATCAGAGACTTTAAGTTGTACATCCTCAGCAAAATCAAATTCTACAGGGTCGCCGATCGCTGCTGTAGCGATCGCAGCATCTAATAATTCTGAGACACGGGTAAGATCGCTAGAACTAGCAAACCCTAAACGTCCCTGATCAATAACTCTTAAGGCTACTCCCTCTACTGCTTTAGTTTGCAGAGATTTGAGTCTGTTATTAGCAAATTCGATGGGGGTATCTTGACTAGCTACATAATAAGCCTCGGCTGCCACACCCTTTTGCTTCGCCAGATCGATGATTTGTTCGAGAATTTTATTCATTTTCTGTCGCTTTTTAAGTTTTCTCCCCAGTAAAGTTTATCTGATTATCATTAAAACTTTATCAAAATTTTAAATAAATCTCTAAATCTCTGTTTATTTATCAATATTCTATCTATCTGCACTAAGCTTTTTTGTCTCATCAAAAAACTATCTAATTGTAATTCTTTAAACAATAAAAGTCTCAATTATTTTTCTGATTTCTACTAGTATAGAAAGTTGATTTTAGGGCAAGTTATGAATAATCAAATGAAAGTCTAGAAATTGAGTGGTAATCAGGGATACTATATCAAAAATATTATGAGAGTTTTTTGAAAGCAATAGAGGATTTTCCTTTGACTATCTCTCTGCTAGAAATAGATGCTGATTTTTATATATTTATGACCACCACAAAAACTCTCTTTAACCTAATTATAGGTAGGATCAGAACCCAGGGTTAATTTTCATTCTGTGGAGCAAAATTTTATAGCAGCTCATTTATTTACCCATGAGTAATATTCTTTAAATCAACTTTTATTAGACAATCCTTTACGCAATTGGCAACAAAATCGGAAAAATCAATGAATTCGAGAATTGGTATAATTAATTCACATCTATAGCCTTTCTCAAGTTGGTGAGATACATCCCTCGATATCTAACAAATACTGACCATCAACAATCAACTTTCAACAATCAACTTTCAACCAGGGTCTTGACTCTACCTCATTAAAATGAGAACCGCTATATTTATTCCTTGTTGTTAATCAAAGCAACAGGGATTTTTTTTTAAATCTAAAATATCTTATTAAGCAACTAAAATTCTGAACTAAGTTTTTTTGTCAATCAGCAATTATACTTATTCAATAAAGGATTATTGACTTTTATTAAGTGAAAGGTAATTTAACAAGAAATTAAGTTGCTAAAATCTATACAGGAAAAGTATTGAAGAGTTTTTTAAGAAAAGTAAATTTAGCTGAATTAATTACAATTAACCCAAGATAACAAATCAATTGTAGCTTAGTTGTTCAACAAAAATACCGGAGTCTGGAATATTTATAAAATCGTTTGCTGTTCTCAATAATCGCTTAATATTTATTTACCTTAATAAAATTAAATAATGGCTGAAACTATTATTTTTAGGTACAATATTCGGTAACGAAATATAAACCCGAAGTGTTAATTGAGCGGGGTGTGATTTTGGATGAAAGGCGATCGCTCATTGGCTGGCTTTTTGATCAAAATAAATATAATTATCCTAATTGGGCAACAGAGCTAATAATTTTTCTTAAAAAACCAGGCAAGGCACTATTAAACTCCTGTTTTGTTCTTGTTTCTAAACTAGCAAGGATACGCTGATAGGTAATAGTGTGGTGCAATGCACATAAAGGCTTGGCTATATTCCAGGCTTCAAGCAACCGCTCCGATGATTCATACTGTATCCATTGACTTAAGTATTGATCGCGTAAATGCTCTTGAGATTTTCGCTGCCATAAACTCCTTAAACCCTCTAAAAACCATGGACGATTTCTTGCAAAAAATAACTCAAATAAATCGAAAAAAGGGTGAGAGATACAGCTATCTGTCCAATCAAACAAGAGATAATTATTCTTAGATAAAGCAACATTACCTAAATGTAAATCCCCGTGTACCAATGTCCCTGGTATTTTATAACTAGCCAGTTGAGAGCATAAGTTTTTGAGAGTGGGAACTATACTATGCAATCGCTCAATTTCTGGGATTGATAATTCAGATAAGGCATCATCATCGTTAATTAGAGGATCGATTTGAGACTGTAAGATATCTAAGCGTCGATCCAAACATCCTACAGTTAATAAGCGATCGCAGTGTTGAACTGACTGAATTTGAATGTGAGCGAATAAAAGATAAATATCTTGCTGCGCCTTGAGGGAGACATTACCACCAATTGGTTTACCGAAATCAGCTAATAACATCCAATGACGCTCTTTGTCGATACTAATAACATTGGGAATATGGTTAGGAAATAAATTAGCTAATTCTCTGGTAACAACAGGTTCATCACAAAAAAGAGGTAATGTGGAAGCTTCTTTTAAATAAAGAGTACCTGCTGAAGTTTGTACCTTTAAAATACAAGATATTGACCAACTTTTCACATATTCTATAGGAGTAAGTTGTTCATATTCTAATTTATCTAATTGCTCTTTAATCCAAGTAGAAGCTTCGTTAAACCAACCAGACCGCGCCCAAGGTGGACGAAGTTTGGGAATATTGCTATTTTCATGCTCAATTAAATATTGTTCAATGATCGATTGCTCTTCTGGATTAGTAAAAGATAGAGTTTCTAAAGTTTCGCGGTTACACCAAACGCCGACTTTGATTGCTTCAATGGGGTTATGCTGTTCTAAAACATATACACCTTGAATTTGACGTTGCTTTTTGTTGACTTGATAACTGACATAATATAGAACATTTACTGCAATGTTTAGTTCTTGCTCCATTGCATCTTTAATGACTTGAACATTACTAAGCCAAATTCCTTGATTGATTTTAATACGAGGTAAAAAATAATTATTATTGTGCGATCGCATCAACACTTTGGCTTCAGTGGGATGGAGCAACAAAGCATAAAAGTATGATTGCCAAGACTTAAAGAACGTCATCTTAATAGATATACAAACTTATTTACAACTATTCAAAGGGAGTAGGGAATAGTAAGATGTACCCCATACTCATATCTTGCACCTAGATACCAAATCGCCTGAAACTTCAGTTTCAGGCTAATATAATAAGTCTATTTTAATAGACTATAACTGTTATTAAAACTACAGAAAAGTCCTCTTGAGAGGACTTTTCTGTATTAGCCAAGAAATTGATTTCAGGCGTGAAAATCTTAGATGGGTTTTGCTATTGCTCTACCCATCTTATATAGATAATTAACTCTTAGAACTTGCTAGCAAGTTTATTCCTCTTCCCAATTACCGTTACTGAGGGCAACTCCTTCATTTTGAGTTACCAGATCGATTTGTTGTCGGTAATAATCAACGCTTTTTACTTCTACTTCCACACGATCACCTAAACGATAAGCAGTGCGATTTTTTCTTCCTACTAAACAACTGTGACGGGAACGATATTCATACCAGTCATCTTTAAGGGAACTGACGTGAACTAAACCTTCTACTAACAAGTCTTCAATCTGCACAAAGAAGCCATAAGATTGTACTCCTACTATCAGACCTTCAAACACTTTACCAGTACGTTCTTTCATTTTTTCGGCTTTTTTCAAACCTTCCAAATCACTTTCCGCATCTTCTGCGACTTTTTCGCGATCATTAAGGCGAGGTAAGATGGCGTGAAGTTCGATATCAAGTTGTTCTTGCATCGCAGGGGGTAAAACATTCCAATTAATTTCCCCATAGCAGCTACTACTACCCAAATCTACTCCATTTTTAGCACGACTGTGACGGCGATCGCGTCCGAATTCAAAAACGGTTTTCAGAATGCGCTGTACCATCAAGTCAATGTATCGTTGTCCTGGGGAAATACAGTGGGTATAACCATCACTATATGCTAATCCGAAGTGTTTTCCTGGTTTGGTAACGTACTTGACGGGTTTTAGGGTATCTTGCAGTAAATAGTTTAGCACCATTTTTTCTGAAGAAGTGGCGAACTGCTGAGTTAGTAATTGATAATCGTGGGGTGTAATGTCTCCTTCTGGGTCTAACTCTAATTCCAATCCTAGATTAGTGCTAAGTTTGAGTAAATCTTCTAATTCATCTACATCTGGTTCAGGTTGCACACAATAAATACCTGGAACACCCCAAGCTTGTAAGCTCTCAGCAAGTACTTTCCCTGCTAGGAGCATTAATTCTGTCAGTAAGGAGCTAACGGGAAGATTAGAAGGGGATAAAATTACTCCCAAGCGACCTTCATCTTGAAATAAACTATTAGATTCTGGTATGGTAATTTCAAAACCACCTCGTTGTAATCTTTGAGCCTTCACCAAAGGACTTAAAGTTAAAAACAGATCATTAAGTACCTTTGCAGTGGGAGCTAACTTGTCACTGACTTGATCTGGCTCTTGTAGGAGATTTTGTACTTCTTGGGGAGTTAAATAGTTGTCAACAGAAACTACAGAGGGTCTAATTTCCGATTCTAAAATTTCTCCTTGGTCGTTAATCGTAATTAGAATTGAAATAGTAAGACGATTTTTTCCTGGTTCTAGAGAACAAATTTTATTGACTTTAGGAGGAAAGAGGGGGATGATTTTCTTCTGTAAATTTATTGCTGTGCCTCGTTTCCTGGCAACTCTGTCTAAAGTAGTATCTTGTTCAATGTAGTGAGCTACATCTGCAATATGAATTCCTAATTGCCAATTTCCTTCAGAGGTTTGCTCTAGTGTCAGAGCATTTTCAATACAAGAGTTTTCGGTTAACTCCGCTTCTGAGCCAATAGCTATGGTGAGTTTGTCTCTTAAATCTAGTCTGCGTTTAATTTCTGCTGCTGCTACTCTTGATGGTAAAGAGGATGAGGATTCGATTTCGTTGGGTTTAAACTCATGAGGTAGATCGTGTTTACAAGAGACAATATCTACATCGCTTGCTTCTTCTGCATCACTTCCCAGAATTTTTGTAACTTTTCCTAGAGGCGGTTTTTGTGCGATAGGATAGCGTGCCACAGAAACATGAACTAAATGTTCTACTGCATCTGCTAGATTTGTACCATTTTCGACTAAATCCAGTTCAAATAATAAGCGATCGTCGAGGGGAATTGCACGATAACCATTGTCAGTATTACTTACTGTGGCTAGTAAAGAGGGGTTGGCTCTTTCTAAAATTAACTTGACTTCTCCTTCAGGAGAGCGACGACGACTACCTTCTTTGATGGTTTTCACTAAAACGCGATCGCCATTCCAAGCATTACTGAGATGAGTTTCTCTGATATAGATATCGTCTGCATTTTCTTCGTCTTGAATGGCAAAACAAAAGCCTTTACTGGAGCAGCGTAATTTAGCTTCTACTACATCTTCTTCATAAAGTCGACGATATTTACCCCTTTCTTTATCCAAAACCGAGATTTTTTCCAAAGCATCTAGTATAATTTCTAGCTTTTGGATACTTTCTTCGTCTTCACAGCCTAGTTTTTTCTCCAGATTTTTTTTGGCGACTAATTTGTCTTCCACAAATTGAGATAATAGTGTGGCGATTGAAAATTCCATTAACAATAATCCTTTTCTGTATATGTATAGGTGAACATCACACGATAATGTAAAGAAAAATGCGTGGTGAGGTTATAGACTAACAAAACTACGCTAGCCTAACAGGAAAGCTGAGGCTCAACAATCAAACAATGATAATCTCGCAGTTAGTAGTTTCCGATGGGAATCACCGAAAGTTATGGTATTACCCTATTCGAGAGCAAGAGGTTATTAAGCAATAATAAACCATCTGAGGTTAGTAGTACGAGAGTGTAAATTTTGTACTTCTGTTGAGCCGTAGGATAGGTTTCGCAGCTAATATTTCAGAAGTTGTTTTTACTCTCGGTATAGGGGAGTATCACCAACCTGATTTTGTTGTTTCTTGTTGCTATTGAACTTACTGTTACTTTAGACAACAATTGAGTTATCGAGGATGTTTTAAGCTAAAGATTGAGAGTAAGTTAACAGCTATCCTGTATATTATTGTAATTTCTCTAGAGCTATTGGCAAATTTCTTTGGGTTTTTCCCGTAAACTAGTAAATTGGTATTGATTATAAACAGTACAATCGCTCTTATGTTGACCCAATTTCGTCATTACTACCCCCAAGGTAGTTTAATTAGTGAATTAATTAATATTGATCGCGGATTATATTTAGTTAGAGTTTCCATTGAAACAGAAGGAGTTACCCTCGCTACTGGTTTGGCTGGTGCTGATACTATTGAATTAGCAGAAGACCGCGCCAGAGAAAGAGCGATCGCAGCTTTAGGTTTAGATAAATCCAATGTTCAGCCTTCTCCAACAGTAACAAGTCCCAAAATAATTCAACCATCTGCTGTTACTGCGGTTAAATACCAGGAAGTAAGTAACTCAACCCCAGAACTTAAAACAGCACCACCGATTCCCTCTCCTGTAGAATCAGAGAATCATCAACCAAGCTTTACTAGCAATTCTTCTAGGGAAATCATTACAGAATCTAAGACTGAAAAACTCTCTCAAGAAACTCAAGAGTATCAGAGAAATATTTTCGATCAACCAATAGTAGAAAATTCAGCGTCTCCCGAGTCTATATCTGCTCCTGAAACAGAAGTTTCTTACCCTCCAGTAGAATATGATTATTCCGAAATCGCACATAAAATCGATTTGGAAATGAAGCGGTTAAACTGGACAAAAGACCAAGGAAGAGACTATCTCTTGAGTACCTATGGTAAGCGATCGCGTCTCCATCTTAAAAATAATGAGTTGTTAGAATTTCTCGACTATCTAGAAACTTTACCAAGTTCTTGAATTAATCAGAGCATCTGCGACTCGGATAACATCATACATCTGAGGGACATCGTGAACTCGGAGAATATTCGCTCCGCCAGCGATCGCACTACAGCAAGTAGCAGCAGTACCCCAAACTCGCTCTTTGGGGTCAGTTTTATGTAAAATATGACCAATAAAACTCTTACGAGATGCTCCTACTAATATTGGTAAATTGAAACTTTGAAACTCTGATAATCTTCTGAGCAATTCGATACTTTGATCGGCATCTTTAGCAAAACCAATACCAGGGTCAATGATAATATTTTCTCTAGCGACACCACAGGCTACTGCTTTATTTATTTGAGTTGTAAAAAAGTTACTTATCTCTCCTATCAAGTCTTTATAGTGAGTCATTTGTTGCATGGTTTTTGGTGTACCGCGAATGTGCATCAGGATTATTGGGACTCCTAATTTTGCTGCGGTAGGTAACATTTCTATATCAAAAGTACCTCCAGAAATATCATTGATAATATCGGCTCCAGCTTCTATGGCTATTGCTGCTACTTTGGCTCTGGTTGTGTCAACAGAAATAGCAATAGAATAATGTTGTCTAATAGTTTTTATAACTGGAATAACCCGATTTATCTCGGTTTCTAAACCTATTTGCTCTGCACCAGGTCTAGTAGATTGACCGCCAAGATCAATTATATCCGCTCCATTTTCTATCATATATTTAGCTTTTGCTAGGGCAGATTCAAGATTATTAAATTCTCCCCCATCACTAAAGCTGTCGGGAGTAACATTAAGAATACCCATTACATAGGTTTTTTCTCGCCAATTGAAAGTAAAATTGTTTCTTTTTAAGACTAAAGATTTTAATTCTTGCTTCATAAAATTAAGATAGTAGATTAATTTGTAGTAGGGCGATGCACTGCCCGCCCTACGCTTTTGGTAAAAATTATTAATTTTTCATTGCTTGACCAACCCAATTCTTAATAGTAGAAACAACTTCCTCTAGAGGAATATCTTGAGAATCTTTAGTGTTTCTAGTGACAACTTCTACTTTACCTTGGGAAAGCGATCGCCCTACTGTAATACGATAGGGAATACCAATTAGATCGCTGTCTTTAAATTTAACTCCTGCTCTTTCTTTACGGTCATCTAAAAGAGTTTCAACTCCTACAGCATTTAATTCTTGATAGAGTTTCTCGGCGACTTGTACTTTTTCAGAGTCGTTGATGTTGGGAATAATGACAATAGCGTGATACGGTGCGATCGCGACAGGCCAGATAATACCATCTTCATCATAAGATTGTTCTACTG
>JAAUYJ010115767.1_pt1 | contig 17244 bp, 28 predicted proteins | sample 7278031 | NCBI WGS metagenome assembly JAAUYJ01 (sample SAMN14350222, study PRJNA611818) | marine sediment metagenome | isolation source: surface marine sediment (1.8m) | place: French Polynesia: Moorea | collected 2018-08 | reverse complement strand
CACCAACACCAACAACAACTTCGACAGTTCCATGATCTGAGCTTCGCCGCAGACAAAATCACAAAAATACGAGCGCCTGCTGAGTGCTGAGGCGACGCTGAGGGGGGGACCACAGCGGACGCGGAGAAAGACATTTTTTCCCTGCCCTCCGGCCTCCACTGTGCCGTGACTGTGGGGACAGTGGGGTGACCGCGTGACTTGACGTGAGGACTAGGAGGCCTTCGATTCATTTCTAGGATTCCTTTGACCTTGACCTCGCCAAAGTTGACCTTCTTCCCCGTGACCTCTGTACAGTGTTCGGCAACTCTGACGAGTCCCTGGGCGCCAACATCGACATCCGCGTCTCCGCCGAGCTGGGCGTGGCCAACCCGGACTTCCTCGCCTCCATCCTCCCCGTTCACGTGCAGCTGAGGTCGGACCTGTTCGAGACGCAGAGGATCCTCGAGTTCACCACTCCGCACCGCACACTCCTCCGCGGAATGGTCCTACACGTGGACAGGGTCCGATACCTCAAGGCATTCAGGCTGCAGTACGCGGAGGCAGACTACGTCTCAAAGGGGGTCATGACCGACGTCGAGTACATCAGGGGAACTCCTATTGTGAGACGATACAACTATTATAGTGCGTGACCTCGGGTGGACCCAGTTTTGCTCCCTCCCGTAGATCTTCAAGGTGTTTGAGGTCGCCCCCGGTGACCTCAACGAGTTCGAGGACGTGGTCAAGCGCAGGCTCTTCTTCCCCCGCCCGCTCTTCACCCGCCGCGTCAAGATGTACGTGGAGGACGCCGCCCCGGACGTGCTCATGAAGCTGGACTTTGTGGGCAACGGGCGCGCAGACCAGTACAACAGGGAGCTCAACATCGAGTCCGAGTTTGAGCCCCATTTCAGGGGTAAGGAGAACAATTCGTCACAGAGTTTGCTCCTTAATCTACCCTGATGTCCTTCCCTTCCAGCCATCACCCCCGACTCCAACACGGACACCTTCAACCTGGACTCCAGCTTCGGCAAGCTCTGCCCCGGCGGCTCCGTGTACCTACGCGCCGTCATGGACGACATCGACAAGAACAAGGACGAGGCCTGGTTCAAGATCAAGGAGCCCGGCGGCGACGAGCTGCGCTTCTGGGTCAAAATGACCTCGGACAAGCAGCGCTCCTTCACCGAGGGCGACATCGGCGCCAGCTGGTACAGCGAAGAGTTCAACGGCGTCTTCATGCAGCAGCTGACGGAGGACTCTGTGGACCCCACTCTGGAGCTGGTGTTCGACTGCAAGGACGGGCAGGTGGACATGTACCAGGACGGGGCCCTCCTGGCCAACGTGTACGAGCCCTACACCGGGACCCACGTGCCCGACATCGAGGACATAGAGTGGAAATTCTTCGACAACAACGACGTCGTCACTAGGCATGAATTTCCGTTGTTGCTTTGCGGGCTCTCTTTAGTAATTTCAATTGTGCACTTCCAGGCTCGCCATTAAAACTGTCTTGGACGAGCCCCTCTACACCCTCATGAAGGAATACAGGACCATCACGGCTCCAAACTTGATCGCCAACCCCAACACCCTCAACAAGATTGTTGATAGCGTCCTGGAGAAGGAGGGAGGCTTCTTCTACAAGTTGTACGGCGACTCCGACAAAAACAGCACGGGAATCTTCTTCTCCGAGTTCATTTACGTAGGAGACAATTTTCTTTTTGCAATTGCATAGTCTGCACCCTGTTTCTCTATTTCTCCTCTCCTTGCTCTCCCCAGAACTGCTACAACTCCCCCGGGCGCGGCGAGGTCCGTTGCCCTGCGATCGACGCCCGAAAGATGACGGGAAGCAACGGCCTGGGTGGAGGGAAGGAGGCGCGCGGAGTAGTCACTTGTCCCACTGGATATCACTACTTGGTGCGTTTGTTCTTCCATGCCTGTTTTGCGTGAAGAAAATATTTTTTGAAAGTTTGCTTCACACTTGCACAGGGTACAGTCTGCGTCCAATACAACGGCGACAACACTGCAGCTTACGATGCTGCCGCAGACGACTGCGCCCCTGAGAACATGCTCTATGTGCCGACTGACAGAGATCAAGTATCCAAATTCTGGTTTGTCGGGGAAAAAAGAGAGGAAACTATTTTTTATGTTTTTGCAGAACCTGATCTTCACCGAGTCGCTGATGAAGCGGTACTCTGGCAAGCCCAGCAACCACTCTGTCTGGATCGGGATTCGCCTTTCCTCTGACGCCACCCACTGGCTGACGGCGCAGGGCGACACCGTAGACCAACACAACGCGGACTGGGCGCCAGGGCAGCCGAACGACGGCTTCGGCACCAAGCAATGCGCCGTGGCAAAGTAGGACTGAGTTGTTTTTTTTTGCGAAAATTGCAGCCTAATTTGTACGCGTAGGAAAGAGCTGGACTACAAGTGGGAGGCCACCAGTTGCGCCACCGACACGGTGGAGTACATCTGCGCCCTGAAGGCCCCCAGCTGCCCCGCCGGCTACAAATGGATCCCGGAGAGCGGAAACAACTGCTTTAAGCCCTCCATCGCCGGACACTACGAGCCAGATACGGGAATAAACCAAGGGGCTGCAGGGAGAACGTGAGTTATTGTTTTTGTAAGCTTGTACGTACAGTACATCCCAGGAGTTCACCGGAACCCATTTGTATCTTTTTTTAGATTTAACGCCCTGTGGAACTATGAGCTCATGTGCAACTTGGACGGGACTCGTCTGGCTGTGTACCGCACGGAAGAAGAGAGCTTGTATGAACTATGAATGTTTTTCAAAACAAACAATGTCCCTCAAATTATAAATTGTATTTGATATTTTTTCCAATGCCTGCAGGGCTCTGCAGAACTGGTTGAAGCAGGTGGAGCCGTGGCTCTCCGCCACCAACTCCTCTCATGTCCAGTTCTATTCCGGGATCAGGAAGTACTCGCGTAATGCCATCTTGGCCAACTCCTGGAACATTGAGACGTACAATACCATCAACTTCTGGCTCCAGGCAAACGACAGCAACTCGGTACGTGCAGACTGCAGAAATTTGGTGCACGATCGTATCGTACTGAATCACTACTCACTTTCAAACATCAAAAGTACAATTTAAAGCTATTCATTCCTTTATGCCTTGGCACACTTTCACTTTTCTAACTGTTTCTCCTCGACCACAATTGCAGGCGAGGGGTGCCGTGGTGATGACGGACATCGACGGGGCTCAGGGCGACCTGGCCCTCACCAATATCAACAGCGACCCCACTGGGACCAACTACCGCGGGCTGTGCATGTACGGCGGGTGCTACACCACTGCAGGAGAGCCCTGCTCCTTCCCCTTCAAGTACAAGGGGCGCACCTACGACACCTGCGTCAAACTCGAGGGCGCCACCGACCCTTGGTGCAGCCTGGTGAGTCCTCACAATGTGTTGGTTTTGTTGTAGAGACAACTCTATTTTTCGCTGTATTCTTCATGTAGGTCACAGATGAAGACGGAAATCACGTCGACGAGGCCGGCAACACCGGCACCTGTTCCTCCGACTGTCCGTGGACCAACTGCCCCGTCGGGTACTACTACGCCTACCCCGACAAGACCTGCTACAAGTTCTCTGCCTCCCACCCGGGCGTGACGACGGCCACCTGGGACGAAGCCAACGAGGCCTGCAGGGCTGACGGGGGAAGGCTGTTCGAGCCCAGGAACCACGTAAGAGTTTTCTCTTTTTTTTCGAAAGAAAAGAGCTGCATTTCTACCCCATTTATTTGCCTTGGGAGGATCGGCACTAATGGAACCTTCGATATTTTTTTACCTTGCGTACAGTATGATACAATACGCATCTTACAAAAAGTCTCACACGTTCATACAGAGGTCACAACTCAACCACTTCTACACGGAATACCAATTCATCAACACCCCGAGGCACCTCCCATTCCGTTCACAGAGTTGGACAGCCGTGGGTCTCAAGGTGGGAATGTCGATCAGAGCTTTTGTGTGAGAAGGTTCCTGCCCCTTCAGGTTATTTAAATATTTCCAGGTGCAATTTGAGGGCGCCAACAATGATGCTGTGCTGTACTATCCCGATGGGGTGAAAGTGGCCGACAACGCCTTTGCGGGGATGACCTACGTCAAGTGGAAGGCCGGCTACCCGCAAAACGATGACCTCACCAAGACCTGCGTCTACCTCACCGGCAGCAACTGGGATCTGGCTAACGCAAAGTGTGACGGCTTCTACAACCACAGCTCTGCGGCGCCTGACACCAGCCTCCTTTTTATGGTAATTGACTTGTAATTTCAGGTACTCTGGTACTGTTTGTCTCCATGTTTCTTTCATGGCGTTACAGGGCTACCTTTGTGAGGCCCGCATAATAGAAACTTGGGGCGGCGTTGAGGCGGACTCGGCGGCCCTGGCCACTTGCCGCTTCCCCTTCGTCTACGACGGAAAGACGTACGACCACTGCGCGCCCGCCAACACCGACAAGGACAACATCAACTCTGGGGACTACCCCTGGTGCTCCCTCTCCACCGACCCGGCGGACAATACCGTTGACCCGTCGGTGGCCGGGTCCTGGGGCAAGTGCCTCGACGACACCCTCATCACCTACAACTACCTCTCAGGGGCCCACGTCAACGGACAGCATTGCCAGCTCCCCTTCATCATGAACGGAAAGTAAGTACAAACTTTTGCAGGACACTTTTTAAAACAAAAACAACGTAACAACGTAAACCTATGTGAATTCCTTTTTCTCAATGTGAATTCTTTTTTCTCAGGTTGTATGAAAAGTGCACCAGGGACACGGTGAGCACCTACAAGACAACCGAGACAGTGCTGACCAGCATCAAGGACGGTAGCTACTGGTGCGGTACTGTCGTCAACACCGATGCCGGCGACGTCATGACGGGTTCCAACTCATACCGAGCCTACTGCACCGACTACCACTACCCGGTCTACAACGGCTGCCCGGAGACCTACGAACCGGTTAGACTAATTTTGAGTTATTTTACAAATACCTGTAGTTGACCATGGTCTTGTTTCAGCTTGGCCTTCACGACCACTGCGTCCGCGCCTCTCCAATCACCAAGACCTACGACGAGGCCCGCCACAGGTGCATCGCCGAGGGGGGAGACCTCTACCCAGTGCTGAACCAGGACTACCAGGACAAGATGAAGGCCTTCATCGAGAAGAAGAGGACGGAGTGGCCAAAGTATTACCAGGTAAGCTAGATTCGTACTTGTATCTTATACCTGTGTTACAATGCCAAATGATCTGCAATAGGATGTAGAGTATTACTGGATTGGCGCCAGGGTGGACACTACGGGAGGAACCAACACCTGGAACTGGGTTTCTCATTACCAGGTAACTTTTTTGGTCCAGCAAAAGACTTCAGGATTACGTTCTACTGTTTTGCTCGATAATTGTGAAATATTATTCCCTCTTCAGGCTTTCACCGACTACACCCAGTGGTTTGAACTAACTGAAAGCAAGGGCTGCCCGGTCGTGAACGGCACCCTTACCTGCGAGGGCACCGAGGGGCTTCTCACCCAGGCCCTCCTGGAATACTCTTGGTCTGCCGGAGACTCCGGCGATTCCACCGAGGTGGGCTACGTCTGCCTCTCCGACTGCAAGGTCGGCTACGACTGGTATCCGGAGATCCAGCGCTGCCTCAAGGTCAGCTCCGAGCCCACTAACTTGGGCAGGGCCATGGTGGAGTGCGGCAAGGACGGCAGCAATTTGGTAAGTTTCTACCTCGCAATTTCCTAGTCTTTTTCTGCGCCTATTATTTTATGGGCAAACTTCTTATTTAAAGGTGACGCTCCGAACCTGCGCGGACTTGGAGATGCTCCGCAGCTCCCTGTCTGTGGCTCTCTTCCCGGAAGACGTTGTGTACCGCATCGGCGTCTTTTCCCAGTTCACCGACCCGGCCGCCACCCGCTACTGGTCCGGCCGCGACCCCCTCATCGACAGCACGGGCGTCCCCGTCGACGAGGCCATGCTGGCGGACCTGACCACGGGCCTGTGCGGCGTGGGCGTCAACGGGGCCGTCCCGGACGACGGAGAGCCGCGCGTCTTCGGCCTCAACCTCGACTACAACGCCAATAAGACGGAGCACGAGGCCGTCAACAGGCAGTTCTCCTCGCTCACCGCCCAGCAGGGATATGTGTGCGAGAAGGACGACACTTGGGAGTGCCCCACCGGGTACGCGATGATGATGGGCAAGTGCTACAAGATCGTGCACACCAGCAAGATGAGGATGGCGGCCGAGCTAGAGTGCCAGAAGGAGGGGGGCACGCTGGCCAAGCCCACAACTATGACTCACGTCCACTTCCTGGTGGAGCTCCTCAGAGAGTCTGAGGAGGACCTGCATGAGACCAAAAAAATCACCACCAGGTACTGGACCGGATTCCTCAGGGAGGTGGACGGGACTGCAGATCCCTTCCAAATATTCTCCGATTTCGTGCAGGTATTATCAGAAATATTTCTCGACCTGTACCATAAGTCACCAAAAATATTCCCGTCTCAGCCCTGTAACTGCAACGGCACAAACGGAGACATCGAGAACATGTACTACGCACGCGGCCGCTGCTACCGCAAGGTGCCGGAGCAGCTCAAGTTCAACCACGCCGTCCAACGGTGCCAGAACTTCAGCGGCACCCTGGCCTACGGGAGGACACAGGAAGAGGTCGACGGGTACAAGATCTTTTTTACAGGTACGACGAACAGTACATTATTTCTTGTGGCAAAACAAAATGAGGGATATCTGAGCCTTTCTGTTAAACTGAACTGAACGTTAGTGAACTCGCCAAAAATATTTCTGCCTATTTCATTTTTTTTTTCCATTCTATCCTGCTACTAATTGGCCTTTTGATTCACAGAGGGCGTCAGCCATTGGCTGAATATGGAGAACGCCGCCAACTCTGTGTGCAACTCCATCGACAACGATCCTAACAACAACTGTACCAACGGCGATCTCACCTGGAGGGACGGCACCGCCATAAAGGCCGCCGACCTCAACCCGAAGGTCCTCACGGGCAAGGCGGTAAATTGAATTGTTGGCAGAAAGTGTGGTTTCCTTCCCTATGTGCGAACGGCCTGTCTTTTTTCAGTGCGCCATGGCTGTTGAACCAGAGGGATACGACGACGAGGGCTGCAACCAGTTGCACTCCTCCATTTGCGAGTACCACTGTCCGGGCGACATCTGTGAGTTTGACTAGTGTTGAAATTCGCTTGGGAAGTTATGCGTTGAAACCTTTTTTCCCTTCGCAGACAATCTCGAGCCGAGCGAGGACCACAACTGCGTGTCCCTAGCTAAGAGCGCCCACGGCCACGTCTTCGAGCTGGGGACCTGCAATCAGGAGGCCTACTACATCTGCGAAAAAGGTACAGTTAAAGGTACAATTTCTTGCTGTGCCCTGCACTCGAATGTTCTCTTTTCTTAGATCAAACACTGCAGAGCCAGTACCTCAACTACCAGCCGGAGCCCACCTCAATCCACCTGATGGACACTACCACAGGAAAGGTCATCCTCCCCACACCCAGCCATCCGAGCCCGCCCTCCACCATCGAGATGAGCATGGGCTACTCCTCGCTGTGGTCCCCCGCCAACCTGAACGGCTTCCCGCTCTTCGGCGGCCCCTCCATGGAGTCCTACATCGAGACCTCGGCCGGCGGCCTCACCGGCGAGGCCAACGAGTTCACCATCATGTTCTGGTTCCGCGTCGACGCCGGCCTCTTCGAGGAGAACCGCACGCACACGCTGCTCGACTTCCGCCGCCCCAAGTTCGCCGCCCCCGCAGAGCCCATCGTCTACGTGGAGGACGCGAGGCCCAAGATCAGGCTACTGAGGGACGACAACAACTTCACGGTGATCACAATCCCGGAGCGCTACAACATGACGGAGGAGAAGAAGTGGCACTTCCTCGCCATCACCTACAGCCAGCCCAAGGGCAAGGGTGCCATGTACATTGACGACAAGAAGGGGTACCACATCGAGGGGGAAGCCGACCCAGTATTCGTAAGTTCTGCTGATCTTATTAAGCGCCTTTCCTGACTTTTGGAAGAAGAAAAAACTTTTTTTTATCAGGGTGCCGACTTCGATCTGAGCATGAACGAGACCTGGCTCAAGGTGGACGCCTTCAAGCAGAAGCTCAAGATCGGCGGTAACAAATACGACACAACCCACCTCAAGGGGAGCATCAGCTGCCTCCAGTTCTTCGGCGCGCACATGGACGCTGCCCAGATTCTTTATCACAAGGACTGCCACTGGGCCAGCAAGGACGGTACCACCAGGAACTCTCCGCCGTGCCCGACCGGGGCCTATTACTACCACGGGAAATGCTACGAGGTAAAAAAAATTGCTCTATTGATACTTTTGATTATTGAACAAACTACATGTTGGTGGCACTGGCATGTTTCACGCATTTTCCAAGTCGAGATGCCCCCCAAGAAAAAATATATAGATTTGTTGCGTTTGACTTTTTCTCTCGGCTCTTTTCAGATCGGCTTGAAGACGATGCAGTTCCACGAGGCGGAGGTGGCTTGCGCCCCCGACGTTGGCCCCGACGGCCGCTACGACTCGCGCCTGGTGTGGAGCGACCACCACCACGTATACGACTACCTGGCCGTGCTCATGGACGAGGAGATTGGGCAGAACTCCTTCTGGGTTGGGTTGGACGACAGGGCGGAGCTGGCCTCCTACCGCACCAGCTTTGGGGACACCATCCCCATCGTCCACACCATCTGGGCGACGGATGGAAACGGGGGGTCAGACTTCTGCGCGGCCATGCCAAAGCCCAACGGAGGGTGGGAAAAGAGGAAATTGATTGGGTAGACAGGTCTTTGGAAGATCTTTTCGTTTCTTTTCAGTTTCCTTGAGCCCCAGTCGTGCACCCGCAAGAAGGCCTACGCCTGCGTGTCCAGCCCGCGCTACAAGGCGCCCGACAACCCTTGTCCGGAGGGATACTTCCCCTACAAGACGGACTGCCTCATGCCGGTCAAGCTGCCGCAGAAGAACTACACCGACGCCCAGCTGCACTGCGTCGCCCGCGGCGGAACGCTCTTTGCCGCCAAGGAGCCGGGAGAGTTCGAGGTAGCCAAGGAGTACGCAGCAAACAACAGTAAGTTGGATGTATACATTATTTTTTCCGAAAATGGGTGTCAAACCAAAAGCCTTTTCTCTCAGTCAAGAGCGATATCTGGATGGGCGTTCGCGCCTACACGCTCAAGCTGACGTACGACCCCTTCACCGACGGGCGCACCCCGCTCATCGAGACGGAGATGGACGGAACAAGGTCATACTCGGACGGGACGCTCTACGACGTAGACAATGAGTAGGGAATAATTTTAAATTGTTGAGAAGAACCCAAATCAACTTTGTCTTCGTTCTGTTCAGCTTCGCGTTTAACCTGAACACCCCCGGCGGCTGGAAGGGGCCCTGCATCTACCTCAAGTCGACAGACGGATTCGCCCCGAGGCAGTTCGAGTGCGACAGGGAGCTCTCCTTCATGTGCAAGTGGAGCGGTGAGCAAATCCTCTCTTTGACGGCAGCAATATGGAAATTGACTTGTGGCTTTTTCTCAGGCATCAACTGTCCGTCCGGCTACAGCAGCCTTGGCCACATCTCTGACGGCATCTCCTGCTACTCGGTCCTCCCGGACGAGGTCGAGCTGACCCCCACCATGTGTGACGTGCCAGACATCGATGAGCTCAGACACCCGGTCTCCCCTCACTCGGCATACTTCACTGAGGCCATTATCGGCGAAATGACGTAATTTCCCTCGCGAAAAGGTCCCCGTAGCGCTGTACTTCTACTACCTTATGTATATTTATTTTTTTATTTAGCGACGAGACAGCTTGGCTCGGTGTCATGATGGACCTGCAGGGCAACTGGACCGAGGAGGACCTGAACGACAAGCTGACGACGGACGTGAACGTGGTGGCGGCGCTGCAGGACATGACCAAGAAGTCCACCTGGATCACCCACCCGGAGATCTCCAAGGGCAACACGACTGCCTGCGTTCGTTCCACCGCCACGGGCGTCTTCCAGATCGGGTACAACGAGACCTGCGACGACCCCCTCGCCACGCTCCCCTCGCCGCCCGTCGACAACCCCATGTGCGAGTACGACGGTTGCTACACGCTGGAGGGGCAGCAGTGCGTCTTCCCCTTCAAGTACATCAACACCACGGACGACGGCACCGTGCTCGAGGCCAACTACACAAAGTGTACCACGCAGGACATCTACAAACCGTGGTGCCCCACCGCCCTCAAGGCGGACGGGGACATCCTCACCTGGGGCCTCTGCCTGCCGTCCTGCCCGCAGGAGGTGGCCGAGATCGTCTGTCTCGACGAGCCGCCCTTCCCCGATTTCGTCTACGCCGTGCACGAGGCGGAGGGATACAGGAACTTCACCTCCAACTACGAGTACAAGTCGCAGGACATCATGGGAGAGATGGACGTGTCGTGGTACGCCTGTCCGGAGGGGTACCACTTCGAGGGGTCGCACAACGTCACGCAGTACGCGCTCTGCCACAACTGGCAGTGGGTGGCCGAGTTCGACCAGACGGCCATGTGCACGCGTGAGTGTCCCACGTATCCGCCAAGTTTATTTGAACTTTTTTTTAAAAAAAATTCCTCATTCGAACAGCCGCGTACTGCGAGTGCCCGCCGTTCTTCGCCAACAACTCTGTCCCCGGCATCCACAACTGGCCGCTGACTGACGCGTCCCTGCCGCCCAGGTGCGAAGTCATCGACGAAGAGATCGGAGACAAGGTCCCATTCGGAACGGAGGTGAACAAAAAGGAAAACATTCGAAGAGAGTAGGGCCTTGAATTATTTCTACTTTTAGGTGATCTACGCCTGCCCCGATGGGTTTGTCTTCGAGACGCCCGAACTGATCTACCAGGGAATAGAGCAGGTAAAAAGTTGAACGAAAAAACTATGCTGAAGCAAGTCAGTCAAAGACTTCTATCCCCTTTAGAACGTCATGACCATGAGGTGCGAGTCGTACGCGTCCTGGTCCCCGCCTGTGACCCCCAAGTGCATTCGTGAGTAATTTCTTGTCTCAAACCCACCAAGCAAAAAAAAACCCTTATCTTTCTATTTTTAGCCATCAACTGCACTGCTGACCCTCCGATCGCCATGAACGACGACCGCGGCGTCTTCAACTGGGACTCGAAGAACAAGTCCTACACGCTGGAGATCGAGTACAAGTGCGTCCGCGAGGGGTGGGGATTCCCCAGCTCAGGCACCGCCATCAAGACGGCCGTCTGCCAGTCAAACAGGAGGTGGAGCTTCGAGGAACTGGAGCAGTGCGCTGGTAAGGAACCAGAAACAAAGACCCGATATTCTTATGTCTATATCTCGATATTTAATTCTCAATTTGCAGCGCTCCCGTGCCCGGACTCCCCGCCGGACCCGCCCGAGGGCGGCTGGACCTGGTTCGAGTACGATAAGAGCCGCTACCAGTGTCCAAACGGGTTAATGTTCTCTGGAGGCGACTACCCCTACTGGCGGGCAGAATGCACGCCAGACAAGAAGTGGAACCCAACCATAGCGCAGGAGTGCGTGCGTGAGTGTCGATGTTCCAAAAAACCATTTATTTTCTCCTAAAAGCCATTGTTGAAGCAAAATGTCATTTTCTTGACACCACAGCCCGTCAGTGTAAGGGCGAGCCCCCTACGCCGCACCTCTTCATGGACATGGACTGGCCGCACAAGAGCAGGGACCTCGGGGCCATCATCACCTACAACTGCCCCTACAGATACGTCACTGACCCTGAGCGCAGCACGGGTATGACATTAATCAGATGGAGTAACTTATTTGCCGATTTAAAACGAGGGAAATTATGCGCAGTCCAATATTCCCACTGCGTCCACGACAAGGACACCGACGAGATGGTCTGGTGGCCGAGCTACGTCAAAAAGTGTGATGGTGCGTATCAATTCATATTACAAGCAAATGAGATTATTTGTCTTCATGAAATTTTGCTACTTTTTCCGCTCGCTCGACGTCTCCGCTGGGGAGGAAACCCTCGCCGCTGTCTTCCTCCTTTCACGCGATACTTTGGTAAGCATTAGTCCTGCTCCCTACGGAGGGAGTGTCGACGGTGGTAAGGACGGGTATAATATCGATGGCCGGTTTTTATCGTCGAATGAATGGAGATGGATGAAGGGAGAATTTTGACTTTTTGCTGTGATTGCTTTTCTATGCACTGAAGTATTTGTATCATGCACCCACCGGGTAAGTAAAACGATGGATGCCGAGGAGGATTCTTCGATTCGAAGAAGAGACAAGGAAGACGTGTCGGAAAAACTTCTTTTTGAATGGAAGACAGTTGTCAGTTCTTGTCGTTTTCATCTGTGCAAATGAATAGGCTGGCAAAAAAAATATGTGCATCGCTACTGGGAGCCAATCTCTTTTCATGCCCACTACGAAGAAAAGAAGCAAGTCCGCCCCGCAATAATAAAGACAGCGAAACTTTATACCTCTTGTCTCCGCCCGCCGCGTCTTTTGCCCCCCTAGGCAGGGCGGCGGTTGTCGAGAGGAGCTCCTCCGCCCAATTCTTTAGCGGATTTTGCCGGCCGGGGAGATAAGGAGAAAGAAATGCATTCGGGGAGGAGCGGCACCTTTCGACCTCAGCGAGATTCCAAAATTCCAGCCCCGATCGGCCGTCGACTCGACCGTCCCTCTTCTTTTCCTTCACTCCTGCTTTCCCCGAAGTCCATGGCCTTTTCGGATATTCACTTTTTAATACATGGGACCTTTTTTAAAAAAACCTAGAAAATGGCATGAAGGAGGGATTTCTTATGGTATCTGTTTGGCAAATACCGCACGTCTCTATGGCCAGCTGTCTGCCCATTCACTCCGCGGCGAGTGTACCGTATTGTACACGGGTAGGTATGCACGTCTTTTCTCTACGTAGTACAGCAGGCCTTGCCGTGGCCACCGCAGGGAAATTGCGAGCGAGATAAGGATGCAGCACGGTTACTCTTTCGTCTGCTGGAAAAAACACCCGTGGCCCGTTTTCCCTTTTCCAATAAAATGCATGAATGGGATAAAGTCGAAAAAAAGCTTTTTCTTTTCCCCCTTAACATGTCCCTCAAAAGCTGTAACCTGCCTTGTTCTCCCCCCCCTTCCCCCATGATGAAGGCAAAAGGCGGGCCATGCAGGGGAGGAGGATGAGGAGGCAAAGCTTCGCAAGCAACAATGATACACAATCTCCCATCTCTCCTCCTCCCACTTTCTAGCCCGGTAGAATTGTGCTCCTCCTCTCGTGGGAGGGAACGGAGGGAGGGGTGGCTGCATGAGTTCAAGAGACAAGAGATGGCCCAGAGCCAGAGAGAATGAGAGAGGCTGGGCCGGAGGGGTGACAATGCCTTCCGACCCAGGTCAGGTTTTCCCCCTCCTTCCCTTCCTCGTGTGCGGGGAGGGGGTAGAAAGTCGGGCGGGGAGGAATTCGCCCATTTTTTTCGAGAAGAGGAAAGCAAACATTTATGTTGGTCTGTTATGGCTAAATTATCATAATACTTAAGTCCAATTTCGTTGTTCGGCCAATGCCATTCCAGGTCAGGCAGGATCCATTCTCCTAAAAAGAACAGTAGCTCGTTCCCTTCTTCTTCACACAACACTTTTGCCCCGCGGACGGAGTGTGCGAGGGAGGGAAGGAAGAGGAGGGAGAGAAAGAGAGAGCGAGTGTGTGAGAATAAGAATACATCCGTCCGCAGTAGCGGAGTGCGGCTTCCAAGGTACGACGACGACGGAGGAGCCACCGGGCGTCGAGGCCTAAGAGCACAGGTGAGGCCGGCGGAAAAGAAAATATACGGTATGTAGGACGAAGGCAAAATCATATAGCACTTTAGAATGCGCTAATTTTTCTTTCTTTTTTGAATACATACTGTACTATAGCAATTCTTGTAAGATATAATATTTCCTCTTGTCTTTTCAGGACGGACTTAGCCTCGATCAGGTGTTGTGTCAAGCCAACAAACAACTTTTTCGCCTCCTCCGCTACTCACCCCAAGCAGCAGCAAGATGGCGGCCCCCGAGCAGGCGAACCAGTTCGCCGACATTGACTTTGACGAGATCACCGAGGCCACCGCGCTAGAGGTCGACGAGATCAAGGTCCTCAAGCTCTGCTTCAACCTCTTCGACGTCAAGAAGCAGGTGAGGAAATAGAGAAAGAGGTATCTGGAGAAAGCTATCCCTCTTTCACTTCCCCTCCTTTCCCTTGCGAACGTTGAAATCGCCGCTTCTTTTCTAAATCTTCTTTCCTTTCGTTTTCAACACAGAACTTCCTGAGCTCTGACGACCTGGACGACATCCTCCGCGCCATGGGCTTCCGCCCCTCCAAGGAGGAGCTGCAGGAGATCCTGGAGGAGATCGACGAGGATGGATCCGGCGAGATTGAGTTCGGGGAGTTCTGCCAGCTGTGCGCCAAGTTCCTGGTGGAGGAGCCCGACGAGGAGACCATGAAGGCCGAGCTCAAGGAGGCCTTCCGCGTCTACGACAAGTGAGGAGGAGGAGAATGCTAGAAGACAACGATTTCCCAACTGATTGTTTCCTCATTCATTCCTTTTTCATTTTCCAGGGACGGCGCCGGCTTCATCACCACCGGCCAGCTGCGCGAGATCATCGCCGAGCTGGACCCGAGGCTGACCTCCGAGGATCTGGACGGCATCATCGACGAGATCGACGAGGACGGATCCGGCACCATGGACTTTGACGAGTTCTGCCAGATGATGATGAGCAACTAAGAGGATGAAAATAAGAACGAGTGAGAAAAAAATGTTGCGTTGCCCTAACAACATCTCAAGGCTTGAAAAGCTCATCCTCCTCCCTTCGTTTTCGGAAGAGAGGGAATAAAGTGATAACGGACTTTCGAATATTGCCTGCCTGACGGAATGAAACCTGGAAAAGTTTGATGAGGAGAAGAGAACCCTTTCATCTCTCTCTCAAAAGAGAAGTGTTTATTGGCCAAGAGATACTCAAGAAAACAAGATTGCCGCCAACGGCGACGGAGTCCAGTGCCAAAACACGAAACTCGCCAACGCCCCTCACTTTCCCCCTTTTGGTGTACATACTGCCTGAAAAATGCCTTTCCTACTTCATAAAAGATCCCTTCTCTCCCTCTCCCTCTTTCTTTCCTTCCATCCTTTCTTCCTCACCACCAGACCTAAATTTGCTCAAAGACTAAAGGCTGCGAATGAATCTCCCCTGAAAAATTCTCCTTCTGACAGGTCCCAAGGCTGGACCCTCAGTAGAAGATAGCAAAACAAAACCAAGAATCCTGAATACATAATCATATTCCACTTCCTTTTTACCCGAACCCCCCCCCCCCAAACCCCCCACCGATCTTCCCCTTTACCCTTTATGAACGGAAGACAAGTCTCCCCCACCTTGTTTTTTTACACGCCAATTTTAAGGTACTTTGCGCGCGACAACACAACATGCACCGGGTAATTTACTTTTAACGATAATGACACTCTTCATGCCACTGCTATAAAGCGAGGAAGGACACATGAAAGGGAGGGAACTCGGAAGAAAAAGATCCAAATTCTGCTGCGCTGCTACAATCCGTTTTCCCATCCAAAGACCAACAACCAAACAAAGAAGCTGCAAAAAAACAAGGATTCGCAAAAAGACCAACTCGCGGCGAGTGCATGGAAAGGAAGAGAAAGCCGATCGATATAATACGCGGAAGACGATCATATATCATTGATCCTTCTGTCTCGTTATAAAATACGGTAGTCATTATTTTAGGGGAATTTTTGTGTTTATTTCGACAGATTTTTTTTTGCGATGGCCTTTTTCTTGGCCCCCATTGTTTTTTCCCTCTTACGGTCAGCAAAGTATGACGAGAAGACAAACACAACAGACGACATATGTATAAAAAAGTCGAACCGGAAAAAAATAAAATAAAAAAGCGACAATGGAACAACATGCGCAGCTTGTGTCCCTCTTTTTTTCCGCCTTTCCGCTTTAGAGATCGAGGTCGAAATTTTTTTACGGTGGTGCGTTCCCCAAAAAACAAGACTGCGCGTCGTCCAGATTCGTATCTTTCATTAGTTCCAGAGTTTCGAGGCTGGCCTTGCACCACAGGACCCCGTGGGGTAGACTCTCGGTCATAAAGAGAAGGAAGATAAGATTTCGGAAATACGCCCCCCGGGAAAATATTCGCCAAATGTGTGTTGTTACGAACCTGGTGTTTCGTCCAGTTTTTCTCTTGTCCCCCTCGGGCCGATGTTCGTCCGTCCCCGAGAAGACATCCTGCTGCAGGTTTAATTGCTTTTGAAATGTCCATCCCACCTTGGGCTACTCCCTCCTATAGCACAGCCCCAGCTTTCTAGCTGCTTCAACTTATAGAAGAGAGCTGCATCGCAGGAGAAAAGGGAGACAAAAAAATCATTGCCCATCCTCCCTTTTCCTACCCTCGAGGAAAGGAGATACACAGAGATGGCTTTTTCCTCGGCCTCCTCTCTCACCCCTCGAAATTGTGGAATCCTGCAGAGAAAGCGTGGGTCGGTCGGTCGGTCGGTCGGCCTTTCGCTGCCCGTCCTCCCGGTCGGAGGAGAGACGACGACGGACTTTTGTTTCAAATGATGACACGCGTCGCTTGGATTTCTAGGGCCTGTCTCTCTCTATCTTCCTCTTTCTTCTCCTCCGTCCTTCCCTCCCCCTTCCTTCGTTCTCAGAGCGGCCTCGCATGCAGGAGAGGTGCTAGATTCGCCAAGAGGGGGGATTTTGTAGACAAAACTATATTATCGGTCACTATTGACGGAAGAGTTGGCAAATGCCATCCATTTGTTCCTGTCGCCCATTTTACTGCCGAAGCCTCCCTCTCACTCCGTGTGTGCATGGTGTGCCGCCGCGTCGCAAGAGGCGGCGTCTGCGGCGGCGGCGGCCTCTCCGTGTCGTGTCTCCCGAAGGAGGAAGAGTGTCAAGGGGGAAATGATGGTGGAATGTTGTTCGCGAAAAAAAGGGGGGGGCGGGGAGGAGTTAAGGGCTTTTCCGGTCGTTTTGCGAATCGAGCGAAAATTCCGCCGGAGCAGCCGCGGAGAGCGGAAAAGTCGGTCTGGGAAGACCAGAGGCCAACAAAGGTCACGGGCGTAAAATGTTATTTCGGCACTGAGGATCAACAGGAAAATTTGTCGGATTGCCGTACCTCAGGAAAAACATTTTTCATCGAAAGCAACTCTTTGACCACGACAGGACTACATTCATGTGGTCCTTGAAACGCGCGATTTTTTTTTCCCGCCATGCTTGAAAACGAAACTCAACAAGGGACAT
>JAAUYJ010057254.1_pt1 | contig 17257 bp, 16 predicted proteins | sample 7278031 | NCBI WGS metagenome assembly JAAUYJ01 (sample SAMN14350222, study PRJNA611818) | marine sediment metagenome | isolation source: surface marine sediment (1.8m) | place: French Polynesia: Moorea | collected 2018-08 | reverse complement strand
ATTAACTGCTTTAGATAAATAGCTGAGATGCAATTTCTTGCCCAGGTCTTGAGCGAAGATTGATTTTAAGATAGGCATGACCTGAGAGGACAATCTCACAAACTCACGATGGGATATCTCCTGGTTCTTCGTCTTATCGTCGTTGGGTTCTGGTTCAGTATTAGGCTTACTATCATCTTCAACTAATGTCCCCATCCAATCTAATTCCAGTTGAGGACTATTACCATTTATGCTTTTTTCCTCTGGCTCAAACTCTAAAAATGATTCCTGTTCTTCTGGGTACAAAGCGAATTGTGAAGACAAATCTTTGAGCAAAACGTCTAGTCTATCTAGATTGGCTTTAGCTGACATTGCCTTTGCCAAATAATCTTCATATTGACTTTTGTAGTGATGTTCTAACTTAGCAAGACTCTCAACTGCTGCTACTAATTCTTCTGAATTCACTTAGTATTGGACTTTGGACAAAGAAAACTGTGAACTAGAGTAGAAGTTAAACCATAACAAAACATCTCACCGACTCAAATCAAAACTCCTTCGCCGTTCTAAACCAAGAGTTTTCCGAAGCTGGACAGCAGAATCAAACTTGTGGGTAACATATTCACGGGCTGTTGCTAGATAATCTGACATTTGCAGGGATTTTTTCAATTCTAGTACTGTATCGCTCTGAGATAAAACCTCAGCTACGCGATGAAGTCGATTTTTAGGATTATTCTCGTTGTCAATGACGAACATTGCCACACGCATATCTACTGTTTCAGGTGATTCATTCTTGAACTTAGGGTCAGAGCGGACTTGACTCCGTAACTGCTCGTACTCTTGCCTAAACCCTTGTTGTCTAACCTCTTTTTCGGCTAATTGTTCGGCAATCTTCGGCTTCAAGCCCTGGAAGAATTCAACGTCTTGCTGGGTCAGGTTATCGGGTTTGGATTGCCACTGACCATTGATTCTCTGGGCTTCTAGCAAAGTTGACCCGTTGGTGGTGGAAAGGATTAGAACATTATTTTTCCAAGCAGCGTTATATTTTTTGCCCTCGTACTCCTCGCTGTTCTTAACTCTCAAGAAATCATTGACTATCGGGGCAACAATTGAAGCCCTTGATTGTTCTACGGGAGGTTTAGTTACTATTTTAGGTGCAGCCGTAGGTTTAGGTGCAGGTTTAACCGTATTGTTTAATTCCTGTTTCTGCCAGGGATAAACAACGGTATTTAGATCGACTTTGAGATTAACTGCTTTAGCGGGGGAACGAACTAGAGTAACTGGCAGAACTTGACGTTTACTGACTAATCCTCTGGCTTCTACTGCCTTAGTACTCTTTTCATCCAAAACTCCTAACCGCTTGCCGTCTAACAGTGCCACCGCCTTTTGTTTGCCCTTTATTGTTTGCCAAGCTAGTTTAATCTTGGTGGTTTCCCCTTTCCAAACTACTTCAGGATACGCACCATTCTTAATCTCACCAATTTTGATAGTGTTACCCTTGGGAGTTGTAGCCAGAACAGAAGCACCAAGAGGAGTGGTAATTGAGGCTCGAAACTTTGTTCCTGTTTGAAAAGAAGAAGATTCGATTGTTAATGCTCCTAACGATTTGCCCTCGACCATCACCCGTTTATCGCTGTGGGTCGTGTATTTGGTGGTGGAACTTTTCGCTATCTCGCAATTAACTGTCTCGCCCTTCCAAATGCGTGAGCCATAGTCTTCAGAATAAAGAACCCCGACAACCGTTAAGTCTAATACAGGGGGTTTTTCTAGTTGTTTGACGACTTCATCCGTGAACAAGTTTAGAGCTACTGTCCCTTTTTTGTTGTAACTATCGCCTTTGCTCCTTGTGTGTACGACGTTCCACAAAGCAGAATTCAAAGCAGTTTTCTCTGAAGATGGAGTCTCTTGCCTGACTTTCTCAAGGTAATCAGAAGCCTGGGCGAACATAGCTTTAACTTGACCTTTAGTGATGCCCGAATCTAGAGTTACTGCTGCACCCCTGAGACTATGTCCAGGCTTTAGTCCAAACTCCTTAACCTGTTCCGCAGAAACAATGCCAATATCTCGTTCTATGCCATCGCTTTGAATTACTACGGCTCTTAACGTCCCTCGGTTTTGTTTTGTTTCTTCTTGGTGCGCTCTGATGCCAACGTCTAATTGCTTGGCTTTATCTATCAAGTTAATTGATTTTAGATCGCTGATTTGGATAGTTTTCCCACTGGTGGCGGAAGTAACTTTTAATATAGGTTGCTCTGATTTTTTCTGAGCCTCCATAGCTCGACCAATCAAGTCATTGTACGTATTCTTGATGGCGATCGCTTTTTGTTTTTGCCTCTCACTAAAAGGTATGTCCTCAAACAGAGGACGAAATGATGGGGTAGGGGCTTCTGACAGTTGACTCGTTTTAAACGTTTCATTAGTCTGCTTAATCATCAGATCGATGGGAGAATACCCACTGGTTTTCATCGCCCGATCTAGATAAGCCTTGGGGTTCTTCTTGTCGTACAACCACTGCGGATATTTGTACTTCCCAATAGCATTAAGAGTATTGAGGAGTTGGTCATCGGGTCTAGCTGCACTTTTTGGTCCATCAACAGCAACTTGTAATTGATTCCCCAAGTCTGCTACTAAATCAAAGTTAATCGTTCTGAGGTTCTCTAATCCTTGCTCTATGTCTTTCCGCGATGCTTTTTGGGGGAAATTAGCTAATTGAGTGATTCTTTGTAGGTATTTCTCAGGGATAGTTACTGAATCATCTTCTAGAAGCCCTTTCATTTTCTCAGAGATGTTTCTAAGATAGATAGGTTTCTGGGCATCGGGCAAAGCATAAGTTTCCCATCTATTCGATACTGCACGTTGTATCTGGTTCGCGATTAGTCCTATTTTATTTTCAGCAGCAGACAGAGCGATTTCTTGGAATGTACCTTGGTAAGGTATTTTATTTTTTTTAACGATATCAGGATATCTGTTCTGTTCTAAGTTATACTGTTTAACCTCTGCTGCTAATACAGGGTACTTATCAGCAGCTTCAAAGGCTATGCGATCGCCGTCAAAATCCCCCAATAATTCTTTGGCTGCGGTAGCTGGATTGATATGGACCACGCCCTGTAGATGTTTAACCTCTGGTAAATGACGATTCTTGAGAACTATTACACCGTTGGAGTTGATTAAAGGCGATCGCGTAACAATAATTTCCTTCCCTGGCGGTATATGGGGAACACAGATTTCGTCTTCTTTGAGCAAAGGGCTTGGTTGTGCTAGTCCAGCTTGAAACTTGATAGCACGACCAGTAGCGATGTCTTTCCATTCCTTTCGGACAAATTTGTTTAAACTATCGACAATTTTAGGATGTTCGCTGATTTTGCCGTGAATATCTGCCTTTAGTAGCTTATATAACGCCCAATCTTGTTCTGCCGTATTTTCTACCTCTAAATCTTCATCGCCAAAAGCTTGGTCAATTGCTTGGTCTAATCCTTCTAAATTAGAGTAGTTAAAGTTACTCTCGTTGAGTTCCGAGACTCGCATCGCTTCTTTGCGTCGCTCGTAAACCTCGATAAAGTGTTGCGCTAATTGTTGCGGAGAGCTTTGATTTTCCGCTAGTTTTTTAGCTTCTCTATCTAATTCAGATAAAATCTCAGAGGAAACTGATTTAGGATAATTAACCAAAACCTGAGTACCTAGACTTTGTTCGCCATATTGAGCGAGGGTTTTAATCCCTATGCCTACTTTCAAGTTATATTCACCAGGTTCTATCGGGGCATAACCTTCTTTCCTACCTTTGAAACTGCTTGTTGGCAGGATTAAATCATAGCCAGTTTTAGCGATCAACTTACCTTGATCCGATCTTGTGGTGACTACTTTAGTCCCACTTAAATTATCTAGTGCTGCTGGTGCTAAAGTTCCTTTGCCGATCCGATAGACTGGACTTTCTTCTTGTGCTTTGATTCCCAAGCGAAATTGAAAAGGTGTTTTTCTATTACCAGTTAATTCTTCTGCCATCTCGGAGCTAATCTTACCATAGCAATCACCAACTAAGTTTTTAGCTGTTTCTGGTGGCATGATTCCACCATTTGCCCCCGTTTCATCATTAACAATCAGCACTCTGGCATTGATTTCCTGAAAACTTTGACAAGGGGTGAAAACCAAACTGCCGTATGGTGCGCCGTCTGAACCATTTGGGTATATTAGTTCTCTAATTTGGTCGCTCCCAAAATACATTCTATCCCCAGAAGACAATTGTAATGTTTTATCTTGGTAGGTATCTAGATGTTCAGAAGTGGTAATGTTCTCATAGATTGAGCCTATGGCAAAATCAGTATCAGGAAATAGATATTCAGCAAGAGAATTTTTGATATCCTCTTGAATATCTAAATCTTGTCTAGTTAAAGTATCGAAATGTTTAACTTTTATGCTCATTTCTTACAAACTAAAATAACTATAGAAAAATATGAATGAATCCAAATTTATTTTTTATAATTCTGATGGTTCGCTAACTTCAGAGTATCGGGAACGTCTAAAACAAAAAGGTGTATCTGAAGCAGAAATAAATCGTATTGAAGAAGTCAATATGCGTCATGCCAGAGTAGATCGAGAGATGGCAGAATACCGAAAACAATACGAACAAGAAGTAGCAGAATGGGACAGACAAGAGCAAGCCCGAAAACGAGAAAAAGAAAGGCTCGGAATTAAACCTACTTTCAAAATATTATATAGTTCCCCAGACAAAATCGACGTAAATGATATGAATCCTTCACAAAGACGAGCCTACGAGATGAGTGGCTTAAGTACTGAAGAACTATTATCTCAAGGTTATATTGAACCAGATCAATTGCGGGAGTTTAGTAGTGGATCAGAAGAAGACAAAAACCCTCCTCCCCAAAAAACCGATCCTAATCTTCCTGAGATTCCTTTTTAGTTTTTTCCCGCTATCGCTCTATTTTTAGCGAAGTTTTCTTTCAACAATTAAAACAGAAAGAGGAGCAAAAAAATACTATGACTACTCAAGAATCTAAGCAGCAATATGAGGGGGCAATTCTTCAACAGTTAATCAAGAATTCTGAAAGATTAGCTGTCATGGAGAGAGATATTTCTGAAATAAAAAAGAGTCAACAATGAATGGAAAAATAAAGGGGGTCTTCAGTAGCCAATATTTAAAGGCTCACAACCGATAACTTAAATTAAAAGACCCCCTTTATTTTTTTTCTTCTCTCTCGTCAGAAAACTGCTAAGTGGCTACTATTTACAATTGCTGTAGGAGTTCTTATTAATATTATTAGTCCGCCATTTGTCACTTTTTTAAACCATTAACTACTAGAAAAATTAAATAGTTCATAAGTTAAATCATGGGGTAGCAAATTAAATTGTTACTCTTTTTTTTGCTGTCGCAAAAGCTCTCGTGAAAACTTTAGCTATTGGAGCAAAAAACCATGAAAATCCTAGATAATCTACTTCAAAAAGGAACTCAGGCTGAGATCAGAGCTTATTTAATTGAGATACTCAACAAACAAGATTTTGACGAACTCTCGGCGAGCCAAGGTTTAGATACTACGGCTTTGTTGCATGAGTTGAACTCCAGAGTTCCTCACGAAAATTGCTCGCTTGTGGAACTAGCGAAAAGATTTCGACAAAACATTTGGGTTGAGAATCTCGATGTCAAGGAAAGCTTTTGCGATCGGCTTCTTCTCCGCTGTTGGGCGAAACGATAGAACTCAAATCAGATATTAGAGTAGCAATTTTGATTGCTGCTCTTTTTTTTGTGGCTTCGCCAATGCAAGGAGCGAAAACATTTATTTTCGCAAGAGTATTATGAAAGGATTAACATTTTTCGAGACTAATTTTTACAAGCAATATAAGCTCTCAATTGACAATTTGAACCCTAGTTTTTTCCCAGGAATATATTTTGAAGTTGAGCTAGAAGCTCTCTGGAAAAAATATGAAGAAGCAATAACTAGTGATAAATTTGAAGAGCAAACAGAAGACGAAATTATTGCTCAATACGACAAGCTTTACTCTGTATTAATTGCAGGTTCAATCAATGACAAAGAGTTGTTAGAGACTGATTTTGATGATGATGGAAACGAATTAGAAATAGATTAAACTCAGACAAAAATCAGAGCAGCAATTTTGATTGTTGCTCTTTTTTTTTGCTCCGCCAATCCAGAACATGAAAACTTTTAGTTTGGATAAATAGATCATGAAACAGAAAATTCAGAAAGCTGTGGTGGCTACTGTCCGATACGCTGGATTTGAGTTTCCAGGCTTAAGCTACAAGCGCGGAATTTACGGCATAACAGCCAGCCAAGCATGGGAAATGCTGAAATTTTCAGAACATCCGAATTATGCTTCTAGAACCCTAAAACGCTTACTAGGTAAAGATTTCAAGACCATCCGTTTAGCCAGTGAGCTAAATCGAAACTAAAATTTCCAGTTCGACCAGAATCAAGGGTCAAGAACAATCAAACGTTTACTAGGTAAAGGTTTCCAATTCGACCGCTCTGCAATGGGTCAACGAGATATTAAGGGTTTCGTCCACACAAAAACTATGGTTCTCAAGAGTTCAAACGCATACTAGGCAAGCGTTTTCGTCCACACAATCCGAGCGGAATATCTACAAAAAAAGTCGATATTCTGTTGTTATAAGCGATCGCTCATCCTCAAATTGCCGAGATTTTTCAGTTCGTCCAGAAGAACAGTACAAGAAGCATCAAACGTATGATAGGAGAGGATTTCCAGTTCGTCCGCTCTGCAATGATTCAACAAGATAATGAGGATTTCCAAGTCCTCAAAATTTTAGTACAGCCAACTGACGCATCAAGAACAATCAAACGCTTACTATGCCCATGTTTCCAGTACAGCCGAGTCCATGGCAAATTAAACCCAAACCGTTGAGTTAATAACCTCTACACACCAAATATTCCAGGAGCAGCAATAAAAATTGCTACTCCTTTTTTTTGGCTACCGCCAAGACTCCTATGAAAACTTTTAGTTTTGGTAAATGCACCATGAAAAAGAAACCGCTCAAAGCAGTAGTAGCTACTGTCCGATATGCAGGATTTGAGTTTGAGGGGCTTAGACTACCTGACTCAACCTACGCCATAGGGATACCACAGGTAGTCGATCTTTTGGCACGAGATATCAATGGGTTTCGTCCATCCAAAAATACGGCTTCAAGAGACTTTAAACGCATACTGGGTAAGCGTTTTCGTCCATCCAAAATTGCGACTGAGCTAGATAACGCCAAAATTAATGTTATCGGAATAGAAACTTTTGGGTTGTTAATGATTCAGTTAGCTATCAGAGGTAATGAAGTCGCTCAAGCTATTGCCGAAGCTTCCGTAACTACGACGTTAGAAATGGCTTACGACATTGCTTTTAACAATAAACAGAAACTAGAAGAATATCAAGCCAGGCACGAAGCCAGAGTTCAAGGCAAGCTTACCCGTCGCAGCTTAACTGACGCTATTCAGGACTATATTAAAGCGAATGCTGATACCTTGTCTGATAAATACGAGAGATTTGTGTATAACAACTGTAGTAATGCGGTTAATCGTATTATCTTTGGTAGAAGTGCCAAGAAGCTTAAAGAAAGCTGGAATTGTACAGAGCTTCGAGATGCCATGACTTCTGAAGAATTATCTCACGTTGATAGCGTTGAACGATTGGCGGTAAGACTCATTGATGAGCTTGGCTACGAACCATTTTCAGCCGTTAAAGAAGCAGGCAACAGATTATTAATCAAACAGATTAATCGTTAAACTTACACAGAATTTAGAGCAGCAGTTTTAATTGTTGCTCTTAATAATTGTCTAAAAGCTCCGCGCTTTCAAGAAGGATAACTTTGGAGAAAACAATGCAAAGCAACAACAATATGAAATTAACCGAGTTAGAGATATTTCAGTCTTTGATGGAAAATTTAATCCGTCAAGAGCTTCCTAATAATTGGTCTGACTTGAATTTAAAAGAGCAAGAAAAGTTTATCAAAGACAATGTTATTAAGCCTTTAAAAGAGTTTAATTCTTTAGAGCTAATAAGTTTAACTGAAATTGCTTCTTCTGCCTTAGTACATCTTTTAGAAGAAAAAGGAATCGAGGTTTCTGATTAATTAAACTGCCCTGTTTCTTTGGAAATAATTTAATGTTTTAAGCCAGGATTAAACCCTGGCTTATTTTGCAATGTAATTATGAGAATTTTAATCATGAAAAAAGTCAAAATCAGCAAAACAATTTACACTATAATTGACAGAAAAGAAGATGAAATATCTATTTGCTATCGAATCAAAAAAGGTAACACAATCAAAAGTTTGATTCAGAGCAAGAAAAGAGGGAGTTGGGACTTGTGGAGTGGTCGCAATGGGATTAACGAAATTGGTTTCCCAAAACCTTGTAAACCTCAATTTCTAACAGAAGAAGAAGCAGCACAACAACCAAAGTCAACCAGAAAAAAGTCTAATGTTATCCGTCGCAATGCTTACAAGAAAATCACAGAAATTGTTGAGAGTGCCACCAAAGTTCTTTGTTATTCTTTAGACAATAATTTTACTGGGGTTAAAATTGATAATTTTACCGCCGAAAAAGTATTGCAAGAATTACAAGCTAAAGGTACATATTTTACTGACGATAAGGACTATCACAGTTATACCCTGCATATTCATAGTAATTTGTGGTACAAATTTGATACGACTCCTAGAGAAGCTCAAATTACTAAAGTTAAATCAGATTGTAATACTTTCAGCTTTTCTATTGAAGAAACTGGGAATAGAAAGATTGTTTATGTAAATCATCACACAGATTTCAGTGGCACAGAACTAGAAAAAGATTTCCCCAACGGCACGGATACCGTTTGGGAGACTAAAGTTCATCCTAGTTTATCGGATATTCAAGCAGTTAATAAAGTCGGTAGAAAACTTTTGGAAGATTGGAAAGATATTCAGGAAGAAACTCAGGAAGAAGTAATTGAAAATAAGTTAAGTCTTGGAGAAGAACAAGAATCTACTACTGCATTAGAATCAACTCAAAATGAATCTGAAGCAGATTCCAACGAGGTTAATCAACTAGCACAAAAACTAATTGAGTTTCTGAATCACAACAACATTGTAACGTCACAAACTGATGAAGGTAAATTGATATTTAATAATGAAAATAACCATCAATTTACTTTAGATGAAGTAGTGAAAGCTTTTACTAAAGCGCAATTAGAAGCTATTGAGAAAGCTGAAGCTGAACTTCTTGAAACAGCAAAAAAACCTTTAAATTGGTATGAACAAAAGCAAGAGGATCGAAAAGCTTATTATTTAGAAAAAGCTCAAAAAGCAACACAAGAATCAACAAGCTATTACAAGGCTTCTAACGATGCCGTTGCCCATATTCCGCCAGGGCAACCTATATTGCTCGGTCATCACTCCGAGCGCAGTCATCGTAATGCTTTAAAGCGTTCCCATCATAACATGAACAAGTCAATTGAAGCTCAGAAGAAATCCGAATATTATCTCGGCAAAGCTGCGGGTGTGGGCAACAAAGGCATATCTTCAGATGACCCAGATGCCATTATCAAACTTCAACAACAATTGGATCATGCTCACGCGCTACAGGAGAAAATGAAGGCAGCCAACAAATTAGTCAGAAAAGAAGACAGAAAAGGCTTGGCTGAGATGGGCTATAGCCAGAGAGAAATTAAGGGATTATTCACTCCCGACTTCTGCAATCGTCTTGGTTATGCGGATTACCAACTGAAGAATAACAATGCCAATATCCGACGAATCAAAGCGAGGATTCAAGAACTAGAAAAAGCAGCAGAACTAGAAACTCAAGAGTTCGTTTATGAGGGATTAACCATTGTTCATAATGTAGAAGAAAACAGAGTTCAGCTATTCTTTGATTTAATTCCCAGTAAAGAAATCAGACAACTATTAAAATCTCACGGTTTTAGATGGTCTAAAAGTAATCGAGCTTGGCAAAGACAATTAAACAACTCTGGGATTTTCGAGGCGAATTGGATTAAAGATAAGTTTTTGAAACTTTGATTAGTTTGAATAGAAATTGCTTCGCAAACGCAAGAGTGAAACTTAATTTTCACTCTTGCTATGTACTCTATCCAAACCAGTCGAATTAACAATTATAAACCTATTTTCTGCTATCCACTTTCCAGTCGTTCTGCGAAAACCCTATTAAAATTAGGAGAAAAAGCATCTCATCTTAGTCTTAGAGACTTCGATGATGACAAGTGGATTGACGAAGACGTTGCTTACTTTACACTCCAGAGAGTTATAAAACTTGAAGTTAATGATTGTATTCTTGCCTGCTATTATCGGTTATTACAAGAGTTAACTGAAATCACAAAAATAGCAAAAATTAATCGTCAAAAACTGAATACAAATTAATACCTACTAGCTAGTTTTTAATTAAACTAGCTTTTTTTGCTCCGCAAAAGTAATTATGAGATTTATATTTTGGAGATTAATAATGTCCTCTTTTGAAGTGGGTTCTAAACATATTTCAGCTATTATGACCTGGGCTATTGATCAAGGATTTCTGGAGGTTTACTCGCCTCAAGATTGGTTTACTCAATTCTATTTGGAAAACTTGAACAGCGTTAATTATAGATACAAGGAAAACAACCAACTGCCAGAACAAGAAAGATATCGCCCAGTAATGCCAGTTTTGGATTCTCGTTATCCTAGAGAAATAGCGATCGCTATCTACAAATTGGCAAGATGTTGGTGTTACAATTCTTGCGACCATGACCCTTGGGAAGAAGATCCAGTCTGGCAAGAAATCAAAAAAATTCAGGAAAAAGCAATCTCAATTTCTGGATTAACTGAAGAAAAAATATCGGAAATAAAGGAGTACGATGTTGCACCTTGGGAATACTCAGAAAAAGACTGGAAAAAGTATATTTCCTGGGTTAAAGAAAGAAATAGCAAAAATATAAGATAGACTTTCAAGAAGCAGCAAGATTAGTTACTGCTTCTTTTTAGAAGATAAAACACACTGACCTCTGGATTTCTTTGATAACCAAAAAGGTATAGTAAGACTTCTAACCCAGCGAGATTTTTCGCGCCAGGTTGGAGAGTTTAAGTAATTGGTATATTCTCGACTATGGTAGGACATCTAACGAGAAATTCCTCGATCTATTTTCTGAGTTTGAGTTTGATTCTGAGCAATACTACTTTTAACTTTTTCTGGTAATTCTTTGAGAATTTTAATATCTTCTGGAGAAGCTTTTGCAGTAAAGTTACCTTTTTCTACAATATTATTTTGAGTGCTATTGGAAGTAATCGAAATTTCTCCACTATCTATATTTTTGCTATAGGAAAAACGATTTCCTTCAAAAGACAAAATACCAGGCTTTTCTTCTCTTCCATATTTATCGAGAACTAAATTAACAGACTTTTCTAAAAAACCAGCACTTACAGCAGCTACTTTTTCAGTTGCTTTCTGAACCCTGGAATCAATGAAGTTTTTGATTGTTGAGGAGACATTATTCCAAGCTTGATATAACTTGCTACCAAAATTACTTATCCAATTGCCAAGCTTTTGGTTTTTTAGTTTGGTATTATTCATGGCAATAAAATTAAGCTTACTCTCAAGTTTTCTTTCCAGTTGCTCAATTTTATTTTGCTGCTGCTCTACAGTTTTACCAAGCTGCTCTACAGTTTTACCAAGTTGCTCTAACTTTTGTTCTAGACTTAAATTTTGTTCTTGTTTTGGTGCTGGACTTAATTTGAGTTTATCTACTACGACTTTTTGTTTATCAACATGAAATAAAGTTTGTTTTCCCAACTTGATTTTAATTTCATCTGGGCTATTCTGAGGATATTTAATTGCCTGACTTATTTTTTTGATATCTTCAGGACTAACAGAACCAATCTTTTCTTGTTGGTTCATATTAGACTGCAATACAGTCCTGCCATTAAGAATAATAGATAATCTATTAGAGAGCTTTTTTTTAGATGTCTTTTTGCCGATATTCTGAGCTAAAGAATTAGTAGTATATTCAATGAATTTTTTGACTTTATCAATTATTTCTTTAAGAATTTCCTCTTCATCTCTTTGGATTTTACCTGTATCTGCTGAACTGCCTGGGTTAATCATTTACTATCTCCTTATCTGTCTTTTAGATTGGCTAAAGAAAACTCAAGCAATACTTTTTGGTCTAATAAAATATCTGGTAAGATTACTTCCCCTAAACGGTCTAGTAATACTTTTCCACCCGCTTGAATATATGCCCACTCATCGTCAATAGAAACCTTTATTACATCCTTATCCTTAGAAGGTTCTAAGTCAAAATTTCTCAACTTACCGTCCTGAAATGCAATATCTGTCCCACCGGGATTGTCAGAATAATAAATACTTATACTTTCGGGAATATAACCATGAGGAAAAGGGGACGCACCCCAAGCCTCCGATGTGTTGTAAACACACTGAGGATACTTATCTTTTAAAGCTTGAATTTCAAGTGGTAATCTCTTGCGAATTTGCGCTAACTCTCTTTCACCTAATGGTCCAAAAGGCATAATTGATTCTCCTTACTTAAAAAACTACAAGTCAACGGCACATTCTTGTCTATTTGGATCTGGCAACAGTTTATCTGCTGCTATTTCCCTTCGTTTTAAATCGAGGTCTGTTAGCTCGACAGCATTTTGTTGATGAGCAATCATCTCCTTGCGATGCTTCGCCCACATCTTTGCCCCTTTTTTCATCGCCCTGATATCGCGACGTGGGATAATGACTTTTTTCTGATAGGGGATTCTCGACTCTTCATCGTTTTCTTGTCCTGAATTGATTATTATGGCTTTTCCTCTTTTGATTCTAGTTAATTGAGCTAGTTCCATTAAAGGTCTAATATGCTTTTGTTTGCTATAAGAGTACCCTGTCTTACCTTGACCTGTATTTCGGGTTTTTTGCGAAATTTCGACTTCTTTCTCGCCCAGAATCCCGGAATAATACTCGGCGGTCTTTTTATCGTTGAGTTGGAATACTATCTGTGTTGTACACCCCCCTAAAATACCATCAACTTCTTCTTTGCTATAAACCTTTTCCAGAAATCCTAATGATTGAACACCCAAGAGTGCCGAAAACTTCGAGGAGCGATTTTGGTTTAGCCAATCCACTAAAGGCTCTATATAGATACTATTGATTTCATCCAATGACACCACCAATGGTACTTTCCTGGGAAAATTGAAATTGGGGCGATAAACATTGCGATTAACCATCAATTGTTTCGACACTGCCAACAGAGGAGCTACTACTTTTCTCTGATTGGGATTCATCCTAAAGATGATTAAGTGACGACCATCCACGTCCAAGGGAATAGTATTCTTACCCGCAAATGTCCTCAAAATCTTCGGGGTCATAAATCGACTAAACATGATGCTGGCAGTAGTAGCAATATTTGCTGCCGTTTTTGGCGAATCCGCCGAAGACAAAAAAGTATTGAAAACTACTTTCTGGTATTGAGGCAATTTCGCAGCCTTAAGTCTTTCAACTAAATTAGGTAATCCTAATATGGCATGGCACATGGCTATGTCGGGATAAGGAGAAGACCTGGCTAACATCATTACTCCTTGGACTAATTGATTCCCAGTTTGCGTGAAAAATCCGTTATTTTCTCCGCCACCAGATAACTTCAAATTTCCATTAATGGTAGCAGCTATTTCCAAAGCCGTTTCCGAATCGAATCCGTCTTTAAGAAACGTTACAGGATTTAAACACCCACTTTCGGGGGAATTGGGATCGAGGATACTTACTTTATAACCATGTTCTTTGGCAAAATCAACTAATTTAGCACCAGGGGAAGGATTTTCATGACCTTTAAAGTCATAATAAAATACTGTAAATCCTTGCTGTATCGCTGACAGACATAAAGGAGTACCAGAACTAAAGGTTTTTCCTGAACCTGACCTACCTATATATAAGATATTTTCTTGAGCATTGGGAAGGTAAATCGTCCTGGGGTCTTCGGGAAGACAAAGATACTTCTTACCATCAGGTTCAGTGATCATTTTCCGACCTCTGGGAGTCCCAATATAGAGAGCAAACTTCTCGTCTTCGTGATTCTCCATTTGCTCACAAGCCGTTTTTCTAGCTGCTGCAATTTCTTGTTGATTTGCCCATCGCCCACTAGCTAATTTTCCTTTAGAATTATTATTTCTATTAGCAATAATTAAGAATAAACAACAGAATAATATAATCATTCCATTGGCAGTAAAAAGTTCTCCAACGTAAGGCTGTATTCCTGGTGGTAGTGAAGAGATTATTGTTTCTTTAAATGTAGATTTCTGCTGCTGCATCTTTTGTATCGACCAATAAGAGAGAAGAGGCTGCTTGGAAAAAATAATTACTTTTTGGGTCTAGCCAATCAGTTGAATATTTCTTTTTTCAAGTAGCATATTTTGATAATGTTGTCTAAATATTTGAGTTATAAACTGACTAATTTAATTCTGCTATTATTCCTTAAATTGAAGTTCGGGATGACCAGGGATACCTTCTTCTCCAACAATAATTAAATTAGGGGTTTCTTTGGCTAAGTCTATACCTAAGCGTTTTAACACGATTACTGTTTCTTCAAAAAAATTATGAGGAGAAGCTGCATCCAGACTTCCAAGAAAAGCATTTTTAAAAGGCTCAACCCCACCGAATTGCTTAATTAATGTTAAATATCTCGAAGTTAATAGATTATAGGCAATTTCTTTTCCTAAAAAGTTACTTAAAGGATATAAGGTGATTTCTTTTTGTCCAACCACTGTAGAACAATTCCCTGTATTATCTACCTTAATAACATTTCTTAGAAACTCTGTTGTAAGAGAAACAACTTCAACTAAATAGTAATCGGCTTGCTCTATTTGATAATGAGCCAAAATTTCATATTTAACATTATTGCTGAAGCATTGAGCTATATTATTACTAGCTTTAGCAGATTCGGGACTTATTAGTCCTGTTCCTAAAGCTATGAATAGTGCAAGTTTAGCGTAGGTTTTCTTGATCATCTTCTAATATAATTATCTGGATTTTCGTAATTACCATTGCCATCGTGAACCCTCAAGTCTAAATGAGGACCCGTACTCCAACCAGAACTACCTACAGAGGCGATCGCCTGCCCCTGAGAGACAGCCATTCCTTCTGCTACTTGGATTGACCCTGCTTGGAGATGCCCATATCTAACGATCTTTCCATCCGCATGACGAATATCAATCCAGTTGCCTAGCTGTCCTCCACAATTTCTCTTGGAAGCACTATTGCCAAAATCTGGACAATTATTAGAAGCTACTCTAACTACTACCCCACCATCGACAGACTTGACTGTTGTCCCCAACGGAGCAGCATAATCAATTCCGTTATGAAAATGTACGTCTTCACTAAAAGGGCGATTGCGCCAGCCATAAGGACTAGAGACTCGTGTACCTAGAGCGATGGGATGAGTAAAAGTCCCAGTTGTTTGACCATCACCTGAAATGCAGCCATATGGACAAGGGTCAGTATTTGTAGAAGCTGCTGCAATAATATCTTGGATTTGAAGCTGGTAGTCCTCTGGGACATTTACTTGAAAGGAATTCGTCGTAGAAAAGACGATTATTGAATCCTTTTCCCTTACAGGAAACCAGGGAACAGGACCAATGGCAAATGGAGTACAAGTGTATCCTGTAAAGATAGTTTCCATACAGGCTCGAAAGTACAGCCCAAACTCAGCTACGCCCTGACTTTCGTTTGCCCCTGTCATAACAACTTTAAATGCTGAACCAAAAGGGAGCAATCCTGTAGGTTCTCGCCCACCATTAACTACCGATAGAATCCCAAACCCTCCAGGAGTCTGCTGGGTTTCTCCAGAACCCCATCTTTTCCCATGTAATACGTCCCCAATACCAAACAAGTCTTCTAACTCCAAATAAGAACAGGGTTCTCCACTTTCGCAATCAACTGCTTCAATCTCAGGCTTTCGTGCAGTACCCCCGCTTGCTCCTCCAGTGATGAAAAACCCCGATGTAGTAGGGTCGCCATGTTCATGTGCCGAAAAGACTACGTCTGCTTTGCCCAGAACACTAAAGCCCACATTCCCCCAAGTTACTGGGAACAAGGCAAATGGGACATACTTCAATCCTGGGACTTGTTCAATGTAACTTCTTTGCCAATCCTCATACTCTTCTAATTTAGTTTCAGATAAACCAGGAATATCATCTAAAGAATAGTCCGCTAAAGCATCACCTAGATTTTCTAGCTTTAAATCCTTTAAATCGCCATATCTGTTTAAAAGTCGCCCAATTTTAGCTTTACGGTTAAACCTGTACCCTGAACTACGAAATAAGTCATAAAGAGGTTCAACCTTGTCGATGGGCAAGTCTCTCAATCCTGGGATCGCTTCGGCTAAAGTCTCTGCTGTCTGCCAAGATATTAGTTCAAAGTCTTGTAGATTTATATTAGATGAATCCCAACCAATTATATCAGCTATATTAGCGATCGCCAATTCCTGTAATTGAAATGAATCAGCAAAATCTCCTAACATCAGATAAGTGTCGGCTGTCTGACCAGCTTGCCATTGTCTTGAAGGATCGTAGCCCAACTGTCTGACAACAGAATAGGGAACTGTTACCTCACCCGAGGAACTAATAGGAGGCAAATTAGCAAAAGTTATCTGCATCCAGTCAGGGACTCTAACTCTGACCCCATCCACGATATATTCTACTGATTTGCTCTCCAACTCCCTGTAAATGTTTGATTGTGCATACGCGCGCGGGTTGGGAACGATGGCAAGAATATTAACCATTAAAGCGGAAATAAATGGTTTATTTATCATATTTTAATTCCACTTCCCGATTTTTATTTGTTAAGTTTTCCCAACGCGCTCGGGCGGAATCTAGTTCTTCTTGAGAAAGGGATTGAGTTGATAGATTGATTGGTGGTTTTTCTGGGTCTGGAGTAATGCTCAAATGATTAAAAGCGGGTTTTCCTGAGCCTTTCTTTAAGATGAATTTATAAACTTTAAAACCTTCATTGCCTCTGGTGACAAGGGTTAGAGTTGTACTCCCATCGCTACTAGTAGTAATATGAGGAAACTCTATGGGTTTGATTTGTCGAATCCTGATTAATCTAGAACCGTTACCCTCACACCTCGTTGGAGCAAATTTGGGGCATAAGTTACCGACCAGACCGTTGAAGGTAAAGTTACTTGGGTCTGCCAAAGTCGCATCAACGATAATTTCGTTTAGTCCCAGAAAATCCATGGTTAAATCATAGCCAGGAGGTATCGACAATTGGATAGTTTTACCGTTCACACCCCTTGCATCAGAAGT
>JAAUYJ010215463.1_pt1 | contig 17258 bp, 20 predicted proteins | sample 7278031 | NCBI WGS metagenome assembly JAAUYJ01 (sample SAMN14350222, study PRJNA611818) | marine sediment metagenome | isolation source: surface marine sediment (1.8m) | place: French Polynesia: Moorea | collected 2018-08 | reverse complement strand
CTTTTGCAGAGCTTGGCGACCGCCACTTCCACTTCCACTGCGAGCACCGCCCCTACTTCATGCCCGCCACCGTCCTCATCTTGGGCCCCAAAGATAACGTTCCCGACTCACATTTCCGCTCGCAAAAGCCTTCACCCAGCAAGATGCCAAAGCTGCTGTCAAAGCACTTCCTCCTTGTCTTCTCCCTCACCACGGTGGGCGAGGGCGCCGCCGCCGCCGCCGACGGAGGAGGTGAAATAGGCGTCGGCGGCGTGGCTGTTCCTCTACTCGAAGGAGAATTCTGCTGCGCCATGGACGTGGACCCAGGAAAGTCCTCCTCTTCCCCAAGGTATAGACGAATTGCCACTTTTGGATAGTTTGCTCCAACGAAATGCACGCCAATCTATTTTCAGAAAAGTAGTCGTGGTTGCATTGCTGAGGAGCTTCACCTTTGTACCCGGGGAAGAGCGGGCTGCGGTGGGGCATCGAACACGGGATACCTGGCAGGTCAACATGAGGCTTGCGGCTGCCAAAGTTCGAGTAGAGGCTGGAAGGATTTTAGGTATACCTAAAAATAAAATCTAATGATACATTCATTAGAATTTCATCAGTATGAAGATGGAAGTAGTTTTTTTGAACTGATGTATACAATTAAGACTATACCGTACACCTTCTATTCTTCGCAGTGGCTAGCGGCGCAGAGTGGGACACCCTGTTCAACATTCCGGCGTTCAGGGTGTACAACCGAGAAGACATTGACACGGAATCCTGGACCCCGCAGTTCCACTTCAGGCTATGCCACAACAAAGAACTGGCAGTTTGTCTCGTCAACAGGAGGAATAGCGAACACAAGACTGTGTATGCAATCAGGTATGTTAGTGATTATTTACGGTATTGCCGCCAACTTTGGTATTTCTCACACATTCCTTTTCTGCATCCAGGTACAAAGTTGCTAAATTCCCCGTCGGCGACGGCGACGAGTCCAACTTGGCGTACAAGGTGGAGCTGGAAGACCAACCCTGGGTGGTACATCCGACACAAAAGACCACATATCGTGAAATGCAGTGTTACTTTTTTGTCTCTCCTCATGCTCCCTAGGGGTCCAACTGGCACCTGGCAGTGTCTCCCGAGTGGTGGGTAGTCACGGCGGGGTTCCAGCAAATGCAGGTCAGGAGAGCATCGGACGGGGAGCTACTAACCAAGGTGGGGATCGATTTTTTTTCTCATTCGAAACTTTGTTATGTAGAATGATGTTGTATCAAATACAGATCAGCCCTCGCACGAATGCGCCGCTCTCCTTCCGCGGCTGGGAGTCCCTGAGCATGGTTCTGTCGAGCGGGACCGATGTCTTGCTGGGGAGGATGCACTGGGAGAGAGACGCATTCGACTTTGACTTAATTAAGTTTTGGTAGCCTGGAAGAGTCAGTGGAAGGTGCCTTTTTATTGCTGAGCAATACGGTATGTGATTGTTAAGTATTAATTATGTAAGGCTATTACTCTATTGGTGCTCAAATATACTGGTATTTGGCCCATCATATATTGTCCCTTTTCCTACATTTCGAAGCATTCGTTTTTAAAACTTCCGAAAACGAATGATAAAAGAGTACCTCCAGTAGATTTGGTATTTATCTATTGCTATTTATCAGCTACTAAAGTTGGAAATCTTGTAATATCTAACGATCAGTGATTTAGGTATCTTTCGGTGATGTGTAAAGTGTAAACCGCTTTGCGGCCTGCGGGAGTGCGGGTGATCCCACAGTGGAGTAGCCGCACGATACCAAGGAAGGTGAACAGCTGTTAAGAAAATTGCTAAATGATGGACTTGGTATGCGCTGGTTTGCTAACTTTGTCAATCAAAATATACTGCTTTGAGATAGTTTCTCCTTGTAGCCTCTCGGAAAATTTTATCCTTGTACTTTTGAACAGCTACACGAAACAATATTTCTATATTATGTTTTTATAAACTGTTCTTCCCGCTGTGTGTGCTTCCATTTCAAGTATTTCGACTTTTTGGCAACACTGACGAAAAACAAGCGGAAAAATACACTCGCCGGAGCAGGAGCCAGGAGGGCGGGGAGGTGAGGCCAATTCTTGACCTCAAAGTCGTCGAGGTCGACCTGGGAGAATTGTTGAACTAGCCATAGAACATGCACAAAAGCTTGCCGGACGCTGCACACATGTTAAGAGCAAGTGTAGCGTGTCCGGCGGGCAAACTCGCCTCTGCCTGTCCTCTGCGGCCACACTGACCTCTCCTGGCCAGTCAAGGATCGAACGGGAGCATCCGACAGAGGAGAAAGCTCCCTCGGAGGGCCCTTGCAGGGTGCACGCCGTGGGGTGCACAGGTGTCACTTGAAGACCCCCGCCGCAGTCCCTCGCCATCATGCCTCTGTCCGCAGCAGGGTCTGCAGTCGGGCTCCGCCTGGCGGGACTCAGAGTCAGGCAGGGGATCGGCGGCGGCAACAGGACCATGTGGGCCACCCTGTACTCCTCGTCCTCCAGGCCGGCCTCCTCCTCCTCTAACGGGGGACAGGAGGACTGGAAGACGGTGAGCCTGGGCCAGGTCAGCAAGCGCCTTCGCCCGCCCGCCAACCCCGAGCTGGTGCCGGCGCGATTCCTGCCGGCGCGCGACGCCGAGGTGCCGCCAGAGACGCGCCGCCACCTGCAGTGGATGATGCAGAAGGACCTGCTCGGGCAGGACATCTTCCTGATCGGTTGCCCGAGCCCGCTGCGCCGCACCCTGGCCATGCAGTACCTTGAGCTGACGCGGAGGGAGGCAGAGTACGTGGCGCTGTCCAGGGACACCACCGAGAGCGACCTCAAGCAGCGCAGGGAGATCGTGGCCGGCACGGCGCATTACGTTGATCAAAGCGCCGTACGCGCAGCGGCACAGGGGAGGGTGCTGGTGCTGGAGGGGATCGAGAAGGCCGAGAGGAACGTGCTGCCGGTGCTGAACAACCTGCTGGAGAACAGGGAGATGCACCTAGAGGACGGGAGGTTGCTCATACCGGCGTCAAGGTATGCTATGCACTTACTTACTGTACATTATCCTTCACAGAACTATGAAACTTTTTTATTTCAGGTATGACAAGCTGCTAGAGGAGTATGGTCAAGAAGAGCTGGACAAGTGGAAGTTGGTCAGGGTGAGCGAGGACTTCAGGGTGATCGCGTTGGGGCTACCGGTGCCAAAGTACGTCGGGAATCCGTTGGACCCGCCTCTGAGGTCTAGATTCCAGGTAGGATAGTGGTTTTTTTTTTGGATCTCCATGCACGCTTTTTATGTCACGAAATAGTTGCGTGTGAGGCTATTAACACCTGTTCCTCGATCATGCAGTCACTCACTTTATGACCCATCATTCTTTGTGCCCTGCTGTAGGCTAGGGACGTCCGCCACCTGCCCTTCAAGGAGCAGCTGGAGGTCCTGGAGCGCCTTGGTCCCAACGTGCCCTCCGCCTCCCTCAGCCAGCTCCTCTCCTTCGCCCACACCCTCCTCACGGAGGAGTCCTCAAACCTGGGGCTGCCGGACTTCCCCGTGGAGAATCTGCCTCCGGTGGTATCCATGATCAACTCTGCTCCGTCCTTGTCAATCCATGACGCTATCAAAAGGTATTTTCTGTTTGCTTTGAAGCGTGCGATTGAATGATTGTGAATGTTTTTTTCCTAGGCTGTATCCGTACAAGTTGTTCCTCCCGGATGAGGGCTGCAAGTCAGTGGAGGACACCCTGGCCACCTTTAGCATATCCGACTCTCAGGGCGAGAAGCCACTCTGCATAGACAGCCTCAAGACTACCTCTCAGGCTGGCAAGGACGGATCCTCCGAGGCCTCAGTGATTGTCCGACTGGACCGATCAGTTTCCGACATATCCGTCCCTGCCGGTCCCCATGCCGGAGCCTCCGACGCCCGCTCCGCGTCCAGCTTCGTCCCCGTCCCCTACCACAACCTCTTCCTGGCGGAGCTGATGCTGTCTCACCGAGTCAAGGACTTTTGCGTCATCGGCCCTCGCGGCTGCGGGAAGAGCGCGGTGGTGCAGCAGCTGGCTGACCTCCTCGGATATGAAACCGAGCCAATCATGCTGTACCAGGACATGACGGCCAGGTGAGCCGTCGATTTTGCAAAAAAAGGCTTTGAATCATCATTTTCCTCTGACCTTCTCAGGGACCTCCTGCAACAGCGCGCCACCCTGCCGAATGGCGACACAGTCTGGCGCCACTCGCCCCTGGTGACGGCAGCGCTGCAAGGCAAGATGGCTATCCTGGACGGCATCCACAGGATCCATCGAGGGACCTTGGCAGTCTTGCACAGGCTGGTGCACGACAAGGAGCTGCAGCTCTACGACGGGACCAGGCTGCTGGGCAGAGAGAGATACGAGGCGGTCAAGGAAAGGGACGAGCTCAGCGATGCTCAAATGGAAGAAGCAGGTATTTTCTCACAATCAAATTACACTTCACGGTTTTTGACGGGAGATTTTTTCCCTACCTCAGGCATTTTGCCGATCGCCCCCGGCTTCCGAATCGCCGCCCTGGCCGAGCCCCCTGTGGTGGGCGGCAGCGCCAAGGAGCAGTGGCTCACCACCGAGATCCTATCTATGTTCCTCTTCCACGTGATGCGGCCGCTGTCCGAGATAGAGGAGCGTCGGGTTCTGGCCGAGCTGACTGGAGCGGCCGCCCCCTCCGAAGTCATGGAGGACGTCCTGCGGCTGACACACCAGCTGCGCCGCTCCGAGGACGCCTCCCTCAAGTCCATCGCCAACTCCCTGTCCACCCGCCAGCTGTTGCGCATCTCGCGGCGCCTCCAGCGCTTCCCGGACGAGTGGGCGCACTCCGCAGTGCACAAGGCCTGCCTGGCCAGGTTCCTACCCTCGCTGCCCAGGGAGGCGCTGGAGAGGATGATGGAGGACGCCGGGATCGAGGTTCCCCCGGCGGAGAGCGACAAGGGCAAGGAGGCCGTCTGCACGGTGGAGAACGGGACGCTAACGCTGAACAAGACCACCGCGGAGTTGTACAACCCTGACGTAGAGACCAAGGTGCCGGAGACGCTCTTCTATGACACATACCAGAACGTGTCCTCCATGGAAGCGATGCTCCAGGACTTTCTGGTGGGCGAGCACCTCCTGCTGGTCGGAAACCAGGTTGGGCTCTTTTAAACCTTTCCTATCTTGCACGTATCAAATTATCCCCCTTACTTCTCCCAGGGCGTCGGCAAGAACAAGTTGATCGACCGCCTCCTGTCCCTTCTCCGGCGCCCGCGCGAGTACATCCAGCTCCACCGCGACACCACCGTGCAGAGCCTGACGTTGTCTCCCACCGTCCGCGACGGGATAATCGTCTACGAGGACTCCCCTCTGGTACGGGCCGTCAAGGCGGGGCACGTTCTGGTGGTGGACGAGGCAGACAAGGCGCCCACGCAGGTCACGTGCATCTTGAAGACACTGGTGAGAAACTATTCATTTTGAATTTGGTGTTTCAGGAAGAAGCCATTTAACTATGAGCCGTTCTCTTTGTTCTCAGGTCGAATCTGGCGAGATGATCCTTTCTGACGGGCGCCGCATTGTTGCCCCCGTGGCCAAGTTCGACCGCCTTCGCGACTCTGAAGACCTGGTCCGAATGCACCCCGACTTCCGCATGGTGGTCCTGGCCAACCGCCCCGGCTTCCCCTTCCTTGGCAACGACTTCTTCGGCGCCATGGGCGACCTCTTCGCCTGCCACGCCGTCGACAACCCCTCCCTCGACTCTGAGATGTCCATGCTGCGTCGCTACGGGCCCTCGGTGCCGGAGGAGCAGCTGCGGCGGCTGGTGCGGTGCTTCTCCGAGCTGCGCTCCATGGCGGACGAGGGCCAGATCCAGTACCCTTACTCCACGCGCGAGGCCGTCAACGTTGTTCGCCACCTTGAGCGTTTCCCCTCTGACGGGCTGGGCGCCGTCGTCAGGAACGTATTCGACTTCGACGCATACGACAAGGAGACCAGGGAGTCCGTCGAGGAGGTCCTGCACAAGCACGGTATGTGAGAAGATACCGCAGCAGCAGCAGACCTAATTCTTTTTCGATCAAGGAAAACTACCGTGATCTTTGCTTGTTTTTAGAAATTATTTAAAGATCGTTCAATAAACTATTTGCGAAAACTGAAATGTGTCCTGACTAACTTCATTTCCCGCTCCTCCCGCCGCCGCAGGGATCCCGATCCACACTTCCCCGCGCAGCATCGGCCTGGCGCGCGAGTTCCCTCTCCCCGCCAGGCGCGTCCTGGGCCACTGGGAGGTGAGGAGGGACGCCGCCAGGGACCTCCCCGTCCACTCGAGAGCGGCGTCGCTGTCAAGCCCGCAGGAGGTCAACCTACAAAAGGGCCCGCTGGACAGAGTGGAGGCAAGGTAAGTTTGATGCTAGAAGAGGATGCTTACAACGGATAATTTTTTTTACATTCCAAGGCGCGAATTTTTATCCGAATTCTACAGGTCTTTTGCCAGTCAATTCAGATGCTAGTGTTCGGCCTCTTTTCTCTGCAAACAGGGGCGTGGGCTTTTCTGAGATGCAGAGCTACTACCAGCTCCCCTTCTACGAGACTTCTGTGGCCGCTGACGTCGCCGCCGCCTTCGACGCCCACAACCGCCAGCTCTTTGACACCCTCCACGTCGTCTCCTCCAATCCGGCCTGGCTATACTCTTTCACCCCGCAGGGAGACGAGTACTCAAAGATGCCGCTCAACCACTGCTTCAACACCAGGAGACAAGGAGTCATACCAAGGTAAGTGGGTGAGAGGGGTGCCCACTGCATTTATTGAGTGGTTCTCAAAATCTTTTTTACATCGTAATAGAATCCGTCTCGGAGTCATGGGCGGAAATTTCCAAGGTGTTATCGGTGTCCACGACGAGGTACAATTGCTATTTTTCATGCTTTTTTAGTGATAAAATATTTTTTTTCTGGCCTTGGTTGTAGGTCTCGGACACCTTCCTGCTGGTCCAGCCCGACTCCGGCACTATCGTGACGCTGGAGGTGCACAACATTATGGACACGGTCAAGGAGTCCTTCACCAAGGTCGTGGCCGCGACACAGGTGAACCCTTGAATTTATTCTTGGCTCTCTCCCAGAATACTTCAACTACACCCTTCCTTGCTAAAAATCCAGTCTTGTTTCAATTTTAACAAAAAGAGCGGGCAGAACCGCCCCCCGCCCATCTACCGGATGATCCCGGACTTCGCGGCCGAAAACAAGTTCGTCTTCTTCACCCCTAACGGAGGGAACATCGTGCAACTTCTGGATCTTAGCGACCAGGTAGAGAAACTCACCTGATTCTCGACAGCTAATTGCTTCATTTAGCTTTTTTGTTGAAGCCCATGTCTCACACGGTGGAGCTGCCTGTGCCCATCGACTCAGTGCACGTCCTGAACAAGGATCAGTTCCTGGTGGTGGCCAAGCAGGAGCAGCAGCAGCAGCAGGGGACCCCGCAGAAGAAGAAGAAGAGAGGAGGCGAGGACTCCGTGTTCATCTTGGAGAGGGGCTCAGAGTCCGACTCCCCTCTGCCCAACGTCCTGAAGCCCATTTCCCAGGACGCTGGCGTCACCTCCGTCGTCAGGATAGCCAGGCAGGGACTGGGCGACTTTGGACTCAGGATGGCTCTAGGAGAGCAGGTACAGCCACTACCAAAGAATTAAAAACAAATTAGCACAACTCCCATTTCCTCATTAATAGAGGATTGCTTCCTTTTTCTCACTGTCTTTCAAATAATTGTCAGAGTAAGTGTCATTTCTTTTTAATTTCCATCCAGGTCTCCACCCCGAACACAGTGATGGTTACTGAGGACACCTACGCGACTCTTGCGCTTGGCTTCCCTGAGCTCGAGTTCAGCCGCAGTGAGCTGCACGGGTGGCCAAAGGAGAAGGAGGCAGTCGCAGCGGAGAAGATGGTGCAGCCATCGAACTCCAGCTACTACAGCGGCGCAAGGTACATAGACCCGTCCAGGAACAGGATATTCCTCAACAAGAGTTGCCAGGTGAGTTGGAACAACGGTAACAAATCGAAAGTGTCCTCGACCTTTATTTTTCCTCAGGTTGTGAGGCCAGTGCCGACGAGGACCGTGGCCCCCGAGCACGCCAGGAACAACCACGGACTCGCCTCCCCCGGGGCCATTTCGGCCTTCTTAGAGGTGGTGGATCTGATGGCGGGGAAGATCAGGTGCGATGAAATTGTGCCGAAAAAATGGGAATAGTTTATCGATCAATATAGCTCTCTTTTCATCAGGTACGTCCCCGTGCCCGACCCTGCCCAAATGTCCGCCCACTCCATGTGGTACAAGCAGACCTACCCTGATCAGGTATACGTTACATTTGTACCATAAAAGAAGAAACTTATTCCCCATAATTCCTTCAGACCCTGACCATGTGCGAGATGTCCAACGAGGGTCTTGCTACTGTGGACAACAATGGCACCGTCCGCCTGTGGGAGACCGGGGTGGCAAACCTGGAGCGGTCGCTGGAGGAGTGGAGGAGGATGCTCGGCGCGTCGGGAGGGGAGCAGCTCACCATTGAGAGGGACAGGGTCAAGGTGCGTAAAGAACCGCTTTCCTTGTTGTGGTCACTTTTTAGTAGCTCCAACATTACAGGACGCTGAGGCGCCCAAGCACGGCAAGATCGACCCGTCCAACGACCCTCACGTTGGCGGCAACCAGTGGGCTGGCGGCACCGGCGGCCGCGACACCGCCGGCCTGGGTGGGCTGGGCGGGCCGTACCGCCTTGACGCCGGCCACGACGTGCACCAGGTGCCGGAGGAGGCAAAAGCAAACGTCCCTGAGCACATCCGCAAGGCCGCCAGGGAGATGAACAGAAAAGCCTTCGCGGAGAGGCTCAGGGAGATTCAGATGAGCGAGTTTGACGCAAACCTATACGATAGGTAAGGAGACACAGATCTTCTTGCTAGAATGTACAACGCGTCTTTTACCGTACATTTCCATGTTTCTCATATCCTAGGTACGCATCTCAGGTCCGGAAGCAGGTTCAGGCGCTAAAGACTATCATTAGCGGACTCCAGGCCAAGGCGAAGGACAGGCAGTGGCTCAAGAACCAAACGTCAGGTAAATATTTGGAATATTTCCCCTCCCCCATATTAGAACGCGATAGACTTGTGGACTTTTTATTAGGGCAAAACTAATTTTTCCATACCTTTCCCTTGCCCAGGCGAGCTTGACGACACCCGCCTGATCGAGGGCATCACGGGCGAGAAGTCAATCTACAAGAAGCGCGGCGAGCAGGAGCCCGAGCCTGGGGCGCCGCAGGAGAAGCCGAAGCGGCTGCGGCTGCTGGTCGACGTCTCCGGCTCCATGTACCGCTTCAACGGGCACGACCAGCGGCTGGAGCGCACGCTCGAGTCCACCCTGATGGTGATGGAGGCCCTGGACGGGTACACCGACAAGGTCAAGTACGACATCGTTGGCCACTCGGGGGAGGAATCCGAGATCCCCTTCGTGCGGGCGTCGAGGGGCCCGCCGGCCAACGAGAAGGAGCGGCTGGAGGTGCTGAGGACCATGCACGCGCACTCGCAGTTCTGCATGTCCGGGGACCACACCCTCCCCGCCACGGTCACCGCCATCGCGGACTTGGTAGGCACCTCTCAACATGGAACACGGATTTTGAATTGTACATAAATCGAAAAGGGGACAATGTTGTGAAATTCCGCCATTTCAACCCTCTCAAACAAATTGCTTTGTAGAAGAAAGCCACCCCTACGCCTCCGTTTCCTCCGACCATTTGTCTTGAGCTTTTCCGAAAGCGATTCCCCCTCCCACCCCTTTCAACTAAACAGTGCTCCCCCAACCAAAGACTGTCTCTTTCATCGCAGGGCCGGATGACGGACGAGCACGACGAGTCCTTCGTCATCGTGCTCTCGGACGCCAACTTCGACCGCTACGGCATCTCCCCCAAGGCCTTCGCCAAGATCCTCAGCAAGAACGACCAGGTCTCGGCCTTCGCCATATTCATCGGATCCCTGGGCGACCAGGCAGACAGGCTCACCAAGAGGCTCCCCTCGGGGAAGGCCTTCGTCTGCTTAGACACTAAGAAGATCCCGGAGACGCTCAAGACCATATTCACCTCCACCATGCTGAAGTGATGCCATAGGAGAAATTTCGTTATTCTGCAGTTGCCTTATATAAAGTTGTATCGTTCAATATATGGTCAAATGCCATCGCAAAAATATTTCTTGATTTGAAGGCTTCTTCCTATATACTCGCGCTGCACTTTCACGTTCTGCTGCAATCGACGGAACTTTTGCAAAAGGAAAGAGAGGAGGAAAAGGGGCCTCCCTCCCTCCCTCCTTAACGCAATTTGTCAACTTTTCTCCGACTGATGTGCTCCCCTCTCTTCTTCGCCTCCAGCAGCAGCAGTGCCTGTCTCCCTGCATTGCTCCGGCCCGTCTTAAGAATGCGAGCGATAGTCCCCCCCGTACGACTTTTTTAAATATATATTTTCCCTTCCTGTTGTAACACGGACAATATACAGACACACAAGTCTTTCTTTCCTCCTTGGCTCCTCTTCCTTTTTCCTAAGCGTCAAAAGCTACTTTTCATCCTCTGTTCTCTTGCCGGATATGTGCACGTACGTTTGGGTCAATTTTTGGAACCTCCGTACTAATCATATTCTTGGTAAAGCTCTTGTATTATATTTTCTTCTCTTAGACACTCACGGCGGTAAAGGTAGGTTCGAGGGAGGGGGGAATAGTTGTTTACGGCCTTCCCTAGCTCCCACCGGTTCGAAAAACGTATTCCGTATATCTGAGGCTACGCATTACGTACATGCTAAATGCCGCAAATATTCTTTTCTTGTCAATTTATGGTTCATGGTTGGGCATCGTGTAATAAATACACTTACATTTGGTTTCTCGGGGTTGGTCAATTCTTTCTTACTTCGAGAACAGGAACGAATCGGGTTTTCTTCTCCCCTTCGGAAAAAATCACAACACATCAGGGGATCATCGCAACGATATTTTTCTAAGTGGGAGCCCCAAAGGTTTAGTTCGTCACCCAAGCTTGTTGGTGAGTCGGCTTCAGTTGTACACATCTTAAGTAATTTAATAAGGGTACACGCAGCAACTTCTTCGACTTTTTCTGTAGTTTTTGAGGCAACGAGAGGGTTTTTTTTTCTTCATACGCGTATGGGGTAGTGGTGGTGACTCGCATGGCAAGGGAAAAGGTTACTCGGCAGGTGGGTGTGGGATTCTCGGGAGAAAGCAAGAGCTTTTATGACTGCGAGGTTGGCATTGCGAGGGTCTTTTTCTGCGTGAAAAACGTCCATACAAGAGCAAATGATTTGCGGGTCTGTTAAGGTCCAGACGAAACAGAAAGCAACGAAGAGGAGCGGTGTTGAGTAATATCCCAATAATTTGCCCGAAATTATAAGTCAGGTTAGAGGAAGGAGACCAACAAAAGATGCATCACTTTTCCCGGAATGCATGAACGAACACATGCATTGGTTGTAGTATAGGAAACCACCCAAAGAAAAAACTACTGGGGACCCTTCGCTCTACGTACACAGCCCAGAAAAGGGAGGAGGCGGAGAAGGAAAGCAAGGTACACCGAAGCACATGTCACCCGCTGTGCCTCCCAGAAAAGTTTTCCCCTTACAACAAGAAGGATGCGTCCTTTTCGAGGGATCGAACTAGGTTACATACTGGCGGCATTTGTGGCGAAGGGATAACATCCTCGTCGGAAGAAAGGGGGGATGTGTGGCGGCGGGCGATGGGCATAGTTGATACATAATGTATGTCTTTAGCAGTACGTATACGTAGATGCAGCATTTCTTCTGTTTTGTGTTTATATGTATGCGGCGGCGATAGCACAGGACACCGCCTGATGTGCCGCTTTCTCGTTCTCCTTTCTCTACACTTTATACGCAAGTATTGTATGTGTACGTCGCGAGTCGGGCTCGAGGCTTCGCACACACAGTTGCCGCTCGGCTCGACGTGTCAAGGAGAGAGGAGGAGGCTCCCTCCCCCCATGTTTTGGCATCTCGGTTCGTGGTTGTCTCGAGTCCGTGGTAATAATACTTTTTCTCTTTCTTCCCCTCCTCTCCCCCCTTCGGCCGCTCTCTTTTTCGTTATTGATGAGGAGGGGGAAAACGCTTTCCAAAGTTCCATCGCCGCCTCTGCTCTGCCGTGCGACATCCGTCGTTGGCTGTGACACATTACGCATGTAGGTACACGTAGCAGTACTAGGGGCTTCCGTTCGTCCATCCTCCGCTTTCTCCTCCTCTTCCCCACCGGCGACGTGTGCACAGTGCACTCATCATCATCATGCGGGTCTTAGCAGCACTCCTCCCTCGCTCGATCGCGCAGCGCAAACACGACGGCGGCGACGCCTTTCTCCAGCCGGATATAAACGTATACGTATCCGAGGCTTAATCAGAAGAGGGAGAGAGATAAGGAGCGGCGGCGGAAAATATTTATTATGGGCGCACGAGGAGGAGTGGGGAGGGAGGAAAGCAAGCACCTCTCCATCGCCCATTAACCGAAAAGGGTCACCGCTTCCTCCTCCCCCTCCTTCACTGCATGCCCATTAGATCGGGGGCGAGGTGGATCGGGGGAACGCTCGTCGTCGTAAACATCTTGTTTTCTCCCCCCTCTCCATCTCCATCTCCCCGCGCATTGACCACCACCACTTTCTCTCGTCATCGTCCTTTTCCCTATCAGACCGTCTGGATCCATGGCTCGATGAGCGCGTCCTCCTCCTCCTCCTCTGGCGACCCCGCCGGCGTCAGCAGGGACTCGAAGGCGGACGAGGCAGAAACAGACACAGTGGGGGAGATCTGTAGGGAGGGAAAAAAATTGAAAATAGCAGCAGCTCTGAGGGGGGCTCAACTTTGTATTTTCCTACCAGTCCTCCGTCAGAGGTGAGCACCGACGAGACGACCGCGTCGGCATCGTCTACAGCGTCGGCACCTGCCTGGCCGACCAAAAGTCCGACCCTCCTCACACCGCCTCCTCCTCCGTCCTCCGCACCGTCGTCGTCGTCCACCGCCATCAGAGATGGGGAATGGTCGGACGAAGAGACAGTGGCGGCCATTCCTCCTCCCCCCCCTAGCGAGGAAGGCGGAGAGCAGGAAGAGGGCGAGGGGGCCACGGCGGAGGAGGCGAAGGCGAGGACCGAGGCCGGCGGAGAGGAGACGGCGGCGGCGGACACCTGGTGTGGGTTCAGGGGGTGTGGGGGCGGCGTGAGGCCGGTGGGGAGGGAGACCACGGTGGTGGTTGAGGGCACGGGGGCCGTGGTCACGATAGGGTGGGCCAGGGGAGGCGGCAGGAGGATGCTGTTGCTGCTGTTGGTCAGGGTTGCCATCGGCGGGGGCGCCCTCCTCTTACTCCGGTGGGTCCTCGCCACTGCCGGGGCTGAGGCGACGGCGGAGGGGGCTGAGGCGACGACGGCCGTGGTGGTGATGATGGAGGCGGCCGCGGCGGAGGAGAAGGCGGGCTGGGTGATGGCGATGAGGGCGGAGGGGGGCGGAGGGGGAGGAAGAGGGAGGGCCTGAACGGCGGGGGGAGGAGAAGACACCACTGTCGCCGTCGCTGCAGTCGCCGTCGCCGTCCGAGATTTGCCTCTGTGTTGCTGCACCTTTTGAACCTGCTGCTGTTGTTGTTGCCCCAAGCCGGGTGGGACAAAAGTATGTCCGGATGGACCAGCGACAACCCGGATTGGGTGGGGGTAAGTGACAGTAGTAGGGTTGCTGGTGTTGCCGTCGCTCACAACCAACTTTGCGGTCGCGGTCGGCGGAACTGCAGCAGGAGACATCCGCTCTTGCTGCTGATGTTGCTCCTGTTGTTGCTTCCTCTGCTGCTGCAGCGACTGCTGCGGGTTCGCCGCCGCCTGCTCCAGCTCCGTGGTCCCCCCGGCCCCTCCCCCGGCCCGACTCCTCCCCGTGGTGACCGGCAGCAGTTCGTAGGGCTTCTCCTCCCCGCGCATATCACATATCGTGTTCGTCAGCGCCATGATGTAGTTCTTGGCCAGCGAGAGCGTCTCGATCTTGGACAGCTTCCTGGACTGGTGCACGTGGGGGATTACCTCGCGGAGACCCTGGAGAAGCGAAAAAGAGGGAAAACGCCATGTTAAATCGACTAGTAACTCGTTTTGAGGCCGGTCTTTACTTTCGCGAATGGCTCTCTTCTGTGAGGTAAAGATAGATGGCCAAAGAAGGGGAGGCGGGGGGGATTGAAGAACGCAGAGTCTTAGACAGGAAATGAGAAAATAGGAAGGCGAACCTTATATAGTACGAACTGCAGTACAGTCCAGCGAAGGAGGAAAAGGGAGACTTTTAGTAGATTTTTTGAAGCCCATCAGTCTATCCTGCCTGCCCGTCCCTCCACTCTCCCTCTTTTCTATCCAACAATAACATCAGGAGAGTTTCCTAAGAGACTCCTCCTCCCCCTCTCTTCCGTCTGAGAAGAAGCTTCCGCCCGTTAGGATCCCTTAAAGAAACGGGACTTTTTTTCCCTTTGAGCCGCGCGGGTGGGGATTATGGCCCCCGGCGGACCTCCTTCGCTTTTTAAGTTCATCAGATGGAAAAGTGGCTGTTTGCAGGTAATTAACTCGTTTTGATATATCGAGCTGCGTGGGCACACCGCATCAGCTATGCGAAAAATAGCTTCGCATGTTTACGGTACAGTGACAAAAAATTCAATAGAGAGCAAATACAACTTTTCAAAGGACTGTTCTTTATCCGAAAGGAAGGTCATTCACATGGGAAAGAAAAACGTGTACCTAAACGGTTCGCAAGAAGGAGTGCAAACAACGCAAACCGTGAATGGATCCTCGCGCTGTTCCACCCTAATAACAGTTTCCTTTGTCGAGATAGAAAAAGAAAAAAATGCCATCGTGTCCAGTATCTTCTTTTCCCTCTTTTCCTTCTCTCTCTCCTGGCCTCACGAGGCTTCCCGCGAGGGTAGAAGAAAGAGAAATAAGATCCCTAGAGATACGGCGTATCTCGTACGGAGAGGCGTGTGGAAAGAGGAGGAGGGAGGGAAGAAAAGGGTCAGTGGTGCCGAGCTACAGGATCAGATCGAAGGTTGGAGGGAAAAGGGAGGGGAAGCGAAACAATCATATCAGCTATATCGCGGAGGGGGCTCTTCTTCGGATCGGGCCGGGGTACGGCATGGCATTCAACAAGCGCGTTCAGATATGTAGAGTCAATTAGGAAGGCACCGCTGTATATGCCGTACTACAGGTGACTAGCATTCCAAGGAAGAAAAAATCCAGGAAAATTGTAGAATATCGTTTCGTCTGAGATATTTCTTTCTGTTCCTCAGTCTTCCCTTTGGGTAGACCGGCGGCGGCGGCACCTATTGTCTTCAAGCAGCCGAGACTTCTGGAGAAGGGCGAGAGATGGGGAGACGATAAAAAGAGGGAAGGAGGGCGAACGTGACACTTCAGGTTATTTTTGCGACGAGCTGGTGTCCTAGGTACCTAGCTACGAAAAGTCCCTCCTCATCGCTGAAGTCCAAGCTCACACTGTCAGAGCATGTTATGCTATAAATAAACACACTCAGACTCTCACATTCATTTCCCGCTCGGGGATATGTAGGGAAAGGAAAAGCCCCCTCCCCTCCTCTCGTAATAATCATCGCCGGCTGTTGCGACCGCAGGGCATGTAACACAAGAGGAGGAAAAGGAGGATCGAGAGCGACGGTCCCAGGGTCCCCCCTCCCCTTTTCCTGCGCCGCGGGGCGATGAGAGGGGGTTTCGTCCTGATAATAACGCACATATATGCTGCGGCCGGGGGCGCAGGGGGAACAAGGAACGCACCAGACTGCTATTGCACAATGGGGAACATTGTATTTATACTACATTTTCTCATTGCGAGTCACGTACTGGAAATTTTACCACAAACTTTCCTTTTCCTTGCTTATATATACCGGTATATATATTTTTGCATTCGTGAACGGATCCACCTTCGCCCGAGGCACCTCTTGTGTGCATGGCCGGTGGGCCGGTGCTTGAGTGGGGAGGGGCACAGATGGATAATGAATAGGAATCCTCATTCCAGCCGCGGGGTAGTGGACCATTATTTATAGTGGACCGCAAGCAAAGAGTGGAGGTTGGTTTGGCGGAGTGTGTGTTGTGCAGTGCCGACGAAGCAAAGGGGAGCCAGTAGCAACAACCTCAGTCCAGTTGTGCATCGTTGATAAGACCACGCAAAAGGTAGACATACAAAGATTGACCCGGCAATCAATCGAGGATAGCTCACGCGCGTACTTATGGGGAACCTTCCATGCTATGTGTAGTTATGCACACTATGTTTCCTTCTCTGCAGTGAATCATCATCCAGATTCAGAGGAGAGCGGCGGAAAATGTGACCTGTTGGCTTGGCCTGTCCCTCCCATCTCATCGCCGAAAGTGGCGAAAACTTTGTTTCGGGCTGACTTCGGCCTCTGTTCCATTCTTATGGAGCACCGAATAGCAGTGTTTTCTTCATTGTGGCCAGACATTGAACGATATCTTGATTGCTTTTCTGTTCAGTAGGAGCTGCCAACGAAGAAAATAGCACATACGGGCAAATGCATAACCATGGGCGAAATCCTCCCTTCAAGGCCCATAAACAAAGAGTCCTCTCCCCCTCCTCCCCTCGCCTCGCCCCCCATCTCCTTCATCAGTAAAAGGGAAACTGCGGAGGATAAAAAAGTTTTCCCGTCTTATTTGGGGAATGGACGGAGAGACGGACGGAAAAGGGATTCCTTTCGCCGCCGCCGCCGCTTCGCTCCCCTCCGATGAAGACAAATATTTGATTAGACAGCGCGGCGGAGAAGGATGTGTGTAGGGAGGGAGGACAGACAGATGGGGAGGAGGAGGCCGGGGGAGGATGGATAGCACAATCCAGAGCGAAAGAGAGAGAGGAGGGGGATGCAATAGCCTTCGCCTATGTAACCGCCTCCATACTTTTATCCCCGCACATCCTGAGCTGCGCTTGCAGTTCAAGTGCATGCTTGCGACTGGCACATTTTGCAACTTTCAATTTCCAAAGAAAAGAAGAAAAAGCCTATCTATAATTGTATTTTTTATACATTGCTTTCGTGCGCAGAAGTCCTTCCTAATTTTACCTCCTTGCCCAACCATAGTCATAACACCTTTAGAAAGCTCCGACCGAGCGCCTTCTCTGCCGCAATGGGAAAATTGCAAATGTCACCTCCACAACCGCAGAGTGGGAAAAAAGCAGCTTTCAGCACCGTAACTTTTTATGCCTGTGCCCCCCCCGGGCCCCGGTTTGGGGGTTGGGGGGGGTGGGGGGCCCGTGGGGGGGGTGTGGGGGGGGGGGGGGGG
>JAAUYJ010046454.1_pt1 | contig 17278 bp, 17 predicted proteins | sample 7278031 | NCBI WGS metagenome assembly JAAUYJ01 (sample SAMN14350222, study PRJNA611818) | marine sediment metagenome | isolation source: surface marine sediment (1.8m) | place: French Polynesia: Moorea | collected 2018-08 | reverse complement strand
CACCTCACCAAATCTCTACGCCCTAATCAACTGTTACCTTGAGTACCGTGAACCTATTGCTAGGGATTCCTCAAGCCTCTATTTCAGCGATAGCGAATCGAGGTAGTTGACACTAAAGGGCAATGGATAAATATAGGCAAGGTTTCTTACTCTGATGAGGTACACTGATGTCTTCGAGCCAAACTCTGAACTGCCAAAACTAAAAAATTTTGTACCTCGCAAGTATTAGAAATGCTATATTTGGTTTAATTTACTCATTGAGTGGGATTCTAACCAATCATAGATTTTATCCAACTCGTTCAAGTTAATCAGACCATATTGCCATAAAAGCATGGGTAAAGGTCCCTGGGTTTCTTCCATAGAGCGTTGGGCTATGGCAATGGAATCAGGAGATAAACATAGTTCTTCTCGTAAAAAACGTAAAAATTGCTTATAGGTTGTCTGTGACATCGTTGATTGACCTTAAAACTCGACCATAAATACTGCTTCTCGTTCTAACAACTAATCAGGATCTTGGCGGGTTAGACTCTATTGATCATTGGATTTAGTCGCTACTGACGAAATTGCCGTATAGAAGGATAACACTTAAATCGCTAGAATAGGGAGGTTGATTGGGGATTTTGTTTAGGGAAACCAACCCGAAACTTCTTGGCAAAACCTTAATATCTTCAAAAGAAGAATTCATCACCAAAGAATTACATTGTTTTCTTTTCTCTTCACACCATCAGTTAATCTGTTTAATTTACTGAACCTGGGATGTGGTTTCTTTGACCTCCTGTTTAAGAAACAAATCCCTTTGTTCCATATTATGTGTAGCTCGTATTATAAATAATTTAGAAAATCTATAGAATTTTGTCAATCTTTAACTTTATAAAACTTATCATTATGTTGCACTATTAAAGATTCAATTTTCTTTAAATTCAATCTTTAGCTTATCCCCTGGTTTAATTCCTAATTCTTCGGCTCGGCCTCCTCGTAATTCAATGACTTGGTTGACTAAGTTCTCAGGTCCATAAGTAGGACAGGGATCAACGGAACAAGGAGGAACATTGATGATAACCTCTTTAACTGTGCCATTGGCCAAGAAAATCATGTCTAAAGAAATATTTACATTTTTCATCCAAAATTTAACCGGCCGTAACTGCTCAAACAAAAAAATCATGCCGCGATTTTTTTCTAGAGATTGGCGATACATTAAACCAATTCGTTGTTGTTCAGAGGTTTTAGCGACTTCTAGTTCTATGATATCTTCTCCTAGTTTTATTTGAGCTTCAATAGGCAGTTTCTGACCATTATCTTGATGATGTTGGGATAATTCTTCCCTATATTTTGCTTCTGTTGAAGGAGAACAACCGATTAAGAAAAAGCCCACTAAGATCATTATGCTCAATTTTTTAAACATGATTCTATGAAGATGAGAGTTTTTGCTAACTTATGATACTCAATAATCTAGAACAGCAACAATGTGAAGTTTAATTACAAAATCTCAGATTAGTCGTAATGAGGATGTTAGACTGGGAGCGAAGCAATTAAGAAGCTTCCCTGGCAGATCAACTAGCAAGGTAAAACACTCAGTTCAAAGGAGAACAAGCCCTGTATAAGTTCATGTCTGTCTCGTTAAATCTCAATAACAGCAACCAAGCTAGAGGCTTATATTTCCACAAGTAAATCCAAGGGAGCAAGGGAACTGCAAGATAAGTTCAGTAAAACTCCAGGGAGTCTTGAATGAGATGTGGAAAACTCTGAGGGACTAGGAGGGTGGTTGCTGTTATTGCTGTTAAGTGTCGTGGAAGGTGGAATTAATAGATGAGAGTTAACTTAACCAGTGCATTGAACGATAGTCATATTGATGCCAATCAGAACAGTACTCAACGACAAGTTGCCATTTCCCTTTCCGCAGTGTCAGAAACAAGCGATCGCAGCGTTCCTTTAAATTTAGGGTTAATCTTAGATCATAGTGGCTCGATGATTGGGAAACCGATTAATACTGTAAAAGAAGCGGCTATGAGAATAGTAGAAGGGTTAAGCCCTGGCGATCGCCTATCTGTAATCGCCTTTGATCATCGCGCTAAAGTGATTGTTCCCAACCAAGAAGTAGATGATATCGGAGCAGTCAAAACATTAATCAATAAACTCAAAGCAGAAGGGGGAACCTCCATCGATGAAGGGATGAAACTAGGGATCAAAGAAGTAGGCCTAGGGAAAGAAGATCGGGTATCTCAAGTCTTTTTACTCACGGATGGAGAAAATGAACACGGAGACAACCAACGCTGTTTAAAACTAGCAGCAGTAGCGGCAGAGTACAATATTACCCTCAATACCTTGGGTTTTGGCAACCATTGGAATCAAGATGTTTTAGAAAGTATTGCAGATGCAGTGGGGGGAACCCTATGTTACATCGAACAACCAGAACAGGCACTAACCGAGTTTAGTCGTTTATTTACCCGCATTCAGTCCGTAGGATTAACCAATGCCTATCTATGTTTAGAGTTTATTCCGGAAGTGCGTTTGGCTGAATTTAAGCCAGTAGCCCAAGTAGAACCCGAAACGGTAGAACTAAACGCCCAGGCAGAAGGAAACACCTATATTGTCAGATTAGGAGACTTAATGACTGATCAGGCACGAGTTATTTTAGTGAACTTGTATTTGGGTCAATTATCTGTAGGAAATCATACCATTGGCACGGTTCAAGTGCGTTATGACGATCCCTCCTCATCAAAAACCGCTTTATTGTCTGAGAAAATTCCCTTAACAGTAGAAGTACAGCAGGTGTATGAGGCAAAAGTGGATAGTAACGTGCAGAAGTCTATTTTAACCTTAGCCAAATATCGTCAAACCCAACTGGCAGAAAGCAAATTAAACCAAGGCGATCGCCTTGGGGCCGCAACTTTACTGCAAACGGCAGCCAAAACGGCTTTACAATTAGGGGATAAAAGCGCAGCTACAGTTCTACAAACCAATGCAACCCAGTTACAAGCAGGGGAAGAACTTTCAGAAGCGCAACGCAAGAAAACTCGCATGGTATCTAAAACTATATTGCAAAGCGACAATTGAAGCACTCTACCTACCCTTGAGAGCAGACACTTTTCTCTGACAGCAAATCCTTCAGAGCTACTGAAAGCCCCGTATGGAGCGTAGTAGAATGGATGGGTAGGTTGCTGATTATGTTACATTAGTATCGTCAAGCCCTCATCTATGACGGGATCTAATCAGTCAGGTTTTAATGAAGCGTATTTTTATTACAGGAGCGAGTGGTTGTATTGGTCATTATATGGCAGAGGCTTTGATCAAGGAAACGGAGCATGAACTTTATTTTTTGGTGAGAAACCCTGAAAAGTTACAATTTCGTTATCAAAGTCGTCCTAATGTTCATCTGATGATTGGTGATTTACAAAATATTGAAAAATTTAGTGACTTTTTGAAGACAGTGAATATTGCTATTTTAGCAGCTACGAGTTGGGGTGGAATTACAGAATCTTTTGAAATTAATGTCACTAAAACCATTGGTTTGATGAAATTATTAGATCCTCAAGTTTGTGAAAAGATTATTTATTTTTCTACTGCTAGTATTCTCGATAAAAATAATCAACCTTTACCCGAAGCAGGAACATTGGGAACTAATTATATAAGAACAAAATATCAGTGTTACACTCAGCTAAATAATCTAGCTATTTATAAAAAAATTACAACAGTTTTTCCTACCTTAGTATTCGGTGGTGAACCTAATAAACCCTATTCCCATCTTTCAGGAGGTATCAAAGATGTGATTAAATGGATCAATTTAATTCGTTGGTTTAAAGCTGATGGCAGTTTCCATTATATTCATGCTAGAGATATCGCTCAAGTGATTAAATATTTAGTAGAAAATACTTCTACTAAATCTGAGCATAGAAATTTAGTTTTAGGCAATAAAAAAACAACAGTCAACGAAGCCATAGCAAAAATATGTAATTATCTTAATAAAAGAATTTATTTTCAAATTTACTTATCCATCACTTTAGCAAACTTTTTTATCAAAGTCTTTCGCTTACGTATGGAAGACTGGGACTATTTTTCCATTAATTATCGACATTTTAGCTACAAAGATCCAGTTACTCCTGCAACATTTGGGATGGAAAATTACTGTACAACTATTGAAGATGTCATGCAGTTAAGTGGTGTTTATCCCGAAAAAAAGAAACAATAATTAATAAATTTAACTTTACCAACTAACCCGACAAAACAAGGCTTATGATATGAGGAGGAAGTCTATTAATAAGCACAATAACGGACAGGATCACCCGCAATGAACCAAGTCAAACTAATTTCTGGCCGAGGTATTCCCTTAGTGGGAGATGATATTGATACCGATCGCATTATTCCTGCACGGTTTTTACGCTGCGTTACCTTCGACGGGTTAGGAGAACAAGTATTTGCTGACGATCGCACTCAACTCAAAGGAGAACATTCCTTCGATCAACCCCAATATCAAGGGGCAAATATTTTAGTAGTCAATGCCAACTTTGGTTGTGGCTCGTCACGAGAACACGCTCCCCAAGCTATCATCAGATGGGGAATACAAGCTATTATTGGGGAGAGTTTTGCAGAAATCTTTTTTGGCAACTGTATCGCTAATGGAGTTCCCTGTGTGATCGCTCCTGTGGATGCGATAAAAACTTTACAAAGCAAACTACAAAGTAACCCCCAAGCCCAAATCAGTCTTGATCTCGCTTCTCAACAAGTCAAATGTGATGATTGGGTAGCTTCAATTTCTATGGGAGAAGGATCTCGTCAAATGCTCCTGGAAGGAACATGGGATAGTTGCGGCCAGTTAATTCAAAACCCTGATCAAATTAAGGAAATAGCACACAAATTACCCTATCTCGCCTGGAGTTAAAGGGACTCAGACAAGAAGGAAAGAAACGATCAAGGGGGCTAGGAACTAGCCTCCTCAATCGTGTATCTGGGATATCTGGGCAAGTACCCACAGCCAAACACTATTGATCTGAGAACTGCTATTATTCATCATTTGTCCCTCGGTTGCAAATTAGCCATCAAAATAAATTCCACTTGTAAAAAAAATCAGTACAATATAAAAGGGGGGATTTTTTACAATCTTCTCAATACCCCTTAAACAAAACTTACTAAAATCGTTTTATGGAATCTAGTAGCCCGTCAGGGAAGGTTTCGGAACCTCCCGCCCATAGATGGACTAACCTTATGGGAATTGCGATCGCCATGATCACATTAATCCTGCCCATGTTTGTCATTGCCTATTACTCTTCAAATCAGGCTAACCCCAGCAAATCTACTCATCTCTATCTAGATAATCCTCAAGAATGATTTAATCAAACTTTTATCAAAAATTTATCTTGACTGTCGACTATGTAACCATTCAATCACCGCTTGACCTAAATTGGTTTGGTTAAGCAGGTCGATTTCACGTATCCCTGTGGGACTGGTTACATTGACCTCAGTTAAGTAACCCCCGATTACATCAATTCCTACAAAATATAAACCATTTTGACTTAATCTAGGCCCAACAATGTCGCAAATATTATGTTCTCTGGGAGTTAGTTCTGTTTTTTCAACTCGCCCACCAACTGCCATGTTGCCCCGAAACTCTTGACCGGTTGGGACGCGATTAACTGCCCCAATGGGTTTGCCATCCAAGAGAATAATACGCTTATCTCCATTCTTGGCTTCTGGTAAAAATCGCTGAATCATGACTGGTTCTTGACCTTGATGGGTACTAACTTCAATGATAGAGTTGAAATTGCGATCGCCTGGTTCTAAAAATAAGATCCCTTCCCCGGCTTTTCCCCCCAAAGGTTTCAAAACTGCCTGTTTTTTCTCCTCTACAAATCGACGAATAATTGTTTTATCTTGACTCACTACTGTTTCGGGCATCACCTCATAAAATTGCAAAGTATACATTTTTTCATTAGCTTCTCTTAGCCCTTGTGGTGAATTAATTACCAGAGTCTTCTGAGGATTAATTAACTCTAAAATATAAGTGGCGTAAAGATAACGGATGGTTACAGGGGGATCTTTTCTCATAAACACAGCATCCATATCTTCAAGACACCTTAATTCCTCTGGGGACAACTCATACCATTTAGAGACGCTAACCCATTTTTTCTCTTTTAAGGTAACGGGAATCAACTTGATTTGAGATAAGATAGCCCAGGCTTTTCCTTCAATGATACTTAATTGATGAACCTCTGTAACCCAGACTTCATGACCTAGGTTTTGGGCGGCTTCGATCATGGCCACGGTGCTGTCATGGCCAGGATTGAGTTTAGAGATGGGATCAATAATAAAAGCCAGTTTCATTGTGCCACTGATTGCTCCAATAACTGATCAAGTTCCCCAGTAGAATCGAGACCATATAATTCATCACAACCTCCTATGCCTTGGTTATTGATGAATATCTGGGGTAAACTGCGCCTTCCATCAGCCCTTTCCGTCATTATGTCCCTGGCTTCTTCGTCCCCATCAATACAATATTCTGTAAAGTGTACTCCTTTTTTGGTCAATAAAAACTTAGCGCGAATACAAAAAGGACAGGAACTCCAAGTATAAATTTCAACGTTAGCTGCCATAACTGTATCAAATATAAATTATTGTTTCAATTGTACTCTTTTTTGAGATTCTATTACTTAGGATTGACACCAGATCCGCTTATTATCGTAGAGTAAGATTCTTGCTTCCCCTGCTCCCTCTGCCTTCTTATATATGATCATCTATGATTTCTAAAACGGATTTGGTATGACATCCTTCCAACGCACTATAGTTATGTCAACATATCATCAGACGGGATCTCCTTTTAAAGATTGTTCGTCATCTTCTTTAAAATCTTATAGATGATAAAAACCGATGAGTGAATATAGTGCTACCCAAACTGAGCAAATTAAAAAAATCGCTAGTTATCTAAATCAACAACGGGTAAAACAGGGATTAACCTTAGAAGACATTGCGTCACTGACTTTTGTCCGTTTACCTATGCTTAAAGCACTAGAAGCGGGGGATGTTGAACAATTACCGGAATTAATCTATGTCCAGGGGTTTATCCGTCGTTACGGAGAAGTTCTCAAACTCGATGGCTATGGTTTGTCCCATCAAATTAAGGCTTCTGACAAGGAAAAGTCGGCTATTTCACCTAACTTAGTCGCTCCTGCTGTGATAGATTCCAGCGTAGGAGCACAAGCTCCCCCAACAATGATGAATACATCCTCATCTCAGTCGGTAGGGGTGACTTCTCAACCTCGAACCCTTGTTCATCCTTCTGAGGATACCCCTGAAGTGTCTAGAGGATCTTGGTTCAAGGGACTACAATTATATTGGCTTTATTTCATAATCTTAGGAGGGGCGATAGCTGGTCTATTTTATCTGTTTGCTGCTCCCCCTGCTAAGCAAGAAACCGTACAAATTCAAGATACTGAAACGGTTACGACGAGAGCCATAACCCAGGAAAAAAGCCAACCCGAAGTTAGTGTTTCACCGACTCAATTTATAACGAAACCAGAAACCATCATTTCTTCTGAGGAACCTTCTCCCATCCTGGAAACCACTGCTGAAACGGCTCCAACTACAACCCCTGTTGAGGTTCCTAGTAACACAACACCCACCCTGGCAATAGCCCCAGAAACCTCTTTAACAGCTAATAATGAGGAATTTTCTGAGAACCGGATTAAGGCAGCATTACAACTAGAAGGAGACTCTTGGTTACAGGTTAGTGTTGATGGAAACGTTGAATATGAAGGAATATTGGAACAGGGATCGCAACAAAGTTGGGATGCACAAGAGAATTTAATCATTCGTGCTGGTAATGCAGGGGCTGTTAAGTTATCGGTTAATAATAAACCCCCCGAAGTCTTAGGAGAGTTGGGAGAAGTCAAAACCGTTGAGGTTACTCCTGATAGTTAATTTTAAGGGCGAACCATAGTTCGCCCTGAGCTCTTATTGACACTGTAACCGAAGTCCTCTTTTTGCACTGAAGATGGATTTCTTTTTCCTGTGAAACATGAAATCTTAAATGTGAATTTAAGAATCCCCCGTTATAGCTACTTAGGAGCTTAACGGGTGGAGTATGTCAAGAAGATGAAACGGTTTCTAAAGAAGCAATGGCATCAGGAATAGTATCGGAAGGGGCTTCAAATTCGCCTTTAGCAACGTATTCTAAGCGTAATTTTAACCAAGTAATGAAGTCAGCATTTTGGGAAATAATGGCAGCACAAGGTTGGGGACATTTTGCTTTGACTTCAGCTAACTCTGGGGCTTCAATAAATGCTGGTTGTTTGACTAACCAAAAGTCAATTTCTTTATTTTTCTCTTCATAGTCTCTGGTTCTTTCGCGCAAGACTTCGTCGAGGGGTTCTTCTTCTAAGAGAAAGCGTTGACTGGCTAAAACGTAATGATAGGTAGTCATTTTTGAGTTTTTAATTGCTAATTGCCCAATCTCCATTATTGAACTTAAGGGAACATCATAGGTCAGGTTTTATTAATAATTTAGAATTGACCTCTCATGGCTAATTTCATTTCTCTGACTGCCCTCTCCATTCCTACTAACACGGCACGACTGACAATCGTATGACCAATATTCAGTTCTTCCATCCCTGGTAAACAGGCGACAGGATAAACATTGATGTAGGTGAGGCCATGACCAGCATTGACCCGTAAACCGAGATTTAATGCTTGTTCACAGCCTATTTTTAGTAAGTCCAACTCCTTTTGACGCAGATCTGAATTGGCGGCATCAGCATATTTTCCAGTGTGGAGTTCAATAAACTTGGCTTGAGTATCAGCAGCAGCCCTAATTTGGGGCTCATCTGCGTCAATAAAGAGGCTGACAGGGATGTTTGTACTTTGGAGTCTGTTGACCACATTTTTTAATTTTTCAAGACTACCCGCTACGTCTAAGCCCCCTTCTGTGGTAACTTCTTCCCGCTTCTCTGGGACTAAGGTAACGTAGTCGGGTTTTACATCGAGGGCGATGGCTACCATTTCCTCAGTAGCAGCCATTTCTAGGTTAAGATGGGTGCTGACGGTTTCTCGGAGTAAGCGAATATCTCGATCTTGTATGTGACGACGATCCTCCCTTAAATGGGCTGTAATGCCGTTTGCTCCTCCTAATTCCGCTAAAACTGCGGCCGCAATGGGATCTGGTTCTACGGTTCGTCTGGCTTGGCGAATAGTAGCAACGTGATCAATATTAACACCCAGTGTGAGCAAGGTCGTGTCTCCTTTTGTTTTAACAGAATGTTGGCAGAAGTCCCTACCTAAAAATACTACAAAAAGATCAACATTTTAGGTAGGGATGAATGCCAACCAACCAATAAACCACGAAGTGTCCATATTTGTGGTAACTTGTGCTACGATAGTTATTGGTTTCGACCCACCCGACCGACTAAGAGGCCACGCATTGCGTATAAAGTATGTACTCGGCGGCAGCTCGGTGAAAAGATTGTACAAGAAGAAGAAAGTCGGCAGCAATAGCATAAGTCCAAAGTGCAATCTCGACAAAAAGCAATAACACCTTGGGAAGCAGGGAGTGTGCCTGTGGAGGCTGTGTAAGACCAAAATAAGACTTGTCTTATGGAGGCAACGGCCAATGAGACGGGAAACCTCGAAGACGAATAAAACCGTCCTAAGTCTTTGTTGAGTTGGAAGCCCCAACTATAACGGAGTTTAGTTGGGGTACTTCACGCCTTTTCTAATTTATCAAAAAAGATTCATATTTTTCAGGATAATTTTGCCTTAAGTTTGGGTTTCATGAAGCAGAGCCATTAAGATAATAATCTCTTGTTCCTTTTGCATCTAAAGCATCCCCTAAACGGTTCAACGCATGGATATAAGCGGCTGTTCGCATGGGGACAGCCTCTTGTTGAGCAATAGACCAAACTTGTTCAGCTTCAGTCACTATTTTATCTTTCATGCGTTCATTAACTTCTGTTCTTGTCCAATATAAACCACTGCGGTTTTGAACCCACTCAAAATAACTCACGGTTACCCCACCTGCATTGACCAAAATATCAGGGAAAATATAAACCCCTTTCTGTTCTAAAATATTGTCGGCAGCAGATGTAATAGGACCGTTGGCTACTTCAAAGATCAATTTGGCTTGAATATTGTTGGCATTTTCTACCGTAATTTGATTCTCTAAAGCGGCTGGAATCAAAATATCGACATCTAAGGATAATAACTCTTCATTGGTGATGCTTTCGTGTTCTCCAATGTTGCAAACCGTATCTTCACAATAAATAGCAGCAATGCCCTGATGTTCTTTTTTATAATTACGAATGCTGAGAATGTCTAAACCTTTATCGGCATAAATTCCCCCTTTAGAGTCACTAACCCCCACGACTTTATAACCTGATTTGGCTAATAATTCTGCTACAACAGCCCCGGCTTTTCCAAACCCTTGAACCGCAACGGTTGTTTTTTCTGGAATCAGTTCAAACTTAGGAATAATAGACTGAATGACATAATAAGCACCGGTACCTGTTGCTGTATCTCTTCCTTTACTGCCTCCCATGGTTTGGGGTTTTCCTGTTACTACACCTGGGCTAATTTTTCTCTGGATAATACTATATTGATCCATCATCCAGCCCATGATCATTTCGTTGGTATAAACATCCGGTGCCAGGATGTCAATATCAGGACCAATAAAGTCAGCGATCGCTTCTATATAACCCCGACTAAGACGTTCTAATTCTTGTTTTGATAATTCTTTGGGATTAAGGGTAATGCCTCCTTTTGCTCCCCCAAAGGGTAAGTTTAATAAGGCACATTTGAAGGTCATCCAAAAGGCTAAAGATTGGACTTCATCCATGGTAACATTCGGATGATAACGAACCCCTCCTTTTCCTGGTCCTCTGGTGTCGTCATAACGGACTCTATACCCTTGAAAAATACGCAACGAACCATCATCCATCCTCACAGGAATAGAAACACTCAAACTCGTTTTGGGATGCTTTAAACGTTCACTTGCATCCTCGGAAATTGACGTATATTTTAAGGCTTTTTCTAGTCTTGTACTAGCATCGGCGAGTAGTCCCTTCATAATTGTTTTATTCCTGACTATTTCAGATCATTTGATAACTACAAAAGCAACCGTTTCTAATCATTAACCGAATACATGAGACATGAGAAACCGTTGCTAATTCTCTTTGGTAAATCTTCGTAAATTTACTTGACAAAATTAGTATTTTCTGTTAAACAAGAAGCAATAGATACCAAAGAATTTTGCCTCTTATTTGCATCTTATGACATTGAGGAAAGAATTGTTAACCCAAACTTAGCATTTATTTAATATTTCACATTTTTTGTAACATAAAAGACGAGTTGGCTCACGGTTGATATGTGGATAAACAGTCGAATAATTGAGCCACTTTGGTCATATCTTTATCTCCAGGCGATCGCTCAACCCCACTAGATAAATCGATGCCATTAGGGGTTAAAATTTCTAGGGCTTGGCCGACATTATCAGGGGTAAGCCCTCCAGCTAGAAACCAGGGATAGCCAGGCTCGAATGAGGTTAAAATTTCCCAATTAAGGGTTTTGCCCGTTCCCCCTAATTGTTGAGGATGATAAGCATCTAATAACAAAGTATCAATCCTCTCCAGATAGTGAGGAATCTCTGACAAAGATTCTAGTGTTTTGATTCTAAAAGCTTTAATCACTTCCAAATGAGGCCATAATTGTTTGATTTGAGCGCAAAATTGAGGAGTTTCATCTCCGTGTAGTTGAATACCAGTTAATTGAGCCAAGCTCAAGATCGCTTCAATCTCTGGTACACTAGCATTAGCAAAAACCCCGATGCGATCGACAGTTTCGGGAAGGATGTCGATAATTCTTTGAATATCTTGAGCATTGACATAACGGGGCGATCGCTTGACGCAAATGAATCCTAAAGCGGTTGCTCCTAAAGCAACAATAGCTTGTCCTTGTTGGGGTTGAGTGATGCCACAAATTTTAACCCGCATTATTCCTAATTGCCCTCAATTGTTAAGTATTCAAACAAAGTGAAATTTTGACAACAGACATACTTATAATGCCTTTTGTTCAGATCGATTAATTTACATAGGAGTTAAATTGATGTTTTCAACGCTGATGATCCTGGCTGAAACCACCCCTGTAGTCACAAGTCAATGGAATTTATCTATTGGAGTAATTATGATTACAGCCAATCTATTCACTTTCATTCTAGGTTATTTTGCCATTCAAAAAACAGGGGCTGGGCCTGATCTTCCTTTTCCCCAGTTAGCTTCAAAGAAAAAATTCGGACTTCCAGAATTATTGGCGACTACTAGTTTTGGCCATATCCTAGGAGCAGGAATCATACTAGGACTATCCAATGCCGGTCTTCTGTAACAGAAAATATGGCATTCATTCAGGGTAATTGAGTTGTTCGAGAACAACTTTCCCTGATCTCTGTTTTTTTGTAGCCTATTGAGTTCCCATCTTGCAAATTTTTAGCCAAGATTTACAGGATCTTCTTAAGAAGGATTTATTATGGAAAAATAAGTGTGTAAAGCTTTCTCATTTTCTTCAAAGAAGAATTAGATGAATCTTCACTCAAGAAACCCCCTCTATCAGCTAGGAATTCGGTGATTACCCTAACCTTACTTCATCCGACAAAAACCAAACCTATCCAAAGTTGGACATTTGATACACCAGCAACTATTCGTATTGGTCGTTCGATGGATAATGAAGTAGTTCTCTACAGTGCGGTAGTTTCTCGTCATCATTTAGAGATCAGGTATGAAAAGGGCGATTGGGATGTGGTTAATTTGGGCACAAATGGAACCTATTTTGATGGAAAACTGATTAAGAAAAAAAAAGCAACAGATGGCATGATTATCCGTTTAGCTAGTTCAGGTCCAACGATACAAATTCATCTACAACCAGAAGCGTCTCCTGCTAAACGTCAACTGGCGAAAGTTAATCAATCTCAGTCTTCTCCTTCTCCCGAACAAAAAAATTCTTTAGCTAAAGATACAATGACAAATGAACCCAACCATGATAGTTAACGAGGGCAATTGGAATGCGCGAATTTAGAATTTAGAATTTCCTCCACCTCAAAAACAACTTCTGTGCCATAGCGTCGGAGCTTCCTTAAGCTGTTTGTTTTTTAAGCATTTTTTTGGGAACTTTAATGCCGTATAAATCTAATCCGTCAAATTGTAGAGCAGTGGCAATGTGAAAATACTCTAGAAAATTAATTAACCATTGCATCTCAGATTCGTTGAAATCTTCATAATTTTTGAATAAAATAGCTAAGCGTTTTTCTAAGGCTGCTAACATTCTTTGTTTTTTGTCTCGCTTATCGTGATTATTGGGATCTATAGGATAACAATGTATTAATTGTAAAAGAATATTTAGGGTCTTACGAGTCCCTATATTACTCAACATATCGATGAAGAAAAAATGATTTTTGTCATCATCAATAATCAGTAATTTAAAACAGTAATCAATGGCAATTTTGATGAGAGATAAATCAGCTTTTGTATCATTATAACTCGATTCTTCTCCTCCTAAATTGGCTAAAAGTTTTTGGGTAACAAATGATTTTTGATATTGGGGAGGAAAGAGGGTGGTAATAACTTTATAAATCATCATTTTGCATTCTAAGAGAGAAGCTTTGTTGTAATAACTAGATACAAGCAAGGATCTTTCTTTAAATTTTTTTTCCGTAGTTTTATAGTAACCGATGGATTTATATAAAGCTTCTTTGGATAACTGTGTCGGGTTTTCCCAATCTTTGCCTACACTTCTCGATGCGAATGCACCTGCTAAGTCTTTATTGTTATCTTTCATTGTTTCTTGACGAAGATAACGATGTAAATTAACAGAATAGTTATTAATATATTGATTTTGTCTAACTTGAGTGGTTTGTCCAAAACTGGTGTTTTCCGATGCTCCTAAATAAAAGCTATACAGATGAGGATAGCGAATTAAGCGTTTTCCTAATCGTTGTTTTCTCCTCCAGTTTGGTTCGCTTTCTTCTGTTTCTAGCTTCTTATATTTATCAACAGTAATTTTTAATCTTTCAAAAGCTGTTGGAGGTTCAGGATCTCCTGAAACTTGTTTCTTTTTAACAAAAAATGGCTGGAGGCAGGTAGAAATATTTTGTTTGTCGGCGGCATTTTCTAGAATATTAATCAATCGAGAAAGGGAGCCATATAAATCATTCCTAAACCTTCTATCTAATCCTAAATTGTTAATAAAGTAACAGCATACTCTATTAACAAAATAACTGATATTATCAGGAATGTTACGACAAATTTTGATCAAATTACCCGGATCTTGTAATAACAATTCTTCTAATTTATCTAGATAAGTCTCAGGTTTATTTTTCCAATATTTAAAATAATCTTCAAATAAGGTTTCTTCTCTAGCTAAATTCTCAAAATCTTGCTGTAAATGAGTAGCAGTGATCATGTTGGTTCTCCTTTCTCCTTTGTATCATCCCCCAAAATTCCGCGAAAGCACGGATAGCAATAATTTCAGTATGAAAAAAAATTTTCTAAGTCGATTGTGCTGTTAACTTGAAAGCCAGTTTTAAGCTATTCTGTCCCCAGTTTTTTATTCGACTGTGATCACTGTAACAATAAAATACCCGCAATGTTGTGATTATAATCTTCACTTATTAGTGATCTTTGTCACTTCTTTATTTAACGATTTATTAGACCCTATTTACTGTACATAAAAAATTCCGTAATTTCTACTAATTAATAACTCTAGGACAAAAGGTTAATAACGTCAAATTACGGGTATCCTCACCGCGCTCCCTTGCCAAAAGACTATACAGTATGAGTATAGTATGAAGAAATGTAACAGACCGAAATCTAAAAAATTATGTTTGAAAATTTTACCGATAAAGCCATCAAAACCATTATGCTTGCTCAAGAAGAGGCGCAACGCATGAGACACAACCTAGTAGGTACAGAACACCTAATATTAGGTTTATTGGCCCAAGGCAACTCCTTAGCGGCTAGGGTTTTGCAAGATGTGGGGCTGAATCTGGCTGCCACTAGACAAACTGTACAAAGATTAAGGGGCAAAGGAGGGGGTTTTACTGCGGCGAATCTCCCTTTTACTCCAACGGTTAAGCAAATTCTCGAAAAATCCTTTGACTTGGCCAGCAGGGATAACAGTTATGTTACCCCAGAATATATACTGATAGTGCTATTATCAGATCCTAACACCGTAGCAGCCAAGATTTTAATCTATCAAGGGGTTAATGTTCAAGAATTACGCACTACCCTAGTGAAGAAATTAGGAGAAGAAGAAGCTAATCCAGTAACTGCGGGAAAAAACTCTTCTCCCTTTGATGGTGCTTCCCAATCTAAGCCCACTTTAGAACAGTTTGGTACCAATTTGACCCAGAAAGCTAGAGAAAAGCAGCTTGATCCCGTTGTCGGGCGATCGCCAGAAATTGAAAGAGTGGTGCAAATTTTAGGTCGTCGAACTAAGAATAATCCTGTGTTGGTGGGGGAACCGGGGGTGGGTAAGACTGCCATTGCTGAAGGGTTAGCGCAACGTATCATTGAAGGGGAGATTCCGGAACTATTACAAGACAAACAAGTAATTGCCTTAGATATGGGCTTATTGGTGGCGGGAACTCGTTTTCGTGGGGAGTTTGAAGAAAGACTAAAATCGATTGTTAAACAGGTTCAAGAAGCGGGCAATATTATCTTAGTTATTGACGAAATACATACCTTAGTGGGTGCTGGAAGCATGGGAGGTGCAATGGACGCTTCTAACTTATTAAAACCCGCTTTGGCGAGAGGTGAATTACAGTGTCTGGGGGCAACAACCTTAGATGAATATCGTCAGTATATAGAGAAAGATGCAGCCTTAGAAAGACGCTTTCAACCCGTGATGGTAGGGGAACCTTCTGTGGAAGAAACTATAGAAATTTTACAGGGGTTACAGAAGGAATATGAGGCACATCATCAGGTTAAGTTTTCTCAAAAGGCTTTAGAAGCGGCTGCTTATTTAGGAGATAGATATATCAATGATCGCTTTTTACCAGATAAGGCTGTTGATCTCATTGATGAGGCGGGCTCTCGTACTCATTTACGTCATTCTTTACAAATGAAAATGCAGCCCTCTTTTGAAGATAAAAATGAGTCCCCTGTCATCAATCCTGAGTCCTTGGTTCCTGTGGTAGATGAGGAAGATATTGCTCAAATTGTTACGGCTTGGACGGGTATTCCTGTCAATAAACTAACAGAAACTGAATCGGAATCTTTAATGTATTTAGAGGATAATTTACACGAGAGGATCATTGGACAAGAAGAGGGTGTTAAAGCTGTTTCTAGAGCAATTCGTCGGGCAAGAATTGGCTTAAAGAATCCGAAACGCCCCATTGCAAGTTTTATTTTTGCTGGTCCAACTGGAGTTGGTAAAACGGAATTAACCAAGGCATTAGCTCAGTTTTTATTTGGTTCAAAAGATGCCATGATTCGTTTAGATATGTCAGAATACATGGAACGTCATACGGTGTCTAAGTTGATTGGAACTGCCCCTGGCTTTGTTGGTTATGAAGAAGGGGGACAATTAACAGAAGCAGTGCGGCGTAAACCTTACAGTGTTGTCTTGTTTGATGAGATTGAAAAAGCACATCCTGATGTCTTTAATTTACTATTACAACTGTTAGAAGATGGCCGGTTAACAGATAGTAAGGGAAAAACGGTTGATTTTAGAAACACTGTGATCATTATGACTTCTAATGTCGGCTCAAAAGTCATTGAAAAGGGTGGCTACAATTTGGGGTTTGAGACAGAGAATGATGATGAGAGTCTTCAGTATAAGCGAATTCAAGAAGCAGTTAATGAGGAACTAAAACAGTATTTTCGTCCTGAATTTTTGAATCGTTTAGATGAGATTATTGTCTTCCGTCAATTAAGCAAAACTGAAGTGACACAGATTGCTGATATATTATTAGCTGAAGTTGCTAAACAATTGCAAGAACAACGGGAAATGATTTTGACAGTTAGTGACGCATTTAAAGCATTAATTGTTGAGGAAGGTTATGATCCTAGTTATGGTGCTAGACCATTACGCCGTGCTATTATGAGACGGTTAGAAGATAGTTTAGCTGAGTCAATTTTAGCTGGTAATATAAAGGATGGTGACACAATTAAGGTGGATGTTGCTGATGAAAATAAGGTCACGATTGAATCTATTTTAGAACTCGAATTTGCTTATGTTGAGGGTTAGTTTGTTTCTGTAAAATTGAACAAAAATGTCAAAAGAAGTCCCCACCTAAAAATACTATTCATATCAT
>JAAUYJ010015142.1_pt1 | contig 17331 bp, 17 predicted proteins | sample 7278031 | NCBI WGS metagenome assembly JAAUYJ01 (sample SAMN14350222, study PRJNA611818) | marine sediment metagenome | isolation source: surface marine sediment (1.8m) | place: French Polynesia: Moorea | collected 2018-08 | reverse complement strand
GTATCTTTCTGGCAGGGAATGCCTATGAACTAGACCCCAATTTTCCTGGTCTTTACTTCCAGAACTGTTTTGTCTTCGATCCAGGGGGGTCAATGGTTTTGCGTTATCGTCGTCTCAATTCTATGTACACTCCCACACCCCACGATGTCTGGGATAAGTATCTAGACTGCTATGGTTTAGAGGGAGTTTTTCCCGTTGCCAAAACCGAGATTGGAAATCTAGCAGCAATAGCATCAGATGAAATCTTGTTTCCTGAATTAGCAAGGTGTTTAGCTATGCGAGGAGCGGAAATTTTGCTCCACCCTACCTCAGAAGTTTATGGCAATGCGCGATCGCCTAAAGAGGCTGCTAAAATTTCTCGTGCAGTGGAAAATATGGCTTATGTTATTTCAGCTAATACTGCGGGTATTGCTAATAGTCCGATTCTCCAGGCTTCTGTGGATGGAGGTTCTAAAATTGTTGACTATAAAGGTATAGTTTTGGCTGAAACAGGTTCAGGGGAGAGTATGGCAGCATTTGCCGAGATTGACCTAGCTGCTTTAAGACGCGATCGTCGCCGTGCTGGAATCAAAAATCTGCTTTCTCGACATCGATCAACACTATATGTAGAAAGTTATCAACAGCCTCACTTTTATCCTGCTAATACTATGCTAGAAGGAAAAGTAGAACGCCAACACTTTATTAAGACTCAGCAAGAAACTATCGATCGTTTAGTTAAGCTAGGGATTATATAATTCTCGTGCATTAAAGAGACTTAGGAGGAGGTTAGAGGTCAGGGGTCAGAGGTCAGAGAGAGTAGGGAATAGGGAATAAGTAATAAGTAATAAGTAATAAGTAACCAGTAACCAGTAACCAGTAACCAGTAATAAGTAATAGGGAATACTAATAGATCAATTCTCTGAATCTGTTACCTCTTGTCACCAGTAGCCACATGAGCCACCAGGAGCAACCTCCCAACCGAAGTGTAGCAATCCTAAATACAATTGGTATAAGTAGTGTTCAGATATAGAACAAGGATAAGGATTTGAGGGATGGGTGACAAAATTGAGGTTCGGAATCCTCGCACAGGAAAAATTGATTACTGGATTACTCCGCCAACGTCGGATCAATTAGCTGAAATCTGTACTGGTTTGCGTAAGGCTCAAATTGCTTGGCAGCAGGGCGGTTTAGAGAGGCGAATTGAAGCAATGCAGGCGTGGAAGCAAGTTTTATTGTCTCACAAAGATGATTTGACCAATGCTTTAGTAGCTGATACAGGAAGATTATCAGAGTCTATTATCGAGATTGAATCCTTTATATCCAGTATCGATCGCTGGTGTGGTTTAGCACCAGCATTATTGCAGAGTGAGACAAAAACTACCGCAATTCCTTTTATCCGAATAGAACAGCAATTAGTTCCTTATCCATTAGTAGGAGTCATTAGTCCCTGGAATTTTCCCCTCTTGCTTTCTGCGATCGATACTTTACCTGCATTGCTGGCTGGTTGTGCTGTTGTGGTCAAACCCAGTGAAATTGCCCCCCGCTTTATTCAACCTTTGGTAAAAACTCTTGCTTTAGTACCAGAATTACGAGATATCTTAGTCTATGTTGAAGGTGCAGGGGATACTGGTGCTGCCTTAATCGAATATGTTGATCTAGTTTGTTTTACTGGGAGTGTAGCTACAGGTCGAAAAGTTGCCGAAGCTGCTGCTAGACAATTCATCCCCGCCTTTCTAGAATTGGGAGGCAAAGATCCCGCAATTGTTTTAGCTTCAGCAGATTTAGAATTAGCAACTTCTGCTATTTTATGGGGTTCTGTTGTCAATACAGGGCAATCTTGCCTATCGATAGAGCGTATTTATGTAGCAGAATCCATCTTCGATAACTTTGTCGAGAAACTAGTAGCAAAAGCAAAAAGTCTGAAACTAGCCTATCCATCTGTTGAAGAGGGACAAATTGGACCTATTATTGCAGAAAAACAAGCAGATATCATTGCAGAACATCTACAAGATGCAGTCGATAAAGGAGCAGTAGTTCACTGTGGCGGTGTTGTTGAAAAATTAGATGGGGGTTTCTGGTGTCGTCCTACAGTTTTGAGTCAGGTCAACCATTCCATGAAAGTGATGAGTGAAGAAACCTTTGCCCCAATTATGCCTGTAATGTCGTTCTCTTTACTTGAAGAATCTATATCTCTGGCGAATGATACTATCTATGGACTCAGTGCTGCTATTTTTGCAGGCTCGGAAGCGGAAGCACTGGAAGCAGCTAGCAGTCTGGAGGCTGGTGCTATTAGCATCAACGATGCTGGATTAACTGCGTTCATTCACGAAGCAGAGAAAAACGCTTTCAAATTCTCAGGTATGGGAGGTTCACGCATGGGTGCTGCTGCTCTCACACGGTTCATGAGGAAAAAAGCTTTTTTGATCAAAAGTCAGTCTATAGCAGACCCCTGGTGGTATAAAACTTAAGCGACCTATTAAGTAGCAAGTAAATTTATTTGTGACAACATTAAGGTATGGTCTAAAAAGTTATTTGAAATGAAAACTTTGTCAGAAATTGAGCAAGCTATTAAACAATTACCAACAGTTGAAGCTCGTAAACTAGCAAGTTGGTTAAATGAATATCTTGATGATGCTTGGGATAAACAAATGCAAACTGATTTAGCAACAGGGAAACTAAATAAGTTTATTGCCAAGGTTGAATCTGATATTGAAGCTAATCAGGTGAGAGATTTAGATGAAGTCATTGACAACACCTGATTTTTGGGATTCATATGCCAAGTTACCGTTAAAGATTAAAAAACAAGCTCGAAAAGCTTATCAACTTTGGCAAGAAAACCAGTCTCATCCCTCTTTACATTTCAAAAAAGTAGGTAAAAATATTTGGTCTGCTCGTATTACTCAAAATTATCGTGCTTTGGCTCTTAAAAAAGGTGACGATTATTATTGGGTCTGGATTGGTACTCATGATGAATATGAGTTACTTTTATCCTAAAAGAATTGTTAATGCTAAGGGAATTACACCTACAATAGTGGTAATACTGGTAGTTGTAATATTCTCGCGAGAGTCAACGTCTGATTCTTTTATTTTTATTTTTTTTGACTTTAATGCGATCGCAAAAAACGAGGGAACTCTCGCGCTTTTTAATCCCTTTAATTTCAAAAATGTCTTTAAGCTATTAAATTGTATCTTGAGCCTAGGGATATCAAGCTTGATTCTGGCTCGATAATTTATTAATCAGTAGCGTAATTTCTTTTCAGGAACATTCAAAACAACTTCTAGAAACCTGAGCTAATATATTGAAGCTTATTAGAAGGTTGCTGTACGTAAATGAATAATTTTCCCCCTGCACTCAGACCAATTTATACAACTAATCAACCTAACCAAAATATTTTGCTGTACGAAGGTTCTTTAGAAATTAGTTCTAATATTAATCACCATAAAGTTCAAACTCAAGGAAGTGGAAAATTAGAATATGTATGGTTTCCCAATCCTTGTATTCAATTTAGTTTTTCTAATCAAGAACCACATATAAATGATATTTCAATTGCTAAATTAAATAATCAGCCTATTTACCTGACCCTTGTAGATATTGAAGTTTCATCTATTGATATATTTATTACTTCATCTAGTTCTGGTGGTAGTAATGGTACTTTTGTGTTTGGAAGGGTTAAAGACGCTATTGTACAAGGAAGCGATGAAGATTTAACCTATATCTTGTTTCATGTAGTTAATTTTCACAATTTCATAGGAAGACCTACATCAATACTTGAGCAAGACTCAGGAAGTAAATTGATGGAAAGGCTTGTCTTTGAAACAGATGAGTGGAGAATAACTTTAGATCAACTTGAAACTACAACGGATAATGTCAAGTCCTTAAATGCTCAAGGAGGATATGCAATAACTCACGTAGGTAAATTAGAAAAGTCGGACGGAAGCACTTTTTCAGGAGAAGAAGCTAGAGAATTTTTTAAAATCTTTGCTGATTTTCTTTCTTTTGCCAGGGGATTTTATATTTCTGTAATTTTGCTAATTGGCTATGACGTACAAGGAAATCAAATATGGGAATATTGGGAAGAACAAGGGGGAGATTTTTGGAGAAGTATAAACTCTTGGTGTCCAAAGCCTTATGGGAATCAACTAGCTAAAGTATTTTCTGGTTTTTTATCCTGGTGGCACAATTGGGAAGAATCAGAAAGAGTAGCTCTTAATTGGTATTTAGAGGCTAACTATAATCCATTAGCTGAACAAAATATTTTAATTGCACAGATTGCCTTAGATTTAATAGCATGGGTGTTTTTGGTAGAAAAAAATCAATTCCTTAGTAAAACTAGATTTAATCAACTTAAAACGGTAGGGAGACTACGAGAACTATTTTCAAAACTAAGCATTCCTTTAGATATCCCTACATACGGCAATCTACTAGAAGATTTAAGACAGCTTGTGTCTCAAGAACAATGGATGGATAGTTCTCAAACTTTGAACAAGGTACGTAATGCTATTGTTCATCCTGAACCTCAAAAGCGAAATTTAATATATAGTTCTACCTCTATGGCAAAAATTGGTACTGCTTATCTCGGATTATGGTATTTAGAACTTACATTACTTGCAATGTTCAAATATCAAGAGAGTTACTCAAATCGCTTGGATAAAGATAATTTGACGAAAGTTCCTTGGTCAAAATAACTTAGTAAATTAATTTCATACTAAGCAATACTTTCTATTTCCTGGGTTGATTTTGCCAATATTATTAATAATATTTTGGCTATTCGTATTTATTATTATCTTGACGAGTAACAGTGGTTGAGTCTCATGGGTCATAGTGAGGGTTTCTGAAGTACATCTGCTCTTATTTTCAAGATGAAGAGAGATTTTTTTATTGTCATCTGAAATAGGATTACTATAGATAAAAACGTTAATGAAAGCAGCAAGAATTCACGAATACGGCAGCCCTACTTCAGTAAGTGTAGATAATGTAGAAGTTCCAGAACCAAATCCAGGTGAAGTAAGGATTAAAGTTAGGGCTGCTGGAATAAATAACTCTGACCTACAGACAACCTATGGAACTTATCGAGGATATGGTTTTCGGGGGTTGCCTCATATTCTTGGTCAGGAAGCAGCAGGAGAAGTAGATGCTGTTGGTTCGGGAGTAACTGAATTTGTGCCAGGGATGCGGGTAGTTGGTCACGTAAGCGGTGCTTTTGCCGAATATGCGATCGCCCCTGTAGATGAGTTGTTACCAATATGCGATCGCGTTTCTTTTGAAGTAGCAGCCAGTCTGCCCATCGCCTATCTAACTGCTAGTATGGCACTTGTTCACAAAGCAAAGGTCAAGCCAGGAGAATGGGTACTAGTGCATCCTGGTAGTGGTGGTGTGGGGACGGCTGCAATCCAACTTACCAAGCTACTAGGGGGAAAAGCGATCGCAACTGCGGGTAGTACAGCAAAGGTCGAACGCTTGAAAGAATTAGGAGCAGAACACGCATTCGACTACAGTCAGTCAGATGTGGTTGCTGAGGTTCAAAAGATTACTGGAGAAACTGGAGTTCAGGTAGCGTTAGATGGCGGGGGGAAAGTAACCTTACCTCATTGTCTGGAGTCTATAGCTAATAATGGTCGGATCGTATCCTATGGTTATACTACGGGCATAGAGGCTACTATCCCATTGGTTAAACTAATCGGGCGTAATGTTAAGCTCTATGGTATTGCGCTCTGGTACAACAATGAATATCGGGCAAGTATAGAAACATTCAGAGAGGTGGTAATTCCAGCAGTTGCGGAGGGGAAATTACAGCCAGCGATCGATCAGGTGGTTAGTCTAGAAGATGTAACGTCCGCATTGCGTAGGATAGAACAACGGGGTGTTATGGGCAAAATTGTTGTTGTTCCTAAATAAGCTGTCAGATATTTTTTGACGGACTTCTAACTGATTGCTGCGGACTAGCATTTCATGGAAAAAAAACTTACCCCCTGATTTCAGACAATCTTTAAATTATTAAAACGAGAGGTTGAAATACACTATGAACAATTAGAGCGATCGCAAGATTCACTTGAATTGGTAGATAAAGAAGTATTAAAAGTATTTAAAATGGCAATTTCACCAAAACTATGATGTTTTCGTTTATTAATTGAAAATGAATACTGTGAAAATCTTGTGACGCTAAATTATCTATGACTTTTTTTCAAAAATTAAATAAGAGACAGTTAGACCTTGCTTAAATGATAGAGGTTTTAATTGTTCTCTGATTAGGTGCTAGATCTGAGAGTCCAAATATTTACCAAATATCGCATTTAGCTAATAAATTTGGGCGTTTATTAGCTAAAATATAATTGTGAGAGACAATATTTAAGTCTCATATGAAAAAGGGGGTGTAGCCATGTCTACTTCTGTTGGCACACCAGTTGATGACAATCTCCAGGGCAGTCTGTTAAATGACAAAGAAGGTAAAGAACTGATTCCAGTTTTTCAGTATAAAAACCAACTTTATCGAGATTATTTTGTTTGGTTCTTGAAGCATACTGATGAAAAGAAACAGATATGGGACTGGTTTAGCCGAGAGCTTTTACCACGAATAGATACTTGCGATGTTTTGATTGATGCTGGAGCAGGAAACGGAGAGCTTTTGTCCCACTTTCTCCCAAAATTTCACAGATGCCTTGCCATTGAACCATCACCAGCCTTTGCCAGCGATCTCCTCAAACTAATTCCTGATAAATCCCTCTATCAGACAACCATTCTTGGTGCGCCACCCTCACTACCAAAAGCTAATCTGGTTATAGAGTCTCACGTGAAATACTACATCCCTCTAGAAGAGTGGGAGATTAACACTGACCGTCTGATATCATGGCTAGCACCTGGAGGATGTCTGGTTGAGGTACTCAAAAGCGAACATTCTGATTTTCAAATTATGATTGCTGAATTCCTCGGACAAGAGTATGTCAGAGAACTTCAGCACTTTGCCTGGCAGTATAGTCGGAAGAAAAACATCTCAGTTGAGGTAGATACGCGACAGGCATGGGTGACTTGTACATCTCTGGAGATGATGTTAGGAATAGCCATTTTCATGATGAATGATGTTCCTTCTGATGTATTAGAACATCATCCAGGCAGACCTACTCGCGAACAACTAGCCAGATGGATTCACAAAAACTATTACTCTCCTGGCGGTGTTTATCGGATGTCCTGTGTGCAAGATTTTGTTCAGTATTTTGTTCTCTAGTATTCTAATCCTCACTACCCTAAACTCTTTTTAGTTCCACGTACTGAGGATATTAAACCAGGTACAAGAGTTATATAGGGTTTGCTGAATAACTTGACAACCTTGATCTTATAAAGGTTACAGGTTTTAAATCCTAATATTTTTGTCAGTAAACAGTCGTGCTTCTGACATATTTATGAATAGTTAGCACACTTGTTAAAAGTCCACAAAGTAATGTCTGGAGTCCAGAGATATGAGTGACCATTACATTGGCGTATATTTTCTTTTACCCATTCACCAATCTGAATATAAATAGCTTCCTGTAGAGGTTCATCATCCAATGAATCAGAAAATAAAAATGCCATGTTTTTGCCAATCTCAATTGAGGATTTATCAATAAAGTTGTCAAGATTAAATTGAGATTCGATTTTGTCTCCTACTCTAAAGGGAATCCTCAATGTTTCTAAAGTTCTGGCAATGATATCCGAGGAGAGGGGGTCTTTTTTGCTGAAGACTGGATAAAGTTCACGTTTCATTTTTTGAAAGTCTCCCTCTGAATGTTCAGTAATTATCACCCCACTTCCATAAACGCTTACTAATTCTCCAAGTTTATCCAGTGATAAGATAGTTTCATCTTTCTCTATGGGGAATTCGTAGAGAGAGTGGATAACTAAAGCCAGGTCGTAATGCTCCTCAAGTTGTAGCTCGCCTAGAGTGCTTTTATAGATATTCCCCAAGTACTTTTGATTCTCTCCTCGATAATTACGAACTAATCTTTTGATTTGTTCTTCTTTGGGTTCAATTGAATCCACTTTAACCTCAATCCTCATTTGCTCAAGTCTTCTGGCAAGATAAATTGCTTTGGCACCGTTACCAGAACCAATATCAATAACACGACATGAACCCTTATGTTTTAACGTTTGCAGTAAGGGGTAAGCATAGATAGGTAACTGTTCTAAAATGCTGTCTATATCAACGAAATCTTCTTTTGAAGCTTTCAAGAAATCCTCTAAACTAGAGACGTATTCTTCCTCTTTCTTTTCTTTGGATTTTGGATACTGCTTGGCTATGTTGTTATAGTAAGCTGCCATTTTTAGCCTCCTTGCCCATTTTTGAGACCAATGCAAGGTAAGTTAGGTATCTACCTCACTTCACCACCTTCTACTTTCATTATCGGCTTGTCGGTGATTTTCGAGATGAGAGTCAACCTACTACTATAGTAAAGTTTGATTCTGGTTTTATTCAACCCTTAACCACAGCCTTTCCACTATTAACATGGGGATTATCTAAGAAATCTTCAATTATTAGTTCGATTACTTGCTATCAATTTATTGTAGATGCTTTATGTATAGCAAACATAAGCGTGATTTGATATTAGGTTTCTTCTTAAATTAAGATTTGCGATCGCAATTTACTAAAATTTCTGGAGTTGTCAACTTCACCTTAATACTTAACGGAAAATTAAGAAAATCTGACATAAACTTAATTTGAGATGAGTAGAACAAAGAGAAATTTCTATGGCTAATATCAAAGATGAAATGCCTGTACTTGTCCGACATGAAGGGGACTGGGTTGGTACTTATACAACAGTTGACAATGATGGCAATATCCTCGACAAGAATGAGTCCCATCTAACTTGCGAGTTTCCAGAAGATGGAGAATATCCCTACTTTCAAACCAATCGATATACATGGGCTGATGGTAAATACCAGGAGTATAAGTTCCCAGGAATGTATCGAGACAAAAAACTTTGGTTTGACACGGAACGTATTGATGGACAAGCTTGGGAAGCTGATGATTCCATTATTATCCTCTACTTTAGTTATAAAGATATACCCAATGCCTATATCTACGAAATGATCCACCTTAGTGCCTGTAATAACCATCGCGCTCGTACCTGGCATTGGTTCAAGAATGGTGAAATCTATCAAAGAACTCTAATTAAAGAAGAGCGGAAGCAATAGAAGTTTTCAATTTAGGGGAGGGTTGGGAGGATAAATAATGAACCAACTTATTAAAAGAGCATTTTTAGATACGGAAGATGGTCAGATTCTTTATCGAATAGGCGGGGAGGGAGAACCTCTGTTGTTACTGCACATGACTCCTCGCAGCAGTGATGAATTTCGGGAAGTAATGCCAATTCTGGCTCAACATCGACAAGTCATTGCTATGGATTTAATGGGATTAGGTGATTCTGATAAGCCCCCCAGAGTATATTCAGTTGCGGACTATGCCAAAACGGTAATTGCACTTTGGGATGAATTGGGCATCAAAAAAAGCAGTATTCTCGGTAGTCTCACAGGGGGTTATATCGCAGGAGAATTAGCAGCAGCTTACCCAGAGCGAGTTGATAAACTAATTCTCTGCAATGTACATGGATTTGATAAGGAAGAGACAGACAAGATTGCTAAGAGATATTCTGAAGGGTTTAGCATTAAAGAAGATGGCTCTCACCTTATGCAAAGATGGTTGGCTCGTGTCAATTACGTTGGTAATGGGGAATTAAATCACCGTTGTGTTTTGGAAGATTTGAAGTGTTTTGGCTCTCCTGTATATACTGGGATGGCTGTAGCTAATTACTGTCTTGATGCCAAAGAAAGATTTAGTTTGATTAAGTGTCCTACTCTGATTTTGTCTGGGGAAAAGGCATTAGAACCATTAGAAAAATCTGGTTTGGCAAAGATAGAGAATCAACTTTGGCTCTCAGAAACAATTACTCATAGCCAGAGAGTTGAACTTAGAGGAGGAACTCTTTGGATGATGAATCAGATACCAGAAGAAATATCTAAAGTAGTTATAAATTTTCTGGAAAATCGTTAGGAGGAAGACAATGAAGGGTGAACTACCACTTATTATCGAATGTCGCTGCAACGAAATAACCTCTCGAGGGGACAATCCCGCACTTCCATACAGCCCACAAGAGATAATCCGAGAAGCAGTCCGTGCCTGGGAAGCGGGAGCATCGATCTTTCATTGGCATGGGCGAGATCCTGCGACTGGAGATCCACGCAATGATGTTGAACTCTATCTTGAAGTAATACAGGGAATTCGCGAAAAAACGGATCTTCTGATCCATCCAACCCTTGGTTATATTACACAAAACCAGATAGAAGATCGTGTTCGACACATCTTGGCAGTGAACGACGACCCAGTGTTACGAGTGGATATGGCACCAGTAGATTTTGGCTCTCTTAACGTGGACTTCTGGGAGCCACAAGCCAAACAGTTCACTACTTACGACCAAGTTTACATTAATACCCGTGAGAATCTTAGGGCAGTGCTTGAAGTATTCAAAAAGCACAATGTCTATGTAAGTTCAATCTGTTGGGATGTAGGACAAATGCGAACAGCCCGTTGCTTCCAGGAAATGGGACTCTTGCCACAAGACACCCTTTGGGAGTTTGTTTTTACTGGGGAAGTAATGCCAGCAGGTGCTACACCAAATATCTATGGATTACAGGCTTTCATAGCTGAGGTTCCTAGGGATAACCAGTGGCTAGTACTCTGCTGGAATGGAGACGTGATGCGGGTGGCATCCTGGGCTATTACAATGGGAGGTCATGTGGCAATTGGACTGGGAGATTATCATTATTCTCGCTTCGGCAAGCCACACCATGGCGAATTGGTAGAAATGGTTGTCAAGATGGCACATACTCTTGATCGCGAGGTAGCAACACCAGCACAGGCGCGGGAGATTCTCAAGATGGCACCACGACCGCAACTACTCAATAAGGCGGTGACATTGGCGTAGTAAGATTTAGGGCAGGGCATTGCCCATTAGGGAAAAATGAAACAATGAAACAAAAGATTAAGAGAGCATTTTTAGATACAGAAGACGGACAGATTCTTTATAGAATTGGCGGAGAAGGTGAGCCTCTGCTTTTACTGCATATGAACCCCCGCAGTAGTGATGAATATCGTGAGTTAATGCCTATTTTTGCTCAAAACAGACGAGTAATGGCAATGGATCTGATGGGTTTTGGTGATTCGGATAAACCACCCAGGATGTACACTATCCCCGATTATGCCAAAACTGTTATCGCTCTTTTAGATGAATTAGGTATAGAAAAGACGAGCATTTTCGGCAATCATACAGGGGCTTTTGTGGCAACAGAAGTAGCAGCAGCCTATCCAGAGCGCGTTGAAAAACTTATCCTAGGCAATGTACCTGGCTTTGGTGAGGAGGGAAAAGACAAGCTGGGCGAGTTATATGACATTGGGTTCAAAATTAAAGAAGACGGTTCTCACTTAATGCAAAGATGGCAAGCGCGATCTAGATATGTGGGTTCTGCCCAATTAAATCATCGTTGGATTTTAGACGATCTAAAATGTTTTGGTCATCCTTTGTACGCAGTTTGGGCAGTGAAAGAATATTGTCTGGACGCTGAAGCACGCTTGCAAATGATTAAATGTCCCACTCTTATATTATGGGGATTAGATGACGTGCAAGAATTTGAACGATTGGGTTTAGCTAAAGCAGAAAACCGTCATTTTGTTGCCAAAGCCATTGCTAATAGCAAGGAGGTTGAATTTGAAGCAGGAACAATCTGTATGATGAACCAGATGCCTGAAGAAGTATCTAAGGTAGTAATCGAATTCTTGAATAATTCAGAATAGTTCAGCAGTTAATTTTCTAGAACTGCCGTACACTTGATCTCGACAATGAGTCCTGGGGTAGATAAACCAGTCACCCCAACACCAGTCCAAGTAGGGAATTTATTGGTGAAATAGCGGTCTTTTACTTTGATAAACAGTGGCAAGTGCGGAATAGTAAGCTGTTGTGGTTCTGAAACAGAAGACTCTGAGGCAGTCACAATATTTACTCCCGTGACATGGTAAGTAATCATCTCTACCACATCATCAAAACTAGCTCCTGCTGCTAAAAGTACCTTTTTCACATTCTCAAAAGCCTGAACAAATTGGGCTTCTGTTTCCTCTACCACCTGTAAATTTTCATCTCTTCCCACCTGTCCTGAGATATATAATGTATTCCCTACCTTAATACCAGGACAGTAGTGATACTTTTCATAGAGGATTTCCATTCCTTGGGGAATAATAACTTCACGAGTACTGCTCATATATGAGTTCCAAAACCTACAAAAAATTAATTGTCAAAAAGTTTAGCAAAGATTTTAGCTCTGCTGCTGAGATTGTAGAGGAGAAAATTCCCCAACTTGCTAGCAATGAAATTTTGATTCGTAATAAGTTTGCTGGAGTTAATGCAGGGTTTGATACTTTGCTGTGTAAAGGAAAGATACCTTATTTCACAGAGACCCCTCCTATTGATTTGGGGGTAGAAGCAGTAGGAAAGGTGGAAGCTGTGGGAGATAAGGTTACAGATTTCGCGGTGGATGATGCTGTATTAACTACTCAACGGGGAGGCGGATATCGGGAATATCAGGTTATCAAGAGCAATCTGGGATTTAAAGTTCCTGAAGCAACTCCAGAAGTTGTAAGTTTGATGGCTACTGGTGTATCAGCCTTAGTTGCCTTGGAACAAGTAGGAGAAATGAGCAGCCAAGAGATTGTGATGGTAACAGCAGCAGCAGGGGGAACAGGACATATTGCCGTACAACTGGCAAAACTAGCAGGGAATCATGTGATAGGTACTTGTGGTTCTGAGGCAAAATCTCAGCTACTTCAAGAATTAGGCTGTGATCGCGTAATTAACTATCGCTTAGAAAATGTAAATGATCTACTTAAACAAGAATATCCTAATGGTGTCAACCTTGTATTTGAATGCGTGGGCAAAAATATGTTCGATACCTGTGTTGATAATTTAGCAGTCCGTGGGCGTTTGGTGGTGGTGGGCTATATCTCTGAGTACGGCAAGAATCTCCAACAAGTGTACCAAGAACGAATTTATAGCAAGTTGCTTTGGAAAGCTGCATCGATTAGAGGGTTTTTGATGCCGATGTATAAAGAATATATGCCTGAAGCACGCGATCGCTTATTAGATTTGTTCTATACTGGAAAAATACAAGTTGCTGTTGACCCCACTGAATTTAAGGGGATTGAATCTATTACTTCTGCTGTAGATTATCTGCTCAATGGTAAGAATTGTGGCAAAGTCGTTGTCAAATTTTAAACTGGTTATCAGCATACTTGATTTTTCTTGGATGGATAGGTTCAAGGATGGCAACCCTCAAAAAACTCTTTTGATTGCAGAAGGTCTTTTTTATTATTTTGAACAAGAAGAGGTAAAAAAAGCAATCCTGGAAATAAAAAACAAATTTCCAGGTTCTGAGATGTTGATAGAAGTGATTAGTCCTTTATCTATAACTATAAGTAAAAAAGCACACCCCAGCATTTCAAATGCTGCTCAGTTTAAATGGGGTATTAACAATTTAAAAGAAATTGAGCAGTGGAGCGATGGAATTAAATTAATTAATGAGTTTTAGTATTTCGATAGATATAGTAGTAGATGGGGATGGCGGAGATTTTTTAAATATATACCTGTTCTCAGAAATCTTTATAGAATAGGACATATAACATTTGGATAAAGCTCCACACGATCGAAAATGGAATCGCTCAAAATCCTGATTGGCGATCGTGATATGCTCGAATTGCATCTGTCTCTTGTAAGATCTCCCCATCTCCCGATCTCAACCTTTCATTGCAGTAATGATTGATCGCGCAGCATCGGACAGCAACCAAGCATCAGCTGTTGGTGTTACAAAATCATAGCCCTTAGCAAACAGTTCCCGACCTCCTGTGGCATTGCGACTGATACCCCCAAGCCAACAATCGGAGCGATTGCTGACTATTGCTTCAGCTTCTGTCATTAGTCGGTCAAGTTCCGAGTAGTTATAACTACCAAAAGTAGTCAGGGCAGCAAAATCATCCACGATTTCTGCGGTAAGATCTCCTGGACCTAAAAACACCATATCTATTCCTTCAACTGCGGAAATTTGCTCAATATTCTCAAAGCCTCGACGAGTTTCGACGATAACGGCAATAAGCAGGTTCTCTCGATAATTGGCAGGATACTCTATCTCTGCTAAACCCCAGTTGGCTGCTCGGCACTCTGGATAACCAACACCTCGGTGTCCGCCATGAGGTCGATAGCGGGTTGCAGCTACAATTTCTCGTGCTTCCTCTGCTGATTCTACTGTTGGAACAAGCAAACCTTCCACCCCAATGTCCAAGACTCGCTTAATGTAAACCGGATCCTGTGAGGGAACTCGCAAAATACAGGTTACATCCGTTGCCTGGGCTGCACGCAGTTGTCCAACTAGAACCCTCATATCAGTAGCTATATGTTCGTGGTCGATGATAAAAGCATCAAACCCGCACATAGAAAGAAGTTCTATTGAGTCGCCATCTGAAAAAAAAATCCAGCAACCGATTGGTTGAGAACCAGCTTGGAGCATTCTCTTGAGTCGATTAGTTCTAAACATAATTCGCTATACTATCACTACCTGGGAAAATATACTTGCAAAAATTGGATGCTTCTGTCCACTAAGGCTTAAAAATGATCAAAAATGGAATTGCTCGAATTCTGATCGGTGTTCGCGATCTAAATAAATCTGTAGAATTCTATCGGGATATTCTCCAGATGTCTGTAGTGGCGGATTATTCCCTCGACTCTAAAACAATTGAGCAGCTATGGAACTTACCTGAAGAAACAACTGCTCAAGCTATTTTGCTTAAAAATGATGAACAGACAACCCTGCTAGAGCTAATTGAATTTAAACCCCATTCTGGCAAATGTATCCGTACTGATGCTAATACATGGGACTATGGTTTATTTACGATCGCCTTTCGAGCTAAAGATGTTGATGCTGCTTACAATTATTTTAAACAAAAAGGTTATAAATTTATTTGTCCTCCCATAACTTATACCTTCAGTTGGGGAGAGGTTACAGTCAAAGAAGCAATTATGCTGGGACCCGACGAAACTCCTATTGTCTTCATCGAGCGTTTATCAGAACCAAAACCAGTTATCAAAGGTGATTTCGGCATCATGCTAGATTCGTCTCAGGTAGTTGAAGATATGGAAGAGATAACTGGGTTTTATGCAGACATCTTAGGACTAACCACAATCTTTGACCAGGTATTACCTCAAGGAATGATTGACGATATTCTGAACTTACCAACTGGGACTGAATCAAGAATGGCATTTATAACTCAGCCTGAAAGCAAGACTCCTGCGTTGGAATTTATCCAATGTTCGGTTAAGGGGAAATATCTGTCTGATGTTGCCAAACCCCCCAACCTAGGAATATTTGCGATCGCTTTTGCCACAGATAACTTGGCTGCTTTAATCGAAAAGTTGCAAAATCATAACATTAAGTTTTTATCGGAACCAGTAGAAATATCTATTTCCCAGACCAAACGAGCTAGGGCAGTCATAGTTGAAGCTCCTAACGGGGTCAATGTGCAATTCTTTGAGTCTTGAATTTATGCTGTTTCTTCTATGGGGAAGACTTCTCCCTTCAAATAGGAATCAAAATGCTTTTTAAAGTACAGAATACTAGTCATATTCGGTTCATCACATTGATCTGGGGTAAATTCATAGATGGGTAATTTTTCCCGCACTAACTTAACTAACTTAGGATCTAGCTGTTCAAAAGTATCAACCCGAGCAATGGTAGTCTCGTATCTCAATCTAGCAGGATGACCGTAACCTAACTTCATCCAAGGCATCCAAGGACAATCTCTCGCCCATTTAGCTGGAGGTGCACCTTTATACCCTGGACGAGAAAAACTAGAGGTAAAATATTCAACTCCCTTGAATTTTTCACCAGGGCAATAGTCCTTAAATTTACTATCTTTAGCTAAAGGATGGGGATATTCTAAGGGAATTTCTTTGACTTGAGTTAGGCAACCTTGTCCTTGAGGAATAATGATCTTTTTTTCTCTCAACGATCCTTGTACCATCCGATTAGCGATATGCACCACTGGTAATTCTGGACTATCTTCGTTTGGCTTCCAATAATCTAAAATTGCTTTAGTTTCTGGATGGCAAAATAACCCGATTTCCCGATTGAGTCGATAACCAACTTCTCCAAACTCGGGATCGGGTTTGAGTAATATTTTCGTGGCATTCATGCCGATAATAGAGCATAATTTTTGCTTGGGTTTACCTGGTGATTCTGTCCACCAGATATCGCCTGACCAGCTATAGTATAGTTGCTTGCCGTGATTCTCTCGATAGAAAACTAAGGTGCTGAATTCGTAGTCTTCTGAATAGTCCATTATTTAAAGTTTTATCCCAATAAGAAAATTATAGAATCTTTTGAATTTTGACCGTATTAGTATCCCAAGTTTCTTGAATACACGAGCGATGAAAATATCTATAAAGTTAAAGTTAAAGTAAAAGTAAATCTGATTTGTTAGTTATTTCTTCCAGCCTTCAGCAGTTCTTTTATCGATTTAGCCTTAGTATGCTTGGGGAATAAAATTAGGAATTGATTTAAATCTTTAATGGCTATCTGGATAAGTTCTTTTGGCTCATCTGCGAGCTGCGCCTCTCGATAAAGTATTTCGGCTCGTTCTTCCTCTCCAGCAGCTAAATGATAAAGAGCTAAATTAAAAGTATTTGGCCAATTTTTCTGATTTTTTTCATATTTTCCCTGAGCAATTTGGATAGCGTTAACCAAGCTATCCTGTGCTTTTTCTTGTTGGTTCATAACCAGATATGCAACAGCTTTAGTATATAGATTCCAATCTTCATTTAAATTAGTTTCAATAATATGGTTAAATTCTGCCAGAGCTGCTTCTAATTTGCCCTGGCTGTAATAAATAATGCCTAGATTATAGTAAGAGTATGTATCTTGGGCATCAAGTTTGATCGCTCTCCTATAAGAGGTGATCGCTTCTTCTAACTTGCCCTGCTCTTCATAAACATTGCCTAGGCTGTAGTGAGAAGCGGCAAATTTAGGATCGAGTTGTAGGGCTTGCTGATAAGCAGAAATTGCCTCTTCTAATTTTCCCTGTTGCTCATAAACTAAACCTAAATTGTTGTGAGAAGCGGCAAATTTAGGATCGAGTTCGATGGCTTGCTGATAAGCAGAAATTGCCTCTTCTAGATTGCCCTGGCTGAGATAAATAAACCCCAAACCGTTGTGGGGGTCGGCATATTGGGGGTCGATTTCGATAGCTTGCTGATAATAGGCGATCGCTTCTTCTAATTTCCCCTGGTCGGCAT
>JAAUYJ010036065.1_pt1 | contig 17361 bp, 20 predicted proteins | sample 7278031 | NCBI WGS metagenome assembly JAAUYJ01 (sample SAMN14350222, study PRJNA611818) | marine sediment metagenome | isolation source: surface marine sediment (1.8m) | place: French Polynesia: Moorea | collected 2018-08 | reverse complement strand
TGAACTGACCCGGGCATTCGTACTGGCATACCGCTACTGCCTCGGCGTCATCGCAACCCTCTTCAGGAACGTGAATTCCCCCGTCCATATCCATCTAAAGAAGCGCAAGTTCCATATCGGCAATATAATTGACTAAAGTCTTTCGCCCCGTACCCTGAGGCAGGACCCAGAGTCCAGTGTCCCAATCTCGGGACCAGTGAAGAAATCCCCGGCTGCCTGGAGTGGCTCCCCGTCGTGCCAGAGCAAGTCGCCTTCACTTGAGATGCAATCGGACGGGCCGACACTGCCGCCGTCTCCTCCTGCCCCTGAACAAGAGCCCCCCGTTAGACCAAGCCAAACAGGACGCTGAGTTTCCTCTGTTTAGATAAAAAAAGAACCAAGGTAATCAAAAGCAGCCCGCGTGTTAGTTCATTTCTGATGGCCTTACTGAGGATGTCCAGCAGGATTTCGTACTCCTCCTGCGTCTTGAAGGTGGGCAGGTGCGAGCCGACGCCAGAGCAGGACTGTTGGGCCTGCTCGTAGGAGGAGGAGACCCATTCTTCCCCATCCTGCTGTTGCTGCACCCAGTAGTAGAGGCCGGCGTTCTGGCGAGAGCCGCGGAAGACAAAGTCTTCTCCGGGCGACGGGCATGGGGACGATTCTTGGCTGGCTTCAGGCTGCAAAGATTAAATAAAGGTTTTTTAAAATATTGGTATCAACGGTTGCTTGAAATTCGCACCTGCTGGGCGCTGTACATGACTTTAGAAGCCATCTGTGGCCACAAAAATTGGCCGTTGCAGACGGAGGCCAGACCGATGGTCGTCAGAAAAGACAAAGGCCCCATCCCGATCTTGCCAACCGACCGCTACTGAAGAGTTCCTAATCAATGAAACCTATATTGCTTTGCTTTCTCGCGTCGTGAGGATTTCCGTAATTGCTACATGTCAAGAAGTTTGTAGCGTGCTCTTCTCTCCGTCAAAAATGACTTTTTTGAAAGCATTTCGAAAGATTTAGCGCGTCTTTCTGCTACGAAATTGGGTTGCTTGACGGGCTTACTATTTGCGTCAGTGCAATATTGCTTTCTAATAACTTCGAGGGATGATTTTCTAAAAAAAAGCAAAAAGCAAAAGAAAGAGTCTGAGCGAAGAAGAAAAGGGCCATCATTGCCGTTGACTTTCTACTTAGAACATTCCGCAGAATTCAAAGAGAAGGAAGGGGGCCTTATATCCCGCACCATACATTCCCAAACGGTATTGGCATTAAATTTTTGCATAAAATAGCCTTCAAATTTGGCAAGAGCAGGCACCAAATGGAGTCGGCTTCTCAATTTTCTCGTTTTAGCAATATTGTACTCTAGTTTCGATGGTTGAATACTGAATAGCTGTCTCCAACTCTACTTTTGTATAAGGGGACATGGTTGCCAGGCTGGATATTTTCTCAACATTGATATCCGCGACGACGCAGGTCTTCAAAAAGAGTATGATCTTGATGTTAAATTTGTTAAGGCAAAAGTTTTGTATTCCAGTCACATTGGAAGGTGGCAGATATGACTGTGAACTTCGAATGGACCAGCTAGCAAATTGGGTATTTGGATCTAATGCTTTAAAGAAGGGTCAGAAGGGGGAGAGCGAATTTTGATATTTTTGAGCTCCTGTTGCGACTTTTGACTGCCTTTAAGAAGCATATCATATAGAGAAAAGTAGGCAATATGTTGGCTCATTCTGCTGTGCCTAAGGAACAGGTAATATGTAACTATTCATCAGAAAGCGTTGGGCTAAAAATATTTGAGCTCTGCCAGCCTATGATTTTCTTTTTCTTCAGGCATAGAAAGAGATGATGATGCATTTTGCCATCAGTTCATTGGTGTTGGCCACATCACTTTTTTATTCAACACTGGTCAAGGTAGAATTTAATACTTTGTGGACAAAAAATAGGGTAATATTGAAGCTATTTGCAGAATGCATGGGCCTTTGCTAATGAATTTCATGTCATAAATGTGATCGAGAGCAAGCTTTCAAGAATAAAGGTTATCGATTCGTCCGTCATGTTGACTCAGTGCGGCTCCCACTGTCTGAAAACTAATGGATGTGATGGCTTCAGGCAACAAATAGAGCGATATAACTCGTAGCTAAATGGCAACACAAATAAGTCATTTTCCGTAGGTACAACCTGCATGGAAACCGCTCTTGTGAACTGGGAAGTTACGTCCTGGGGAAAGACTTTGATGAGGTTTTAAGTGAAGGTATATGGCATAGGAAAAACAATATATTTAGTCAACCATTTCTAGGTTTTTACTCCTGGAGACCTTCCCACCTTCTGGGTCATGAGATACTCAGATGACAGATGTATTGTGAAGTACCCCGGTAAGGCAAAGGCAAATGCAAACATGGCACATAAGTTCTGCAAGCGCATGGGAGGCAGGGTCCCCGGTACATTTGTTTTTTTTCTCTTGAATTGCTCGTCTGTTTCAATACTTCATATATTTTTGCAACACGACAGACCTTGAGGAGGCAGGTCGTCTGGACACAATCGCACGCGCAACTAATAGTGAGATATTTGGGCACACACAGAAACCGTGCAAAACAACTTAGCTGCAAGATTTATTCCATTTGTGTTTTTTTTTTCTAATTTCAGGCACCATCTTAGCCATAGAGCTCGATGAGCAGGGTGTCTGGAGGTACATTCGCACTGGGAACGTAGCACCCGAGCCGAAAGACCACGGTGGGGAATTTTTCGCTGCATTTCCTTTTATTTTTCAAGTAATGGAGGTTGGCTTTGAGGAAAAGAGGGGGTTATCCCACTCATGGGCAAGGGGGGAATTCCCCGCCCCTGAGGGTCGACCCTCATTTAAAAACGTACGAACCCTTATTTACCGTACCTTCCCCCCGGCACTTCCGAATAAACCGTTGCTCGCCCATGTGTGGTTACCACCACACATGGGCGAGCACCCAGACCGGAAGAGGGGGTCAACTATTCACTTCTCGGGGGGTGGGGTGGGGATGGCGTGGGGGTGTTTGGTTTCTTGTGAGGTAGGGTAAGGGTGTGGGTTGGGGTAGGGTAGGGAGCAAATTAGCAAGAAGTAAAAAAGACACAAATAATTTGAAATAAAGTCTAACAATAACAACAATATGTCCCCTTACCTATTATTAATAAAGGCCGCCAAAAGAGGCAAAATGTTTCAGAATGGATATTAGGAACACTACAAAATAATAAGGGGGAGGATATCACGTGGATTAAAAAAATCTTGAACAATGAACATTTTGAGAGCAGGGGAGCCAGCCTCGCCCCCGTAGCTCAGTCGGTAGAGAACGGGGAAGCTAGCACAAGGGTCTCAGGTTTAAATCCCGGGAGAACCTTGTGTGAAATTTTTATCTCTCTGTTTGGATAGGCTGTGCCATTTGAGCATTGCACATCTTGAGGCAGGCGGTATCGCCCAAGATAGAAGAGAGAAAAAGCTAGAGGACACAACCCTTCAGAGGGATGCAGATGGAAAACTGCTATAAAGAACAACTGCAGGAAGGAAAAACTGCTTTAACAACCGCAAAAGCCTTGATTCCTCCGAGGGTGTGGCAGCCCTTGTAATCCAAGCTACTGGGAGGAGGAATAAAAAACAGGAAGTGCCCTCTGGCGAGAGACTTAGCGTAAAAACCAAGAGGCACAGATCCTCCCGTTTCTGATCTTCTAGGTTAGGTCCCCGGAAAGATGTGCCTCATAAAACGCTTGAAGCTTCCAAACCTGCTCCTAACACCAGAGGGCAAGGGTGATGTAAATCATGTAATAATATCCACTCCCTGTTGAGGTTTGTAAACTCTCGGAAGAGAGTCGGACTTAGCCAATTGCAACGACCTAGGACCAACCCCTTAATGCAACTTGATCAGAGAGGGAGAGACCCCAAAGACAAGGCAAGACGAGAGCAGGGGGCGCAGATTTAAGACCTCAGCCCTTGGGTAACCCACCTCCCTGCCCCCCACATTGTTCATGTGTGGTTGCCCTCTTTTGAATGGTGAAGTCCGAGTCCCCCCCTCCTTCCTGAAAGTTTTGCCCCTCCTTTATGAGAAACATTTTCTGTTCCATGTATAGAAATCAAGAAAAAATGATAAAATTTATTGAAATTTTTCATGAATTTATTCTGTCCCGTGTATCTTGAGGCAGAGGTGTATGGCAAACTTGACGGAAAGTGTGGACGCCTCATGTATGGGACCGATGTCGTCAAGTTCAATTGCAATGCGAGGGTCAACTTCGTGTGCCAGTTCTGCTAGACTCCTCTAGCACATGATTAGATATAATTCGACTGTTCAATTTTGCTGTGTATGCTGTACTATGTAAAAATATGTGTGTACAAATGATAGAAATAAACAAACTTTTTAACACAAAAAAACTCTTTCCAAAAACAGGTCGGTTATAAACCGGAGCTAGAATGTCTTCTTTACAGTGCCGTCACCGGAAAATTAATAAAAAAGCCTCACGGGAAAAAACGGAATTAAAACTTCTTTATAAGCCTTTGTGCCTAAGTATAACATGCATCCCAGCGGTAGCAAGTTACACCCAATCAACGATTTGCTGACTTCTCCGAATGCTCTCTCTCTCTTCCCCTGCCCAATCTGTGGGGCCCTTTGAGGGCTTGGCCAGTCAGTCAGACGACAAATGGGCTGATGTGCCTCCCCTACCCAAAAGGACGGCCTGATTGGAACGGCGACCGATGGGACATTGACCACAAATGCCCCCATTCTTTCTCCTTTTTCCCAGCCTGACTTTTTGTCCACGCGGGGAAAGGAGAAGGGAGGATGGGTGGAGGGTGGAAGAGGGGCAATATTTCAGGGACTCCCTTATTACTTCCTCTTCCTCTTCTCCTTCTTTCTTCCCTTCCGATCCCCCGATAATTTTGGGTAGAGGAAGAAGAAGGGAAGATTGGGCTGGTGGGGGCCGCTCCCTGCTCTCCTACTTCTTCTCTGCCAGGAACTTTTTTCATCAATCACCGCGGGGAAGGGAAAGTGGAAAGGATTGGAGCTTCGGCCTTGGTCCATGGAGGGATGCTAGAAGAGACAATTTTAAGTAAAAATAACTTCCTCTTTTCTTTTATTCCAGAGCTTTCCGAGGACTGGTCTTCCGTGCGCGAGCCCGTGATCGACGGCGTTCCCTTCTACGCCAAGTACCTGGGCTCCAGTCTCGTGCAGAAGCCCAGCGGGGAGGAGGCCACCTCGGAGGCCATCAAGACCATCATAGCCATGGCGAGTTTTTTTTTTAAAAAAACTATGAATTCCCGCATCTCGAATACAGAAAATTATTATTTTTTCTTTCTGATTTGGATGCAGGCCCGTAACAAGAAGCTCCCCCACGTGAAGCTGACCATCTCCCTGAGGGGAATCCACATGCAGGACCTGGGCACGGGGGAGACAAGGCTGGAGGTGAAATTTAAAAAAACATTTCACATTGGCAATGTGGGAAACGAAAGGTTTTTCAAACTGAATTTCCAGGTTTCCATCTACCGGATATCGTACTGCTCTGCGGACGCGACCTACGACCGCGTCTTCGCCTTCATCAGCACCAACCGCAACGAGACCCTCGAGTGCCACGCCTTCCTGTGCCCAAAGAGGAAGATGGTGAGAAATGCTGCACATTTATTTAAGGCTTTTTGGAGGGAAAAAGGGAGGCGGACTCTTGAGCCGGATTTGCTTAATATTTCAACGCCATGTGTACTGTACTGTACTGTGTCGTACTAGAAGAGGAAAGGGCAAGAAAAGTGCATTCTGCGGCTAGCCCTACAGTGCACTCGCTGTATACTACAACAAGTATCCAACCTTTTTTACCACCCCACTCTCCCCTCCCCCCTCTTCGTCACAATGGAGAAAACGTGTTACCCGCCTGAGAAAAGAGGAGGAGGAGGTCCATTTTCCTCTTTTTCCCTCTGCTTTGCCCGTGGGCGGGCCTTCTTTCCTTGTCTTGGTACCAGGGCCATAAAGGCGAGAGATGTGCTCCAGAGATAGTGGCTCTCTGAGAAGAGTCGGGGGGAAGAGGGGCTTAGCCGAAAGGAAGAGGCGGCGACAGACACACGGCTAATGTGCCTTTTCCATCCCTCTTCTTGAGTTGAGAGGAAGAGTGGCGAGAAGAAGGGGGTACGAACGTTGAGAAAGATGTATGTGCGGGGGGAGGCTTCATGCAAAAGAGCAAACACAGAGTCTGGGTGTAAAAGGCAAGGTTTCAAAACGATTTTATTATGCCTTTCAAGTGCCGATGAAAGCGTGAGCTGGACACTTTTTATTCATGGCCACGTCTTTGGACGCATGGGGTTGGTCTTACGTGCGTGGGATGTTTAGCTCCTACTCAAGCGCAAGAACATCCAAAGTCCACGCCGTCATCACAGCTTGCCTCAAGTTCACTCTCTCTGTCTCTCTCAGATGTTTAAATGCTATGATGAGGGAAGCAAAAGTTGCCGAAAAGAAGACTTCATCAACCTACTTCAAGGTAGTACAGTACTATGTAACAGAAATACCCCAAGTTTTGCCTTCCTTTTCCCACGGCGCTTTTTTCCCGCCTGTCTGAATGAAGGAGACTACTTTCCCCCCTCTCTTCTCACGACGCATTAAGGCATCAACCTGCATCGGAAGGAAGAAAGCGATGCCTCCTCCTCCTCGTCCTCTGCCTAATGCGTCGCCGGAGCCTGATTCTGAAGCATATCGGGGTCGGTTTCATAAGTCGGACCAAAAATCAACAAAGCTATCCTAATTCTATAGGTAACACAGCGTTGCCGTATTGCAGCCCACCTTTCAGAAGTAGAAAATAGTTCCAGTCTCAAAACTATACGACATCTACTATATGAACAGCCGCTCCTGACAAGATATCTCTCCATCCTCCATTTCCCGTACTTTGTTGCCTCCTCTCTCCGCATCCATTTCGCTAATTGTTCCTCCTCCTCCTTTCCCATTTCTCCTCCTTGAGTGATATATTGTGTGTGGCGGCTCCTTTCCCCCCCGAACAAGAAAAGGAGGGAAAACCTCTTCTTTTCCTCTCTCCCCGGTTTAGGGTAGGGATGTGCACTTTGTGCCACTTCCCCATCCCTCCCCATCCTCCTCCTCCCCACTTCTTGTTGAATTTTTCATCTGAAGAGAGGGGATCCGTTTGAGTGAAAGGGTTCGAAATCCTGAGGTACTTTTTGTCCTCTTCTCTAGGTTTATTCCTTAGCATCTTTTTTGTCTTTTGGCCTTGTTATTCACTTTTCGAAAAAAAGACAACTCTAGAAGAAGAAAGCACACTGGTTTGAAAACCCTAGATTTTTTAATAGGAAAATGCCCAAGAGATTTTTTTCCTGGGAGGCACAAATGAAAGAATTAGTAATGTGCATATGAAAATAAGCACGCCTTGTACCCAACTGTAGGCATTGTAGGCGCCAAAAAAGGCCTCGGGAGCCGAACGAGAAAGGGTTCTATTGTTGCCCCTTCGCACCAACGCATGGAGAGACCTTGGCGTTGGGCTTTCATGATCATCTCTCTCTCTCTCTCTCGATCCGCCTCCCTATGACGTCACGGGAGGAATGATCATTATTATGCCATCATGGTCTCCCTCCGAGGCAATGGCTATACTTATGATTTCGTGGCTCACCAATTCTACCGCATTTGTAACTTATTAATTGGTACACCGCAAAATTAGCAACTCAAATGTTGCATGTCATTATCCAGGGGCCAGAAAAGTTTTCCACTGGGGTTGTTGAGCTAATACGCGCTACCGTACCACGTCATATCGTGTGAAAGGGAGTAAGCCATCCATCAACTTTCAGTCCCCTTTTCCTATTTCCTCACGGAATGACAAAAATCTCGTAATTGCCTGCTGGGGGACTAGGAGAGGGGGAGGCCGCGCTGCACAAAGGGGGAATAGAGAGATAGTCTGGCGCCTACCTACCTACCTTGGAGAAAAGAACAGGAGGAGGATTCGAGACTTTCTTTCCTTTTTTTCTTCTCTCGTTCGTGCATCAAAGGGTAGGACGAGAGAGGAAAGGAGGAGGAGGAGGGAAGCTTAATTGCTTTCTTCGTCTTCTTCCCGTATACCTACATTTGGTGTGGAGGGAAGGGGGCGAAAGAACAGGGGAGAGGGGATATACGTTCGTATATGTACGGTATGCCAGGATTGGTAACAAAGAGAATGTCAAATCTCTTTTCATTCTCCTCAAGCAATACGTATGTACCATTGAAACTGGAGGTCTATTCATGCTTCACTCGATATCACCACTCTCTTTAATGCCAATCTTGTCGCATCACCCCCCACATAAAAGAGGGTTCCACAGAGGCAGGCAAACCACAGCTTCCCAAGCCACCAAGTTTCTTCTCCCTGCCTATGGATCTGGGGATTCCCTGGCACCGCTCCAAGCGACGTCTGTCTTGGCTCTCCCCTCCCCTCCTCAATCGTCGATCCCAACCATGCCACATACCACCCTTACACAACCCACACACCCGCCGCCGCCGCATACCCACTTCGCCGAGTACAAGACCGAACTTTGTTCGACTTTGTCTTGCCACCAGACGCACCCTTAACCCTACCAAGCCATCGGCTGAAAGTGTATGGGTCCCCGATATTATTAAAGCCTGTACAAGCTCGGTCATTCTACGGTAGGGTTTCCCCCTGAGAAATAAGTCGCTATCCTTTTCTGGCCAACAAAGACACAACATTTACATCCGGTTGGGCATTTTCTATTCTGGGCCTTTTCACTGTACCAATCATCAGTAATTCTCCTTTCCTTCCACGAAAGAGAGATGCGGTCTACAATCCTTCTCCCTCGATCTCTTCATTCCAGGCCCAGTCCGCCACCCTGACCATCGCGCAGGCCTTCAACCTGGCCTTTGAACTGTGGCAGGCGTCGCAGGAGAGGAAGAGGAGGAACAGGAGGAGACTGCAGCAGCAACAACAGCAGGAGTGCAGGTGACCTAGAAAGAGTAATTCATATGACCTCAAGGTCTACATTATGACACAATTTCTGAGCAGGCTACCTCCTTGTGGGGAAGGAGCTTCCTCCGCCTCCGAACCGTCCTCCTCCTCGACTTCTTCTTCCTCTTCTTCCTCGTCCACGAATGGCGGCACCTCGGCACCCGCCGTCCTCTACGCCTGCTGCCGTCCCCCGTGCTGCGTCGCCGCCGCGGCAGCCGCAGCCGCCGCAGCCGCCGCGGCCAACGGTTCGACTCCTCCGCCTGTGGCCGCCGCGGCGAACCCGGCCTCCCCTCCGCCGTCCGTCCTCAGCAGTCCCCCGCCCACCGTGTTTGCCAGCGACTGTTTGCCAGACAACATCCAGCGGCAACAGACTCGGCCCCTGCCTCCTCCTTTGCCGCTACCGCTATCGCCACCCCAGCAGCAGCAGCAACAGCAACAACAACAACAACCCCTCCCTCAGTCCACCTCCAAGACCCCCGGGGGATCAGTCTCCAACTCTTCCAGCTCCTCTTCAGGTGAGGGCAGCTTTTGTAGGGAGGTATTTTCCCCTCCTCCAGCGAAAGAAAAACCCTGGGAATAGAAAGAACGGGAGATGAAAGGGCGGAATAAAGTGGATGAAATTCCTCCTTTCCTTTGAAGGCCGTGACCCTTTTACCCACTCCCTCTCCTCTTTTCCTCAGGTGGGAGGGACTTAATACCCTCTGAAAGCGACTGCTTGTTGTTCCGCCTCTCCTCAAGGATTTTAGACCAAAAAGACTTCAAATATGTCAGTATTTGGATGAATTTCTTCCGCAGTTAGGACCAACGCTTTTTTCACTCATTCCTCAAATACGTCAGAAAGAAGGCCCAACTTTTGCCTTCATCTTTGGGATGCTGCAAAGAATGCCACTGTGGCGTTTTTGCCTTCTTTCCTCACGCGATTGACACAAAACTTTTTTTCTGGGGTTTGGGAAGTGGGTAGACGAGCGATGGAGGAAGTTGGATAACTGTCGTCCGTCCGCCTTCTTTCGCCCTCCGTAACCTCCATTAATTTGATTTAATGGATCTCTTCTCCTCCGCGAGCAGGATACAACTCCGCCCTCGAGAGCCACCACAACCACAACCTACAGCAACAGCAACAACAACAACAGTGCGGCGGAAGAAAGGGGCAGGTAAATCGAATGTCGAAGACTTTAAATGAACATACTTTTCAACTGTATAATAATCGATCTTCGTCAGGACAAATCGAATTCCCTCGAGGAGAGGGAGGAGAGCCTCCTGATCCAGTTCTCTCCTCTTTCTCCTACGGGGGCTCTGACAGCGACGACAGCAACAGCAGCTCCTCCCCCCGCCTTCAGCCCGCCCTCCTCCTGCCCCTCTCCGCCGTCCTCCTCCTCCAGGGAGGAGGACAACACGGCGGCGATGGCGGCCGGGGCCATGGTCTGCTCGTCCTCCGCCTCCTCCTCCGGGGGGCAGGAGGAGGGAGGGGCAGTTTCAACGGCCCAGCTAGGGGAAGAAGACCAAGACGAGACAATGTGCTGCAAGTTCGAAAAGGGACACTGGGTAAAGCAAAATATCTACGCATGTATAGGTGTACAGTTCGAATGTAAATTTATTTTTGCACCCCAGGTTCTGTTTGACACGGACGAGGGGGAGCGAATGCACGTCAGCTTCACTCAGTTGGCTCTGGAGCGGGCGGCGACGGACGAAGCGACATCCTCTGGCGCTGCACCGTCCTCCTCCGAAGTAGACGAACTAAGAAGGTGCATCTTGGAGGCACAGAATCAGCAGCAGCAGCAGCCTTTCCCGGCTGAGGCGCCCCTCAACGGCGTGGCAGTGCCGGCGTCGCCCTTTAAGACCAGCCAGGTGAGAGAAAAAGACCTGAACGCTTTCACCCTCAATTTGGAAATACTTTTTTATATATAAAAACACCTTTTCCGCTATTTCCAGTTGTACACCCCCCTGGGCACCCCGAGGCGAGACCCGGCGGCGAGGAGGAGGAAGGGCAGTCAACAACCTACCGCGGCCTTGTTGCCCAACTCCCCGCTGCCCCTGCGGAAGCCGCCGGGGAAAACCTGTCCCGCCGATCCTCCTCCACACTTCTCTTCCGCCAGTGCCAACTCATCCCCAATGCCGGCGAGGAGGGGCCGCTCCATGGGTGCGACGGCGGTGACGCCAACAACGTCTTCTGGCGCGCCGCCGCCTCTCTCCGCCATTCCCTCCAGGTAAAACAGTTCGCGGAGCGTCCTATTTCCCCATCCCACCAAAACTTCACAATCTTTTCGCCGACAGATTGCTTGAAGGCCCTGCAGGCCTTTGGAGGGGAGGAGGAGGAGGCCCCGCGAGAGTCGGAGGGAGCCACCAGACGCTGGATCTGCTGGCGTGAATACGAACAAAAAAACTCAAAAGAAAAGTTTTTTATGGCAGACCAGATCGTCGTCGTTTCCCCCCCAAGAAAAACTGCTGTGTGCTTTTAACGTGACCTCACCACATCGCCGATAACGGAAGTCGTCGTCGGGAAAAAAGTATTGGAAATCTATTAACCCGCCAAAGTAAGAAGACAAAAACCGCGATTTCGATCGGAGAAAAATGGAAGAAATATATGCTAAGATTTTGTCCGCGAGACACGAAAAAAGGAAAGAACGGGTAATAGAGGTTTTTTTTTAGAATTTTGGGCCGAATGGTGTCTTTATTTTTTTTTTCACCGTGCGCTTTCTTGCGCGAATTTTGAAGCCGGAAGTACTTTTGATGTTGTTGGATCTTCTTCGGATCTCTCTCTCTTGTTTTTGGGTTGTATTTTCTGTGCTTTTGCAGTTTCTTTTTTTTGGCCCGTCCGCCTGCCATTTTTTTTCTTGGGCTGGCGGCGCGGATTTTCGGGTGGCGTCTTCTCTGTTATGCGTGGATGATAGTTCATCCGTTTTTTGTTTGTTTGTATTCATTTTTTTGAGATTTCTTCTTTGGGAGAAGCTTTTCTTTGTTTGTTTCTAAACTTTTTTTCTTTGATAAATGCCTCTGATGATAAAAAACTTTGGATATTTTCAAAGACCACAGGCCAATTCTTGAGTGAAACGGGGAAACACAAAAAAACAAAGGCTGGTACATCTTTTTTTCCGACGGCAGAATGGCCGTCGTCGGCAGCGAAGGCGGCGGCGGCTAAGAGCCAGAAACGTGGCCGCGCCGCGCCAAGCCGCGTAACCGCGTTAGGCCCAAATTCATCCTGCAACAAAAAGGAGTTGTTTCATTACCAGTACTGTACAGTACGTCTTGTTCTTGGACCAAAAAAACTTGAATGAACGTGTTCATAAATAATTACCTTCAGAGCCTCTGAAGCCAGCGGCTGCCGGCCCGGATCTTAGGCGTAGTTTGCTGAGCCGATCGCCGTCGAAGTTGCCGTCAGACTGCGGTCCAACGGCGGTTTTGACGGCAGTCTAGGCTGCCCTCGCCCGTCAGCCCCCGAGCCGGCGCCGGAGAAAAGGCTCTGGTGATTCTCTCTCTTTCCCTCCCACAACTTCCTTTGGTTCTTTACTTTTTTTCCTTCCTGTCGATCAAGCAGTAGTTCTTCTTTTCTTCCAATATAATTTCAGTTCCATTCCTTCCTCTTGATACGGAAGTAGCAGTAGTACACGGTAGTTCTTTTAGACACAGTCGGTCAAATCAATTCTTCAGATTGAGGGTGTTTCTCCGTTTTTCTTTGGGCGAAAAATCTTGGGAGACGACGGGGGGAGGGGGAGGGGTTGCTTGTGGATTGGTGGAATAAGACTACTATAATCCGTATAAGTTGATAAGTTGCTTAGTAAAGTTGTGTTGTCTGAGTGTCGCGCTTTAAGAAAAACACGTAGTTGTACAGTTAATTGGATTTTTCGTTTTTCGAGCGTTCAGCTGCTCTTCCATGTCTGCGTTTTTAAACGTAAAAAAGTACATCTTTTGATGACCCTTTTGGTGCTTTTTTTCAACTTGAGAGGGACTTATGTATACAAGGTGGCTTTCTGATGAGGCCGAAAAAACGCGTCTCAGTGTCTTCAAATGTTCTCCAAAAAATATGAAATTTATAGGATTGATTTGCAAGATGACATTTGGGACAATCTTTCAAAAAGCCTGATTAACCAGACACGATTTTTAGGAACGTTGATTGCTTGGCAGAAGTTTGCCAAAAAATGTACGTGTGAATGTGGGAAAAAGTGCGCATTCAATGCGTAGGTTTTTTCTTCTTCATGGGGAAAAATCATATTTCGTGGTGAGGAGAGGTAAAAACGGAGGGTGTTTGCGAAATATATGCATCATGAGTCGAGGAGGACTTATCTACACACATTGCGAGAGGGCAGGCCGGGTAAAAAAATAAATTGCGGGAGAGATATTGCAACTTGCGATAACTGTTTAAAATAAAAGATGAGTCAATAGGCATGGGGAACGATAAACAGAATTGACCATAAGAAGTTTTCGATACCTTTTGGGGATAAATGGCTTTAAAGTGGTGCATAGTACCGATGAGGAGGTATACTCGTCGTATAAGGTGAGAGGGCGTTTGTCGAAATCGAGAAAGATTTGAAAAGTGATGGTACGATACAATTCAAAGTACAATTCGACGTCTAAAGTTCAAGGATTTGTTTGGTTGTTTTTGACTTGATTCTTATTACAACGGGGGACGGTGTATCGAGCGTTCAGCAATTGCTCTCTTGTTCTTCATCAAACACTGGGATTTTTTTTCGTTTTGTCCTTTAGTAGTTTTTGTTGTTGCACATTTGGAATTTTTTCTTCCATGTTTTTTTATTTTGGTGGAGTTTTGGGGGCTCACAAGGCGAGGAAAAAAAGCTTTCAGATGCTCCTTTTATATTGTGTGGTGGGGGCAAGGGCCGCACCGAAGCGACGGCCATCAATTGTCTGTCGGTGTCTCAAATGACTTTTTTTCAACTTGTCAAAAAGCCTTTACAAAGATGGCAGCGACGCCGCTGCGGGGAGGATTCCACCCCCCAGGGCCCAGAGCCTAGTAGAAAAGAAAGCCTGTAAAATGTTGCTTCTAAATTTTGTTTTCCACACTCACCTCTTGAATGTTGGGGACGTCGTTGGAAGAGGGGGAAGAAGAGGAGAATACTTCCCCCCCGCCTCTGGCCTCCTCCGCGGGCGGCGCCGGACTCACACCCTGATTTGACATAAAATGATACATCAGAGGCGTCAATAAGTTAAAACTTAGTATTTCTCACCTTTCGGGAGAACGATGCTAGTGCGGCGGCGATCTGTTTGGTTAATTCCACATGCATGCCCAGCTGCCTCTTGGCTCCGCGAGGCTGGTGGGCAAAAAACGATGATTTCGCTTCTTCTCTAAGCACGCAATTTGTTTGATTTTTTTTCTTTCGTCGCGTCATGGGCTCCTGTGGTTTTCTTCTTTTTGTAAAAATGTCGATTGAAGCACGCGGCGGCTCACTCTTTTTGCTAAGACCCGCCGCGGCGGCCGTTTTTCTGCGGCAGCGGCGCAGAAACAGGGGCGGCGCTAAGAAAAAAAAGTCGGCATTTTCTTCGTGCACTTGCAAATTCTTACTCTTGGGCTTTTCATATTCTATTGCAGTGTTGGCGTCTGCTCATTGTTCTTATCCCGATGTTTCTGCAACTTTTTCCTGGGCTTTCCTTTGGTGCTGTAATTCGAGGAAAAGGAATGGCTTGTGTTTTTTAGTGCCCCTGACAGTAATTTTGTTCTTTGTTTTCCTTTCATTTTTTCCATGCATGTTGTGTAGCCTTCTTCTTCTTCTCAGAAGACGTTTTGACGTCGTTGAGGGACGATGTTCTTGGGGTAGGTTTGTTGTCGGAGGTTCATTAGTGTTTTTTCTTCTTCGTTTTTTTGTCATAGTATCATTGTATCATCCGGGCGTTCGGTTGCCCTCGAAAAACGGCGATTCGCACTGACTTTTTTTAACTTTCAAACGTTTTCTTTCTTTTTTTCCCTGCTGCTCTCTTCTATAACTGCGATTATAGTAGCATGTACTGTAGTACATATTTTTCTTTTTTCTTCCAAGAGTGTGAATGTATGTCTACCAAGATATAAGGGAGGAAGCTCGGAACAAGTATCTTTGATTTACAAAACACTTTCTTCTTCTCTTACGTTTTTGCTTTCGCGAGGGGGAGGGGAGGGTTTTATAAGTGTTGGTCGTGCTGTTGACCATCGTCACAAATCTGCAACTTTTTTCCATCCGTGTTTTTTTCTATTCACCTTGAATGTTCAAGTTTCTTTGGATATAATGAGTTTTTTTGTCACGTTTTATTCTAAAACTTTTTCTTGAGACTTGGGCTTTCTGTGCTTGCAATGTTTTTTGTTCGCACATTTTTATTTTTTCACTTTTTGTTAAGGCGGCTTTTTTTCATTCTTTTTTGGCGCTGCATGGCTCTAGATCTGTAAAGGAAAGGAATGAAAAGTCTGGTTTAGCCAAACACAAAATGTTGCAATCAATATTCTCTTTATGTGTACCTTTGTATGCAGGAGTGTCCTCTTGTTCGTCTGTTGATATATGTATCCTCTTTTCACCCCGCTGCTGCTTGGTGGTGATGGTAGTAGGCGATTTTAAAATATTTTAATTTCGCGTCGGTGTTTGCGGGCGGGGAGTTGTAACGGGCTTTTTGCTTCGAAACTGGGAGCTTTTCAAGGTTAGCCTTGTTCATACGAGTCGTGTTTGGGATGATGCAATGGGTAGGTGGTAAGTAGCGGTGGTGGTCTCAAGAAATAAATTACACTGACTATACGACACTTGCATGTGCGGACAAAGTTTGTGGAGCAATTTTTAAGGCTTGAAAGTCACGCATTGCTTTGCTGTCCTTATTCTCCGGCCGCTGCCTTCAGTTGCAGGGCCTTACGGAAAGGAGAGAGGAAATACAGGTCTTCAAGTAAAACGCTTTTTTCACTGTGTTCGTCGGGTTTTTATATCGCGGGATGTGGGTAATGAGGCGAGGCATTACAATCTTGCGGGATCCAGACGGGGAGGGGGAGGGGGGACACAATAGTAGGATGGGGAGCGAGGGTGTCGATGCAGGTTTCTCGAAAAAAATTGCTAGGGGCAAAACGCTTCTTTTACTTCTACGGGATGGTGTGCATAAAGTTTACATGGATGTTATTTTATTCCATCAGTTGGTGTCAATTTCCCACATTTTCCTCCAACCACCTCCAATGATGGCTCACCAGTTTCTTTTTTCGACAGTAGTTCTTACTTTCACTTATGTTCAAACATAGCAAATAGCATTATTATTATTCGGACGTGCTGTTGTCCAGGTTATTTTGCCTTTTTGAGTTTTTTCTTCATTTCCCTCGCGTTACAACAATGATGCGCACATAGTGGTATACATAGCAGAAGTAGTAGATACAGGGTAGGGCGATTTTCATCACACACTAAGCGATGCAACATGTAGATGTTTTAGAATAGGACGGGTTGGTTGGTTGGTTGAGGGGGGGGATGGAAGATGTCTTGCATTTTGTCAATTGCTTTTCATACAACGTTGCTGGGTGATGGTCGTCAGTCAAGATATTTTGTTGAAGTTGTGGTGGCGGCGGGGATTCGGGCACCCCTGTAGGTTTTTCTAGCTTTTTTTGAAATCATTTCTGCGAAATGTGTTTATGTTGCAATAGTTGCTTTTTTATTTTGTGTATTGCGGCGCTATTTTGGGGGGGATCCTCGAAGCGTTCAGCTGCTCCTGATCTATTGGATAAAAAAACGCCCCCCTTGCGCGCAAGAAATATAACACAGATGAAAAGAGGAGTCGACGATTTGAGTTGGCGTTGATTTGGTCTTTTTTCTTGTTTTTGTACAAAGCTTTTTTTACCGGGTAGACAAGGGACAGAGAGGCAAAAAAACTGCTTTTGGAAATAGCTTTTCTTGGTGGTGTTTTGGACAAGAAAACAAAAAAGGTCTTTCCTGGCCCTTTTTCCGGACGGGATATTTGATGTTGCTGTTGGTTGGATTTTTTTTCCTTGGACGAAAGTTAAAGGATATTCTGTTTTACTTTTTCGAAAAGGAGGGAGGGCGATCTAAGGGCACTATTTTCGAACGAGATAGAGAGAGAAAACAAGATTGCAACTATACGCTCTCTTCCTCTCTTTCTTTGACTCCATTCTCCTTCTTTTTTTACACAGCAGCAAATTACACTTTCTCTCTTCCCTCCTCACCCTGATTTTAATGATTTTTTCGGACTCTTATTCATCTGGATGAGTGTATTCTTCTCTTTGCTTCTTCTTATTCATCTTCAGAGCTTTCAGCTGCTCCCAAATTGCAATGTTCTTTGCACCATGATGCGTTTGTTTTGTTCTTTTTTTGTTCTCTGCTTTTTTTCTTGAGTGTTTTTTTTTCTAGCACACTTTGGATATCGTTGTACCTTCACTTAGCACTCACGTGTGGGGCCGTCTTTTTTCTTTGGGATATGCTCAGTAGTGACTTGTCGTTTTTCTTTCATTCCCCTTCATGTCCTTTTAAGGTCTCCTTTTCTTCAAAAATCGCCTTTAAGCACGCGGGGCAGAGG
>JAAUYJ010158071.1_pt1 | contig 17369 bp, 14 predicted proteins | sample 7278031 | NCBI WGS metagenome assembly JAAUYJ01 (sample SAMN14350222, study PRJNA611818) | marine sediment metagenome | isolation source: surface marine sediment (1.8m) | place: French Polynesia: Moorea | collected 2018-08 | reverse complement strand
TTGGCTTCAACATGGCGTACAACATTGCCGTGACCATTGCTGTTGAACAAGTGATGAAAACGAGCAAGGTCGACAAACTGCATCCCTATCTGAAAGAGCTGTGGCAGCACAGCGTAACTGTTGCCGCCTATGCCTATGTGATTGCACACAAGCAGACCATGATCAATCCGGACGAGGCCATGTTGGCCGGTCTGCTGCATGATATAGGCAAATACTACATACTGACGAAGACCGAGGACTTTCCCCAGTTGTTCGATGACCCTGAAACACTGGATGCGATTCTACAGGACTGGCATGCAGCGGTCGGGCACAGCATTCTCGATGCCTGGAACTTCAGTGAGGAAGTTGCGGTTTCCGCCAATGACCATGAATCCATGGATCGTGATCATGTCGGCCGAGCAGATATGACCGATGTGGTGCTGGTTGCGAATCTATTTTCGCACTACCAAGGTATAGAACAGCTTTCCCAGATAAACTGGGAGCAGATACCGGCACTGCGCCGCCTGAATCTCACCGCTGAAAGTGCGTTTGAAGTGATTCAGGACTCGCAGGAAGAGATGCAGTCGATAATCAACGCTCTGAAAAACTGATATTCTTCTATCGAAAAGCAGGTTTGACCGGCGTGTGAACGAACACATTGCGAGTTTGCATGTGCAATAGGTATAGCCTGCCAGCTACGAGTATGCTGGAGAGGCAATCTGTAAATTATCGGCGCATGATGTTCCGCATGGCAAGGACCGCTCACTCGCGTATAAAATTGACGATCCATTTGGCGACCTGTTCGTGATCCACCGGCTGGTCCAGTGATGCGATGGCCTGCTGGTAAACCGACTCGCCGATATCCTGGCGCCGTTTTGCTATCAGGTATTGCAGATAGTCGCGACTGAATTCCGGGTGACCCTGGAAGGTCAGTATCGACTGGTTCACCTGATAACTGGAAACCGGGCAGAAATCGTTGGTCGCGATCAGCGCGGCACCTCGCGGCAAGCGGGTGACCTGGTCCTGGTGATTGACCAGCAGACCGAACACATCCAGTTCGGGTGACAGCCAGGCCGATGCTTGCGTTATCTCACTGCGTATCAGACCGACGCCCCAGCCCTTCTCGCTTTTACAGACATCACCGCCGAGCGCATGCGCAATCAGCTGGTGGCCGAAACAGATACCGATCAGTTTTTTCTCACGGACGTAGCAATCCCGGACGAACTGTTGCAAACGCCCGATCCAGGCGGCCTGTTCGTAAACGCTGAACTTGCTGCCGGTGATAAGGTAGGCATCGCATACATCGATGTCTTGCGGGTATTGTTGTGACAACGCGCAGTAGGTCCTGAATTGCAGGCGCGGATCAGCCGTTCGCAACAACTGTGCGAAACGGTCGGTGTAGTTGCCGAACAGTCGCAGCACCTCTTCGTCCAGCTGATCGGTTTCAACGATTCCGATAATCAAACCGATCCTCCGTATGACGGCCCGTGCACCGCACGTTCGAATAAACAGGTATACACGGCCGCGCTCAATTCGACCGGGTTACCAGCGGCAGACGGATCCGCGACCGCCATTTCGCCGATTCGCTGGCTGTGCGCGGTGTCAATGTCTATTGAACGCAGATCGTCTGGAATATTCAATTCGTTTCTGAGCTTGCGTATCCACTGCATAAAACCTTCAGCCGATACCTCTGCCAGGTCGAGTACACGCGCAAGATGAATCAATTTGTGTTCGATCACTGGTCTGTTTTGCTGTAACACGTAAGGCAATATTATCGCATTCAACAAACCATGGTGTTTATCGTAGAGCGCACCGAGCGGGTGAGCCAGCGCGTGTACCGCGCCCAGGCCTTTCTGAAACGCAACCGCGCCCATCATCGAAGCAGCCAGCATATGGCTTCTGGCTTCGAGGTTATCGGCTTCGCGATAAGCGATCGGCAGCCAGCGCTGGATCAGGCTGATGGCCTGCAACGCGATGCCGTCTGCCATCGGGTGGTAGCCGTTCGCGCACCAGGCCTCGAGATTGTGCACCAGCGCGTCCATACCGGTGGCGGCAGTCAGCGCCGGCGGCAGGCCGATCGTCAGCCTGGGATCGGCGATCACCCGATTAGGCAGTATGCCGGGATGGAAAATGATGACTTTGCGTTGTCTCGACTCATCGACGATCACCGATGCGCGCCCGACTTCTGATCCGGTACCCGCGGTGGTCGGAATCGCGATCGATGGTGCAATAGCGTTGGCATCGACTCGTTGCCAGTTGTCGCCTTCATCCTCGAAGTCCCAGATCGGCCTGTCCTGCCCGACCATCATCGCGATGGCTTTGCCGGTGTCAAGAGCGCTGCCGCCGCCCAGTGCGATCACGCCGTCGTGCTTGCCCTGCCGATAGGCCTGAACACCTTGTTCCACATTGCCACCGGTAGGATTGGATTTGACCTCGCTGTACAGGCCGGTATCGATACCGGCAGACTGATTGTGCTCGATCAAGCACGAGACGGACTCCAACCTCGCCAGCCCGGCATCGGTGACCAGCAAGGGTTTTTGCATACCCAGGGCGTTGCAGACCGCCGGCAGTTGCCGGATGGTACCGACGCCGAAGGTCACGCTGGTCGGAAAGCTCCAGTTGCCCTGCAGGGCTTCGTATGTGGCGTCGTTGCTCATGCGGTCATATCCAAGCGAACCTTTGTATCAGACTCATTGCCCGGTTTATCTACTTTATCTAACCAGGCTGCCTGAGGTAGAACGATTTGGGACGGGTCAGCTGCTGGTAACCCAGCGATGACAACGAGCAGCCACGTCCCGAATCTTTGACGCCCACCCAGGCCAGCGCCGGGTCGAGATAGTCGCAGCGGTTCATGAAAACCGTTCCGGTTTGTATTTGTCGGCCCAACTCCGCTGCGTGGGTGTCATCGCACGTCCACAGCGACGCAGTCAGGCCATAGTCGCTATCGTTCATCAGCGCGAGCGCCTGCGCATCATCGTTGACTTTCATGATGCCTACGACTGGACCGAAGCTCTCCTGTTTCATGACAGCCATCTGATGATCAACATCGACCAGCACCTGCGGTGCCAGGTAGTTGCTGCCGGGCCGATCTGCCGGGAACAGCGCGGCATCGATGCAGGCCGTTGCACCGCGTTCGCAGGCCTGCTTGATCTGCCCACGCACGAACTCGGCGGCTCCGTCATTGACCATCGGACCAATGGTGGTGTCGGCATCCAACGGATTGCCCAACCGGTAACGTTTTACTGTATCGACGAAACGGTCGACGAACGGCTGGTAGATCGTTTGATGGACATAGATGCGCTCGACGCCGCAGCAGGATTGCCCGCTATTAAAGTAGGCGCCATCGACCAGGTTGTCGACGCTGAAATCGAGATCGGCATCAGGCATCACATAGGCTGGGTCCTTGCCGCCGAGTTCGAGCGCGACGCCCTTGAACAGTCCGGCAGCAGCGCGTTCGACAGCTTTGCCACCTGATACAGATCCGGTGAACGAGACGAAGTGGATCGCAGGATGCTCGATCAGTTTCGCGGTACTTTGATGATCGAGATGTAAAAACTGAAACACGCCTTCGGGTAGCCCGGCTTCGCTGAACGCCTGCGCGAAACGCTCGGCGCATAGCAGCGTCTGCATGGAGTGCTTCAGGATCACGGTGTTGCCGGCCATCAATGCCGGAATCACCGCATTGACGGCAGTCAAGTAGGGGTAATTCCACGGCGCCAGCACCAGCACCGGACCCAGCGGCTCATGACGGATGTAACGGGAATACCCGAGTGGATTATTCACCGCTTCGGTAACATCACGAATCGCCAGATCGGCAAGACTCTGATCGGCGATGTCGATCATGTAGCGGGCGCGTTGTTCCAACCCGCGCAGTTCGCCCGGGCTCTGTGATACCGGCCGGCCCATCATCCGGGTGATCTCTTCGGCGAGTTCTGCTGCACTATCGCGCATGATGTCGATGGCTTTATGGCACAAAGCCGCGCGCTGTTCGATACCGGTCTGTTTCCATGCGTCAAAGGCTGCGTTTGCTGTTTCTACGGCGGTTAGCATTTCCGCATCACTGGCCAGCTCTCTTTCTGCAACGATTGAACCATCAACGGGCGAGACGAGTTGTATCTGTTTACTCATGTTGTGATGGGTTGAACAGGGTTAGCATATCGAGAACCATATTATCCGATATTCTGAACGCCTTGCTACGGCTAAATAATCTCGAAATAACGTTGCAACTCCCAGTCGGATATATGCTTGTTGAACTCACGCACTTCCCATTCCCGGCTCGCCGCGAAATGGTCGACAAATTCCGAGCCAAAATAGCTTTTGGCGATGTCCGATGCGCGATAACGTTGCACCGCTTCCGCCAAATTGACCGGTAGATGTAAATGCCCCGGGAAGGCCTGCTCGTAGGCGTTGCCAGTGACCATGGCCTCGATGTCGGCCTGGTTTTCGATACCCCAAAGACCGGACGCGATAACCGCAGACAGGATCACATAAGGATTGGCATCGGCGGCGGCAATGCGGTATTCGAGCCGTTGTGCCTTGGTACTGCCCGGGATGATGCGCACAGCGCAGGTTCGGTTGTCGATGCCGACACTGGCTTCGGTGGGCGCCCAGAATCCCGGAATCAGGCGTCGGTAGGAATTGATTGTCGGTGCGATCATGGCCAGAAACTCGGGCATCAATTGCTGCAAGCCGCCGACGAACTGCCGCATAGTCTGGCTGATATTGTGCGACTGCTGCGGGTCATGAAAAAGTGCCTTGCCCGCTTTGTCCCGGATCGACAGATGGATGTGGCCGCTTTGACCCGGGTGTTCCGGCGACCACCGCGCCATGAATGTGGCCATTTTGTTCTGTTGCTGCAACGCGACCTTGATGAAGGTCTTGAACAGGGCCGCATCGTCTGCCGACCGCAACGCATCGCGGTAGGCAATCGCTGCCTCGAGCACGCCGGGCCCGGTCTCCTCGTGCAAGCCTTCGAGATTGAAATCCATCCGGTTGGCCAGATCCAGCAGCAGCTGATAGGTACCCGATTCAGCACTGTTGCGTATCACCGAATAACCAAACTCAGATGGCGCCAACGGCTGGATATTGCGGTAGTTTTTCTCACGCACGCTGTGTGGCGTTTCGTTGAACACAAAGAACTCGTACTCGAACGCAGAAAACACATCGATACCCATGTCGCTGGCTTTGGCCAGAACGCGTTTTAACAGATTGCGTGGACAGACCTGCGCTGCCTGATTCGCGAACTCACCGAGGAACAACAGGCCATTGCCCTCCAGGGGAAGATTGCGGCAGGTCTCGGGTACGATACGTACGGTCGCATCCGGATAACCGCTGTGCCAGCCGGTGTAGCTGACGTTATCGTAGAGCTGGTCCTTGACATCCCAGCCCAGCACCACATCGCAGAAGCCGAAGCCATGATCCAGCGCGGCGAAAAATTTCTCTCTGGACATGTATTTGCCACGAAGCACGCCGTCCACATCGAACACACCGACCTTGACGTGGTTTAGTTCACGCTCAATTACCAGCTGGCGCGCCAGACCGGCATCAATGACATCTTTGGCATCCATTGTGTCACCTGTTTTTTTCAGATTCTAGCTCAACTCATGCAACATCGCATGAGTTGTCAAAGACACAGCGGTTTCCATCGATTAATCAGGAAGCGCTCACACCCGCTACAACGTATCAACACCGTGGCATTTGGAATTAGTTTACAATTAAACCGTCGCTATTAACTATAATCGGACCATCAGGTAGGTAACAGAGTCGGCGCTGCCAGGTGAAAAGAGAGTCACTGATTGCGCCGGATGGCCGATTTTACGGGGTAGGTACCTGATTCAAGGCGTCTTACCTCTCGCCCTTCGGACCGTATATCGTGCGTTGACGATCGATCCGGGCGTTTTCATCGCGGGAATGGTGCGCACATATGACAGCTGTGCTGTCTCAAACGGTATTAATGCAAGTCCAGGCCATTAGCGCTTTATGGCCTGCTGAGAATAGAGGAATACGATGTATAGACTACTTTGGGCCTTAATTTTTCTAGCCGCTTCAGGGGCGCAAGCGGACTCTGAACCACAACAGATTCCAATGCAAACATACGGCGCCCATACGTATTACATTAAATCTGAGATTCCGGGTGCCGGCCACTTCCCCATGCTGGTGGACACCGGCTCGGCCTATTCCGTTATCAACGAAGAGACACTCACTAGCCTTAGCAACGAAGGACGGGCGCACTTTGTCAAAAACCTGCGTGGCACCATGGCCGATGGTTCGGAACGCGTCATTGCCTTATACCGCATTTCAGCGATCAATCTGGGCGGCAACTGCCTGATCAAAGATGTCCACGCAGCAATTTTACCTGGTAAAACGCGGCAAATCATCGGCATCTCTACTCTAATGAGGGCGGCACCGTTCGCGATGTCATTCGATCCGCCGACGCTGTCGCTGAATCAGTGTGTACCTCAAGTACAGCAGGCCAGCCTTGAGCTTCTTGAAATAACAGATGACGCGACAAATTAGACCTAAAGGACACAGTTTTTCAGAAAACCATGCTGAGCTCGACTTGATCATACGCTCTCCACTTGAATCGAAAAGGTAGGAAGCCCGTTACGGGCTTCCTCAGAGCAAGGGTACAGGCTCAAGAAATCTACTTAGGAGGAATTTGCATATACTCCTGCTGTTGATACATTTCCCGCTGTTGATTCATGTCACGAACTTCCATTTTGGCAAATTCTGCTTGATCGAGCATACCGTCCGCATTCGTGTCCAACCTGGTCCACTGATCAGTCAAACCTGGCATCGCCGCTGCTTCGTCTGGGCTGATTTTGCCGTTCTGATCGGCATCCAAAGCTCTGTACGTCTGGTCACCAGCAACAGCAACACTGGATACCAATAGAGCTAGCGCGGAAAGGGCTAATTTTTTATACATGTAAACTCTCCTAAGTATTGAGTAAAAAAATCGGACAAGTCCTGTGAACTCGTCACCAGCACCTACAGCACAACCTGTGCCAATCATGTTCTACTAATGTATATCAGCAACTTAGGTGCAGCACCTCGCCAACATAATCGCCAGACTGTCGCTCCACAGAGACACTGCTAAACCGATTATCTGGCAGAAGCCCGCTATGACATGTGTTACGCACTGTCGCAAATTGACGACATTAATCACTGCCACGCATTTCTCACTAAAAACCTCATCGTTAAGATAAACTGAGCGCATTTGGTTAACGCAATTACCAGCGAGTTAACAATGTGCGCTTCACTGTAGCAACTTCAGTCAGACAATTGATACTGATAGGTTATTTGCTTGTTGCGTTGCCGTTAACGATCGGGTTGATCAGCACCTTCTACCAGGTAGACTCCCTGTCCAGACGAATGCAGGAAACCTTGTCTGAAACATCGTCAGCCTCCGAATCCAGCCGCATCATCATCTCCCAGGTGCTGAATCTGGAACGAACCGCAGGTCAATATTGGGTATTGCGTGAAGCGGAGTTATTACAACGCTATCAGACTCAACGCCAGCAGTTACTGAGCACTATACAAGGCTTTCGCGAGAACCAGTTGAGTCCAGTTATTCTGCAACGAATTGATCACCTGATCACTGCTGAAAAACAACTTGACAAAAAACTGCGGCAAGCCACCGAAGAACAGGGCGGAACTACTGAACCGAATAAATTGTCCAACATTTCTGATGTGGTTCGTGAACTGCCCGACGATGTCGACCGTTACATTAGCGAAAACAGCAAGGCGATGAGCGAACGCATACAACGCGTCGAAAAGTTGTTATTATTTCAGGTGGTGGCATTGATACCACTGGCATTGGTAATCGCCACCGTGTTCAGTGTTCTAATCACCCGACCGTTACGCCAGTTGGGTCAAATAATTAACAAGCTGGGTAGTGCCGACTTTGCAAGTCCTGTGAGTGTTGATGGTCCACACGATATTCGACAGCTGGGTCGCAGGCTGGATTGGTTAAGACAACAACTCGCTGAACTGGATCAACAAAAGCTGGTTTTTCTGCAACATGTCTCACACGAACTGAAGACGCCGTTAACGGCAATACGCGAAGGCATCGCTTTGCTACAGGATCGCATTGCAGGCCCATTGAATTATGACCAGGCTGAAATCGTCGATATACTCCGGACGAATGACCTGCAGCTTCAAAAAGAGGTCGAAGCATTACTGGATTTCAATTTAGCTTTAAATCAGGAAAAACCGAACTATGCCGAGCTGATATCATTTGATCAACTAGTTCAAGATACCATTGCCAGGCACCAACTGGAGTTCATATCCAGGTCAATTACAATACACGCAGACTTGGCGACAATTAGTCTAAAGGGGGATAAAATTCAATTGACGAGCGTACTCGACAACCTGTTATCCAATGCGATCAAGCACTCGCCAAAAAATTCCTGCATAAAAATTTGCTTAGTAAAAAACAAACAGAACGCCCAGCTGGACGTGATAGACGATGGACCGGGTATAGATCAGGATGATGAGAAGCGGATATTTGAACCTTTTTATCAAGGCAGCCATGCACAACAAGGCGCCGTATCGGGCACAGGCCTTGGACTGGCGATCGCTCATCGCTACGTGTTATTGCATCATGGATCGATCCACGTGATCAATTCAACAAGCGGCGCCCATTTTCGGGTGTGTTTGCCGCTTGGCGCACCGGAACTTGCTAATGTTCTTGAATAGACGTCTGCCTGTTTACGGAATGCTCGTCTGTATCTCGATTCTACAGTCAAGCTGCACGCCAGGCACCGTTAAAGACGAGCGAATGTCCGCTAAAGTAACCGCCACAAACGCTAAGCCACCTGCCTGCGGTGACCTCTTGAATTACCATAGCGGATTAGCCGCGCAGACTAATGAAGAAACACCTGCAGTAGACGCGACGATTTCATCTGTGGAACAAGCTTCGGATGCCTGTCCAAAGCTACGCAAGGCTATAGTCCTCAGCATGCCAGGTCATAACCACCAAAATGATAAAGAGGCGCTCGAGTTACTAAAAGGCCTGAAACGAACGGGTATGCTCTCGGGTAGTGATCTGCAATTTTGTGATATGTTGTTACAGCACGTTTCCCAACGACAGGGTTTACGCGAAGACATAACTGCTCAAGAGCAACGCCTGGTAGAATTCGAGAGGCAGAATGCTGTATTACGCAACCGGATCACGACCTTACAGTCGCAACTCAATCAGCTCAAAAATATAGAAGTTGAAATCGATAAAAAAGAGCGCTCATTAACCAGCCCGATCAATAACTAACAGACTATGGCATTACACAAAATTCTACTGGTCGACGACGATACCAGTCTTTTGAAACTGCTATCAATGCGATTAAAAAGCTCTGGTTATGAAATCGAAACTGCCGAAAACGCACATCAGGCATTGGCCCGTTTAGCTTTCTTCCAACCACACCTGGTGATAACAGACCTGCGCATGGGGGACATGAACGGATTAGCCTTATTTGATCGCATCCATCAACAATACCCCTCGCTACCTGTGATCTTATTAACCGCTCACGGCACTATTGCCGGTGCTGTCGATGCAACTCGCAAGGGCGTTTTCAGTTATTTGACCAAACCGTTCGACAGTCAGCAGCTGCTCACAGAAATACAGCAGGCTCTACAGCAAACCCACGCCTACAATAGTAACGAGGAAGATCTCCGTGATCACTCCTGGCGCTCGGGAATCATCACCCAAAGCAGGATCATGGAGGAACTGCTAAACCAGGCACAACGACTTGCAAAATCCGATGTGAGTATTCTGATTCAAGGCGCCAGTGGAACGGGCAAGGAGCTACTCGCACAGGCCATTCACAAATCCAGCGTACGTAACAAGCATCCCTTCGTTGCGATCAACTGTGCTGCTATTCCGTGTAACCTTTTTGAGTCGGAATTGTTCGGCCATAAGAAAGGAGCTTTTACCGGGGCTGACAAGAACCATACCGGAATGTTTGAAACAGCCAATCAGGGTACCTTGTTTCTGGATGAGATCGGCGACATGCCGCTCGATTTTCAAGCCAAACTATTACGTGTATTAGAACAGAGAACGATACGCCCGGTTGGTTCCACTCAAACAGTTGACGTCGATGTCCGAATAGTCTCGGCGACACATGTCAATCTCGAACAGGCCGTAGAGAACAAAAGTTTTCGAGAGGATTTGTTTTATCGCTTGAATATCGTAATACTTGAAATCCCCGCTTTGCACGAACGCCGTGAAGACATCGCATTACTCGCAAGGCATTTCTTACAGAGGATTCTGAAAAAAACCACGCACTGTATTGCCAGGTCCTTTTCGCCCGAAGCATTACAGCAAATGATGACCGCCCCGTGGCCGGGCAATATCAGGCAATTATTGAATGTAGTCGAGCAGGTGGCCGTGCTTAGCAGCACCCCGGTAATTTCAGAACAATTAGTAACCCGCGCCTTGCGCGGAAAAACAGCGGCGATCCCGCCTTTGGCAAAAGCACAACAAGAGTTTGAGCAGGACTATCTGATTCGCTTAATGCAAATAACGCAAGGCAATGTTACCCGCGCCGCCGCACTCGCAAAACGCAATCGTACTGAGTTCTACAAACTATTGAATAAACACCATCTAGAAGCAGCTGCGTTTCGTCAGAGTGATTAAGGATTTATCGATCAATCATCGAATAGATGTTATGTCGGCTATGACTTAATGTGGCCGACTTCGATATAATACCGGCCTGTAGATAACACTTGTTTTGATATTACCGCTTGACCATCGATGAATCCACTTGCCCCTATAACCCAGCGCTACCAATCGGCGATCAGGGAAAAAGCCATCAAGCGTGCGGAAACGCGCATTATCCTGGCGGGACGAACCCCGCAGGACTTCTCGCCCGAAGACCTGGAAATCGTCGTGCAGGAAGAAGAAGATAAACTAAAATCTGACATCAAGGAAAAGGGCTTGCTGGCTGTGCTGGCCCTGCTGGGACTTAGCTGGCTTGGCTAAATGCTTAAAAATCTTGTCCAGCTGACCTTACTAAGCGTGGTGTGGAAACGCTATAAAAACGTCATAGTGTCCACACTCATTCTGTTCGTTTATTTCTGGCTAATTGGCAAGCTGCATCAGGACTATGTCAACTACAGCGAACTTAACAACGACCACGACTACCTTGCCTTTTCGTTCATCATCAAGTGGTTTGCTTTTATTCTTGGTATGGCGATTTACCTGCTTTTCAATAGCTTTTTTCCCCGGACGAAAAAACCTGTTCAAACCGTATCGATAAACGACCAGGAAACTGCACCTGAACAACGTACATTACCCGATCCTTTTTCGGAAATTCGGCAACGAGGTAAATTACGTTCGCGCGCCGATTTTATAATCGAAAAACATAAGAGGTAACGCTACCTGACGATTCGCGAACGGGCCTGTTATTCCGTTCGCGTTTCTTCATGCTCTGCCGATCATGTGGTTTATTCTAAAAATCGAGTGTTTCAATGCGGAGGAGTTTGCTATCGACTCGAACCTGAAATACGCTTAGATACAATCCATAAACTCTAAGGAAACATCATAAATTCCCGTCACACCTGCAGAGGCAAGCTTCCAACGCAGAAGCATGCCGGGGTGAGGGGCCAAAAACATACCGCGATGACGATGGCGTGTGACAGCGGTGGCGTCCCACCCTTTTTTCTTTCAAGACCTTGTTCTTCAGTAGCAATCGGCCATAATACCAAATGACCCTTTCGAGAATGTGTAGTCTAACGAATGATAAATCAGCCTCCGGCAATGTTATTCAAGACTTCCTTTAGCGCATTATGATTGCCGCCTATCTTGTTGACATCATCATACTGTTGCTGGCTGCAGTCATTGCGGTGCCTCTGTTTCAGGCCGCCAGACTGGGTGCCGTGCCGGGCTTTCTGATTGCCGGTGTCGTCGTCGGACCGTCGGGACTGGGATTGATCACCAATGTCACCGAGATCGGACATCTGGCGGAAATCGGCGTGGTGCTGCTGCTGTTCGTGATCGGTATCGAACTCAAACCGTCCCGTCTGTGGTTGATGCGGCGCCTGGTGTTCGGCCTGGGGACACTGCAGGTGGCGCTGACCGGTGTATTGCTCGCCGGCGTCTTTTACCTGGTGCTGGATCTGTCGCTTCGAGCCGCCATTCTGGTTGGTCCGGCTCTGGCACTGTCCTCCACCGCCTTCGTGATACAGATACTGAAGGAGCAGAAACTGTTGACCTCGCTCTACGGTCGCGCCTCCATCTCGGTATTGCTGCTGCAGGATCTTGCCGTCGTTCCGTTACTGATCCTGGTGCAGTTGCTGGAAATGCCCGACATGGGCATAGGTGAGGACATCGGATTGGCGCTGGCAGAATCGCTGTTGATCCTGGGGCTGGTCGTCGTGGTCGGGCGCTATCTGTTGCACCCGGTTCTCTATCGCGTCGCCCTTTCTGGAAACCCCGAAGTTTTCACAGCATCCGCGGTACTGATCGTCCTTGGTACGGCGTTGGCCACCGAACATGCGGGCCTGTCGATGGCGATGGGCGCATTCATCGCTGGCCTGCTGATTTCCGACTCCTTTTACCGTCACCAGGTACTCGCGGAAATACAGCCCTTTCGCGGATTGTTGCTCGGCCTGTTTTTCATGACGATGGGTATGTCGCTCGATCTGGGTCTGCTCGTCAATAGCCCGTTCTACTCGCTCGCCCTGGCGGCTGTACTGATGGCTCTGAAAGCCGCAGTGCTGTTCCCGATCACACTGCTGTTCGGCCTGACAAAAAAAACCGGGCTGGGAGTTGCCGTACTACTAGCGCAAAGCGGAGAATTCGCGCTGGTGCTGTTTTCCCTGGCACAAAAATCCGAGCTATTGTCGTGCGCTGATTTCCAGCAACTCCTTTTAGCCGTCTTGCTCAGCATGATCGCAACGCCGTTCCTGGCACATTTCGCCCGGCGCATGGCAGTCACTAAACGGGAGCCCAGTCCCGCAGAATTCGAGGAAAAGTTCGAAGAAGCACCCATTGTGCTGGCCGGTTTCGGCCGGGTCGGACACAGAATCGGGGAGATACTGAACCAGGCAGGTATACCGTTCGTCGCGTTGGATTCGGATGTAACGATTGTCGAGAAAGAACGCGCAAAGGGACACTCGGTGTATTACGGCGACGCCCTTAAGCCCGAAGTATTCAAGAATGCTTGTGCCTACTCTACAGAAGCAATCATCATCACCTTGAACGACGCCGAAGCTACCGAAGAGCTGCTGGTTTCACTGCGTAAGATGTTCCCAGATGTCGCGATCTTTGCCCGAGGGCGAAACCAGGACGACTGTCTCAAGCTACGCCGACTGGGTGCAACCGGTGTAGCATCAGAAAACTTCGAAGCCAGTATGGAACTGGCCCGCAAGGCATTGATCAGTACCGGTTACAATAAAAAGAATCTGCGTGCTATCCTCGGCAAGTTCCGAAAAATCTACAACGCAAAGATCGAGCGGCAATCCAGGAAAGAATAAGCGATAGCCCGTCATGAAAAGATCGCATGCTGGCAAAGTAATCCCAGATCGAATCTCGGTAAAAGAATACCAATAGATGGCCTATATTCAAGCACTCGTTGGAATCGTTACGATCATTACAGCGGCATGGTTGATCGGCGGACGCAAGCCCATTGATAAGAAAGTGGTGCTTGGCGGATTAGGGCTGCAGCTATTTTTCGTTGTTTTATTTCTAAAGGTCCCTATCGCAAACGATGTACTGGCTGCTTTCAACCAGCTTGTCATTTTGCTCGATAAGGCGACAACGACCGGTACTTCATTTGTATTCGGTTATCTTGGCGGCGGTGAGCTGCCGTTCGAGGCCACCAATCCCGATAATGTGTTTATCCTTGCATTCAAAGCTCTACCGCTCGTCATCGTTGTTAGTGCCCTGTCTGCCTTATTTTTTTACTGGCGAATTTTGCCGTGGTTAATCGGCCAGTTTTCGAGGTTGTTGCAAAAGAGTATGGGCATTAGCGGCGCGCTTGGTCTGGGTGCCGCAGCGAATATCTTTGTTGGCATGATTGAAGCACCGTTACTGGTGCGCCCTTACCTGATGCGCTTGAGCCGTGGCGAGTTGTTTGCCTTGATGACCTCGGGTATGGCGACGATTGCAGGAACAATGATGGTACTGTACGCAAGTGTATTGACGCCAGTACGATCAGATGCGTTGACACATATTCTGGCTGCTTCGGTAATGAGCGTTCCAGCTGCTTTGATGATCGCTGCAATCATGATTCCTTTTCGTGATGCTCAGAGTGAACAGTGGGTTGAATTCCAAAGTGAAGATCAGGGTGCATTCGATGCCTTAACGCGCGGCACACTCGACGGAGTGAAACTGCTCATTAATATTCTGGCGATGTTAATTGTCTTTGTTGCACTGGTCGCGTTGATAAACATGCTGCTGGAACTGTTACCTGATGTCGCTGGTAGTCCGCTGACACTACAAAGACTACTCGGTTATCTGTTCGCACCCCTGGTGTGGTTGATGGGCATTCCTGCCGACGAGCTGGTTTTTGCGGGGTCGCTGATGGGAACAAAGACGGTGCTTAATGAGTTTCTTGCCTACCTGTCGCTCATATCCGCTCCCGAGGGCAGTCTGTCTGAGCGCAGTGAGATCATTATGATCTATGCCATGTGTGGCTTCGCCAATTTTGGCAGTCTTGGAATCATGATAGGCGGGATCGGTACTATGGCGCCGGAACGGCGTGCCGAGGTTGCTGAGCTTGGTTTGCTTTCGATTGTAGCCGGCACCTTAGCCACGATGTTAACAGGTACCTTGGTGGGAATGTTTTATTAAGCGGCGCTTCAAGCTTAGATACCCGAAAAAACACATGATACCATTGCTATGACGCTTCCCTTTTGAGTGTGCGTTGGTATGTTCTAAAATAACGCGACTTCCCGCCTCATGCCCCGAAACATGATGATGCCGCTTCAGACACAGCCCGAACAAAGGATAAGCACCTGGAGACTTCCAGCAGTGCTGTTTCTGCTCTCGTTCGCGACGGTTGTGTTCACCATAGCGCTGTTTCGGCTGCTCACATTCTTCATCATGCCTTCGCTGTTTTTCGATCTACTCTTCATCGGTTTTCCCCTTGGTGCACTGGCGGGCGCGTATTTCTTTGCTATCAGCCGCCAGTCGTTCATGAAAACGCTGTGGATCCTGCAAGGTGCTATGGTTTTCTCTGTCTTTGCGATGCTGGCCTGCAAGCACTTTGACTACCTGCGTGCGCATCTGTTCGACGTCGAACTGCAGCGACTGTTTATCCAGATGCTCGCCTTTACGTTGTTTTTTCTGCCGTTTTTTGTCGCCTACGGACTGAGCGAGTATCTTGGGTACCAGATTGGCCGCAGAAACCTCAAAGGCCGCATGCAGATTGTGTACGCAATTTATTTGTTTGGCGCCGCCGCTGCTTATCTTTTCGCGGAGTTCATGTTTCCGCTGCTTGGCGCCACGCGTCTTCTGGGCATCCCGCTTCTTCTGGTTGCCGTTGCAATGGGCATGCTGTCCCCGCCGCGGCGTACTCAGCAAATTCTGGTGGTTCAGCAATTGGCGGTACTGGCCCTGCTCTTCTTTCCCCAGTTGGAAGCAGGCTTTCTGAAACTCTACAAGGGCAACAGCTTCCAGTCCACCCATGCTTATACCAACATGGGATTCGAGACCATCTACCAGGCCTGGGGCCGTTACAGTCTGATCGAAATTCTAGAGTCCCCCGGCCAGGAAGGTTACGTCGGTTTTTATAACGACCTTATCCAATGGCACTTCGCACCCGGAACGGGTTTCTTTTCACATTCCATCGGCATGCTTCCGATCGAGCTGGCGCCGCCTGGTGGACGTATCGCTATTATCGGCGCCGGTGCCGGTCGCCAGGTCCAGTACGCCCGCAAATCCGGGCGTGACCTGGAGCAAATCCTGGCCATCGAAATTGAACCGGCAGTAATTGAGGCCGTGCGCGGAAATCTTGCCGACCGTTTTGATCGCGTGTACGAGGACAGCCGCGTGCAACTGGTTATCCGCGAGGCGCGTAGCTACATGGAGGAAACAGACAACAGTTTCGACCTGATCTACCTCCCCAGTGTGGGTGGCTATCCGCAGATGATGCTGGAACCGGGCAACATGATCCGTACCCTCGAAAGCTATAAGACGCTCAGCCAGCGCCTGACCGAACAAGGGATACTGGCCATTTGGTACCCGGCGGTGCTCGACCCCCGCACCATCCTGACCGAACAGTATATCCACACGCTGGAAAGCCCGGAAATTGGTCTAGCGGTCGCTGCCTACCGGACTGCCAATGATTTCCTCATTCTGGCGGCGAAGCATGCCGATCACTTGCCCACGCCGCAGCAGGTTCAGGACTTCCATTTATGGCCGGTTGCAGCCCATTTTGGGAATGCGTTTGCCTCCCTGTTCACCGACGTCCCGGTTAAGGTAGAGAAAACCTGGGATAGTGCATCCTTCCGACCCATCCGGGATGATCAGCCGTTTCTGGCCGGAAATGTCCAGCATATCTTTTCCACACAACAGGTGGGAACACTGTTCACCCTGGTCAGCGTTCTGTTGATCGCACTGGGTGGCTTGTTGTTATGGCTGTTGAGAAAAAAGGGAAATCCACATATCCCTGGCCGTTCCTATCCGCAACTCGTTGTTATCAGCCTGTTCGTCGGTGCCAACTTCCTGGTTATAGAGCATTATCTCATTCTTGCCCTGTTCGAGAAGTTTTACGTCTACCGGGATGCACTGGTGCTGGGCGCGATAAGCTTTCTGATCATTACCGGCCTGGGGAGCACCTTTATCACGCCGCGACTGCGACCGCTGTTCCAGATTATCGGTGGACTCTTTATTCTGCTGTTATTAGTCTTTCACGACAGCCTTTCACCCTGGGCTAATCTCGCCCTGCTCGCACCCGTGGCGTTCGTCACGGGCAGCTTCTTCCCCGCGCTTTTCGAGGCCGCAGCAGAAAATCCGCTCGCCGTTTTCGCTGCCGATTCAATCGGAGCGGCCATCGGTTCCCTGGCCTCCTTCTTCATACCAATAGTCTTCGGCTTCAACTGGTTCTTCGCGTTTGCAGCCGCGATGTTCTGGGCCACCGCCATGGTCACCTTTCTGTTTTTTCGCAACTTGAACAACCGTCCTGCGCAGGCACCTGCCGACTAGCCCGAATATTGCATGAGGGATTTGGGTCTTACGGGGCCAGCTAATGACTGACCCCATCACTTTATTCTGGAAGAACCCCTTTTACAAAGATACGCCTCTTTCTAAAACTTCGCAGATAGAGGCTCAACAGCGATATCAATGTAATTAAGTCGATGCTACCGCCACCGCTACCATCGAAAATGTCGTCTTTTTCGCTGATTGTCAATGACGCAGTCGATGGTGAGCCCAGGACAGCACCGCCAGTGGG
>JAAUYJ010074957.1_pt1 | contig 17384 bp, 14 predicted proteins | sample 7278031 | NCBI WGS metagenome assembly JAAUYJ01 (sample SAMN14350222, study PRJNA611818) | marine sediment metagenome | isolation source: surface marine sediment (1.8m) | place: French Polynesia: Moorea | collected 2018-08 | reverse complement strand
GTGTGTTCCAAAATTAGGCTCTATGGGCTATTCAACTCTTGCGTCGCACTTTTGGGAGTAGCAATCCCGCGCCTTCAACGTAGTCAAACGAAGTAAGTTAGGGTTGTTGAAGACTTTCTAAAGATGAATCTATTTCTAATCTACAAGGTTTCCATTTGATGGTTCACACCTAGCTTAACTAGAAAATATCAAGAGAAAATGTTACAAATAACCCATCCTCCTCAATAATTCTGCTAACTTAAGATATTAATAGCTCTGCATCTCTTTCAACTATGGCTCTCATTGTCCAAAAATACGGAGGGACCTCCGTCGGGTCAGTGGAACGAATTCAAACTGTGGCCCAACGTATCCATCACACCACTCAGGAAGGAAATACCGTCGTAGTGGTAGTCTCTGCTATGGGAAAAACCACCGACACCCTGGTAAACTTAGCCCAGGAAATTACAACTAATCCCTCTCGCCGAGAAATGGATATGTTGTTGTCCACAGGGGAACAAGTAACTATTGCCCTGATGACTATGGCCCTACAAGAAAGAGGACAACCCGCTATCTCTTTAACTGGAGCGCAAGTGGGCATCGTGACAGAAGCTGAACATAGTCGCGCCCGCATTCTTTCCATTAAACCTGATCGCATTAAACGCCATCTGGACAAAGGGCAAGTTGTGGTAGTCGCAGGGTTTCAAGGAATTAGCTCCCAAGAAGAATTAGAAATTACAACCCTTGGCCGCGGGGGCTCTGATACCTCAGCCGTCGCTTTGGCTGCCTCCCTAAAAGCTAATTTTTGCGAGATTTATACCGATGTACCAGGGATTTTAACCACCGATCCTCGTCTGGTTCCAGAAGCGAGATTAATGGAGGAAATTACCTGCGATGAGATGTTAGAATTAGCCAGTCTAGGAGCCAAAGTTTTACATCCGAGAGCCGTAGAAATTGCCCGTAATTATGGGGTTAGTTTAGTAGTTCGTTCCAGTTGGAGTGATGCCCCAGGAACCCGCGTAATTTCTCCCATTCCTAAACCGAGATCCTTAGAAGGGTTAGAAATTACCAAAGCGGTAGATGGGGTGGAATTTGACGTGGATCAATCGAAAATTGCCCTATTGCGGGTTCCGGATCGCCCCGGTATCGCTGCTCGTCTGTTTGGAGAAATTGCCCATCAAAAGGTAGATGTGGACCTGATTATTCAATCCATCCACGAAGGTAATAGTAACGATATTGCTTTCACGGTAATCAAAAATGTCTCCAGAAAAGCAGAGGCGGTGGCCCAGGCAATTGCCCCAGTTTTACGTAGCCATCCCAGTCAGTCGGAAGAAGCTGAAGTATTGGTGGAGATGGGGGTAGCTAAAATCTCTATCGCTGGGGCGGGAATGATTGGCCGGCCAGGGATTGCTGCCAAAATGTTTCAAACCTTAGCTGAAGCTAAGATTAACATTGAGATGATTTCTACCTCAGAGGTTAAAGTCAGTTGTGTTATTGCCCAAGAAGAAGGCGATCGAGCCATAGAAGCGTTGTGTAAAGCGTTTGATGTGGATCTCGTGCCTAAACCTCTGGTTGCTGAGGTAGTAGAAGCATCTCCCCCCGTGCGAGGAGTGGCTTTAGACCTCAAACAAGCACAAATTGCTATCCGTCATGTTAAAGATAAGCCTGGTATGGCTGCAAGCATTTTTGGGGTATTAGCCCAAAGGAATATCAGTGTAGATACCATTATTCAATCTCAACGCTGTCGTATTCTCTCAGGAATGCCCACCCGTGATATTGCTTTTACTGTGGGAGAAGGGGAGACAGATGCAGCTTGTCAAGCCCTAAACACTTTGGCTGAGGGCTTTGATGAGGTGATTGTGGATAAGGATATTGCCAAGGTGAGTATTGTTGGGGCTGGTATGGTAGGGCAACCTGGCATCGCTGCAAAGTTTTTTGAAGCGTTAGCTAAGGAAAATATCAACATCAAAATGATTGCCACTTCTGAGATTAAAATTAGTTGCGTGGTTCCTCAAGAGGAAGGGGTTAAGGCGTTAAAGGCAGTTCATCAGGCCTTTGAATTGGCGGGAATCGAAACTGTGGAAGTACCAGTTTGAAAGCCGTTTCGCTTTAGTGAATGACAGGAGTGGATGTTTCACCTTAAATGATGTAATAGGAGTGTGAGCAAGATGCTCACTAACTGGAAAAATAGCAAGCTGTTAATATATCATCTTTCCATTCATAGTCATTCTCAGACTATCTCGCGTTTAACTCTCAATTCATATAACCTGTTATAACAGGTTATATGAAAGGGAAAAGAAAAATGTCGTAATCTTAATGCGTAGTGCTATAAGTAGTCGGACATAAATAAATAAATAAATAAAGCAAACTGTCTGAAGAAATGTCAATAACTGCATAACCCCTCCTCCTCTGCTTCCTCTGCTTAACCAACACAAGTAACGTTTATTTTTGTCCAGGTACTTTGAGCTATCTAAACCACCATTTAGTTAATATGTCTAATCATCTTAAACATCAAAGACTCACCCTATTACAACAAGAAAAGATGTCGGCTTTATCTGATGCCTTAAGTAGTGTTTTAAACTATGGAGAAGAAGGATTATTGCTCGCTATTCAAATCTTAAATAATGAAAAAGGACAAATGCGATTATCTGCTTATGATTTACTGTGGGAAAAGTTGGATGATTTAGGGAAAAAACAATTAATTAAACTTCTACTGGCATCTCAATGACTCAATAATGCAATTAATTCTGCTTTAATTAAAATCTTGCTTAATTCTCTGACTAAATATTGAGCTTGATGTTCATAAAATGGCATGGGTAATGTTGTGGGTAGAGACTTCATTAACCTTCTGGCTAAGGCTAAATCACATCCAGAAATACGAGCGATAGCATTAGCCCCTTCAAAGGCCGCATCTTGATTCGGAACTGAATAAATTTTAACTCCCCAACAACGAGAAGTCAATAAAATATTACCTTGTTCAATTCTTTGTAAACCGTCAACTGTAGCTAAAATAATAATACGATCGCCGACTTTTAATCTAATTTCTGGGGAAGGCATTAATTTGATTTCTTGGGCTATATTCTGATAAAAAATAACCACCACATCATAACCATAAGATACTTCTGCAATTAGTAACCCATTGAGGGTATCATGACTCTCAATTTGATATTCTGTCACTAAAACTGTCTTCTTTTGTTGACGAAATAAACTTAAAATGTTTTCCCCAAAAGCTGCTCCGGCAAAGGCTTCAGCCCCGACAGCATAAGAACTAATCACTTGAGCATTTTTGAGGAGATGAGTTAGTCTTTCACTTAACCCTTTACGATAAGCACCAATAACTAAATGACTTTCAGGATTAATTAACCTTGTCATCAAAGCTATTTCTAAGTTTAACATCTCATTTTCTGTGGTAATAATAATACTTTTTGCTGTACTAATATTAGCTTGATTAAAAGACTCTTTTAAGTTACCAATAATTAGGGGAATATCAGGTAAAATAGTGCGATCAAAATCAGGATTAAAAGTTATTCCCACTTGGGATTGTTTGACTTGTTTTAAATAATTAGCAACTCGTTGACCTACTTTTCCTAAACCAACAATCACTAAATGTTCTTTCTGGGGAATAATCGGACGAGGGCGAAGTAATTGAAATTTAGCTGATAGTAATGCTTCGGTTAAAGCAGCATATAAAACACCTACAAAAGCTGTACCAATAACCGTTAAACTAAGAGCAAAAAATTGTAACCAAGGAGGAATAGATACTACGGGTTCAAAGTTGCCAAAAAGATCAGCATAACCCCCTAATAATAAAATTGCTGTGGCATAAAAAGAATAAATTAATGTGGTGTCAGGATAATAAAATTGAAAAAGCAATGTTCCAATAATTAACAAAATTATAATCAATACAGTACAGACTAATACCACAGTGCGAACTTGGCGCAATAAACTAAAATTGCCTAATTCTGATAGCTCTAATTTGAAGCGATTAAGAAACTTTTGAAGCTTCTCTTTCCACTGTTTACGTCGTTTTTTTGTCTGTGGTAAACCCTGGTAACTTCTCAAAGAAAATTCATCAACTAATTCCACATAAATTAAAGTATCTCCTAAATTTATCGACCGATTGAGTTGCCATTCATAAAATCCTTTGAATTGATAATTATCATGGGTAATATGACTTAAAATACGGCGTTTTTTATTATTTAATTCATAAATTTTTGTGCCATAACTCCAAGGATCATTTCCTTTAATTTCATGTTTGATGATCTGAAAACGATAATTATTGATAGCAAAAAAACCAATGGTTTCATCCCCTAAACCGGCTAAAGCAAAGGCAGAAGCTGTTAATTGAGTCGGATCATCAGCAAAAAAGTTTCCTAACTGTTGATTCAAAAGTTCATTTAAGTTTTCTTGACCACAACGCATCACTAAACGAATATTCCCATTCAATTCCCGAATCGTTAATGCTGTTTGAGCATTGACTTCTTCATCACTGGTGACAATTAAAACAGAGCGACATTCTTTTAATTTGGCTCTTTCTAAAATTTCGATTTGACGACAATCTCCAATAATTAATTCTTCCAAGAGTTTTGGTAATTCAGGAAACTCCCAACTCTTCGGTATGGTTTGTTCAATGGCAATCACCTTTACCCCAAACTTTTTAAGCGCAATGACACAATGTTGTCCTAAACTTCCTAGACCACAAACGAGAAATAATGTTGTTTCTTGAAACATATATGCTACCCTTCAAGCAGACAAAAGTATTGTAAATAATGATTTTTCTGGTCTCATGGCAAGGTGTTGAGATTTTACGTACATTTGTTCTGGCTAAAGGGGTGTCGGGTTTGCTAGTTGTTTGTAAAGTTTTTTTATATTATATTAAGGATAGACAAGTTAATTTTAAAAAGTACATAAGAGGACTTTATTCATGCCCTATACCACAGAAGAAGGTGGACGCTTAAATAACTTTGCAGTAGAGCCTAAAGTATATGAGGCTGAGCCTCCGAGTTCTTCCCAACAACGTAATTATATTATTATGGGTGTTGGAGCTTTATTGCTCATCGGTGGCTTACTAACCGTTGCTGTCTATGCTTCTTCCAATGCTGGTGTCAGCTAAATTAATTAATTACTTTTTGCTTTCAAGATCACTTTGCTTCACCTCTATATTATAGTAGGGGTGAATTTTTATGGGATGGTCTGCATCTATTCGGTCAAGATATAATTTCAGGAATTAACCTAAAACTGACACAGCTATCCCACAGACAGCGATATACTAAGCAATGAAACCAAGGATCTGAACTTATAACCTGTTTTAATTGCAATGAATTCAGGAATTGACCTACAAGCACGTTTTATCGAATCTCTAACCCAGTTAGGCATCCCTAACGGGGCTGCAAAAGCCCTCTGGATACCATTTCCCTCCTTTTTAATGATTATTGGCGCAACAGTTGGGGTTTTAGTCGTCGTTTGGCTAGAAAGAAAAATCTCTGCTGCTGCTCAACAACGCATTGGCCCCGAATATGCTGGACCTTTGGGAGTTCTGCAACCTGTGGCTGACGGTATTAAATTAGTCTTTAAAGAAGATATTATCCCTGCTAAAGCCGATCCCTGGTTATTTACCCTCGGACCTGTTTTAGTGGTGCTTCCGGTCTTCGTCTCCTATTTAATTGTACCTTTTGGTCAAAATTTAGTAGTAACTGACCTCAATGTGGGAATTTTCTTCTGGATTGCTTTATCCAGTATCGCCCCCATTGGTTTATTAATGGCGGGATACGCTTCTAATAACAAATATTCCCTCTTAGGGGGTTTACGGGCTGCTGCACAATCAATCAGTTATGAGATACCTTTAGCCTTATCTGTTTTAGCCATTGTCATGATGTCTAATAGCCTCAGTACCATTGACATCGTAGAACAACAATCTGGATACGGTATTTTAGGCTGGAATATTTGGCGACAACCGGTAGGCTTTTTCATCTTTTGGATCGCTGCCTTAGCTGAATGCGAAAGACTTCCCTTTGACTTACCCGAAGCAGAAGAAGAAATTGTGGCCGGGTATCAAACGGAATACGCTGGCATGAAATTCGCTCTCTTTTATTTGGGTTCCTACGTTAACTTAGTGTTATCCGCCTTAGTTTTTGCCATCCTATATTTAGGGGGTTGGGAGTTTCCCGTTCCCTTAGATCAATTGGCTGGATGGTTAGGAGTGAGTGAAGACAATGCTTGGTTACAGGTAATTACCGCCTCTTTGGGTATTACCATGACTGTGCTGAAAGCCTATTTCCTTGTCTTTATTGCGATTCTCATGCGGTGGACCGTTCCCCGTGTGCGTATTGACCAATTATTAGACTTAGGCTGGAAATTCCTCTTACCTGTCTCTCTGGTGAATCTATTATTAACTGCGGCCTTAAAATTGGCCTTTCCAGTGGCATTCGGCGGTTAATTTTTGTTGTTAACAGATTAGGGAATACACATCATGTTTAGTATGCTCAAACAAGTGAGCGATTATGCCAAAGGTACTGTAGAAGCAGCGAAGTATATTGGTCAGGGTTTGTCTGTAACCTTTGACCATATGCGTCGTCGTCCCGTGACGGTACAATATCCTTATGAAAAGTTAATCCCCTCAGAAAGATATCGGGGTAGAATTCACTATGAGTTTGATAAGTGTATCTCTTGTGAAGTCTGTGTCAGAGTCTGTCCCATTAATCTTCCTGTGGTAGATTGGGAATTTAATAAGGAAAGTAAAAAGAAAGAACTCAAGCACTATAGTATTGATTTTGGGGTTTGTATTTTCTGCGGTAATTGTGTGGAATATTGTCCTACCAATTGTTTATCCATGACAGAAGAATACGAACTGGCTACTTATGATCGTCATGAGTTAAATTACGATAATGTGGCCTTGGGACGGTTACCTTATAAAGTGACTCAAGATCCAATGGTAACGCCTTTACGGGAGTTGAATTATTTACCTAAAGGTGTGCTTGATCCTCATGATTTACCAGAGGGAAGCCAACGGGCGGGTAAACGTCCCGAAGAAATAATTGAAGAAGCAGAAGCCTCTTCTTAATTTAAACCCTGCCGTTAACGGCGAGGTGTTATGGGTGGTTGACGAAAAATTGCGCAGAAAATAAACAATTTTTTGTCAACTCCCAACTATCTTATTCACTGAAAAAAGGAGTATCAATAAGCGTGAATTTAGCTGAAGGAGTTCAAATTATTTCCTTTGCAATCTTAGCAGGGTTAGTTGTTATTGCTGCTTTGGGTGTCGTTCTGCTGGAAAATATTGTTTATTCTGCCTTCTTGTTAGGGGGAGTGTTTATCAGTATTTCGGGAATTTATGTCCTCTTAAATGCTGATTTTGTAGCTGCTGCACAAGTTCTAGTGTATGTAGGTGCAGTCAATGTTTTAATCTTGTTTGCTATCATGTTGGTCAATAAAAAACAAGATTATGCAAACCTACCTAGACGCTGGATACGTCGAGGTGCAACTGCTTTAGTTTGCGGCGGACTTTTTGCGTTATTAGCTACGATGATTTTAATTACCCCTTGGTCTTTAGAAAGTAATGCGCCAGGGTTAATTGAAAATACGGTCGTAGAAATTGGTAAACATTTCTTTAGTGATTTTCTCTTGCCTTTTGAGTTGGCTTCTGTTCTCTTATTAATGGCTATGGTTGGGGCGATTGTTTTAGCACGTCGTGACTTTATTCCTGATACTTTACCTGCAGAAGATGGAGTTGTTACTTCATTACAATTACCTGAAAGATTGAGTGAATTAGAATCACGAGAATTATCGGCTTCTAAGTCTTCTGATTCGTAGTAAGTGTAAGTTTACTGTTAGTTCTTATCAAAAATAGAGGTGTCATGGAAATACAATTGGAGTTTTGCTTATTACTTGCTGCTGCACTTTTCTGTATCGGAATTTATGGATTAGTGATTAGTCGCAATGCGGTAAGAGTTTTAATGTCTATCGAACTGCTCTTAAATGCAGTCAATTTAAACTTAATGGGATTTTCTAATTTTCTTGATCCTGTTGGCATTAAAGGTCAAATATTTACTGTATTTGTGATTACAGTAGCCGCAGCAGAGGCAGCCGTTGGTTTAGCCATTGTCTTAACAATTTATCGTAACAGGGAGACAACGGATATGGAACAATTCAACTTGTTAAAATGGTAAGTTAGAACTTCCTATAAGCAGGGATTGTGGGGAGATAGAGGCAAATTTAGAATGTAGAATTTAGAATTCCCTGTTGCTTAATTCTTAGTGTCTCCTGCTCCCTTCCTCCTCTGCTTGTGTCTGCCTCACAAGTCTAGAAAATGTTTTAAACCGACTGATACACCTTTGAATCCACAGGTTCTTCAAATTTCTTCAAAAAGGCCCGAAACTCTTCCCCTTCAATGGTTTCTTGATCAATTAATATATCCACTAACTGATCGACCATGGCCCGATTTTCCTGAATAAGTTGTTGGGCTTGTTGATGACATTTTTCCACAATAGAACGAACCTGCACATCAATTTTGGCGGCAATTTCCTCAGAATAGTCTCCTTGACCATTGCCATTATTGCCAGTGTAACCATTATTATCCTCCTCTAATGCCAGTAAGCCTAACTCGGACATACCAAAACGAGTTACCATCTGTCGCGCCAAATAAGTCACTTTTTCGATATCATTACCGGCCCCCGTTGTTACCTCATCTTCTCCAAAAATCATCTCTTCGGCTGCCCTGCCTCCTAATAAGCCAGCAATACGGGCTAGAAGTTGGTTGCGGGTGACTAAACCAGAGTCTTCATCAGGGGTAAACCAGGTCAGCCCTTTGGCTTGTCCTCTGGGAATGAGGGTGACTTTTTCCACTGGATCATGGCCCGATACCATTGTTCCCACCAAAGCATGGCCAATTTCATGATAGGCAATTAATCGTTTACTCTTACTATCTACCAATGGGGTTCCTTCCATGCCGGCAACCACTCGGTCAATAGCATCATTAATTTCTGCCATGGTGATCGCTTCTTTGCGCCTTCTTGCCGTAAAAATAGCCGCCTCGTTAAGCAAGTTAGACAAATCAGCCCCAGTAAATCCTGGTGTTCGTCGGGCGATGGCCTCCAAAGATACCTCACTAGCCACCTTTTTATCACGAGCATGAACGGCTAAGATCCCTTCTCTTCCCTTAAGATCAGGATAATCTACCATCACCTGACGATCAAATCTCCCAGGACGCAATAATGCCATATCTAACACATCCGGTCGGTTGGTCGCAGCAATAACAATAATCCCTGTATTGCCTTCAAACCCGTCCATTTCTGTCAACAGTTGGTTAAGGGTTTGTTCCCTCTCATCATTACCTCCTCCATAGCCTACACCACGCTGACGACCTACTGCATCAATTTCATCGATAAACACCAGACAAGGGGCATTTTCTTTGGCTTTTTTGAATAAATCTCTCACCCGTGAAGCCCCCACCCCGACAAACATCTCTACAAACTCTGACCCAGAAATACTAAAGAAGGGAACTCCAGCTTCTCCGGCGACGGCTTTGGCTAGAAGGGTTTTTCCTGTTCCAGGGGGACCGACTAAAAGGACTCCTTTAGGAATTTTTGCCCCAATGGCGGTAAATTTTTCAGGTTCTTTGAGGAAAGTGACTACTTCTTGTAATTCTTCTTTGGCTTCATCGATACCCGCTACATCTCCAAAGGAAATGCCGGTTTTTACATCCATTTGAAACCTAGCCCGAGACTTACTAAAGTTCATCGCTTGCCCTGATACATTGGCCGAACGACGAATAAGCAGAATGAGAAAGACTAAAATGAGTAAAAGAACGAACAGTTGCAGCATTAAGCTCACGGTTCCTGAGTTATCAGGGGAAGGCTGTTCGTTGATAGCGACGTTATTGGCTCTTAAGATTTGAATGAGTTCAGGATTACGGGCAAATACGGGAACTTCTTGGATATCTTCTTGTCCCTGCAATGTTACCTTCGCCCTTTGTAGTCTGGGATCGATTTCCACCAGGGCAACTTTTCCCGCTTTGGCATCATTTAACAATTGAGTATAGGTATATTCTTTTTCTTTCTCTTGTCCCCAACTGGGGGTTGTCATAAGTAACAATTGTAAAAACAGGCCACTGGTGATTAATTGACCCCATCTTCTCAAAGGACGTTGAGTTTTCCGTTTTTGCGTTTTCAACTTTTGTTGTGGTTCTTTGAGCATCAGTTGAGGTTGATGTTGGGGTGAGATTAAGGAGAAGATATCTTTCATACCAGTTAGCTATCAAAAAAATTGCTCTTTCTTTCTATTATGAACGATGAAATGGCATCTAGGGAAATGTTAGAGTTTTGATTTGCGCCTAGAATCATGTTCTCTGGAATTTTTCTGGATCTCCTTGTCTGAAAGACTCTTGCCAATACCTTGTAAAATACCCCGACCCACTAACCCAATGCCACGACCAATCACTTGGGTGAGAACATAGATCAACCCTTGTCCAACAGTTCCCACGACGGAGCGTAAGAGTGGGGAGATCGCATCTCGGCTTTCTAGGAGAATGGTCACAGCCCAAGGAATTCCTTGTAAGCTTTTGAGTTCTTGTTGACGAGGGGCGTAAATTGATGTGCAATGGATTCCTGTTTCTCTGAAGAAAAAGATTTCATATTGACTTTCAAAAATATTTTTTGGTTCTTGCCAATATTGTCTTTTTCGGTATTCCCACGCTAAACGATTCCTGAATTTAGCAATTTCTCTTGAGGATGCCATTTCTATATGGTATAAGTTTTCTTTGATTTTTTCCTTGTCTGAAAAGTCATTCAAAATCAAGGAAGTTATAGCATTAGCAATTTGTATAATCACATTATGCAAAATTTTATCTTCTTTATTGATACTATTCAAATTGCCAAAACCATCATTTATTGCGCTTATGGGCTCATTACTTCCCAAAACAATAAAGTCTAATAATTCAGTGAAACAAGGAATTTTGTCTAATATTTCACTAGAAATCAACTCTTCTTTGTCTTCTACCAAATTTTCTATGTCTTCGACAGAAAAAGAACGATTATCAATGCAGTATTTACTCAAAAAAATTACAGCCGATTCCCGCCATAGTCTTTCCAAAATAGATAAGCTTGTTCTAGATAGTTGAATATTGGGGCTTTCGATAAATTTTAGATCATTGATAATTCGATTAAATTGGTTTAAAATTATTTCTAATATTTCTTGTTTTTGGGATGGTTTTAAAATATCAATTTCCAGGGCATACTGACTAACATTATCAAGGTTTTTTTCTATATTATAAGCTGTTTGATTTAACAAACTGAGACTACCATCTGATTCAAATATGGTCGATTTTTCTGGATCAATAATTTCAGCATTAGAGACTGGATAAGACACCATAATAACCTCAACAGGTAATATATTTTCTACTAACCAGCGAGCCGTTAATAATTCCCTTTTTCTTCCCTGTAAAAATAATCTATCTACTTTAGAAATCGGACGTTTTTTCAGTTTTTTGTTAATGTCTTGTAAATAGCTATCGATTTGATATATACCTGATGTTTGCCACCTAAATAGCAAGTTTTTCTGAGATTTTTTAGGCAAAGATTGAGATGATTTATTAACTACTATTTCTGACCAAGCTGATTTTCCTTCTTCAATCTTTTGTAAATTAGAGATTAAATCTTCTGTATTGATTCCCTTATTACAATAACCTTCGATTCCTATTCTTTTAAATTCCTGCTGTTGCTCAATACTTAAATAATAACTTAATAAACATAATTTTGTTTTAGGACTCATCTGCTTAACTTGTTGATAGAATTCTGCAATTTCTACAATTCCATCCGTTAAAATAGGGTCTAAAATAACCAAAGAGAAGGTATTGCTTGAAAACTGAGTTAAAGCATCATTTAAGCTATCAGTTTCTACAATAATATTCCATTGAGGATAATTCCTTAAAACCGTTGCGAGTCCTAAGCGAAAAATGGCATCTTTATCCACAATTAGAAGGGAAACAGGGCGATCGCTCACAAATATTTCAAAGGTAAAGGCTTACTTAATTTCTAATTTATTTTAGACTGTTCTGGCTCTTTATAACCATAAAAGTCAATCCGATAGTCACTTATCGTGACCCCAGTTTGGGCTTCTATCTGTTGTATCAACTCTTGGGGAAGTTGTACATAAACATCAATAATTTGCTCCGTGTCTAAGCAGTTAACATGACTATGAGAGTCGGTAATAGTTCCATACAGCCTTCCCTCACATCTTTCTAAACATTCAATAATGCCTTGACTAGATAAAGCTTCGAGATTTTGATAAACTGATGTATGGCCAACGTTCTTGCCAGTTTGACTGAGACGGTTATAAATTTCCCTAGCTGATAAATGCTCTTTGGTTTTCCATAACAGTTCTAAAATGTAACGACGCTGACGACTGATACGCATTCCTAGAAACTGACAACGGTGCAAAGCATCTTCTAGAGAACGAATTTTCGGTGTTTTTTCTAGAGTTTCCTTCATGGGACACTAGGTTTCCTTAAACATACTCGTTACCAATTTAGCTTAAATGACTCACAACTGTCTATCTTTAAAGTTAATTTTCGCTTAATTATAACTAAGAAAGAAGGTGTAGAATGGAAGTAGAGAAATCTCCTCAAAAAGTTAAGCTTTCTTAATAATAGAGGTCAACATTTATGATTCGTAAATCTTTAGGTTTAGTTTTAGGAATTGTACTATCTTTAGGAGCAATGGAAACGCCCCTATTTGCCTATCCTAGGCGAATTCGTACGAGTTCTAATCGAGGGTTTCGTCGTAGTGTTATTGTTCCTAGTGGCAGAATAGGTAACAATTATCACCGAAGAAGTTCCTATTATCGAGGGGGCGGATATTCTCATTCGAGAGGGAGAATTATCATTCAAGGGGAGCCAAGGGGTTATTGTTACAACTGTGGGCATTCTAACGGTTATAATCCTTATAGGAATCATGGAAATTATAGACATTATCGGGGCTATAATATAAGGCCTCGTTCTGTTCCTCGTCAGATCGATTATTACTATTATCGATAACTAAAGTCATAAACCATAAATAATAGTAATTAATAGAGGAACCACAAAAGTAAACAAAAGCGTTAGGGGAAGTCCTACACGAGTGAAATCTAAAAAGCGATAACCCCCCGGTCCGTAGACCATCGTATTCGTTTGATAACCAATGGGCGTGATGTAACTATTAGAGGCAGCAAACATCACAGCTAACATGAAAGCGATGGCATTGAGGTTCAAATTTTCTGCTACTTTAGTCGCCACAGGTAACATAAGCAAAACAGCAGCATTATTGGAGAGAATTTCTGTGAGTACAGCGGTTACTACATAAAACAAAACTAATACCCAATAACCAGGTAAATATTGCCCTACATTAATAATATAGTTGGCTAACCATTGATTGGTTCCTGATTTTTCCATAGCAATTCCTAGGGGAATTAATCCTGCTAACAAAAAAATGATGTCCCAACGCACTGCACCATAAATCTCTCCAGGTTTTAAACATCCTGTAAAAATCATCAACATTACCCCAACTAAACTACTAACTAAAATCGGCAAAATATTCAAAGCAGCCGTGAGTACAACCCCAAAAACGATGGCAATGGCAATGTAGGCTTTGTTTTGTCGTAGGGTTTCAATATCTCTTTCTTCTAGAACTAATAACTCTCTGGTTGTTTGTAATCCTATAAAGCTTTCTCTTGGTCCTTGAACTAATAATAAATCACCAAACTTTAAACGAACTTTTCCTAATCTTTCTCTTAATAATTCTTCGCCCCTACGGATGGCAATTACGGTTGCATTATACCGTTGTCTAAACCGTAAATCTTTTAATGTAGAAGCAATTAAACGGGAGTTTGATAAAATGAGAACTTCAGCAACTTTATCTTCTCCAAAATTTAATTCATCTTCGACATTCTCCTGAACAAATTTGACATTAGCTAAAATATCGACTCCTCTTTCGTCTCGAATTTGCAGTAAATCTTCTTTACTCCCTCTAACTAATAAAATATCTCCCAAAGATAAAATTTTATCAGCTAAAGGTTGAGGAAAATGAATATCATTATGAATAATTTCGAGAACATCAATATCAAATTTTCTTTGAATACCACTTTGACGCAAAGTTTGTCCAATTAAATTAGAACGAGGGGTAATAATAATCTCACTAACATAATCTTTGATACCATAGTCACTATTAATTCCATTATTATTAAGAGATTTGCGATTAGGAAGAAGTGGAGGAGCAAAAAAAGTCAGATAGGTTAATCCGATAAAAAAAACAGGAATTCCTATAGGAGTGATCAAGAAAATACTAAATTCATTATATCCTAATTCTTTTGATAATCCACTGGCTAAAATATTAGTTGATGTGCCAATAATTGTAATAACACCGCCTAGAATAGCTGTATAAGAAAGAGGAATAAATAGCTTTGATAAAGAAATTTTTCGTTTTTTACCCCAAGATTCTATAATAGGCAGAAAAACAGCCACGACAGCCGTATTATTAATAAAAGCACTAATAAAGCCAACAATAATTCCCAAAGAAGCAATCTGTTTTTTTAAGCTTTTTCCTCCTAATTGAAAAAGTAAATCTCTAACCACTTGTAAACCTCCTGTTCTGGTAATTCCTGCACTTAAAATAAACATAGCCATCACAGTTATGGTGGCGGAATTACTAAAACCTGATATGCCTTCTTCTGGGGTAACTAATTGACATAAAATTAATAAAACTGCAATTCCAATGGCTGTTGTATCAGCCGGTATAAATTCAAGCACAAAGCTAATTAAAGCTAAACATAAAATAATTAAAGTTAAAACAATTGGGTGAATAGGTATCATAATTACTGTCAATGGCTTTAAAAGCATTCACCCCATGATATCGCAGTCGGACTATATTTTTGTCACCAGAGCCTAAATGATGATTGCCCAAATTTTAACTTTCGAGAGATTAATAAAAAGTTCAGAATGTTTGAAATAAATGGGTATAATTTATAAGAAAAGTCAAAACCCTCAATATAAATGATACGTGCTTCGGGTAAACGAAAATCGAAAAAGCAACATAAAAAAACTGAAACCCTTGATATTAAGGAAAAATTAGCCAAAAAACGCCAAGCAAGGGAAATTAAGCGTAAATTAATGGGTTTAATCGGTTTTTCCCTATTTTTTTCTATCTTGGTTGGCTTTCCCCTCGCCTTTACCGTAAGTCCTAAAATCGGTATAGCTGTCGGAGGTATTATTCCTTTACTGGTTGTCAGTTACAATTATCCTCGTACAGCCTTATGGGCTTTTCTGATTTACCTTCCCTTTGCTGGAACTATCACCTATTGGGTCGGTAATGGCAATGCTTTATTCCAACTTGCTAAGGATGGGTTGTATCTTCCTGGCTTTCTAGGATTATTACAAGAGTGCAGACGGACACGAAAACCAATTATAGTTTCTAAACAAATAGTTCCCACTTTAGTATTCCTAGTGACCTGTGCCTTATTGACTTTATTTATTGTTAATGGCACTAATCAGTTTTTACCTAGTTGTGATTCTTTGAGTGAATATGAAAAGTTTTTAAGAGATGGCAATGGAGAATTGATTTTAAATAGTAATGGCATTGTTATTAAAACCCCTTGTAAATCATCAATCCCTTTTGCACAAGGATTGTTAGGTTTTAAAGTATTATTGGGATATGTTCCTCTGATTTTTTGCGCTTATTATTTAATAGAAGACAAGAACAAGTTACTATTTTTCGGACGCTTATTAGTAATTTTAGCTATTATTTGTTGTGGGTTGGCTTTGATACAATTTTGGTTTTTAAAAACCGGTCGATGTGAAGGAACGGATCACCTCGTAGGAGATCAGTTATTTAAAGCCAAACTGAATGCTAAATGTTTTGTGGGAGGAGCTCTGCTCTATGCCCCTAGTCAGGGACAAATTCGATTACCAGGTACTTTTGTTTCCCCTTGGCATTGGTCATGGTTTTTAGTAGGAAATATAGCTATTTGCTTTTCTGTTGCTTTTAGCGATACATCTTTTTTGTGGAGAAATGTTGGCTTAGGAGGTATGGCGTTAGTCTTTATTAATGCTATTATTTGTGGTCAAAGACTAGCCTTAGCAGTCGTTCCAGGCGTGCTCATTCTTATGCTTTTCTTAACTGGAAAATTCGCTGATTTAAAGCGATTTGTTCCTATTGCAGTGGGGCTATCTTTGGTCGTATTTTTGGGGTTGTCTTTTTTCAATCCAGATTTTATTCAGGAGAGAGTTGACAGCTTTGTTTCTCGTTGGAATTCTTCTCCTCCTTACCTATTTATTCAAAAGCAATTTGACTATGCAATTACGAATCAAAGAGGTATTTTAGGATGGGGGTTGGGCAGTGCAACTAATTCAACCCGCGTCTTTGGAGATGTTGCTCTTGTAGAAACCTATCATCCAAAACTTTGGGTTGAAATGGGCTTTATCGGTTTGGCTGCTTTTATGATTTTTGTCAGTCATTTATGTCTTGTGACGTTTCAAGCTTACCGTCGTCTTAAAGATAAATGTTTGCAGAGTTTTGCCTCTGGTTTTTGGGTTTTTCTACTCATTATTAGTTATTTCCCCTATTGGTATCCTTTAGATACTGATCCTGTGTGTGTTTATTACTGGTTTTTTGCGGGAATTCTTTTGAAAATGCCTTTGATTGATAAGGTGGAACAAGCTAAACTTAAAGCAGAAAAAGCAGCAGAAAACGCTCGCAAAAAACGGGTGAAAACGACCAAAAAAAAGATTCCATCGGTTGCTTAATAATGTAGTGTAGCTTAAATTGTTTATTAATTTTTCAAGGTTATGGCTGTTCCTATTATTTCCCTGATTATTCCAACCTATCGACGAGAACAAATCTTAAAAGATACTCTTGAAGAAGTTCTTCGGCAAGATTATCCCCATCTAGAAGTTATTGTAGTGGATCAAACAGAAACTCATGATCCGACGATTCAAACCTATTTAGAAAAGTTGGTGGAAACTCATAAAATCAAATGGTTTCGTCTTAACTGGTCTAGTTTACCAGGGGCGAGAAATTATGGGGTTCGTCAAGCTCATGGGGAAATCATTCTTTTTATTGATGATGATGTTCAACTCCCTCCTAATTATCTACAGGCTCATGTGGCAGTCTATGAAAAAAATGCTGAAATTGGTGCCGTTGCTGGTCGGGTTTTAGACAGAATGAAATTAGCTGATTCTGAAAAGGTAAATGATTCCGAGGTTCCCTATGCTATTGATGTATTGCCTCCTGAAGCAATGGACCCTGGTATTGCTTGGTACTATATTGATTTAGTTCATACAACTCAACCTCAAGAAGTGATTTCAACTCGTGGCTGCAATATGTCGTTTAGACGGGAAATTTTTACGAAGTATAATATTTGGTTTGATGAAAGATTTCGAGGGAACG
>JAAUYJ010031414.1_pt1 | contig 17389 bp, 20 predicted proteins | sample 7278031 | NCBI WGS metagenome assembly JAAUYJ01 (sample SAMN14350222, study PRJNA611818) | marine sediment metagenome | isolation source: surface marine sediment (1.8m) | place: French Polynesia: Moorea | collected 2018-08 | reverse complement strand
CTTTCAGTCGCTTCCAGCTACTGGAGTCATAAAATCAACATATAGCTTGCGTGGACCTTAAAGCAAGTAGAGCCGACCATTGTGGGGCAGTTTTAATAATTTTAGGAGCAGCGGAAAGAAAGGTCATTTCCTTCCTCCATTTGTTGAATCCCGAACCCACAGCCGTCTGTCTACCTCTCCCGTTTCATTAGCTTCGGCCGCCAGACGGTCTCCTCCTCCTCCTCCTCGTTCCTATCTCGTCAAGTGTTGATCAGCGCTCCCTCCTCCGCTGCCGCCGCCTCCTTCTCCCGCCTTGCCGCTCCGCCGGCTTTGTCCGTGCAACGCTGCCTTGTGTAGTACACGGAGGCCTATCTCCCCCAAGCGCTTCGGTATAGCACGATGGCGACGTCGGCTGGATGGCTCCACTTTTTGTGTTGTGTACATATCCGCTCTCCTCTTTCCTCTGCTGAGCCAGGGAGGGGGGATTTGTTCAGTCGTCTGATCAAATACGCGGGAGGGCGGTATGTCCCTGCCTTCCCGGTACTGTCTCAGTAGGTACCTATCTAGGTATATCTGCCCACAGGGCGACGGCGCTCCGAGCAAACTGCGAAAAAACTGTTTTCCCAGAAACGCAACTGCATTACCTGCGAAACGTATGCTTCCGTCCGCAAGATGAGCTTATTTAACGCCCGAAAAAGACACTTTTCGACCAGATGGCCTGGAATGAGTCAGACGCTTTCTTTATGACGAAGACACCTTCTTCCCTTTCCGCAAACACAGGTGCAGCGTCCTGAAGCTTTCCTTCCTTAGCTGGTGAAACACAAACGTGTGTCGGGGGGGCCGTGAAAAGGCCGGGAGACATAAAAAGTATTGTTTGAGGAGCGTACTGTAGTACAGTAGTGTGGCGGGGATCGGAGGCGCAATTTTTTTTTCGCAAGGGAGGGGAGAACACGTGTCACTCCAGCCCCTTTTTTTGCCGGCTTCAGTTCCTAGAAACTCTTTTTCGGTCCTTATTGCGCAGCCAAAAGTGACCATTTCGAGATGTCTCGTATTTAATGTGCAGGATTCGTACAGTATACACTGTACAGTGCGCGTACTGCATCTAAAGGGAGAGAGGCTTTCCCATCCCAGGTTTGGAGTAAAGTACGAAAGTAGCGAAAGCTCCCCCCAAGCGATGGCGGAGAGAAGGAGGGTTTGCTCGTTTCATCCTCTTCCGCTCTCTCCTCGGAGAGGGGCAGGGCTGGCGCGGCCCCTCCTCCACGCGAGCGAGGCCCTTCAAAGGCTCTCCCTGAGTTGGTCTCGAATAGAGGATGGAGGAAACGAGGAAGAAAGAGGTGGGCATAGGAAGTGACAGCTGGGTCGCCCCCGACGCCGACGGCAATGCCTTCCCCCCCATCTCTCCCCCGTCTTTTCCTCCTTTCTCCTGTCCCTCTCTGTGCAGGCAAGTGCGGGATTCGCTCGGTAGTCTAGCGTGACTCAGTTGAGGATGATTGTGCTGCAAAAGTGCAAAGAAAAAACTCGCTGAAAAGCACAGAAATTTTTTCTTGGCGCGATGGACAAATTTTATACCGGAAGGGGAAAGCCCGTCTCCTCCGGCTCGCTGCTATAGGCTTGGCAACAAGGTCAAAGCGGAGAGTGAACAACGAGAGTTTTGAAGGAGTGTATAGGGGAATAGAGAGGAAGGGGCTCCTGATCGGAAGGCCTGCTCTATAGCCGTATAAGGCAACTCTTTCATGTGTGTGCGCTGGAGAAAGAGTTTGAGGCCGGCGAGGGATTGTACCCTTTAGTTCGGTCCAAAACCCGGCTGTTTTTTGAGCAATCTTCCTAATGGAAAGCGGCGGTAGCGGATGAGGGGAGGGGAGGAATGTTGGCAACAGCGGGAAAGGGGGAGAGAAGATATGTGCACGAGGAAAAGTCAAGTCTACCCCACTCTTCTCTCGAATCTCCCCCCCCCCTTGCTTTGAACTCTTTTCCTGCTCCTTCCTGAGGGGATGCCCAAGCAGCCAAGGAGGGTAAGTCGGACGACCGACCTGTCTTTCTTTCTCTCGATCCTGGAAAAAAAATGGGCGAGTCAGATGTCGCTCCCTGGCAATGGGCCTCGATAATTCCCAAAAGGCGACCGTGGGGGGAAATAAACTGGCGCCACGGTTAGCGGGATCTGGCGCCAGACTGGCGACGGACGGCGGCAGCGCTGTCCCCGCGACAAAATTGGTCGCACCATAGCGCCCCCTTTTCCGGTCTCCTCGGAAGAGGGGGGAGGAGAATCAGAGCTCCCGCTCTAGGATCTTGAAACAAAAGCGTGAGGTGATTATGGACGGCGAGAAATCAGTCAGATCTTCCTCCTTTTTCCGATGTCGGCAAAGGGAAAAATAAGGGAGCGAAGAGGAGGCCGTCTCGCTTGAAGTCGGCGCGGAAGGAAGAAGAAGGAGGAGGAGACACAATGGCCGTTGTCGTATTCCGGCGCCACCGTCTTGGACGCCGTCTGCTCCCTAAAAATTCCCGCCCTCCAGTCCCGTCCCTTTCCCTTTTGATTTCCTTTGCCGATTTCGCTAATTGGAGTCGACTTGTAAGTCGCCTGGAGAATATGGAGACGGGGGCATTCTTGACATTGCTCTCGTCTAGCCATCTCCAATGGCGGCCGTGGCTCAAAAGTCGGAAAATACCGGCAGCAGTCACACTCTCAGCATGGTCAACTCTTTTTTGAAGGAGACCCCTTTTTTTCGGTGTGCTTGATGGTCTGTAAACGGCCCAAAAAGAAAAGGGAGAGGAGGACACGGAGGAGGCAGGCGGACAAAAATCCAGACAGAGGAAGGTCAACTCAACCTGCTTCGCTTCCTCTCTCTTCCATCGACGGAGATCACGGAGGCAGTTAGGCGGCAATATAGACGGGAAAAGAGAGGATGGAGACACCCAAAACGGAGTTATGAGTTTTCGTGGTACTCTGAACGAGATTCTCAATGTCCTTTTTGTACAGTACGATGTATTTTTTTCATGGAATATAATGCTATCGTCGGTCGGTCCCTATTTGCACCGCAGTCTGGGTCTAAAACCAGCCGAATTCATGCCGCTCGCATTGTTCCGACAAGATAATTGCCGCCCGCCTCTCCCTATGTACATGTATGCGAAGAGAACGGGGGAGAAAGGAAAGAATTGAAGACCCTCAGTCAGCAAGCTTGCAAACCCGCCTTATGCGCCGCCGTCTGCATATAGTACTACGCATTCGGTTCCCCTAACACTTGATTCACCGCAGGCGTTCATTCTCCTCCTCCTCCCGCTCTACGTAATGTTGAATGCGCCACATCAGGTGCCTCCTCCGCCCTTTTCTCTGATGGCCTGACTTGTGTGAGTGTGCGCCTCCCTCCCCCATTCCCCCCTCTAACATTTCCGACAGAGAGAAAGGTGGCGACGTCGTCGTCGACGGCGGCGGCGGCGACGCCGATGCCGGCAGCTGCACCGCCGCCGTCCAAGCTGTCGTTCTCCCCCGACACGGAAAAAAGACAGCTTCTCTCTCTTTCTCCCTATCCCCCCTCCGTCTTTTTGCGCCTCTAGTGCCCCCCCCCCCTTTCCTGGCAGTCCCCGCAACACCAAGTCCCCTCCCTAGCTCACTCTGTCTGGAGGGGATATTCCAAAGAGGAGGAAAAGAGCGCACGCACTCCCTTTTGCCTCTCGGACGGAAAGCCCCCCCCCCGCTCCGCCCGCCGCGGTCCCTCGTTCTCAGGCTTCTTTTCGAGCCAGGCAATGTTGGCAACAGACGCACCCGCCCACCCTGGGCTTGCTTGCAACCGAACGAGAGAGATAGGACGGCGCCCGAGGGGGAACTGAGGGAGAAAGACAAGGCCGACCACTTGCCACTGACCGAAAGCCGAGCAACACACTTTACTCCACTTGCTGCTGCTGCCATTCCTGCCGCAGCGATACCCCCTCCTCTTTTTTACTCGGCATGGGGTATATCCCGGCATTCCCCTCTTTCTCTCCTCTATAGCTCCTCCACCTCCCCGTTCTTCATTTCTTCTCGCTCCTCCTTGGCCAATTTGCGCATAACTTGTGTGCTTTTTGCAGCAACCGATTCGCCTTTGGAGAGACAGGCGGAACATGCATGCATTTATTGTTGCAAAAAACGGCAGCGGCTCCCAATCGAGAGAGAAAAATATTGGGGAGGCGAAAAGTGGTGGGAACAACGAAATTCGTCTCAACTCCATTAGAATGTGGGGGACACAGAAGAAGGGAGAAGGGGAGGTTTTTTAAAAGAAAATGATAGTAAAATGTGTGCATGTTAGCATATAATAAAACTTTGGCACATTGGGACTGCGAGGCATGGGATTGGGACTTTGCTTTTTCCAACCCTTCAGTCATATTCCTTCGACCTCTCAATTTCTCCACATATTTTCTCTCCATTCCTCATACCTACCGTACACACGAGGCGAGGTATACTACTGTATGTTCAGTGCTACAACAAAACAGAACATGGAGTTCTGCATATGTCCACTTGCTCTGCTGATGATGAATCGGCCGAGCTAGACGGCGTCCTCACAAGCCTCCCCCCTAGCTCCTCCCCCTCGTGGCAACAGCCTCGGTAACTGTGTCAATACACTCGACAAGTTTTCTGCTCCCCGCTCAATCGAAGGCAAGGGCGATAACAGAGCTCCGACGATCCGCGATAGTCGGAGGACGAGAGAAAGAGATGATGGAGCGAGAGTGGTGGAATGTTGAAAGTAGAACGAACTGCCCCCATAATAGACTTTGCACCTCTTCTTGACTTGATCTGGCCATTTTGCTTGGGCTGGGCTGGGACGAAAGCGAATTTCGCTGTTGCAAGTAGTTCGTGCACGAGCGTGTACGTAATTGTTGTGATAACGGTAAGTGTATAGGAGAAAGTCACCAGTAGAAAAATCCTTCGAACTTTGCTGTTTTTCGTTTGGCTAGTGTTGGAAAATTACAAGGTGCATTTCTTCGATTCTCTGATGATGCACATTAATTTTTCTAATGAACTCAGCCCTGACAAAACCAACAGCAAGGCATCCAAGTTGAGCAATTTGTCTACAAAAAACACGCCCCCCTGTGTGGGCAGGAAATACGACGTAGCAGCAACCACAGATAGAGATAAATAAATCGTAAATGCAAAACGAACTGTAGCAAGCAGCTGCACGTTAATGCGACACATTGTACGTATGTCGAACTGTCGAGCGTGGCGTCGGGCCTCCTCTCCTGCGCGCCATCAACCGCGGCGTGTGTAGGACTAGCCCTTATCTCAAAATGCCGGACATTCGGCTCGGAATCCCCCCCCCCTTCTTTCTGGTCCTATATGCATACCGTACCCCCCCTCCACCCAAAAGGCAAGCATAGGCGGAGGCGGCCTTCGCCCGTATGTTGCTCTCTTTCTTTCCGTCCGGCCGCCACAAAAAAAAACGCTCTTTCTCGTTTCGTCACATTGTCAACATGGGTCGTCCGGCCCCGACGATAGTAGGACAAACACTCTCCCCTTACTTGATCTCTCGCCGTATCTGTATCTATCCACCGCCTGTGAAAACGAGCAGTGGAATGACGACTTGACGGGCGGACGGGCGAATCTCCCTCCCTCGATCATCGCTGGTCACTGAAGGGAGCCGTGCGGGAGTTTATAGGAGGATATGGAAGGGCAAGGAAGGAGGTGTGTCTTTAATAAGGAGACGAAAGAGCAGAGGCCGGTGGGTCAATTTCTGCAGGTCATGAGGTTTCTTTCCCCCAACGTTTCTCGTACCTGTTGGCAGTGATGTTTTGACATACTCATTACAAAAAGCCTACAACACGTTTAAGGAAATGTCTTGTAATTGCAAACAAAATTTTCATTCTTCCTTTTTTTAAAAAAAGTTTTTTTTTCATTTCAGGTCGCTCGACTCGACGGAGCTCGTCGACGAGACAGCCCGCAGCGAGCACATCCTCGTCCAACTCTAGGAGGGGGCGGAAAGCAAAGGGCGCCTCCTCCGCCCCCAGCAGCAAGGCAGAGAAGCCGGCCAGGGGCGGGAGGAGGTCCGCGGCCTCGACCTCAGCGATGCCCGCCACGGCCTCCTCCCCGTCCACGGCCACGGCCTCCTCAGGGTCTTCCTCGGAGTCTGAGTCCTCCTCCCCCTTGGACCGGCGGAGGACGACGAGGCGGCCGAAGCGGAGGACGGCCGCGGCCACTGCGGCGGCGGCGGCAAAGCGAAAGAGAAGGCGAGAGGCGTCAGAGACGTCGACGGCCGCAGAGCAGACGTCTCCTGCGAAGAGCAGAAAGGCTGAGGAGGAGGAACGACAACATCAGCAGCAGCAGGTGCAGCAGCAGCAGCAAGTGAAGGTGCCTTTGGCAGACCCAGTGGAACAGCGGTGGGAGGAGTCAGCAGGGAAATACCTACACAAGAAGTTCAAAAAAATTGCCGCCGTGGAGTCATCGGAGCCAACTCCTCCAGCGCCTCCTCCACCAGTTGCTTCGGCACCTACATCTGCTGTAGCTTCAGCACCTGCCGATCCTGCAGCTCACAACTCTGGAGCACCTCTCAACCACAGCGTCCTCAGCATGCTGTCGTCTCCACAACGCGCCCAACCAGGATCAGTAATACAGCATCAGCAACTGCGGCCTCCTGTGCCCATGCCTACAGATCTTTCATCAAAGAGACTTCCCGCTCCTCCTCAGCAGCAGCAACAGCAGTCCCAACATCTTCAGATCTCGACCCAGCCGAAATCCGACGTCCTGGTGTGCCCGCTCTGCCGTGCTGCCGTCAGCGCCAGGGACTCCGACAGGCACATCAGGGCCCACTGCTCGCTCGCCTCCGCCGCCAGGCCCTACCGCTGTGACGCCTGCAGATTCGCCTTCAGGCTCTCTTCGAGTTTGGAGAGGCACATCAGGTTCGTAGCCAATATATTTAATGTTTTTGATTTTTGGAAAAAAACTTATTTCTTAATCTGCTTCTCAGGTCTCGAAGTCATGCTCTCAGGATGGAGAAGGGACAGGAGAGCCACGCTTTGGACGTCGTTGCCGAGTTGGGGGAGGCAGTCAGGGACGAGATGGATCCTCCGATCCAACCGGCGGCGCCAATACCCCTGACCGTGCAGCGGTTGCATCTACCACCACCACCTCAGCAGCAGCAGCAGCAACACCTGCTGCCTCAAAGGCCGCAACAGCAGTCGCCACAGCAAGTGCTGCACCTGATTGGCAGACCACCTCACCTCCCACCACCGCCGTCTTCGCTAGTACAGCCTCAACAGCCTCCGCCCCAGAGGCATTCTCTTCTGCATGCTCAGCAACATCCCCAGGCTGCCGCAGTGGATCTGGCTGCGATCCAACGGTCGATCCCCAAGGAGACATCGGTGGTGAACCTCTCCCCAGCGGTTCACCCTCCCTCCTCCAGGCCGCCACCACCACCACCACCAAGCAGCAGTTCAGATCCGAGGGGCATTCACCCGGCAGCTACGGCAGTGTCCTCTGCACATCTTGCCGCCGCCAGTATCCTTCAGCAGAGTAGACCCCCAAATGCGGCTGCCCTCCTTCGCCAGCAGCCCGCCCCCCAGGCCCTCGTCCTCCCCCCTGCCAGGAGTCAGCCCTCTCACAGCCAGGTGCCCATGCCGCCCGGAGTGGTGTCTCAAGCAGAAGCTCAACGGCTGTTGCTGCAACAGCAACAACTGCAGCAACAACAGCCTCGTGTTTTGCAGCCAGCCCAGCAGCTCGCTAGACCTCCTCCGACGCCGCTGTCCTCCGCTGCAGCCACTCTGGGGACGTTGCGATACGCTCAGCCCATCCTGGTGCAGGCCAGGCCCCAACCTCCGACCGCGGCGGCGGCAGTGCCTCCTCCCCCAGAACTGAGACCCAGGCTGCCGACGGCGCCTCTGCCACTCATCAGAGCTGGCGCCCCACCGCCACCAGTCGCCGCTCAGACGGCTCCCACCGATCTATCGGCCAAGAGGTCGGCGGCGGTTCCGACGACAGCCGCGAACGTGCCCCAGAGCACCGCCGAGACACTGCAACAGAGAATTGACAAAGTCATCAGTGAAAATCAGGTTCGAAAAGATCCAACTCGAAAAAACACAAATGAAATTCAATGCCCTTTTCTATTTAGTAATTAACAAGCAAAAAATTACCTAATCTTTTTCGTTTCAGGCTATTGTTGAGACCCTGGATCCGCTTTGGCCGAGGAGGTACATGAGGCAGAGCAGCAAAGACGGCGACGGTGGGGACAAGGCATCACTGAGGGGAGGGAGGAAGTACAGCACCTCCACCCTCTCATCTGCCTCCTCCTCTTCCACGTCGACGCCGTCCTCCGCATCAGCAGGAACTTCCTCTTCTGGTGCCTCTTCGAAGGGCCTTCCCTCGGCTGCTGCAGCAACAGCACTCCTCACCCCGATACCCAACACGAGCACGGCTACATCCAGCCGAGCGGCGGGGCCGCACCCTCAGTTGGCCCCATCCGCCGTGGTGGCCTCTGCTGTCACGCCCGCCAGGTCAGCACACACCTCTGCGCTGCTCACTCTCAGGCCCCACGATCCTGCCGCAGCTGCAGCTCGTGGAGGAGGCCCAGTTGCTGCTCCTCCGGTGGTGGCCAATGTCGCTGGGAGGAACAGCGTCCCCCTTATGCTCGTCCGCCAGAAGGCCATTCCGCAGCAGGACGAGCCACCCCTTGCAGCAGCGGCAGCAGAGGCGTCATCCTCCCCCTCGGTTCCTTTGAACCTGGCAGCCCCAGATCAGGCATCTTCCTCCTCCTCCTCCGCCACCTCCTTGTTGGCCTCAGCACAGTCAGTCAAGGAGGTGTTGATCAATAGCTGCAAGCGCCCAGCTCCCACCTCTGCAACTTCGGCCGCAGCGATTGCCGCCGCAGCCAAGGCCTCAGCCAACATGGCAGAGCTTCAGGATATCGCTTCGAACCTGGAGCAGCAGGCCGGCGGCAGATTTCACCCGTCCAACCCTGAAGGGAGCATGATCAAGGAATTGCTAATCAAGCTCAAGAGTCCGGAGCAGCAGCAACAACAACAGCCACAGCCGTTGGCGGCGGTATCGTCGTCGGTCCAAGCGACTGTCATCGAGATCAAGAGCAATTCCGTGCCTTCTACTGCCGCCGGCGAATCCTCCTCCTCCTCCACCCGACCAACCCACATCATCTACGCCGATCCGGGGAAACTCTCCTCCCCGTCTCCCGGGCATCCCCCCGTGCCCCTCGTCCGCGGGAACATTCCTCCTCCTCCGCACGGAGTCGACATCATCCGCTCGCGGGAGGCCACGGGCTCTCCATCCGCCAAAAAGCCGAGGCTAATTGAAACCTCGTCCTCCTCCGCCGGAATATTGGCGGGTGGGTCCGTCAGGGCGGTGGAGCCGGGGGCGGAGAGGCTCCCGCAGTCGCAGCCGGGCCTGCTGCAAGTTGCACAGTCTGGGCTGCAGTCTGGCGGGGGTGTGATCGGCGGAAGCAGCAACGCCCCTTCCTCCACCTCCGCCGCTGCCGCCGCCCCTCTCATCCCCACTTCGGCCTTCTCAATTCCCGGGATCCCCACTCCCAGCCTCTCCGGGGTGCTCACCGGAATAAAGTCTACCCCTCTCTTCTCCTTGCCGGGCGGCAGGAGGCTGCCAAAGCAGGGCTCGGCCGCCGCCGTCACGGCCACCACTGGCACCACCAACACCGTCTCCAATTCTTCCATCACTTCGTCTGAGAAGCCGGCAGTTCCATACGTCCTGGGAATTCCCGGACCCTACAGTCTGGCCTCCCCTACCACCCCAACACAATCCACCTCCACCTTGACGTCCATGTCAACAATGGCCGCAACCATGTCAGCCACCGAGGCCTCTTCTTCCTCTTCTTCCGCCGCAGCTCCGTCCATCCCCACCATCACCGTCTCACCCGCCACGGCCGCTTCCTCTTCAACCTCTTCCGACCCCACCTCCGAGATCAAGGTTGAGGTGCCGTCGGAGGGAGAAGAGGGCGGGAAGTTCCTCCGCCCTTCCTCCCTCTCCCTGGCCCCCGGCAGCTTCCAGAAGAAGAAGCACGTGATGGTGGCCTCGGGCGGCGCCACCCTCGTCAGCCCAGAGACTCCCAGGCCGCGAAAGTCCTACGTGCTGACTTACCAGAACGGCACAGCCTACACCCACCTGGGCCTCAAGTGCTCCACCCGCGTCTACTACTGCTCCATCTTCAACCAGCAGCCCATGTACGTGCAGCACAAGCCCAGGCTCTCCATGTACTCAAACTGGAAGGTGGTGACCAAGGACTCCCACCCGAGCGGCATCAAGCCCAAGGAGAGCCTGGCCCTGTACGACTCGGTGTACCACGACTCCACGCACGGCTCCTTCGTGGTGGCGGGCAAGAAGAGGGCGGCGCTGACGGTGGCGCACTCCTCGGAGTGGAAGGAGAGCGAGAGGAGGAGGAAGCAGAAGGCCGCTGAGAAGGAAAAGGACAAGGACAGGCAGAAGGGCGACTCCGAGGCCAAGAAGGACGACGACAAGTCGGTCGAAATGGCCGAAGCAGACGTAAGTCATAAATACTTTCCATGTTGTTGCTGCCCGTCAGCCTTTTTTCCTTACTTTTTTTGTTTGGTTGCGCTTTCAGCCTATTTCATCCATGTGTCTGTAGTTGTACTGTAGTACAACAGCAGGTGTATTCCCTGTGTATTTCGTTAATTAGCTATCGCAGTGCTATTTGTTCCCTCCCTCAGCTATGTTCGTCTTTGCCGATTCGAGTACGTGGTCGGCTTTTGTAGCCATAAAACATAAGCAGTATTTGCTTGAGGGTTTTTTTTGTAGAAAGTAGCCCCAGGATATTCTTAGATCCTATATCACAATATTTTCTTCTTTTTTTTCAGGAAAACTTTGACCCCACCGCCACCTCCTCTTCTGCCTCCGCCACCCCTCGCCCCCTGGAGGGCGGCTACAAGACGACGGACGACGACGAGTACACCTACGTCCGCGGCCGCGGTCGCGGCAGGTATGTCTGCGCCAGCTGCGGCATCCGCTGCAAGAAGCCCTCCATGCTGAAGAAGCACATCCGGTCCCATTCCGACTTCCGCCCTTACACCTGCCGCCACTGTAACTTCTCCTTCAAGACCAAGGGGAACCTCACCAAGCACATGAAGAGCAAGGCGCACCATAAGAAGTGCGTCGAGCTGGGGATCTCCCCCGTGCCCACCGCCGTGGAAGAGGAGGAGGACGAGCACAAGTCTGGAGCCATCGCAGGGACCATCCCGGGAGACTCTGACTCTGACGACGACGATGAAGACGACGACGACGATGACGACCAATTTGAAGACGCCGAGGAGGACGGAGCGGACATCATCATGGGAGCGGCTCCAATTACGTCTGGAAAGAAGGCGATGAAGATATCAAGGCTGGAGAAGCCGCAGGCAACTCCTCCCCCTCCTTCCGTCTCTCCCTCCACGCTGCAGATGGGACTGACGGCAAGACGGCCGAAGCCTTCAAACACCTTCCCCTTCTTCCCCACCTCCAACTCCTCCTCATCCCCAGCCAAGTCTCCCGGTCCCCCTTCGCCCCTCTCAGCATCTATCGCCAAGGCATCCTCCTCCTCCATCCCCACCCTGGGCCAACTCTACGAGTACGCCAAGGTGTCCAAGATGAACGACCTCCGCATCCACCAGCGCCAGAGCAGCGAGGACGCGGGGGAGAAGTACTACTTCAATTCAAGCAAGGCGACGGCTACCACGTCCGCCACCGTCACCTCAGTAACAACATCAACTACTGCAGCTACTTTGAAGCTGGTGGCTTCCTCGGGGACTCTCCCACTCCAGCTCCCGACACAACCTTTGGCTCTGGAGGCGGGACCGGTTACCATCAGGAAGACTCCTTCTCCCAAGGCGACTGCCACTGCTGTTCCTCTCTCTGCCGCTACCCTCATACCCATTGTCAATCCTCCAACGGTTGCGCCAGTCGCAACAGCCACAACCAGCAGCAACTCCCTGTCCGCGGCCGTGGCCAGGGTGCAGCAGCTGGCTCACACGGAGATCATCCCCCCCGCCAAGATCGCCCCCCTCCCCGTGGCCACCACCGCCTCCTCTTCTTCGGTCTCCTCCCAGCCGCACCGACACGTCCCAGTGGTGCTGCCCTCCTTCACCCAGCCCGTCTCCCGCTACGGCGCCATAGAGATCCTGCGCTCTCCACCTCCCAACTCCATCGCCCCTCCCTCTTCCTCCTCCAGCGGCGACGGCGTGGGCGGCGGGCAGGTCACCATCGACCGCGTGAGGCCCGGGGGATCGGCCTCTCCCTCAAGGGCTCCGAATCCCCTTCCCCTGAACCTGTCTGCCCCTCAGCCGCAGCTCCCTCCGGCTTCAATAACTCCGCAGCCCCTGCCCAACGTGATGAAGGAGAAGGGGCCTCCTAACGTGGTGTCCCCTACCAAGATCGACCCGTCCTCGGCTCCTTCCGCCTCTTCATCTGGCCAGCCCCCACTCCCTCCCACCGTGGCAGTTGCGGCAGTTCCTCCACCACTGGAGGACGGATCCTTCGCTCCGCGAAACGTCACCATGAACGTCAAGGACCTCCCGCTCCAGATCACCCTCAGGAAATCCCCAACCCTAGGCGCGGTGGTGCCGTCTGGACCCCCAGTAGCAGTGGCGTCCGGAACCGGAGTAGCACAGCTGGTTCCCAAGGAACTGAACACCATCGCTCAGATGAAGGCGGCCGCCAACGCCAACTTTGCCAGCCGTGCGGCAGCGGCTGCGGCTGCTGCGGCTGCAACTGCAGCCTCCTTGAGCAAAGTACCTCCGGCCTCATCCATCTCTCTGCCAACAGCTCCTGTGGTGCAAGTGGTGCAGGCTTCATCCGCTTCTTCCTCGGCCACCGTTGTCGTTTCATCTGCTGCGACGACGGCGGCTGGTTCTTCAACGTCCTCGGGCACTTCAGCCCCTCCAGTAAGGAAGGCGGACAAGCTCATGTGCGACACCTGCCAGAAGTCATTTCCCAACGCCGCTCGCCTCAGAGATCACATGAACATTCACTACATGGAGCGACCATACAAGTGCAAGGATTGCTCAGTATCCTTCAGAACACAGGTAACTTAATGCTTTATTTTGTAATTTGATTTTGAGTGATCATTGTCATTTAATAATTATTTTCCAGGGTCACCTGACGAAGCACCAGCGCTCCTCCTTGCACCGGGACAAAGTGAGCAAGAACCAGACGTTCGGCACCCCCTCCCCGTCCAACCCGCGACCCTTCAAGTGCGACGAGTGCGTGGTCAAGTTCCGCATCCACGGCCACCTGGCCAAGCACCTCAGGTCCAAGATGCACATCATGAAGTTGGAGTGCTCCAACAAGCTTCGGCTGGGCTTCTACGCCGACGTTGAGCGGCTGGGCATCAACCTCAACGACATCGACACCACCGACCCGGAGAGCGCCCTCAGGAGCCTCCGCGCCATGGAGGCGCTGCTGGACGAGCAGAAGCAGAAGGAGCAGCACCAGGCCAGGATGATGCAGGAGGAGAACAAGGCTTCCATTCCCATCGTTGCCGCAACCGCAACTGCCGTTCCAGCGCCTACAGCTCCGGCTCCTCTCAGTGCCGCTACTGCACCCCCACCTCCTTCAACTCCGCCCAAACCGGAAGTGAAAACCGAGCCACCGGAGACGCTTGGACCTTGCGAAGTACCTGGAGCCCTTCCAATGAGGAGGGAGGAACTCCAGCAGCTGCAACAACAACAGCAGCATCGTCCTCCTCAGCAGGCGGAGGCGGCGTGCACGTCCGCTGCCGGCCCCAGCTCCGCAGCCACCGCCTTTTTCCGTAACCCAGGCGGCATCGTGGGGTCTCCCTCCCAGATTCGACGGAGCTCCTTCTCCTCCGGCGGCGGCCAGGAGGATCGCTCCACCGACTCCGAGACCGAGAGCGGCTCCTCCACCCACGGCGGCTCCTCCTCCTCCCAGGCCCTGCTGCCCTGCCAGCAGTGCCCTCAGGCCTTCCAGGACATGAAGTCCCTGCAGATTCACATTTTCGTGGAGCACCACGTGACGTCCACCTCGGGAGGAGGAGGAGGAGGTGCCTCCTCCTCTGCTGGCTCTTCCCCTTCCTCGGTCCCCCCAACGGTGACTCCCTCCGCAACAACAACCCCTTCCCTTCGCGTAGTGGCTCTGCCGCAGGCGCCTCATCCGCCGCCTCCGCCTGGTCCAGCGGTTCCAGCGACGCACCTCTCGGTTCCCCCGGCCCCTACGTTCCACAACGGAGAGCTGATCGCGGCCGCGAGGATCGTCAATTTGCAGCAGCAGCAACTGCAGCAGCAACAAGCACCTCTTCAGCTGCACCTCCCACTCCAACGTCGCCATCCCACTCCCCCTTCGCCGCTGGCCGCCTCCGCCGTCCCGAGCAGGCCCGGTGTGGTCCCATCCCTTCCGTCCTCCTCGGCTTCCATTTCCTCCAACTCCCGAGAGCACTCCTCCCCTTCCCCCGCCACGGCCGCTGCCGTCATCCTCCTCCCCAACAGCAGCGCCCACTCCTCCGCCGGTGGAGCCTCCTCCGCCGGCGCCAGCCGAGAGGGCTCCGTGGCCTCCTCCTCCGACCCCTCCCTGACCGAGGCGTCGGCCACCGCTGCTTCTGCGGCCCAAGAGACCTTCACCTGCGACCTCTGCGGCTCCTCCCTCCCCTCCCGCGCCGCCCTAAGGCAGCACCTGCTGAGCCACGCCGCCCATAGGCCCCATGTCTGCCCGGAGTGCGACGCGGGTTTCACCGCCGGCCACCAGCTGGAGAACCACATGAAAATGCACGCAAAGTGATGAAGAAATGCGAAGAAAAAAGGAATAAATCCTATACAAACCTATAGGTATAGCAATTCTTTATTGAGAGGGAGGTGAAAGTTGCGAAACACCCCGAAATTGATTGATGAAAGTGCGTAGGAGAAAAATTTCCTCCTGCTTCAATTACTTCTCCTCTCCCGCTGTGATATAAAAATCTGTCTGTCTTTCTTCTGCGTAAAAAAGTATAGTTCCGAGAGAAATACATCCAGCTGCAAAAAAAACCTATATCGTTCTCCACCACGACTATATTTCTGTCCATTATAGTTACGGTACATCTGTAGCTTCGCGCGAAACGGTCACTCTGTAACAGGGTTGGGGCTTGGGATTACAGGACTTCTTGCACATGTGTTTCAAAGCGGCTGAGTCCTATCGCCTGATCACAAACGCGACGAGGTATGCACGGATAAGTTGTACTCCATCAAATTTTGGGAACCCACAACAGTAATTACCGGTATATGTATAAGGTCACGTGCATTTATGACAGACAAAGTAGTTACGCCAATGGTGTGCTCTCGACAGTTTTGATTCTGATTCGTTGTCCCTTTCTTTTGATCTGACATGAATTACTTTTTTTACGTTCTTTTATATATACGTACGTACGGCGTACGTAGAACCTACCGGTACGTACAATAAGGGAGGGGTGCCAGGAAGAGGGGGAATAACGATATTGCATACTACGTTACAGTATGCATTTGAACTGGGAGTGGCAAGTCGCTGTTGGGGAAAAAGACGATCCGACTATATATACTATTCAGGGAGGAAGGGGAATACTATTTTGAAATGCGGCTAGGGGGACAGGCGGTGCAGTCTACTGCGTACAGTACAGCACGATATATTTTCCGCCTTTTTTCATTCGGGCCAATCGTGAGTGTCATCGACCTACCGGGCGGTGGAGCCAAGCCCACGATTGGATGTCCAAGTGCACTTTGCACTTTCAGGCATAGAGGCTGGTGGGAATGAATGCTAACCATATCTCTGGGGAAACTCCTGACTCTTCGTCTATGGCAATCAGGGCAAATGTTTACTGAATGTCCCGAGTTTTTTCAACCGTCCGTGACCGCGCACTGCTCCGCCTGGGGCAACTGTTGTTGTTGTTGTTGTTGTTGCTGCTGCTGCTGCTGTTCTTCACCGCCTCCCGACATGTTATTTCCCCCAGTGCTTCCGCTCCGCCCGTGGAACCTCATGGTGGTGTCCCTAAGGCTTCGTCTAGTGGCTCCCCCTTTCCTCACTCCCTCTCCTCCCACTCCGCGGTCCCCCTCGGGCTTGGAGGAGGCCTTGCCCAGGAGGAACAGAGCCTGTGCAGCAAGGGGAGAATAAGAACAGTGACATAAAACTGACAGCTAAGATTTTTTTCCCCGAACCTCGTCCATGAGCTCAAAGAAGTCCTCCCTGTACTTCCTTTGCTCCGGCGTCTCGCTTCCCCTCCTCCTCCTCCTCCGCCTCCTCCTCTTCTCCGCCCTCTCCAACTCGTCGGCCTCGAAAGCGTCCTCGGTTGTCGAGTCCTGCCTCCTGGCCCCGTCCGCCGACACGTCCTCGTCCTCGTCCTCTTCGTCGCCGTCGCTTCCCTCTCCTTCTCCGTCCTCCAGGTCCTCCTCCTCCTCCTCCTCGCCAATGTCCCCCTCGCCCCCGTTCCCGCCGGACCGGTTCGGCACGTTTCCGTTGTGCACGATGTCGAGGTACCAGATTCCCTCCAGAAAGCCGTATCTTTTGAAACGAGAATATCAAAACAATGACTTTGATTTTTCACCCTTCGTGGTCATTTTTTTTGTTTCTCACATGATGTGGTCCTCGACCTCGATGAAAAGCTCCTCCATGGAGAAGATGTCGTCCGAGATGTTGAGGGAGCGCACGGACACCAGGAAAGTCGTGTAGTATAGGCTGATCAGCTCGCCGAGCATGGTGCGGCGCAAATCGGTCTGAAATGATACGGAAATGACAATTAAAGTATCCAGCAATAGTTCTCTGCTTCCTTACGCTGACGCTGGTGAACAGGAACAGGATGAGATCTGTGGCGAGCGAGGCGAAACGGGCGGACTGGAAGTCCAGGAACTTGACCTCCACCGGGAAGACCACCTGCTGCTGCTGCTGTTGTTGTTGTTGCTGCTGCTGCTGCTGTTCAGGGTCTGCAGAGCAGTAGCGGAAGAGGACGTTGGACAGCCACAGGTCGCCGTGGCATATGACTGCGAAGCGGTTGCGGGGACGAACCTTCTCCATCTGCAGCACGGTATTTTTTTATATTTGTTCAGGATAACTTCACCAATACCGTATATAGCTCACCTGTATCCGGTGGAAGTTCCTGGCGAGGTCCACGAACCACTCGTGGTGCCTCTCGTATCCCCTGCGCGTCCTGAGGAGCTCCGCCAGGCTGGCCATGACGGGAGTAATGGTGCGCTTGGTGAAGCCCTCAGTGCTGGGGCGGTACAGGGAGTCCTCGCTCAGGTACGGGTACCGCTCAAGGATGGCTTCAATTGGGAAAGGAAGTGTTGCGGAAATGTTTCATTATCTGCGGGTTGCAGTGTGTACCCTTACCTTCGTTCGAACCCTGCTTCATGCAGTAGGACATTGCGTGGAACTTGGCCAACTCCCTAGAGAGAAACGGACGAATGTTGTGGTACAGCATGTTACACTTTTTCCGCAAGAAAGAAAGGCAGAAGCGAACCTGATGACCAGTTCCGAATGTCGCCGATCGAG
>JAAUYJ010004080.1_pt1 | contig 17389 bp, 14 predicted proteins | sample 7278031 | NCBI WGS metagenome assembly JAAUYJ01 (sample SAMN14350222, study PRJNA611818) | marine sediment metagenome | isolation source: surface marine sediment (1.8m) | place: French Polynesia: Moorea | collected 2018-08 | reverse complement strand
CATTTTATATATTTACGAGAATACCTTATTGCCAGCTTTAGACAACGCATCTTTAGCTATCTGTAAAGCCAGTAAATTCATTGCTAAAATCTAGAATGAAATGACCCTGGCTATCAGCTATTGCTTTTAGTTGACGATAAAAGCTTGATTAATTGTCTTACTACAAAAGTTTGCTCCCTTGCCCTTAAAGTCTATTTTAATTTAAACATTGTTCTTAAGGAGTTAAGGAGAGACTCTTGTTGCTGTTTGCGCAGCATTCCCCAGGAAGAGCTGACAGCTAATAGCTGAATGCTTACATCATTAATATAAACTTCCCTAGATTTTAAGATGATCATTTATGGTTATAACAAACAACTTTGATAACAAAAACCCCTCAGTAGTTGCTCAAATTTAAGATAACCAAAATTTAGCGAACTGGTCCACTAAAAACCCGTTCCAGCTCCTTAAAATTCTCCAATACACGACCAGTTCCCAAGACTACACAAGAAAGAGGGTCTGCTGCAACATGGGTGACAATACCAGTTTCATGGCTAATCAAGGTATCTATCCCCTTTAATAAAGCACCCCCACCAGCCAACATAATACCCCTGTCAATAATATCTGCTGCTAACTCAGGAGGAGTACGCTCCAAAGTTCGCTTCACAGCCTCCACAATTATAGATAAAGGTTCGGCCATACTTTCTCGAATTTCTCCAGTTTTGACCGAAACAGTTCTGGGTAAACCTGACAAAAGATGTAATCCTCGAACCTCCATTGTAATTTCATTATCATCTTGGGTAGGATAAGCTGAACCCAACTTAATCTTGATATCTTCAGCGCTTCGCTCACCGATGACCAAACTATGGACTTTTTTCATGTACTGGGTAATCGCATCATTAAGTTCATCACCTGCCACACGTACAGATTCACTCAAAACAGTACCCTGTAAACTCAGGACAGCAACTTCTGTAGTTCCCCCGCCAATATCCACAATCATATTGCCAGTAGGTTCAGCCACAGGCAACCCGGCACCAATAGCAGCAGCCACAGGTTCATCAATCAACCTCACATCTCTCGCTCCTGCTTGAGCTGCAGCTTCCATTACAGCTCGCCTTTCAACACCTGTTACTCCACTAGGAATACCAATCACAATTCTCGGAGAAACCAAAGCCTTTCCTTCATGGACTCGCCTAATAAAATGTTTAAGCATTAATTCTGCTGTGTCAAAATCAGCAATTACCCCATCTCTTAGGGGTCGCACAGCAATTACATTGGACGGAGTTCGTCCCAACATTTTTTTTGCTTCTTCTCCCACTGCTATGGAAGTTTTTAACTCTTGGTCCACGGCCACTACAGATGGCTCTTGCAGAACAATACCTTTACCAGATATATATACAAGTGTATTAGCAGTACCCAAGTCAATCCCCATATCCCGGGATAAGGAAAAACGATTTATCAGACCCACTGGCTTTTGACCCCCAAAATCAAATGCTATTTTGTTTAATCTTTTCCACTCGCTATAGTGAGGTGGATGTTTTAATTTTCTTTCCAGGTTTTCTATAATTTATTTAGCAATATTTAGCAAAAAAACCTGAAAACTAACTATTGATGAATGACAATATTTAAACTATTTCACTCTTCTAATTAAACTTATCAACTAGCCTAATTTAGTTGCTGAATAGACCAATAATTCCAGAAACTTACTAGAATATAAAACTCAGGGTATTGTTTGTTATACAATTCTTCATAATATATTTCTTGATTTCTAGCAAAAGTTTATTTTTTTTGGTTTTACCTACTATAATGTCATTTTAGTTGGCTGTTTTTTTTGGTATTATTATTAGGTAAATTTAACTATCCATCAAACCATGATGGAAGTTCCAAATGGTAAAAATCTAATAAAAACTAGCTTTAAGCTTGAGTTTTAGATTTTTCATTTTAATGTTTATCTGTACCTATCTAACTATTCTATACCAACTAAATATTTTCAGCTCATATACTGCCGTTGACTACATCTTTTTTTGACTACAGACATACAGTCTAACTGTAGATTTAATACTTTAATTAAAATGGAATAGTCTCACAAAAATCCAAAAATGAGTAAATATTTATCCCAATTTTTTTGGTAATAATTGCTCAAGAAATATAACTGAAGTCAACTCAATGATGTTTGTTATTCATCAGTCTACCCCGACTGAATCATAAAACCATTCAAACTAATCTAACTGTCCTTGCTTTCATAGTGCAATAACCAGGGAATAAAATCCGGATGAAGTATTTAGATGAAAATATTATTGAGTCTTTAGTAGTTTTAGTATATTCTCGTATATGCAAAGTTAGAAGTTTATTATTATAAATAGTATATTATGAGTCTCAATGTTGTGACTTTAGTGGGTAGGGTAGGTGGAGACCCTAATGTTAGATACTTTGAGTCAGGCAGTGTAGTATGTAACTTAACTTTGGCAGTAGATCGTCGAAGCCGTAACACTGACCAACCTGATTGGTTCAATTTAGAAATATGGGGCAAAACAGCAGAAATTGCTGCTGACTATGTTCGTAAGGGCAGCTTAATAGGGGTTAAAGGCTCCTTGAAACTAGATTATTGGCAAGATAATGGTACAGGAGCAAGTCGTTCTAAACCAGTGATTCGTGTATACCAATTGGACTTATTAGGGTCTAAACGCGATAATGATTCTACTGCGACCAACAGCTACGATGAATTTTAATTTTGAAATTTGATAAAAATTATTGTGAGTGAGTCAATTCTAGAGCAAATTCTGAAACTGGCTGGCCAGAAAGCTGAAGCTGTAGAAATCTACTATCTATCAACTCAGAACACACCGATAAAATTTCAAAATAATCGTTTGAAGTCTCTACAAACAAAAGCAACAGAAGGAGTAGCTCTAAGATTAATTTATCAAGGAAGACTGGGTTTTGCTAGTTCCACAGATTTGACAAGAATTGAAGATTTAGTTGATGGGGCAATTCAAACATCGAAAGTAGGTGAGCCTGTAGAATGGAATTTTGCTCCATCTTTTCATTTCAGTTGTCCTCAAAAAAACTATAGCTTACCTCCAATTAACCAATTAATTGCATCAGGCCAAAAAATTATTGAAGGAGTGCATAGCTACAATCCAGATATCCTAGTCGATGTGAATTTTAATCTTAGCAGCACAAATATTAAAATTCTGACCAATACCGATCTATATGCACATAGAGTAACTCAATTACTCAGTGGGAGTATTTCTGGTAATTTGGTTAAGGACGAAGATTTTCTCCGTATATCTAGTTCAGATTTGGTCAGTGATACTCCCTTAGATATCGATCTACTTCTACAAAAGCTGATACAAAAATATCGATGGGCCGAAAAATCAGCTAATATCAGCAGTGGAACTTTCCCTGTATTTTTTACTCCCAGAGCCTTAGCAAGTGCGATCGCCAGGCTATTTAAAACTGTTTTGTCTGGAAAAGCTGTGGCTCAAAAAGCCTCTCCTCTAACAGAGAAAATGGGACAAACTCTTTTTGATTCTCGCTTTACCCTATTTGAAGACCCCAATATCGGACCCAATACTTGTCCATTTGATGATGAAGGTATTGAAACCAGAGCCAAAAATTTTATAGAAGCAGGAACTTTGACAAATTTCTATTGGGACCAAAAATGGGCATCTCGTGCTAAATGTCAGTCTACTGGCAACGGTTTTCGGAGTGGACTATCTCAGCCCAGTCCTAGTTTAGTGAATCTGAGTATTAGTCCAGGGTATAGCTCAGAAAGTCAATTGATTGAGAATATAGAAGAAGGTCTGATAGTAGATCAAGTCTTAGGAGCTGGCCAATCAAATCAACTGGCAGGAGAATTTTCTGTCAATTTAGATTTAGGTTACAAGGTAGAAAAAGGTGAAATAACAGGGCGAATCAAGAATACAATGGTCGCAGGTAATATTTTTGAAGCATTTAAAAATTTGGTAGATATAGGGAATTTTCCAGAAATGGTTGGTGGTAGTTATTATCTACCATGTATTCTATTTCAAAAATTAGGTGTAGCAGCAAGGCAGAGTTAGATATGAAGGTATTTAAATTTATTTTTATTAGTTTATTGGCAATTTTGCTATTGAGTGGGTGTGTTCAATATGAAGTGGGAATAAATTTTCAGAGTCAAACTCATGGTGAAATTATTCAGCATATTAAACTAGCTGATAAGTTAAGTAGTTTTAGTGGAGAGATAGTTTCTGAGTGGTTAAATAGTGTAGAAACGAGAGTGCGTCAGTTACAGGGTAAAACTAAAAATATATCTAATCAAGAAATTTTAGTGACAATACCATTTAATAATGGAAATGAATTGGAAGAAAAATTTAACCGTTTTTTCCAACCCATAGAATCACAAGAATATCAAAACTCTTCTCAAGATGTAGAGACAAATTTACCTAAATTAGAATCTCAGATTGAAGTAAGCCAAAAAAATTTATTCTTGGCATTACGGAATAAATTGACAATGAATTTAGATTTGCGATCGCTATCAATATTATCTACTACTAACAACAGTGTAGTTGTGAATCCTGGTGGATTATTAGACTTACAATTTAGGTTAATAAGTCCTTGGGGTTTTAGCAAAATTAAAGATACTGGAAATAATATTATATATTCCCAGGATAAAAATCAGATTGTCTGGAAACTAAAGCCTGGAGAATTAAATACTTTAGATGCGATATTTTGGATTCCTAGTCCTATAGGAATAGGTGCAATTTTAATCATGGCATTTGTTTATGCTGGCATAGCTTTAAAATATCAAATATTACCAAAATTAGGCATAGGAAAAAATTAATAAATTTACTTTAATGTAAATCTATCTATTGACATAGATTAGACAAGTTATCTTAAATCATAAGATGTCGAAAAAAAATATAATCTGGTTTTTGAAGATATCTTGCCAATTGATACTAGCCAGGTATAAACTAATTGTTGGCAATTATCAGTTAATACAAAAAAAATGAGGCCGATAAACTTTTTGCTGATTTTCTTAGTTTGTCTAGCGTTAGTTTTATTTAGTTTACAGAATACTGAACCAACAACCATCAAACTTATTCAAGGTATCCAGTTAGAAGCTCCATTGTCTGTAGAACTAGTTATTGCTACAGGATTAGGAGCAGTCTTAGCATGGCTATTTAATTTGTGGTCAAGAATGGAACGTACTATTGCAAGTTTAGGAGAAATGCGGGAAATTCGGATTAGAAATCAACGCATTGAAAAACTAGAGGAGGATATAGAACGTTATCAAGCAGAACTAAAAGAAAAACCTAGTTTACCATCAACAGAAACTTTATCTGAAGCCGGAAAAATTAACGCAGCAGAAGCTTCTGAAATTAAAGAAAGTTAAATAGGTAAAATTCTAGATGCAACTTTCTAATTAAGTACCCTAAAAAATCAAAACTTGCTTTGATTTACTTTTGATTTGATTGGGTGTTTGTGTTTAAATCATAACTACCTTTGGGATTTGGATTTTTTTCCCATGTACAAATCCCACACTTATAAGTTAGCTATTTCGTAACAAGTGTGGGACTATATATTAGGATAGATTAATACTAGTCTAAAATTTACTAATTAAACTATATAAAAATTTAAGGCCATGACAGTTGCAGTTCCCCAAGTGTCAGAAACCCTTTCAGAAGGAATTGCCCTATTAATAGACCTGGCAGAAAGGGGAGAAATTAATCCCTGGGATGTCCAAGTGATCGAAGTCATTGATCGCTATTTAAGTAAACTTGCTCCTGAATCAGATATTCAAGAAGGAGATGATTTTGCTAATCTATCTCAGTCAGGTCAAGCATTTTTATACGCATCAATATTAGTTTGGCTCAAAGCAGATAGCCTTGCTAATTCAGAATCATCTGAAACCAATGCAGAAATTACCGACGGGACAGAAATTCTAGAATCTGAAGATAATTTAGAAGTGGTAAAAACACCTCTAAAACTGGAGCAACAACTGCGTCGTCGTGCTGTAGCTCCTTCACCCCGTAAACGTCGTGTTACTCTTCAGGAGTTAATCGATCAGTTACAGCTTATCGGGTCTGCTATAGAGGAGAGAAAAGCACGTCCTCGTACTCGTAGAACCAGCTCAAAAGCACGGGATCAAGCTACTAGAGTAATTGCAGAACTAGCCCACCAAGAAAATTTGGTAGAAACCGCCAGTGAGCTAGAAAGGTTTCTGCTAGATAAATTACCACAGATCACTGAAGGCTGGTTAGAATTTGACCATCTTTTGGAATTATGGTCTTCAGCTTTACAGTTTCAAGCTATTGGCCATGAAGATCAAAAGCAACAGATGAATGTCCAAGTAAATTCAGATCGAGTAGGTGCATTTTGGGCATTATTATTACTTTCTGCTCAATCTAAGGTTGAATTGCACCAAGAGGAATTTTATCAAGACCTGAACATTCGGACTATTCCGTCAGTTGCACAGGAAGGTTAAATTTCTGACTACTAGACTGACACAGCTAATTTTGTCCAAAATTTTCAGGTGCGTTAGAAGGCTTAAACTCAAACGATGAAAGTAATTCAGCAATCCTTCGTCACGCACTATTTTAGATATGTCAATCCACTACTCAGTTTTTTTTACTGAAATTATCTTACTATAGCGCTGTGCGCAGGGAACAGGGAACAGGGAACAGGGAGAATAAATTGCGGATAATATAAGGCTTTTAGCTCTTGGACACCTCCTGCAATTTGTAAATATGCCAGCGCACATTGCTATATTTAAGAATGTATGTAAGAAATCTTTATACTTAGTATCTATTTACAGTTGCAAAATAGAATCATAACTATGGTGGGTGAAACTCCATCTAAATTATTTTCAGGGGCAAGAATAGCTTTTCTCTACAGTAATTTGCTATGGCAATGAATTACAACTAAAACAAACAATCAAAGTTGTAAAAAAAATAATAATAGATAAATATCATAGCTAATATTTTAAACATGAAAAATTATAATTTTTGCCAATTAAATATAGCATTTATCATAAAAATGAGGTACATTTACGATCCCCCGCGTATCCCCCTTTTTAAGGGGGACTTTTTGTTGCCTCCCCTTTTTAAGCGGTTCCCCCCTTATCAAGGGGGGTTAGGGGGTATCTAAAACTGTATCTCACCAATTTGAGAAACGCTATATAAGAAACTTAACTATTAAAAAAAATGGTTATGCTAGGTTTTGATGATGATATTATTATAGTTGATGATTGAAAATTTAAAGACATCAAAAACAATTTTAAACAGGCTAAATTAATTTATGATTCAGCCTTGGAAAATATCTAAATTTTTGACAGAATGGAAACAGGAAAAGTAGTTATTTACAGCCATAACTACTTTTCTTGAGCGAAAATCTGTAAATGGTACAGTCATCAAATTAAATTCCAGACCTTTAGGTATAAATATAGTCATTTCAAATAAGAATGAAACACTTTTTCTGCTAAAACCATTTAACGGTAAGAAATGCTCGTCTCAATCTGAACTGAAATGACTTTAAATAGGAATATCTGTGATGTGTTGAATTAGATAATCGACCCATAAATAAGGTTAGTAATTTTTGTGACTAGTTGACATCAGGAAGTAGAATGTCTTTTGTCAGGAGAACATCAGACCAAAACTGAGTTTTAACTCAGCTACCGAATCTACTCAATGAAGCAGGAAAATTCAGTCATTAGCGATCGCTATTGGTATTAGGTATTTTACCTATCTACCTTTAGATATATCGGAAAAAAAAACCCCACTCTGCTTTTGTCTGCGTTAAGCTAAAGTTTTTACGGAGTCCAAAGGGTGGGTTTTTAACAAGACTAAAAATATTTTTGGCATAAGCTGGAGGAAAATAAAATGAAAGCCATGATTCTGGCTGCTGGTAAGGGAACCCGCGTTCGTCCAATTACTTATAAAATCCCTAAACCGATGATTCCCATTCTGCAGAAACCAGTAATGGAATTTTTAGTGGACTTGCTCCGTCAACATGGTGTTGACGAGATTATGGTTAATGTGAGCCATTTAGCTAAGGAAATAGAGGACTATTTTCGTGATGGTCAAAAGTTTGGGGTGCATATTGGTTATTCTTTTGAAGGTCGAATAGAGGATGGAAATTTAATTGGGGCAGCACTTGGTTCCGCTGGTGGGATGAAACGAATTCAAGATTTTTATCCTTACTTTGACGATACATTTATAGTCCTTTGTGGTGATGCTTTAATTGATTTGGACTTGACAGCTGCCATCAAGTGGCACAAGGAAAAAGGCTCAATGGCGACTGTGATTATGAAACCTATTCCTCGCGAACAGGTTTCTAGTTATGGGGTAGTGGTCACGGATGAAACTGGACGGATTAAAGCTTTTCAGGAAAAGCCTAAAGTTGAAGAAGCTCTTAGTACCAATATAAATACTGGTATCTATATATTTGAGCCAGAAGTGCTTGACTATATTCCCTCTGGTGTTGAATTTGATATTGGTAGTCAGTTGTTTCCAAAATTAGTAGAGAGCGGAGCGCCATTTTATGGTGTGGCAATGGATTTTGAATGGGTAGATATTGGTAAAGTACCAGATTACTGGCGAGCAATTAGGGATGTGCTACTGGGGCAAATTAAAAATGTCTCTATTCCAGGTAAGGAAGTATTCCCAGGAATTTATACTGGCTTAAATGTCGCAGTTAACTGGGATAAGGTAGATGTTCATGGACCTGTATATATTGGTGGTATGACCAGAATTGAAGATGGAGCTAAGATTGTTGGTCCTAGCATGATAGGTCCTAATTGTTGGATTTGTAGTGGAGCTACTGTTAGCAGCAGTGTAATTTTTGAATATTCTCGTTTGGGTCCAGGAGTTCGTTTAATTGATAAGTTAGTATTTGGTCGCTATTGTGTGGATAAGACTGGAGCGTCTATTGATGTTCAAGCTGCTGCTCTTGATTGGTTGATTACTGATACTCGCCATCCTTTTCCTTCTAATCCTCCTCTAGAACATGAAACAATTCAGGATTTTCTTAATCAAAATGGCTAGTTGATTTGGGGAAGAGTATATCAGGAAATATAAGTATCATTAGTCGTTTCAAATAAAAATCAGACGGCTAAATTCCCAATCTGATCACCGTTACATTCAGGTTAATTTTCTGAATCTTAACTGGAATGATTATGACTTAAACTTTTTCTGAATTAAAAGATGCTTCAGACAGAGTTTCCTAAATTAGAAAATTTCACTTTTCTCTACTAATATTAGGGGCGTAATTATGCCCTTAATATTAGTTTTTTTTGGTTATTTTGGTGTTTTTTAATCACTCAAATAAGTATAACTGCTAAGACTACGCTCATAATTTTGTAGTAACATTCGTGATTCTTTGATCGTAATTTTTTCTTCTTGTAAAGCTTGTTCAGTCTGGCGACGAATACTTTCTACTAAACCATCGGAATTATACTGAACATAACTTAGTACCTCTGTCATAGTATCGCCCTTGACAACGTGTTCTATTTTGTAACCGGAAGGAGTTAATTTAATATGAACAACATTTACATCTCCAAATAAGTTATGTAAGTTTCCCATTATTTCTTGGTAAGCACCTCCGAGAAATAATGCTAAATAATATGGTTCGGAGATTGAAGCTATTGGTAATGCAGAATTTTCTACAGTGTCACTAGCGGTAGATTGGAAATATTTATAAGTTAATTTGAGTGGATGTAATTCTAACAATAACTTGACATCTCGCAAATCAATAAATTGGTCGATTTTGCCATCACTGTCACAGGTAAGGTCAGCTAATATCGCTTTTTCTGTAGGTTCTTCATCTAACCTATGAATAGGCATAATTGGAAATAATTGATTAATTGCCCAACTATCTGGAGCAGATTGAAAAACAGAGAGATTAATGTAGTAAATAGATGCCATGATTTTTTCCAGGTCTTCTAAATCATCTGGAATATATTCAGAACTTTTTAATATCTCTTGAATCTTGCGAAAACAACCCCAGTATAATTTTTCTACCTTGGCACGTTCAGTAATACTCAGATAACCAAAATTAAATAGACTGATGGATTCTTCTTTGAATTGAATAGCATCGTGATATGCTTCCTGGTAATTTTTAGGGTTGATAGATTGATAAGTTTCATAGAGATTTTGCAAAATTAAATGTTCATCTTTTGTGATTATTTCAGCTTCTTGATTGGGAACTTGACTAACTCCTAAAACATCAAAAACTAAAACTGATTGATGGGATGCGACTGCTCTACCACTTTCACTTACTAATATTGGAGGTAATATATTTTTCTCTTCACAAGCTTCTTTAACTTCTGCCACAATATCATTAGCATAGTTCTGCATATCATAGTTTTTAGAAGCATAAAAATTTGTTTTAGAACCATCATAATCAACCGCTAAACCACCACCTACATCTAAGTATTTCATATTCGCTCCTAGTTGAGCTAATTCCACATAAATTTGACTCGCTTCCCTAATAGCATCCTTAATCACACTAATTGAAGAAATTTGCGAGCCAACATGAAAATGTAAGAGCTGTAAAGAATCTAAAATACCCGCACTTTTTAACTGATTAACAACTTGAATTATTTCCGGAATATTGAGACCAAATTTAGCGCGATCGCCTGTAGTTCCTGCCCAACGACCTATACCTTTAGTGCTTAGTTTTACCCTTACCCCAACTAATGGTTTAATATTTAATTTTTGACTAGCTTCGATCACCAACTGTACTTCTTCTATTTGTTCAATCACAATTATTGGTGTTTTTCCTAGTCTCTGAGCTAGCATTGCTGTCTCTATATATTCTCGGTCTTTATATCCATTACAAATTATTAAAGCACCAGGAGTATTTAACGTAGCTATAGCAATTAATAATTCTGGTTTTGAACCTGCTTCTAAACCAAATTTATTAGGTTTACCAAATTTAACTACTTCCTCTACTAACTGACGATGTTGATTACACTTTACAGGAAATACACCGCGATAGGAATTTTTATATTTATAACGAGCGATCGCTTTAGAAAAGCAAGCATTTAACCGCTCAATTCTATCTTCAAGAATATCTGAAAATCTAATAATTAAAGGTAGTCCTATATTACGTTGTTTGATAGATTCAACCAATTCGTGGAGGTCTATAGAACCGCCTAAATCTCCTTTGGGAGAAACAGTAACATGACCAGCAGAATTAATTGAAAAATATGGATTACCCCATCCTTGAATTCTATATAATTTTTCGCTATCTTCAATTGTCCATACTTTTTTTGGTTTCGATTTGCTAGGCTCAACTTCTATTTGCTCAGTCTTATTTAATGAATTATTATTGTAAATTTCCGAGCCATTGTGAACTGTTATTGATTTTGAATCCATTTTATGTTATTTCTGAGATTAAACTAGAGATAATTTTAACTTAATCATTTGTAGTTTGTAGGAAGTAAATACCAAAATCTATTAGACATCTGCAATAATCAAAAATTAAATCAATTATCGTAAATAAAATATCAATTATTTGCCTCTCATCCCTGCTCCCTGCTCCTTCTTTTCTGAAGAGATTTATGACAGAGTTTTAGGTGTATCACTCCACTACACATATTCTTAGTAGCAGAGTGTCAAATCAGGTTAATCTGTATTGTGTATTCAGGAAATTTTTAAGGAGTATTAGTTTGGAACGCACCTTCATAGCTATTAAACCCGATGCTGTCCAGCGAGGACTTGTAGGCCAGATTATCAGTCGCTTTGAAGCAAAAGGTTTTACCCTGGTAGGTCTGAAAATGATGATGGTCAGTCGCGAACTAGCTGAAAAGCATTATGATGTTCACAAAGAAAGACCTTTCTTTAATGGGTTAGTTGATTTTATTATCTCTAGCCCAATAGTAGCGATGGTTTGGGAAGGTGAAGGAGTAGTTGCATCCGCGAGAAAAATTATTGGTGCAACTAATCCTTTGACTTCGGAGCCTGGTACAATACGGGGAGATTATGGAATTAGTATTGGCCGTAATCTTATACATGGTTCTGATGCCATTGAAACGGCTCAAAGAGAAATTAGTCTCTGGTTTAAAGAGGAAGAGTTAGCAATATGGGAGCCTGGTTTAACTAAGTGGATTGTTGAGTAATATCCAATCCAAATCCAATTCTATGCCCTTAATTCAAAATGCCTAAAAGTTTTGCCTCTTTAAGGCTGATAATTATGGGCAATTAAAATGATTTTATCTGATGTATAAATCAAGGTAGACTGGCTTTTTTTGTCTACTACATTTATTAATTTAGCTCCCTGATTATAGGGAGCTAAAAATTTAGTTTATTTTCACTCTTACCAAGATTTTTGAAATTAGGAGTTAATTGTAACTTTCTGTTTCTGAGCTATGAGTATTCCGCTGAGAAAATCCCCACATAAATATCACAGAAATTACAGAAATCATTAACCATTCCGGCGGAACTATTGCCGGATTAATTACTCTAATTAATAGTCTAATTCCGACTAATCCAACTGTAATATAACCAGCAGTTTCGAGATATCTAAATTCTTTTAACCAACGGATAAAAAGTCCCGCTAAAAATCTCAATGTAATAATTCCCAAGGTTGCACCTGTAAGAATTAGCCATGTTTCTTGAGAAACAGCGATCGCTGTAGTGACACTATCGAGAGAAAAGGCCAAATCTGTCAGAGCAATCAGAGGTATTACTTGCCAAAGAGATTTGTATTTGGGACTATGATGTTCTCCCTCCTCATCATCCTCTGATGTCAAGAATTGAAAAACTAACCATAAGAGATAGATAGCACCTAGCAGTTCAAACTGCCAGAAGTTAATTACCCAGGTAGCAGCAACAATCATCATCATTCGCAGCGCAAAAGCAACCAGCAAACCAATATTGAGTGCTTGACGCTGTAACTTTTTGTTTTCTAAGCTTTGAGATATTGAGGCTAAGGCAATTGCATTATCTGCAGATAATACTGCTTCCAAACCTACCAGTATGGCCAATAGTAGTATGTTATCAATAGAAATAAAGGATTGATATTCAATCAGCATATTCAGCACTAAAAACGTGTTTCTTAACTACTTGTTAATTTAGGATTCAAGTTGAAAAGTCTATTTTCTTGAAAAAAGTTTTCTTTTCTTAACTTATCTTAACATCTATCTAAGTATTTGAGCTAGTCTTGGGATCGGGACAAATCCCATAGCTGCAAAAAGCAGAAAATACTTAAACAATCAGGGCAGAAAAATAAATTATTGTTACAACTTGAAACAATAATAGTCGGTGAATTTGCCAGTTATGGGTAGAATATGAAAAATTAACTGTAAAGTATAACTACAAAAAGTAGGAGTTTTTGAATCATGGCTTTATCTGATACCCAAGTATTGGTTGCTCTAGTAATTGCCTTAATCCCAGGAATTCTAGCATTCCGACTCTCAACTGAACTGTACAAGTAAAATCTGATTAGGCAATATCATCCAAACTTGTCCCAAAATTTATTTGTTGACATATCATAAAACTTTTGCTTTTTAGCTAATACAAAGCATAATTTTATAAATCAACAAGATAAAAACTGTTGGGGCAAGTTTTTTTTGGAAATACATATCAAAAATAGTTAAAAAGTTCTTTCAAATATGACTTTCTTTGATAAAACTGGTAGTATGCGATTAGGAATCACTATAAAAAACACCAGGCACTAAAAAAAATCAACGTGCTTCTCTCAAACCATAAGTTAAAAATCTAAAATGCTAATTGATAACTATTTTGAGTATTGTGTTTGTCTCTCTTAGAGATAATAGATAAGTATCTACATATCTTGATATAAAATTTATTTAGTTTAGGTTATAGACAGGCATGACCTTGTTAAATTAAAATGTTTTTTAGAAACTGAATACAAAGCTTTTAGGTTGAGCATAAAAATCAGGTAAAAGTAGACAATAATATTAGTTATCTGAACCTGAAAAAATTATCTCTATTATGAGGTATCATCTAAATATTCAAAATATTTTATGTATCTGATTGCCTTCAATCTTTGAATATTTAGTTTAATATTTACTTGATAAATCAGCTATCAATTACAAAAGCTTGATTTTTTTTAAGACTTAACTGATTCCAAGTTATGTATTAAAGATTTACATCCTATTGCAGATTTATGAATTACCAGCTATCAAGTCATCATTAGTATTAGTTAGTAATACTGCAAGTTTTTTGTAACTTAAGATGTGTATCTAATTTACCTGAAATCTTCTGTCTTTAACTAAAGCCTTGTGATATGAACTACAGACTAGAAGTAAAGGTTTTATTTTTTCTCTGTAGTCAAGTTATACTTTTATATATTATTCTTGTGATTCAGAAAGTAACCACTATAAAAAAAACCAAAAAAAATTTATATTATTATTGATTAATTGAGCTGAAAAGTAGAAACTGAAGCTTAAGTATTTCCTAAGTAATGCTTACACTGAAGCCAACAAATTTAACTTCTTAACTAACCTTAAATTTTAAGAATATAAAAACAATTATGATTATTCACAAACACAATTATTAGTAAATCATACCAATCAAATTATGCAAGCTATTAAACAAATTAAAACTGCTCCCATATCTCCAAATAAGCCTAGTGAAATAAAAGCTAGAGTAATCTCGAAAAAAAAAACAACAAAATCTGCTAATCCTTATCTAGGGATAACAATAGAAACCACAGCTAAATTGTTAACTAATCTTGTACTTTCTGTGTGTGCTACTTCAGCTTTATTGAAACTGTGGCCTTATTACCAATCTGTTCAAGAAAAGCTAGAAGTGATAAATTCTGAAATTCAAAGCACAACTGAAAGGCTTAGTAATGAAAAGGCTGATTTTAGTCGTTACTTTGATCCTAGCCAAACTCAAACCATTATGCAAGAACAAAGTAATCGGGTAGATCCTAGTCAAATACCGATAATTTGGCGAGAAGATAATGGTGTTAAACCTAGTCCGGAATCTACTTCCTCAGATTCCTAGTAATATTAATTAACTGATAATTACTGTTTGTATTGTTGGTTTTTAAAAAGAAAAATTTTGCTGAATATTTCCACTCAATTCAGCAAAATTAATATCAATATTCCAAATTTAAACTTCTCTATATTAGAGGTACTGTTAACTGTTAATTGATAACTGAAATAACCTAAGCTGCATTTGCTAAGACAACTTGAGATTTTAAAAGCTTCACAGCAGCTTGATATTGTTTATCAACTTCTGTAGTAATTTGATTAGGCAAAATTGGGTCTTGTTCCACTACCACATCTGGTGTAATACCCTGCTTATTAATATCTGTATGGTTAGGAGTTTCATATTTGGCCACTGTCACAGCCAATCCTGCCCCATCAGATAAATCAAATAAAGATTGAATTAAACCCTTGCCAAAAGTTTTTTCACCTACCAGTAATGCACGACCATTGTCTTGAAGGGCACCTGCAAGAATTTCACTAGCACTGGCCGTTCCCTGATTCGTTAGTACAACTAATGGGCCATTAGTTACTGCTGAACCTGAAGCTGTAAAGCTGCCGAGAATTCTTTGTCTATTGACTGTGAAAACAATAGTACCTTCGTCTAACCACACACGAGCAATTTCTACGCCAGCTTGTAATAGTCCTCCTGGATTATTGCGTAAATCTAGTACATAACCAATAGCTCCCTGTTCCTCAAAATTTTCTACTGCTTGTTTTACTTCTGCCGTAGCATTAGCATTAAATTGACTAAGACGAATATAGCCAATTGGTCCGGTTTCGGAATTAGATTTTAATTCTGCATAAACTGGATTAATCTCTATTTGATCCCGAATTAGTTTGATGTCTTCTGGTTGATCGCTGCTTTCTCTTAAAATTGTCAGTACCACAGAAGAGCCTATAGGTCCTCGCATTCTATTTGCCGCTTCATCCAAAGAGTATTCTGTGGTGGATAGGCCATCAATTTTGAGAATAAGATCGCGAGCTTGGATACCTGCAGCTTCTGCGGGAGATCCCTCTAGGGGTGAAATAACAGTTAATGCTCCAGTTTGAGGGTCTAAAGCTATTTGTAAACCAACTCCTGTTAGTTCTCCAGAAGTATTAACTTGTAAATTTCGATACTCCTGTGGTTTCAGGAGGCGTGTAAAAGGATCGTCTAGGGTTGCCAACATTTCCTTAATAGCACCATAAGTCTCGTCTCGACTTTTCAGGGGCTTTTTCAGTAAATCTTGACGCATAAACCACCAGTTTTGATGGTTAAAAGAATCATCAACATAAGCTAAGTTGACTATACGCCAAGCTTCGCTTAATAAACTCTGTTCATCTGTTAATGCAACGGCAGATGATGTCCAAAGTCCCCAAGTTATGATAACTGGGAAGATTAATAAAATTGCAATTTGGAAAAATTTGTTTTTCATAGCACAAAAATATTTAATTATCAAGGTTTTTTATTGGCCGATATTTTAGATTGTTGCATAAAAATTTTTGGTAAATCACAATCCGCTTAGACCATAATATTTGGTGTCTTGTATTTACTATAACCAAGTGTTCAGGCTATAGATAATCTACAAAAATACGTAAATACTTCAGAATAAACCACTATATCTTGCAAATTTCTACTGACAATAGCCAAAAAAATCAATATTTTTCTTTGGATAAATACAGAAATAAACATCATATTTATGTCAATATCTTGGGATTATATTTATCTTTATAATATATAAAAAATAAAATTGACAATCGTCAAATATTGATTTTAATTTACATTTTTTTTGACTAATTTTTTGGGGTTAAGAAAATAATTACAGAAGACTCCAAGTTTATTAGGCATAGATTATCCAATTATGATTTTAATCATTGAAGATTGTGATCAAGTCACAAAAGAAGCTACCTAATTTTCAGACGGTGACTCATCTGAAAACTTTTTATGAACAAGTTTTTTAGTGTGAATTAGAGGGTCTTTGGCACAGGTTATTCATCGTTATCTGATCTACATCGGTTTCCTATAGATGTGATTAAAATTGACCAGTTTTTTGTGCAGTCTTTAGGTAAAGAGTCGTCTATTATGACTATCACTTGAGGGTATTGAAACCTTAGAAAAATTTAGGCAAGTGGAAAGTTTTGACTGTGACGATGCTCAAGGATACTTTCTTTCTCATCCCCTTCCTGTAGAGGAAGCTGAAAAACTCATAGATAATCCAGACCCCTTGGAAAGGAAGTTCAGCAATCAGCGATGATAGGGATTTTGCTTGACATAAATTATCATTTGTGATATTTATGTCTGCACTAGGAGCTTGAGTTATACCAAATTCAATAAAGATTGTTACAGTAAAATCCGGACAGCAAAGGATAGGAATATTTACACTTGTTGGTAGTGCGTCAAGGAAGTGTGGGAAGTGTGGGAAGTGTGGGAAGTGTGGGAAGTGTGGGAAGTGTGGGAAGTGTGGGAAGTGTGGGGAGTGTGGGGAGGGT
>JAAUYJ010223230.1_pt1 | contig 17410 bp, 12 predicted proteins | sample 7278031 | NCBI WGS metagenome assembly JAAUYJ01 (sample SAMN14350222, study PRJNA611818) | marine sediment metagenome | isolation source: surface marine sediment (1.8m) | place: French Polynesia: Moorea | collected 2018-08 | reverse complement strand
GAAAGGGAGTAGTTTCTGGAGAGGGACTATCTTCGGGTGAGGGTGTCATCTCTGGAAAGGGAGTAGTTTCTGGAGAGGGACTATCTTCGGGTGAGGGTGTCATCTCTGGAGAGGGAGTAGTTTCTGGAGAGGGACTATCTTCCGGTGAGGGTGTCATCTCTGGAGAGGGAGTAGTTTCTGAAGATGGACTATCTTCCGGTGATGAAGAATCCTGAGCCAAAATTTCAGACTGAGCTGAAACTTGAGTATTAGTATAACTAACAACTACTTGGTCAGATGGAACCAGAGGGGATAGAAAAGGTTCTCCCAAAATAGTTAGTAAGCCAAAAGGAGCGATCGCCCAAAATCTAACTTGACGCATTAATTACCTCAATATAACTTGCCTAAGTTCTCCAACTAGCCTACTAGCATAGTGGGAAATAATCACTAATAATTAGTTTAATTAGTTAGTACAATAGCTTTTGACATTCGTCTGTGAAATCAAAGATGATCGGGGGTGATTCTTTCTTTAATAACTCTTAACTAAGTTCAAAATATAATTTAGTTTAATTTTTATCAGACTTTCTTCACTAGTTTTTCGCTTTTTATCCAAGCATAATGACATTTTTGTAGTCAATTTGTTTGGGGATAATTTAGCATTACTATTGTTTGTTACTTGGTTATAATACATGAAATTTATCCTATATCTATAGCAATCCTAAATTATTAGTAATAAATCACAAAATAGATAAAAATTCTGAAACTCTTAGCCCTTTTTCTAGGATATTTTTTTCACAAGCACACATCCGAATGCTATATCTATATTATGATTTACACTTTATGAATACTTTGTATAGGAATTAAAAATAATTTGTCAAATATTTCAAAATACATCTAAACTGTGAAGCCATTAGAAACTATTAGCTATTTTCTTAGTTTGCTGTTTACTACTACTAATAATTACTTCTTTACTGCTAGCAATATTTAGAGCTTACTGATTCAGTATAAAAGCATTTACATAAAAGAATCAGCCTTTTTTCCCATAAATAAAGTAGAAACTTTTAGAAGTAAATATAGTGAAAATATGATGATTTCGAGAATATATATTCCTTCTAAATTACAGCGGTTTTCATTTCAGTAGACCACAGTAGGGACGTTGCATGCAACGTCCCTACAAGCTTTTGGTTATGGCGATGTGGTTCATCAATTTGAAAAGCGCTGTATGACTCCTAATATAGAATCCCGTTATAAGTAGTCGTGCAAAATAAATTTCCTAGTTGAGAGAGGAAACAGGGAACAGGGAATCAGGAATAGGGATAAATAATTGATAATTTATGGATAATATTGGAGATGTATCATAAAATGTGTAATTAATTTTGCATAACCGCTGATGTTTATAACTAGATTTTAATCTTTAATCTAACATCCCCCAATCTTCCCATACTCCCCAGACTTCCCACGCCCCATACTAGCTGAACTATGAACTATATAGTAACTATTCAACCACATTTTATATAACTTCTAGCCTCCATCAAAAGACTTTTTCCGCAAGCCCTATTTCTAATTCCTATAGAATAATTTAATCACATTAATAAAAATCTCCATCTTTCTTTTTATATAAAATTGAATGAGGAAAATAAAATCAAGATTTTAACTATTAATTCAATCTACTAGTAAACAACAAAAAAAAATCATATTACTGAGTTTATAGATTTTCGGATATTTCTAATAGACATCTCCAATAATAAAAAATAAAATCAATTATTTCTTTCTACTCCCTACTCCCTACTTTCTCTTTTCTAGAAATGTCTAATAAATTCAACAGCTTACTCATTCCTATTACCATGAATTTAATTTCGTTCAAAGAAAGGTCTTATCGAGGAGGGAAATGCCTCAATTTTTAACTTGTAGTCTCCCGACTCTCCTGCTTCATAGGAATTTGCAAGTAACTTATAGGTTCCATTTTCCGGTAAAGTAATTACAATTCTGGCATTTTTTTCACCACCACTATCATCATCCTGAGCTAACTCTTGACCATTAGAACTTAATAAAATCAAATACGGATCTATCTGCTTACTACTCATGTCAATAGAAAGTTTTTGACCAGCTTTACCTTCAAAAGCGTACAGATCGTAATAGCTATTATCTACAGGTAAAACTTTAGATTCAGTGCCTAAATTCCCATCAACTTCAACCAAACCATTAAGGTTTAATTTTTCAGCTTGCTGCTCATCAAACATAGTAGATGGTTGTTGAGCCACCAGAGGCGCTCGCCCTTCTTCAACAGCTTGTAAAAAATCTGGAACGCTATCTATAGAAATCGCAAAACCAATACCAATATTACCCCCTAATTGACCTCTGGTAAATATGGCTGTATTCACACCTATAAGTTGTCCATAGCTATTAAGTAATGGCCCGCCAGAATTGCCAGGATTAATTGCTGCATCTGTTTGGATCAAGCCTCTTTCTTTGTCTATGCGACTTACTATTCCCACAGTTAGAGTACCCTGAAACCTACCAAAAGGATTACCAATAGCAAAAGCTCGCTGACCTACTTTTATGGAATTTGGAGATGCTATTTTAACAGTGGGAAGATTTCTTTCGCCTCGAATTTTCAAAACTGCTAAATCTAAACCTTTTTCCCCAAAACCAATAACATCAGCTTCAACTTTTTTCCCATCTGCTAAGGTAACTGTTACTACACCACCTTGAGACACGACATGAGCATTAGTTAATACCATTCCATCAGGAGTTATAATTGTGCCACTACCGTTAGTTTTATCTGTATCTATAGAAACTACTGCTTGACTGGCTAGCTCATAAACACGAATATTAGTTTTTTCTTCAAAACTAATAGCAAGTAGTGTTTCTTTTTGATTTTGTTTAAGGTTCTGGGTACGGTTATATAAAGATAATTTTTGTGTTTTGGCGTTAGCGGGAAGAAAGTTAGTGAAATTTGCACCAACTGCTAATCCCATGGCGAATATTGCCGATGTAACTGTTTGTAGAAGTTTGGGATTCATTGTGGCTGCTTCAACCTAATTTATATAGATTTTTAGGTATTTTTATTTGAATTATATCTAAATTTATCAGCCTGAATAGGCTAGATATTAACTTATCTTTAACTTATCTTAAGAGTTATTTTGTCTGAATAAATTTTAACGTGGACTCATTGGTATATTCAGGGGATTACCATATTTATTGTAAACTAGAATATCCCACTGGCCATTCGCACTTGACTCAAAGGCAATGGTACTGCCATCACTGCTAATTGTAGGGTTTCTGACATCCGATTGGAGATTGGCTGTTAAGTTCCGAAGTTGATTTGTTTCTCGATCATAAAGCATAATATTTGACTTGCCTTGACGAGTTGCTGCAAATACAATGTAGCGACTATCACCAGAAATAGCTGGGTCAGTAGAGATTGTATCGAGAGAATTTAATCCAGGCAAATCAACCAACTGTCGATTGAGTTTATCGTATAGGTAGATATCTTGTCGCCCACGTCTATCTGAGCTAAAGACAATATATCTTTGAGTGACTTGAGGTGTTAGTTCAGCAGCGGGACTATTTAGACCTTGGCCCCCAGGAATGAATGGGTAATTAACTAATCTGGGGTAGCCAACACAGCTATTCAACATACTAGCAACTGCCACAGCAAAGATCGTTTTTGGTTGTTGCATTTCCCCAAAGATATTGTATTAATTTAAGCTTCAAAAGTAATTATTTCCCACACTGTAAATAAATATAATTGCACAATTGCTCTTCATTAATTGATAATTACCTCTGGTTAAAACTGTTACGGAATTGAAGATCGGGAAATATTATTTCTTTTCTTGGTTGATTGGATATGGCGTTTGCGCTCCGCAAAGCTCCGAAGTGCGCGTAATGTCCCGGAGGGAAAGGAAGGCGCGAAGAGTGCAGAGCCGCTCCGAAGCATCGCCATCCCGCTCTACGGGAAGCTCCGCTTTCCGACCGCTTTTTCCCCTTAAAAGGGTCGGCTTTCAACCAGAATTATTTAATTATTAATTATTAATTATTAATTATTCGGTAAATATGAGCCATTAGACATCTCCGGAAAAGAGGGAGTAGGGAGAAATAATTGATGTTTGATTTACGATAATTGATTTGATTTTTTATTATTGGAGATGTCTATTATAATCCTAATCATAAATTCCAGTTTATATTGATTACTTATATTATTTATGCTTGAATGTTGAGCAATAATCAACCATCGAAAATGTGAAATACAAAAGATTCCAGAGTAGGAGAAGGTTTGTTTTTGTATTAATTAAAATCAGTTGAGATAACACCTAATATCTATAATATTACCTATGATTTTTTTAATTACTAATTAACCAGAAATAAGATTATAAAAAAATATAAAAGGTAATAATTATAAATATATTTTTTTGAAAGCAGAAATTACTAAAACTTATAGTATTAATACCAATTTGATAAATATTTGCTACGTCAGCATTCAGCTATTAGCGGTCAGCGCTTCCCTACAAGATGCTACGCAAACAGCAATAAAAATTAACCTGAATAGTTAAAATTAGCTGATGATGTCCGCTTTTACCTAGACTTTTAATTCTGGCACTACCTCACTCCTAATTCCTCCTCTAAATACAACAAACGAGGAACCCTGAAAGCTGAGAGCTGAATCCTTACTTTGCTAAAATATAACTACCTCCGGACTTGTTATTAATTACTCTCCTCCAGTGAAGGTAAGCCTAATATTTCTGACTCTACAGATGAACCATCAACGATGTCTAGTTCAATTAAAGGTCCTCTATCTATCACTTCTAAATCCCATTGTCCGCGACGCCCACTTTCAAAAACAATATAGCGACCATCAGCACTAATACTAGGATTTCGTAGCCAACCGCGATATCCTAGAGTTAGAACTTGCCAACGATTTGTCAAACGATCATATAGCTCTATCTCTGGCCTACCAGCATCACTGGCAGTGTAGACTATATAACGAGCATTGTTACTAATACTGGGACTTTCTGCGATCGCATCTCGACGATTTAACCGTGGTATGTCCACAAATTGCTGTTGCTGCAAATCATAAAGCAGAATATTACGTTTACCATTACGATTAGAAACAAAAGCCAAAAATCGACCATTTCCACTCAATGCTGGTTGCTCATCAGTATAAAGACTATTGAGAGCCATATTGACATTGAGACTATTATATGATCTACAACTTATTAATAAACTGGATATTGCCAGACTAAGTGTACCAAGATGTAGGAATCGAAAAATAGAAGGAATGGGAAAAGTTTGAATCTTCATCTTTAACCTTTGGCTTTGGCAATGAAATATCATTTACCGAATAATTAATAATTCATAGTTAATAATTAACAATTAAGAGTTGATTGTTAATAGTTAACTATTATTAATTCAACAATTAAGGTAAAAAGCTTCCCCTTGGATAGGGGATAAAATCCCAATTTTTCCTTTTAGTCAATTCCCTTATTTTTATCAGGGGTAATTATTAATTGTTCATTGTTCATTGTTAATTGCTGAAATGCTCCTCTGGCTAGCTAAAGGTGCAGAGATTTGCAAATCTCACAACTTTAAGATTTCTGCAAGAAAATTATCACCACCCACATTCCTACTTCTATTAGACTATTAGATATTTGCAGAACCATCCTGATCATTATCCGCAGAGTCCATAGGAGTATAGTCTACATAATCTGTTGGAGTACTTGCTTCTTGCTCAGGAGATGATGCTTCTGGTGGGCGACGTCGCCTAGTTCTTGGAGGTCTTTCTTCTGAATAGCTATCTGTGGTAGTGGGACGACTACTACGGCTACGATTTGGCCTTTCTTCATCAGTTGTTTCCCAACCATCTCTACTACTGCTACGATAATATCTATTATCATCTTGACCATTTAAACTACCTAAGTTATCTCGACTACGAGAACGAGGTGGTCTATTTTCTTGGTCTACTGAGTTTTCCCAGTTTTGTGATGAAGCTCTGGGGTAATCTTCTGAACGGGAGCTACGTTTGCGTAATTTGGTTTTTGGTTCTACAGGTCTGTCGTAACTACTTCTGCGAGTCGGAGGACGACGGCGATAATCATCTTCGTAGGGGTCTGGCCTTGAAGAACGATAATCTTGGCTACCTCTAATGCGACGGTTAGGGGGATATTCTTCTACTGGCTCTAGTTCGTCTAACTCTGCTTCAACATAACTATAAACTCGACTGACAGAGCGGTCTTCGTCCACAACAGGTGTACGTCCCTTAGCTTGCTGAGTTGTCAGACCTCGCATTGTAATAGCTTCTGCTGCAAAAAATATAGCACTACCAGTTAATAAAAACTGACCAAAAGCTAGAATAGGGTCTAGTCGCCAGCCTTGAAATAGCAGAATACCTCCACAAAGCAGGCCGATCGCTGCAAAGAAAATGTCATGATCTCTAGCTAGTTTTGGACGCCATGTCCGTAGGAAGTACAGTCCTGCTCCTGCTACGGCCAGGATTATGCCTAGCAGACTGCTTAAATTTAATCCTAAGTTGACCATTACTATAAATCTCCTAAGTCACTTGTAAGTTAGCTATTCAAGTTTAAAATTTCTACCCTAGCTAGGTATCGCGACTTCAAGCTATTTGTCTATTTGTAAATATATTAGAGTTCACTTAACAATAAGTCGTGAAAAATTAATTGAATATAGAATAAACCGCTTGTCCAAAAATGGATAAATGTACAATTAATTTTGCCTTGGTACTTAATGGGTCAGATATTAATATTCTCAATTTAACAAAGAAAAACCTCAGTTTGTCAGGGTTGGACAATTTCATTATTGCTTCCCCTTTTCTGTTCTGAGGCTTTAGCTATGGGTTTAGGTTAATTACAGAGTGAGCTATTTTTTTGAAAAATACCCATACTTGAAATTTCTGAGCGTTTTAATATTCTGTCTCTGCGTTACCTTAGAGCCACAAGAAAAAATATCAACAGTCTAGGAACGAGTAACTTTATCCTTCTGACTGATGAATACGAGAAAAACTGTAGCTGGAATCACTACAATTAAACTGCCCCACATTAGACTCAAAAAGAAGTTTGATAAGGATGGTGTCATGGATTATTGCCCTTTTTTGTCACAAAAGTTGATTTATTTTAACTTTAAATTACCCAAGATCAAAGGCTATTTGCAGTTGGCATTCGATACTTTTGTGGCCTTTGCTTGCCAAAGTCCAAGTTATTGATTGGTCTGACATAGCACCCACAGACAAATACTTGCCTTCTGCAGTCTAATTCTTCTCTTTGCTTGGTTTTGGCACGATTAGTTAGCTGGATTTCCAGCGATTTCTGCTTATTGTATCAAAAATCTCCACAACTATTAATATTTGCTACAGCATTCTTTCTGTAGGGGAAGATAATAAGGTAGAAAGTATAGCAATTTTCATACTGATGAAGTACAAAATTCTTTGGTTTGAGGTGGTAGGTAAAAATTATTTGTTTCTAGAACAATTCTTATACTGGTTTCGGTACTCTCATTCGTTAGTTTTAGGGAACACTTTACTAAGAGGAGTAGAAGAGAAATTAAAGATAGGTGTATCTCACTAAGAGCGAGAAACGCTATAGTTAGATATTAACCTATCATCCGGGCAAAAGTTTTTCCAATTTTGAAGGGCTTTGTGTTGATTCTGAAACAAGGTTCATTAGATTTTTTTGTAGTTTTTTAATTGAGTAAAACCAGACATAATCTACTTATACGAGTTTAAAAAAACATGAACCTGCGGAGGCGGGAGTTAGACTGTCACCCTTGCTATTATTGAATAAATAGGTAGATATAGCAATTCCCATACTGATGAAGTACACTAATTAGTTTTTTTAGGTGGTAGGTGGTAGGTGGTAGGTGGTAGGTGGTAGGTGAACATTATTTGTTTCGGGTAGCAATTCCTATACTGGATTTGGTATGAGCATTCCTTGGTTTTAGGGAACACCGATCTGGGAATACAATAGAAATAAAGATAGCTATACCTCATGAGTTTGGGAAATGCTATATTCTTGTAATACTACCTTGAAAAAAAATAATTAATTGTGTAATTCAAATTGCTCCTTCGTAGTTAAGCAAGTTAAATTTACAATATAGATATAGATGTTTAAGTTAGCAAGACTATACCAAGTTTTTACTCCTGATAATTCTCTTAGTGCGGTACTAGTTTCCTGGTTTCGAGAAATAATATTGACTGACTACAATATCAGGGCTATTTCATTCTAAACCTTGCCATTTTATGTATTTACGAAAGTACGTTATTTATACCTCTAGACAATTTTCTTTCCCTTTAATATAAAGTAAGTAAATTAATTGCCAAAATCTAGAATGAAATTACCCTACTACAATATTCTAAATACCTATACAAAATTAATTACACATTAACGGTTATATATAGCATTTTTAAATAAGATGTAAATCTAGATTGAGTTTTTTATCATAAAAAATCTTGTCTTTATTACCCACTAATCCTTGTGGAAAGCTAGTATTTTATGCTGTTTTCCCTTCTTTAGTATTTCCTGTTCCCTGTTCCCTATTCCCTATTCCCTTTTTGATAGAACTAGGTTTCCGCATTTCAAATGAAAATGCTATCTATGTAATTTATATATAATTACAAAATTTATAATATATCTCCAATCTTATCCATAAATTATCAATTATTTCTCCCTGTTCCCCGTCTCAACTAGGAAATTTATTTTGCACCACTACTTATTTTGATGAGTAGCAGTTGATAATTTGAAATACAATGAAGCTAGTATTTGTTTACAAAACTTCATTCTTGGCAAAGTTTTATGGACTATCTGACATTAGCTAATTGGACTTTAGGCATTATCCTGGGGCTGATGACCTTCTTCTTTATCTTCAGAATTGTTCTGACATGGTATCCCCAGGTAAATATAAATCAATTTCCCTTTAATTTGATTTTTTGGCCTACTGAACCATTTTTAGCTCCCACGAGAAAAATTGTGCCGCCTCTGGGTGGAGTAGATATTAGCCCAATTATTTGGGTAGGTATCTTTAGCTTGCTGCGGGAGCTGCTTTTAGGTCAGCAAGGTGTATTGAAAATGATGCTTTAGCTAAATAGCTAAAATTTTTGGGAATTATTTGACTTCTTGTTTGATCATATTTTCAATGAAGTTAGTATAGACTTCCCCACCAATAAATTCTTGAGTCTCCAGAATTCTTTGATGAAAACCTATGGTCGTAGGTACTCCTGTAACCGCACATTCCCTTAAAGCACGTTTCATTCTCTGAATAGCAGTAGGGCGATCGTGTCCCCAGACTATTAATTTACCAATCAAAGAATCATAATAGGGTGGAATTTCGTAATCTGTATAAACATGAGAATCCATCCGAACTCCTGGACCTCCTGGTGGTAAATAGCCACTGATGCGACCCGGATGAGGACGAAAATTATGGTCTGGGTCTTCAGCGTTAATTCGACATTCTATGGCATGACCATGAAAGTTTACTTGTTTTTGGCTTAGTTCTAGTTTCTCCCCTTGAGCAACTCTAATTTGTTGAGCAATCAAGTCAAGTCCTGTAATTACTTCTGTGACTGGATGCTCTACTTGAATCCTGGTATTCATCTCCATAAAGTAAAATTGACCAGACTGGTCTAGGAGAAATTCTACAGTACCAGCACCAATATAATTGATGGACTTGGCGACTCTTACAGCAGCATCACCCATTTTTTGACGCAGTTTGGGACTTAGTGCTGGACTTGGAGCTTCTTCGAGTAACTTTTGATGGCGACGCTGAATTGAACAGTCTCTTTCTCCGAGGTGGATGACGTTTCCATAACTATCGGCCAGAATTTGAAATTCTATATGGCGGGGACGTTCAATGAATTTTTCTATGTAGACTCCAGGGTTACCGAAGGCTGCTTCTGCTTCTCCTTGAGCTGCTTGGAATAGTTTGGGGAGTTCCTCTGGTTGGCGCACGAGTCTCATTCCTCGTCCTCCACCTCCGGCAGTGGCCTTAATCATTAGGGGAAAACCAATTTTTTGAGCGATCGCCATGGCTTCTTTTTCATCTGTGATAATACCATCACTACCGGGAACTGTAGGAACTCCGACTTTTTGCATGGTTTCTCTAGCTGTGGATTTGTCCCCCATGGCTCTCATACCTGCCGGAGATGGGCCGATAAAAGCAATGTCGTGGTCAGCGCAGATTTCTGCAAACCTGGCATTTTCTGCTAGGAAGCCATACCCTGGATGGATCGCGGAGGCGTTGCGAGTTAGGGCAGCAGAGATAATGTTGGGGATGTTGAGATAGCTTTTGCTGCTGGTTGGTTCACCAATGCAGACTGTTTCGTCCGCCAGTTGCACATGGAGGGCGTGGCGGTCTATGGTTGAGTGGACGGCGATGGTGGCTATGCCCATTTCTTCGCAGGTGCGGAGAATGCGTAGGGCTATTTCGCCTCGATTGGCTATTAGAATTTTAGAGAACCGCATTTTCCTGCTTTTCGCTTAATATTCAGTTAGGATAAAATGTTTTGGGTATTTAGGGAAGATGTAGCTGAAGTTAGAAGTCAAAAGTCTGAAGTCTGAAGCAGGGATGAATAGGCATTTCCCAGGATATTCTTAACTGTGACTAGATTTGAGAGATACGAGAATGTATTAAGTTAGCTGATGACTGCTATCTTAACCAGATTTGAGAAAATTTGTTGTAGACATTCTAGAATTTTATGTTATTATTGTATATTGTTAGCTAATATTCCATAATTTCTCTAAAGTTTGGTTGATAAATGCTAACTGAAGCGGATGTGGCGGAATTGGTATACGCGCACGTTTGAGGGGCGTGTGGCTTTGCCTTGCGAGTTCGAGTCTCGCCATCCGCATTTTAAAGAAAGAATAATCAGAGGTTGTTAGTTTAACCTCTGATTTTTTGATTTTTTTTGGACTAAGGGATTAACGCTATATAAAATTAAAACTATAGTGCTATAGCTTGATGTATGGCACTACGGGAAGCGGGAATAGGGAAAAGCAGACTGTTAAAGGGTTTTTCCTTCAGAAACGCTCTGCGTTTTATGTTGCGCAGCAAAACAGGATTGAGAAATGTCCTAATCTGAATGGGTAGTGCTATAGTTTTTTCGTACCGCAAGTGAGGCGATCGCTGATAAATCAGGATTTATACCAATTAAAAAAAAGAATGTTACGAATGGTAAGGGCGATAAAAATACTTTTAATAAGATGTCCCTTTGACAAAAAAGATTATTTCCGACCTAAAACATGGTATTAAAGGAATTCCCATGCGACTTCCCCTCCTGGGAGGGGTTAGGGGTGGGTTGACTCCTGACTCCTGACTCCTAAAAAATCCTCTATTCATTTGTAGCAAACATTTATCAAAATGGTATTACAGGGTTTTTCAAATTGATGAACCACATCGCCATAACCCAAAACTTGTAGGGGTTAACGGCCGTTAACCCCTACAGGTGATGTATAATTTTATTATTTGTGTAATTCCTGTAAATCCTGAATAGTTAGATTATCAGAAAATTTTTGAGAGGAACTCTTTCGTAGTAAACAAAACCAATTTTTTGCTACTAAAAAAGTTTTAGTTTTTGACATTAGAGACTTATTTTGGTGGAGGTGGAGTAGTCCATTCACAATCAAAAGTTTTATCTAGTAATTTCTTTAAGCTAATTACTTTAATGTTTTGATTGTGAATTTCACCTGTTTGACTTTCAATTTTAACAATTTCATAACCAATATCATTTAATTCTTCTGTTAAAGATACATCTCCAAAATAACCATAAGCATCCTTAATTTGTTCCCCTTCTTCTGGAATATACATATCCCAACAAACTATAAAATTAGTCACAATAAAAGGATGGTTATATTCATCGGTTGGGGAAAAAGTGTATTTATATTCTAGTCCTCTGTGAACCTTTTCTCCTAAACTATTTTCTTCTAATGGAACAGCTATACTATCAAGACCAACACCACAAAAAGTTCTTGGGCGTACCCATAATTCTGCGTAAGGTAAATCAACAGTAACTAAATGAGAAAACATTGTATATAATGCTCCAACCCAATGTTCTTCTCCTATTTCTGGTTGTATAATCGATTTATCTTTTAATTGTTCTATATTTTTAACTTTAAATCTTGTTCTATATTGAATATCTTTTTTAAGCTTATCTAACCTTTTAGTATATGCTTCTAATTTTGCTTCTTGATTTTCCTTGTTTAATCTTTCAATCAATTCACGAAAAACAGTAACTTGTCGTTGAGCTTCATCTAGAAACTTTTTTATATGTTCCAGGAATGAATCTTCTTTTAAAATTTGTTTAGAAGCATCAGTCAAGGAATTTCTATTTGTCACTACGTTAAAACTACCGTTGATTATCAAAATATAATGGGATTGAACTTTCTTATCTGCAAGTATGAAATAGTTTTCTAATAATGGATGCTCAAAAATTTTATTGTAAGCACAAATTTTCACACCTTCAGATGAAATGAAAGTTCCTCTTTGATCTACTAATTTAATTCCAGATTTGCTATAGCCTTTTCTACCTAATTCTTGATATTTATCTCTTGCTCTTTTATATCCATCTATTGCTAAGGTGATACAATAAATTGTTTCCTCATGTAAAAAAGTTGAACAATAACGGCCGGAAAAATTACCATCATCAATCTTTGATACTTGAGTAGGAGTTTTGATTTTTTCTGTGTCATCCGGTTTTTTTAAATAAGGATATCCAGGCTTAATTTCATCTAATTCATATTTATTATATTTAATCATAGACCATAGAAAAAGTTGGCATTGGTCGTTGTACCCAATAGTTTGTTTAAATGAAACTTCTCTCCTTTTGGGAAAACCTGTATAACTAGGTCTAAGTATTCTCATATCACCATGTCTTGTATTGAAGCGGATATAATTCTTTAAATAAGACCATTCATCTTTTCCATATTCATTTGAAGAATAAAAATTTGAGAAGTCTTGAACTTCTAATCCCTCAACAATAATCATTGTTCCTTGACGATTAAAATGATTAGCAAAAAAATCTTGATTTAATTGGTTAAGTATGTTTTTTGTTGGATTTTTTGGTCTAGGAAAAAGTTCAGTTAGACTATCCCAAGGTTTCTCATCAAACTGAGAAGAAATATCAAATAACTCATTAATTTTTTTTTGTGGATTATCGATTGATATATATCGCCACCAAAGTTCATCTGAACATTTAGTAATAATAGTAATTTTTTTAGATGCAAAGCAAAGTTTAGAACCTTGACATTTGTAACCAATAGATTCTCCTTGAATTTTTGTGGATTTTCCAATTGAGAAAAACGCACGATAAGGAGTAATACCATTAATTTCTTCTGTTTCACTTAAACCAATACCATCGTCAAAAAATATAAATCCCTTTTCTTGTAAAAGTGGGTAGATTTGAATTTGAGCAGCATTAGCATCATAAGAATTAGAAATTAATTCCCGAATAACTTCACAGGGGTCTTTCCGATTAACAGAAAGTTCAGAGAGTATATGATTGTAAGAAATAACAGGATATTGTGGCTTTCTCGGTTCTGACATATTAATTTAATTTAATTGGTTTGGTATTTTCCTAATAGTATAGTTAAAATCTGAAGAAAATATAAGCAAAAAATTATGGTTATATAGCAATCGTATTTCAGTTGTGAGATTTTAGTGTTAATTAGGAGTCAGGTGTCAAGAGTCAGAAGATAAAAGGATTTTGATTGACTTTAATAGTTCTTAAATATCTCATAAATCATTCCTAATTGCTATAGCTTGTAAATTGAATCATCATATTTATCAAACTAAACTTTCGGGGTTTAGTAAGCAAACAAAATATTATCAAAAAATCATTCTGAATTATTGATAGTATTCTCCGATTTGTTGGAGTTTTGGCAGTTATAAAACCCTGCGGATTAAACGCCGAGGATACATGAACTCTCCAAGATTAAAATAGACGACTCGATGTTATCTATTTTAAGATTTTATCCCATAGTTTAAAGTATAAAGATGAATACTTTAGGTCGAGCCAAATGATAATTTATAAGTTTAAAGCTAAAGCTAAAGCTAAAGCTAAACCAGAGCAATACAAAACAATAGATGAAGCTGTTCATACTTCTCAGTTCATCCAAAATTTTCTGATAATTGCCAGAAAAGGATTAAAGGTAAAAAAAGTTTTCCTAAGTTCAAAAAATATACTCTTTCTGTAGAGTACAAAACTTCTCCATCGAAACTTTCAGCAAACGTCGAAAGCAATTACTTTTTCAGATTGGATAATTTAATCAATAAAATATTATGGATTTGAACTATACAATTTAGTTTCCAACTCTTGCAAAATTTGCTTTCTATCTTTATTACTTTTAAACATTCCGAAAATATTTAATTTCTCCTCTAATTTCCTTTCACCACCATTACCAATAACCCAACTAACTTCATTAATAGCATTCATAATTCCACTATAAGCATCCGCCCCAGAAAAATTACCTTCCTCAGTAATTCCTAATTTAATTTTTTCCTGGGTACTCATTTCTAAAGTTGAGGCGATCGCTACTAAACCCACAGCTCCAATTAAAGCTTCTCCACCTTTTAATACTTTTACCCCGGCTAATATTCCTACACCACCACTAACTACAGCATCATAACCTACCTCAATTAGCATTCCTTTTTGAATCGCAATATTACCAAATCTATTTGTAGTTTTTGCCTGATTTTCTGCCCGTTTTACAAACTCTTCGGTTTTCTTAAATTTGCTGAAGACTGTGTAAAATTCTTCGTCATCTATTTCTAAATCTGACTCAAAATATTTATCTCTTAAAAGTTGATATACAGTTTTACATATGATAGGAATTTCTGCTTGAATAATTACAGCATCCAAATTTTCTAAAATCACATTATCCGTAATTGTCGCTCCCTCCCTAATTTGTTGATAAACTGATAAATATTGACGTCGCTTACTATCATTTATCTCAGCGTTACTATAAATCAAATTCACGATTAACATATCTATTCTAATCGCCATTGAAGTTGCACTTGCTAATAAATATTTATCTTTGAGTTCATGGGCGATCGCTGAATTTAAAATAATTCCATCTAACTGTCTAAAATTGTCAAGATTTGGCAAAGGCTCTGCTGCTTTAATATACTGATAAATCCCTTTCAATTTATATTTTTCAACTTCCATTAATTTGGCAGAATCTAAAACTTGTTTGAGACCTTTATCAATACCAATCCACCGTGAATTTTCACTGGCAATTCTGTAGCGTAAACCAATTAGTGAATCTATATTTGATGCGTCTACAATAAAATCTAGTAGATTAAGTGCTGCCAAGTCATAACTATATAAACCTGCATTAATTCTATTGTAAACTTCTAAACATCTGGTTTTACTTCTTTCATAAATTGAGGCATGAACAACCAAGCTATTCATCCGACGGTCTAAGTTAAATTCAGAATTATAAAAAGTATGTAAAATTAGGAAAACATCATTTCCTTGTAAACCACATTTTTTTAATCGTAAAGTCGCGCCTTCAGTGCTGTTGGGGCGAATTTTAACGTTATAACTTTTACCTGATTTCAGAGTGACTTTCTGAGTGCCTCCCTGACTGGCTGTCTGACAACCAACAAATATATGATATATTTCTTCTTGTTCTAAATTATTATCTATTTCTTGCCATGATTCCGGATTTATTGGGTTTGTTTCAGAAGCTGTTTTTTTGAAAGTAGAGGCAAAAGATTCCTTGGTAGTTTCTCGGAATGATTTACTGACATCCGATGCTTTATTAGTAATTACTTCTCCCATTTCTGATGCCTTCTTTTTAGCAGTTTCTGAAGCTTGAGCGCTAATTGATTTACTGGCTTCAGATACTTTATTGCTGAGATTTTCTCCGACTTTTGATGCTTTTTTACTGATTGATTTCCATAGGGATGATTCCTGTTTTTTACTCATAATTTTGATTACCTTCTATGACTATTACTTGTATGATACTGAATGTTTGAGCAACTCATAGCAGCTTTTAATTAATGGTGGAAGCTTGACAAAAAAAATAAAATATGATAATCAAAATAAATTTATGGTGGGATTCAAGAATTAAATAGGAACGCTATGATCGGAACAAAAGATTAAGTTTTGTAAAGAAGAAAATTGACTGCAATTTCACCAAAAAATCCTGTTACACAACCCAAACCTTGGTATCGCTTGACTCCTCTATGGCATGGAGGAGAAGAATTTGTGCGCCAGGGTTTACCCCACTCCCAACTATCACCACCATGGCAAATATTACTTCTCGGAGATGGTTCTCCAACTCGTCACTTACAACTGCTGACTACCGAACCTACTGAAGTCGATGTGATTGATATGTCTGCTATTGGCATAGATCTCGATAATGCTCCCAACTTAATTCATGCTGTACCTGGCCCCAGACTACGACGACAAGTATGGTTAAGAACAGCTTCAGGGCAAAGGTTAGCCTATGCAGCATCTTGGTGGGAAGCGAGTCACGTGGATGAATATTTGCAAAATCGGTCTTTGCCTATTTGGGCCAGTTTAGCTCGTCTGAGAACTGAGTTGTATAGGGATGTCCAAGGAATTTATTATGGTAACTGCCAGGAATTAGAATTGGCCTTTGGGGAGCATGGGCCTTTTTGGGGAAGACATTATCTGTTTTGGCATCGTGGTCAACCTCTAACATTAATTTATGAGGTGTTTTCACCCTATCTGAAAAAATACTTAGGGCCAACACACCCATCTTAAAAAATGCAACTAGAGGGCTCATACTATACCGTTTCACTAAAGTCAGAAATCAGAAGTCAGAAGTGAGAAATCAGAAGTGAGATTTTAGTAAGTTGAAGCCTCTATTTTACAGTAATTTCAGCTTATTCTTTCACTTCCTGAGTTACCAACTATTTGTGACATTTTTTAAGTGAATCGGTATAGAATCCGGATAATTAATTATCGTATGATCAGCTAAGTCAGAAGTCAGAAGTTAGGAAAAAGTAGGGGGTTTAATATCGAAAGTTTGTATTAAGTTAAGATAGTCAGTGCAATAACTGTTTAACAGGATTTTATATCATATTGTAGCTGCTACAGCAGAAATAAACCCGGTTACTGTTTTTGAAGTGGTAACCGAGTTTTGCATATTGGAAATTTATCTTACTATCAAATCCGGTCTAATCAATAGACATCTAATATCATGTTCAGTTGAATACTTATAAATAATTACCAAGGAGTCAGTCCTCAGTCCTCAGGAGTCAGAATTGCTGGAGAAAGGAGTCAGGAGAAAAGTATAAGTTCCAATAATTGATAATTGATAATTACCTCTCCCTAAAAGGAAGAGAATTGAATAAAAGGAAAATAAATTCATTGTTTCTCCGGGAGCGAGTGAGAGGCTTTAAACCCAGGGCTATTTCATTCTCAACTTTGCCATTTTATATATTTAGGAGAATACCCAGG